>Ga0181599_1000361_pt1 | contig 47266 bp, 30 predicted proteins | sample 041ome_3_FD_148658 | JGI IMG/M metagenome (GOLD analysis project Ga0181599, IMG submission 148658) | Coastal salt marsh microbial communities from the Groves Creek Marsh, Skidaway Island, Georgia - 041405US metaG (spades assembly) | ecosystem: Environmental > Aquatic > Marine > Intertidal zone >...
GTGTACCGTTGACGAACGAAAGGTTGCCGACGTTAAAGTCGGCAAGCAAAGCGTCGGAGATGCAAACACTCTCTCCCTCGTCGCACGTTGCCTGGACCGGGAAGAACTCGGGGTTTCGAAAAGCGCGCTGCGCGTCGGCTGAGACGTCTGGAAGAACCTTATGCTTATTCTTCGTTAAAGGCAGCTGTTTTGAGACAGTTGGTGGAGGAGTAAGAGAGAAGAACCAAGAGAGAGGAACGAGTGTTGAAACTCGGGGAGGAGATGGGAGTGTTGGAAAGGTCAGCAGAGAGAAGAGGAGAAGAGAAAGGACGAGTCCCGCGTCAAGCCTAATAAAAGGACTTTGACAGAATCCCAACGCCGTCGTTAACAACAACAACGCGACGATTACCGAACGCATCACGAGCGTCGGTCTCTTCAAACGATTCGCACTTGCACGACGGCAGCGACGGTGACGCTGCCTAAAGCGAAACGGAGTTCGAATTTGCGTTCGTCGTCGTCTTGCCGGGCAATGCAGGCGATGAACCAACGCCCGAGGGAGCCGTTTCGGATCGCGGCAACGACGACGTTTGTAACGATACACGATGATACTCGCGATGAGCAACTCAAATCCAGAAGTGAAGAGTGCGAATGCACAGCTCAATGCGGCCATCAGCATCGACATCATGACTAACCAAAGCGTCGACGCTCCTTCCGACTGTTTCTCGCTCTGACTCTTTTCCCGTCGACGTCGCAACTGACGACGCGCCAATCGAATCGAACGACGACGACGACGACGACGTTGTCGGTTGCCATTGCCGTGATTCACTTTGTTATCGCTCGTACGCATTGGCGACATAAACGGTTGCCGACAAAACCACTCAGTTCCGGACACAACTAACCCAGAGGCGCCTTTGACTAGTTTTCTCACAAACGCGAGAAGAACAAAAAGGAACGCAAACGCAAAAATAGAACTTGAATCTTGTTCTTGTTGTCGCTCGTCCGCGGAGATCGAGCTCGCAATCTTTCCTTTCTTGTCCGCTCTTTTCCTTGTTGGACCTCTTACTCGTCCTGATTCCATCGCACGAAGAAGGAGAAAAAAATGAAAGTCAATAAAGAGAAGAAGAAGACCAAGAAGAAATGACATCACGGCGAAGGCAACCTCGAAACACCCCGCCCCCAAAAAAATATCTGAGGTGCTCTTTCACACGCACCGCTACGGCCTGCGCGATGCTTTATGCTCTTCCGAATGCGACGCAAAGAAGCAAAACAACAGCGCTAACACGATCGTCGAACCTAAAGAAAGACGCGGAGGTGTTTACGTAAACAGCGCGCGAGGGAAGTTCAGCCCTTCTTGTATCTCCAGACTAAAGTCAATCTCCAAACCCGCGTATTTTTCGTATCTAAAAATAGCGCGCTCGGAATGCGACGAGACCGCGCGGAGAAAAGATCCGCGCAGAGAGAACGGTCGCCAAGTAACTCGTCGCGATGCGCTTTAAACAGCAGAAGCGGGAGTAAAGACGCAAAGAAGTGCGTAAGCAGTTACGGGAAAAAAAGCGCGCCGCTTGAAAAGTGGTGTCGTTTAAAGCGCGTTTTTATTTTTTTTTCTCGTACCGTCGAACTTACTATGCTCAAAAAGTTTACTATGCTCAAAAAAACGAGCATAGTAAATAACCACCTTTATAGGGAAAAACGAGCATAGTAAGATCGCGAACGCGGGAAACGCGGAAGATTTATTCACGAACGAAGGCGTTGGCGAACGAAAAATCCAATCACCACTTCTGACATTTTGTCGCAAATTCAAAGCGGAGGCTAAAATCGCTCTCTACTCTTCGACTTTCACGGTGAACGCGTGCCAGCTGTTGTTGTTCAAGCCTCGAAGATTCCATATACTTTCGGGATTTTCCGGTTGCGCGTTGTACGACGCGTCGGTGGCTTTGACGAGGACTTTGATTTCATCTCCGGGCTTGAGGTGCGTCGCGTCGACTTCTAAATCGTCGATCTCCCAAAACGTCCACGCCCAAGCTTTGGAGAGCGGTTGGTCGGAGCCCTCTTTGAGGGTGGCGGTTTGCCAAGTTAATCCGTTGTTGGCGGAAACGTCGACTCTGATGATGGCTCTTCCGCCGCCGGACCAGGCGAAACCTTTCGCGGACGTTTGGACGGTTCGTTTCTTTTCATCTTTCTCCGATGTCGTCGCGAGACTAAGAGATACGTTTTCGGCTTCGGCGACGACGGATTGAATGGGCATCTCTTGCATGGTCGGAACGCTGTCGATGTTCAAGCCTTCGACGGAGGAATAACCGGGTCCAAATCCTTTATACGCGATGCCTCGATTCCAAGGTCCGTCGGCTTCTTCGCTGCACAGTTTGATTTTCGAAAGCCATTTGACGTTACGAACGCCGACGTGTCCTGGGACGATGACTCTTAACGGGTAACCGTGGTCTCGCGGAAGCTCATCGCAGTCGTTCATTTCGTACGCCAATAAGACATCTCCGAAAGGCGATAAAGCTTTTTCTATCGGAATCGACGCCCGCATATCGTCGGCACCGTAGAAGATGACGTGTTTTATACCTAACCGTTCATAATTATGCAAGTTTATTCCGGCGTGAACTTCCAACACGTCGCGTAAGGAAGCGCCCGCGAACTTAGCGGTACTAATTGCGCCTTCTCCCCATCCCGTGCCGCTTGATTTTTTAATCAAATCTAAACCACCGCGTCTGTTCCCGCCACACTGGACCGTTGCCACCACCATCTTCTTTTCGAAATCCTTCTTCAAATGTTCCAAGTTAATCACCGCTTTCGTACGCAATAAGTTCAAGTTCTCGTGGTTTTGTTCTCCCGAAACGATGGTGATTTCGTGAGTCGCTCCGTCGATTATCGGTACCGGAGAATGGTTTCGAACGAACCACAACGCAGAAGGCGTCAAGTACTCTCTTCGCAACAGAGACAGAGGTGGTTCCATGTTTGCTGGCTTCGCGCTGTGACGCTTCAAAGCCGGATGCCGTTCGGGATCGTTTTTGTACGGATCGCTTTCATCGATCTCCACCTTTGGCTCCTTCTCTAAATCCAACTCGCCAATTTTCAACGTCTTCAACATCTCCATCGCGACGTCCGAGTTCACGTGCGCTTGGTACAGCCTCCAAAACGGCTCGATATCCTTACCAGCCGCTAATAAAAGTAAGTCTCTTCCACCCGGGTGATTGTCTAAAAAGTCCGTCACGTCGTAGACGTTTTCTTTATACGAAACCCACACTCTCTTATCGATCGTGTCGTGTTCCGCGACGTCTTGCCGCGTGTACATTTTCACCGCCTCGGGAGGCAGAGCAGCTGCCGCTTCCGCTTTCGCCTCTTTAAATATTCTCCATTTTGACTTTTCGTTCGCGTTGTTTTTCTTGTTCCGTTCTTCCTCCTTCCTTTGCTTTTCCTTCATCTCTAGTTCTTGTTCAAGTTGTTGTTGTTGTTGTTGTTGTTGTTGTTCTTCTTCTTCTTCCTGCTGCTCAATCAGATACGCGGCTAACGAGCCGATGGCAAAGGACCCGATCGCGGCTGATATCGCTTCAAGCACCGACATCCGAGGGTTCCGTTTCTTCTCATTCTCACCTCGAGACGACGACGACGAAGAAGAAGAAGAAGAAGAAGAACTCGACGCTCTCCGCCTCTCCTCGTTTTTTCTTCGTTTCCTCCCAACAGGCGTCGTTTCACCGCGTGAAGAAAAAATCGAGAGATGAGGATAATTTTTATCCAAAAATCTCGTCGTCGGAGAAGCGCTTCTTTCGCGGTAATAATAATTGCTCCTCGAGTGCGTCGATAACGCTCTACGCTGTTCTCCTTCGAGAAGTAGTACTGATAAACCTTCTTCGCCCACACGATGATTCTTTAAACGTCCTCTTCGAAGAAGAAGCCGAAGCAAAGCCGAAGACCCCCGTTGGGGAGAGTTTGACATTTCTTTTTTCGTGTTGTGAGTGATTTGCTCTTTTTCTTTTTGTGGAAAATCAAAAAAAAGAAAAAAAAGAGGAAAAAAAAAGTCCATCGAGACGCACTTTTTTGCGGCCGCCTCCGCCGGGAAGAAGCACTTATATATATATATAATAATACGCGCGCGCAAAACGAGAGAGAGAGAGAGAAAACGACGCATGGTTGCCGAAGAAGAAGAAGAACGAGAGGACGTAAACGACGACGTAGTAAAAGAAAAGAAGGAACACTTGGACGCGTTCGTTCGGAATTTACCGCACACGACGACGGACGAGTCTTTGGAAAATGCGTTTTCGGAGATTGGTCTCGTGCGGCAGGCGTGGGTGGCGAGAGAGAAAGGGACGAACGTGCATCGAGGTTTCGGGTACGTGACGTTTTCGTTGAGAGAAGATTTGGAAGCGGCGTTGAAACTGGACGGGAAGTTGGAAATCGAAGGGAGGAAAGTTGGGATTTTACGGAGCAAAGAGAAAGAGAAGGTGGATTTTAAGGAGAAGAAGCGGTTGAAACGAGAGGCGAGGGAGAAGACGACGGGCGAAGAAGGCGCGGCGAGAGAGAACGCGACGGAAAAGAACGAACAACAACAACAACAACAACAACAACAACAACAACCGACGCCGGCGACGAAGGAATTGGAGAAAGAAACGGAAACGAAGAAAGAGGAATTGAAACAAAAGCGAATTCGACAGTCAAGAGGCGCGTCGGCTTCAACCGCGACAGCGGTGACTCCGGAGGAGAAGAAGACAGTCATCATCGCCGGATTAAAAATCGGAGGTGAGATTAAAGGCGTAGACCCGGCGAAAGTGGCACACTTCTTTAGAACGGATAAACGATTGAAGAAAAGCGTGTCGGAAGAAACCGCGAAGATCTTAGCAGAACGGTTCGATCGGTCAGCCAAGGAGAAACCAGCGGATGACCAAACGTGCAAAAGATACAAAATTAGAGAAGACGGCGCGACTCGCGGCATCGTTTTACTCAAACTCGAACACGAAGACGACGTGAAAACAGTCGTCGAGCGCATGCACAAGTTAAAGTTCGAAGAAACGAAAAAGGACAAACAACAAAAGAAGGTCAACTTTGAAAAACGAGCGAAAGATGAACGCGATTCAGGGGATGTGAATGTGGACGACGATACGTTGTGGTCGCGCGCGTTGGTTGGCGAAGGCGCGAATCCGAAGAAGCACAGAGTGATTTTACGAAACTTGGCGTTCCACGCGACTGAGAAACAAATACGAGATTCAATAGCGAAGAACGTTTCTGATGCCGCATTCGTCTGGGACGTTTCCATTCCAATCGACCAAAAGACAAAGAAAATGCGTGGTTTTGCTTTCGTTGCGTTCATCACCGCCAAAGATGCGGTGGCGTGCGTGGAAAAAATGAACGGGCAGAAAGTTGCCGGACGTGTCGTTGCTGTCGACGTTGCGCTTTCCAAAAGGCAAGAGAAGGAAAATCAAGTTGTAGCGGCGGCGCAAGCCGTGCCAAAGGAAAAAAGTGCTAATGATGATGATGATGATGATGACGAAGATGATGGTGACAACGACGACGAGAGCGACGACGATTCTTCTTCAGGCGATGGCGGTTCTTCCTCTTCATCATCATCTTCTTCTTCTTCCTCGTCGTCGTCGTCTGATGATGATGACGATGATAACAGAGAAAGCGATTCGGAATCAGAAGAGGAAGAGAAGATGCCAGATAGATTTAACAAAGAGAACAAACCTTCGAACGAACAACCACCAAACCGAACAATTTTCATTCGGAATCTTCCATTAGATGCGACAAAAGAACAACTTGAAGCAAAGCTGAAACAATTTGGAAGAATCAAATCCTGTCGAATCGTGTATGAGAAAATTACCAACCGATCGAAGGGCGTCGCATTTTGCGATTTCTGGGACGAAGCTTCTGCAAAAAAGTGCGTGGACAGATGCGGCGACTTGGAGACTACCATTACCGCGCAAGAAATGAAAAGTAATAAGAAAGGAGCTAAAATAGCCGCCATGGCAGCCTCGAGGAGGACACCTTTACTCGTGGCTGGACGCCCGGTGAGCATCGCGCTGGCGGTCTCCAAAGATGAAGCGGCGAAGATGATGCAGAAAGAAGCCAAGCATTGGAAAGGCAACATGAATAAAGAAGAGCGAGACAAAAGAAACTTATATTTAGCGAAAGAAGGTCAGGTGCACGAAAACTCGCCCGCCGCGGTTGGCGTTTCGAAATCAGATATGGAAAAGCGAAAACGCGGTGACGCCGAACGACAGGCGCGCTTGAAAAATCCAAACTATTTCATCTCGAAAACGAGATTATCCGTGAGAAATGTTCCGGCTGAGTTTGATTCTAAATTGTTGAAGCGTGCGTTCTTGGATGCGACGCAGAAGCGAGCTTCGAAGAACGCAACGCCGAAGATTGTGAATTGCAAGTTGCTCGTCGATACTTCAAAAGGTAAAGGGGCTGATATCGGAATTCAGAAGCACAAGGGCATTGGTTTCGTAGAATTCGATACCCACGAAGAAGCAATGACTGCACTGAGAGCGATGAACAATAACCCGGAAGTATTTTCAAAGCAAAAGCGACCGATTGTTGAGTTTGCAGTTGAAGACGCTCGCGCAGTAAAGAAATTAGAAAAGAGAAAATCAGATCGCGAGCTGCAAAAGAAACGCAATAAAGATGAGAACGGAGGCGCTCGCGAGAACAACGACGACGACGGCAACGAAAAAGATGACGCGCGACCGACGAAACGGAATAAAAGCAGCATCGAAGGCCGAACGTTCCCGTCCGAGCGCGTGGCGAAGAAAGTGCAAAGAAATTTGGACCGCAAAAAATTAAGAAACGAGCAGCGCAAGAAGGCGCGAAATGGTGGCAGCGGTGAAGCAAGCACCGAAATTACGGACAAATTTAAGAAGCGCAAACAAGAGCACGCCGCTGCGACGGGCACTGCACAAGGAGAAAACACCAAACGAGCGAAGAAAGTTGTGAGCCCTGCCGCCGCGCCAGTGGTCATTGAAAACACAAATAAAAGAGGTAAACATAGAGGCGACAAGCGCGACGCAACCGACGATCTAATCGACAAACACATGAGCGCAATGTCCGCTGGATTATCAAATTGGTTATGAATTTATTCATCTTCTAATAAGTTTGCTAGTACTTCTAAACAATCTCCCCTAAAATGTGCGCGCCGCTTCATTATCATCACATCCTTTGATTCCCAGGTGCTATCAACACCGCCCTTTCTAATGCCTCTCCGTTTTCAAACCGCTCGTTGTCCTCCTCCTCCTTCTCTTCGTTGTCACCGTAGTTAACTCCCGCGCTATCATTGCTAAACTGCCCTGGAACAGGAACATTCGCTATTTGCCGAATCGCCATTGGTAACACGCACGGCGCGAACCGATTCGTCACCACCGCCACTCGCGCCAACCGGTTAATCCAAGACGGACATCTCGTAGTAGCGCTCTTGTCATCGCCGCTCCTACCTCCGCCGCCGTACAAGAGATTCGACAAACTCCCGCCAAAATTAATGCCTCGATTCTCCTCCAAACTCTCGTCTACCAACTCCTCGATCAACCGTTCGACGAAGTGGTTGCAATTCCTCAGCAGTAAGTGATACCTATTTCCCAAAAACTCCTCCGCGCCTAACTCGCGCACGACGCGCTCCACCTCCCTCGCGTTCTTCCTCGTAAAACCAACGCACTGCGACACTCGAAACTTCGCCGGCGGTGGCACCGCTTTCGGCTCGCAATAAAAGCACCCGGACGTGTTAAACTCGTGTCCTCCGAACGACCACTCTTTCTCGTGCACGTGCACTCCCGAGTGGTACACGCCTAAACCGAAGGAATGCACGTACTCGTTGATGTCGTTGAGATCGTAGACGTTTATGATGACTGGATAGCGTCTACTGCTCGATAGTGACGACGATGACGTCGTCCTTCCGCGATCGGCGTTTGAGAAGGCGTTCTCGTTGTCGTTCGGTGTCATGTTGTTGTTGTTGTCGTGTGACTCTTTTTGCGCGCGCGCTTCCCAGACTGAAGAATTTTTTTTCCCTAAACGTTAAGCCGTTACAAATTCCCCACGCGCGTTCTTCTTTCACAACGAGGGGTGGTCAAAAACAAGAAAACAAAGAGACAGCAAATGACGATCAAATTCATCCTCCTCGTCAACAAGCAAGGTCAGACGCGTTTGGCGCAATATTTCACCGAATCTCTCTCGTCCTCGGAAAAGAGGCAACTCGAATCCGAAATCGTTCGCAAATCCCTCTCGCGAGGCTCCGATTACGACAAAGGGAAACGTTCGTACTGCGCGTTTTTGAGACACAACAAGTACAAGATATGCTACCGACGCTACGCGAGTTTGTTTTTTATCGTTGGCGTGGACGACGACGAGAACGAGTTGAGCATGATGGATTTTATACACTGTTTCGTGGAGACTTTAGATTGGCACTTCGGGAACGTGTGCGAGTTGGACATCATGTTTCACTTGGATCAGGTTCACGTCATACTCGACGAGATGGTGTGCAACGGACAAATAGTAGAGACGAATAAGAGAATAGTGCTGGGAGAAGCGAGCAAATTTGAAACCTGATTGCGATAGTGATAATAGTTTAGCAATAGTACTACTGATAATAGCAGAGGCACGTGTATTTTAACATAGTAAGCAGCAACGCGGCGCAGTTGCGTTTTTGCGTATAAACACGTACGAATATATAGAGAGCATCAACCGAAAAAGCTATCGTCACGGCCAATCATCGAAAACGCGTTTCATGTGTTTGCGCTTGAAACGTTCAAAGACTGTAGATATTTTGTCTTTGAACATGACGGAGAAGAATATGAACGCCAGGACACCGAGGATGACGAAAATATTCGCGAGAACGCTGAGCGCGGGTCTTCCTCTTCTCTTTCGGGCCGACAACCTCGACGCGGACGTCGAGGAAGTTCCCACTTTAACCATTTTTGCTTGCGTTGAACGCGGTCTTGGCTTTTCATTCGCCAAAAAATAAACCTGCAAGAACTTCAAGACGTTATCGTCGTTCCAGGACCCATCCGTGTGTCGACACTTTGCGCACGATTGCACGTCTGGCCATTGCTGTTTGGGATACTTGGGATCACCCGCCGGGTCGCCTTCACTCGCTAATCGTTCGTTGACGTCGTTGTGTCTTCTCCATATCCAGAACGCAATCTCCTCGGGCGTCTCGACTTCGAACCCTTTCGTTTCCTCTGCCATTTTTAAAAAATGTTCGCGACATTCGAGACAGTTGAAGAAATTGCGAATGAACCCGTTTACGAACGCGTCGTACCAAACGTGACCGCCTTGGTGCTTATCGAGCTCTTTCGATCGAAGCGCGGTGGCGTGGAGTAACATCCAGACGCCACACGTATATCCTCTCGAACCAGAATTTGGTGAGGATGGTTTGCAATCGTTCCACTCTGGTGCTTTGGCGCGTCCACACGGCGTGAACGTTTTGGCGGCAAATTTTGAAAGTCCGTTTGATTCGTCGTCCCAGAAGAGATGGTGCTGAATGGTGATTGTTTTCCTTCTCTTCCCTCCTTTTTTCGACGCCATCGCTAGCAAAGGATCGTCCGCGCTTTCTAACTCTTCTTCTATCGCATCATCGTTTCCTGAATCCCTATCACTACTGATATTGCTAGTCTCGACTTCTATTTCTTCTTCTTCGCCTTCCGTCCCATCTGCTCCGGGAAGCAAACCCCTAAAGGACGCCCGACATTCCGCGATCGGATGCGTCTTTGAAAACGCGTGAATGAGCGACCCGATTGCATTCTTAACTGTTTCTACTTTTCCTCTCGCTTTATCTGCGGGATTTGAATGCGTAATGTCTTCTCCGTGTGCATCGCTTCCCAGAGCGTTGGATTCGATCGAGGAAGCGCTCCTCTTGCTATTTTTTCTACTGCTCGATAGTAACGCGTTCAACTCGCGACTCGCGATTTCCGCATCGTACACGATCTGGTTCCACATTTCCACCGTCGCTCGCTCTAAATCATCTTTACTCGCCATCGTTCTCACGGTTTTATAATCTAACCCTTTCTTCTGGTCGTTTTGAAACGCCAATCGCGCTAAATTTTCATTCTCCTTCGCCGGCGCAGAAGAAGAGGCGCCGTCCTTCTTGGATGTCGACGAGTCATCCTCCCGGTAACTAAAATCATACTCCGTGCTCGGTATCACCAACTTCCCGACGAATTCAACAATCTGTTTCGCCCCAGTTTTCGTCCGTTTCTCGTTTTCTTTCCACGTGACCTCTTTCACGTCTTTCGCGCGTTCCCCGGCGAACTCAATCGCCGAACCGAAAAACACCGTCGGGTACCCGTTAATCTTCCACTTCGAGCACAACTCTTGCTCCTCCGCGCAATCGACCGAAAAAACCGTCACTTCCGGTTCCGGTCTCGGCGCGACGTTGAAAAACTGCGCCACGTGCTCGTATTGCGGTGCAAACGCTCGGCACGCCGGGCACCAGTGCGCGTAAAATTCCACCAGACACGGAGACTGCGGAGGGAGATTGGAAAACTCTTCGTGAAACGTTTCTTTTTGAAGGTGGATGGAAGTTGGCGCGAGCTGACGCGTGTCTTTCGATATGCCCAATCGAATGGCGAGTGAGAACGTCGCGACGTGAGAGAGCAGTAACGCGAGGAAGATGTTGAGAAGGAAGGTGGTGGATTTCATCATCGTCATCGTCTCGAGAGAGATAGAGAAAAAGATATTCGCGATTACAAATTCTGAAGAAAAGAGTGTTGCAAAGCGTAAAACTTATACATACGAGTACGAGCGTGTCTCTCCGCCTCGAGTAAACATCATCCATACGCATTCTATTTATTTGTTACATTACAAGCTGTTGCAAAATTATTCATCATCTGACGATTTCTTTCTCTTCCGAGCGAGGGCGACATTTTTCAACGCGCTCATCAACGCAGTATTTGTCGTCTTTGAAACGTTGTTCGCGTTGCGTCGTAAAAGAGATTTCAACGTGGAAAGTTTCGCCGTGCGCTCGAACGCGGTGGTTAACGCTTTGATTGGTTTCGAGGCGGCAGATTGAACCGCGTAGGCGGCGATACGTCTGGCATCGTTGAGATCGGTATTTGCTATTTTTGCTTCCTCTTTTTCTTGTTCGTTTTGCTCTTCTATCGTCGAGGCATCGTTGTCGCTATAAAATTGTTCTCGAATCTCCTCCCGAAAAGATCCTCCATCCGCTAAATACTTTTCTAAATCCGCCGACGATATCGCCAACTCTTCTTCTTTTTTCTCGCCGCTGTTCGCGTCTTCAACTAAAGCTTCTTCATCCTCAATAACCACCCCGGGAGGCGTCCACTTTTCTCCTTTCCCAACCAACTCCACGCCGTACCCGCTCCTCGAGCACAAGAACAAAACGACTTCCGCGCTCAAGCTTTCAACGACTGGCATCAAATCCGTCTGTTCGCTTATCAACACCGACGCTCTGATCGCGTCTTGCATGGATTGAAAACATAAGAAATCGTTTCGAGGAATGTCAATTTGCCTCGAAGACGTCGTGTACAACGCCTCGTTCGCCTCTCCCAAGTTGAAGACGATGAGGAAAACTTTCTCGAGCTTTTGTAATCTTTCGTTGATGTTATTGTTGTCATCCTCCTCCTCCGCCTTGCCGTCGTTCGAAGTATCCGCGTGCGCTCTGATAGTTTCTCTTCGCCTTCTGCCGCAGATTTTCTCGGTTTTGTTTGCTTTGCGACGCGCACACCGCGGTTTTATCGCCGTTCTTCTTCTCGCGAGTTGAAGTGTCGACGTTGTCAAAGTTGTTGTTGTCATTAGGGGATTCGTATCTGCCATTTTTTTTCTTCCCTCTCTCTTCCGTTCCCCGATCACTTCGTCGTTTACGATTGGTACAAAACTTGAGAGTTTGGATTTTGTTGTTCTCTTACTCTCTCTCTCTCTCTCTTTTGTTCTTCTTCGCGATAAGTGAGCGCGTATCTTTCGCGTCTTCAAGAGTGAAGAGAATTTGAGTTTAACCCACACCCCTAAACAAAATCCGCCAGAGAGAAAATAGAGGGCCCCCCCCATCATCGATGGAACCGCTGATTGAAAACCTGGTCATCTTTGGCATCGTCGGTGCCATTCGCACCACCCAGTGGCTCTATTCCACGCACGAAGAGCGGATAAACAGAGAGGTGGAGCACATTCGCTCTAGTTTGCAAAAGATCGGGAACAGAGTGAAAGGTTTGAGAGGTTTTTCGTTGACGTTCGAGGAGTTGTTGCAAGACATCTCCGTCGCGAATAAATGTTTCGAGAGCGAGGGGTTGGTTCGTTTGCTGGAGGAGAAAGAGTACAGGTACCGAGTGACGCCTGTTTTTAGAGGGAATGGGAACGTGTTCGTGAAGTTGCTCAAGTACAACAGCGCGTTCGCGCACGCGTTTGGAAACGTGGAGTTTGATTTCGAGGTGGTTGAGAGAAGGAGGAAAGAAAACGAGAAAGAGGAAAAGGAAAAGGAGGAGTGGGAGAAGCGCGAGGAAGGCGGGTTCGTTCGAGCGTCGCATGCGAGAGTGGAAGAAATAGAAGAAAATGACGAAGATGGGAATAAAGAAGATGATGAATTTGAACACGTGCACATCATCCGCAGATGTTCGATCGAGACGTTCTATCGCGTCGTGGTTCCGGCGTTGAGACAAATCACCGAAAGATACGAAAACGAGCCAGAAAACGGGGGTGGACGAACAGCGGAAACAGAAGCCGAAGATGTCACGACAACTCGCACGGATCGAGGCATTGCCGGTGAAGAGTGCTCGATATGTCTCGAGTCAAGTTTAGAAGTCATCGCTAGATGTGGTCATGGCTTTTGCCAGGAGTGTTACACGAGATGGCTCCGCAGAAGCGGAACGTGCGCGCTGTGTCGCGAGCCGTTACCAAGCACCGACCACGGCGGTGCGTTCAGTTTAGTCACGTTCAGCGAAGTGTTCACCACAGAGCCTCCTCTCTCTGCTTCCTTTTCGCAAACCGGCGCCGGCGGCAGCGAACAACGAAGCGACGAAGGAGAAGACGGTGAAACGACCGAGCTCGAAAATTTCCAAATCTGTTTCGGCAACGAAGCCTCTCTGGAGTGGTTGAAACATCGCATGAGCGCGTTCGACGTCGTGTGCGAACAAGACGTGAGCGCGTTTCGGAAGTTTAAGCATTCTCTTTTTACGCGTCGCTCGTAACTCGTTCGTTCGAGCATAATAGATACCATAGATAGATAGATATATGTAGTTACAGTTGAAAGTAGTACCGTGTAGTAGTTGTTCGAAAGTTCTTTTTTTCAGATGAATATTTGTGAGCACCCCTTCTTTCTCAATAAAAATCAACACAAAACACGCGCAAAAGATGAAAATTTAAAAACGAAGAGAAATTGAACGAGAAGACCCGCGAGCGATGACGACGCAAAACGGGCAGCATCATCAACAACAACGGGGCGAAGTTGGTAACGGGAGTCTACCGCCGATGACGTCGTCGTCCTTCGCGGCACCGGCGCATCATAATCATAATCATCATGGCAATCGACAGAGTTACAATCATCAGGAACAGCAGTTAAAAAAACTCTTCGCGGACCCAATCGTGCAACTGGAATTCATCTCCAACGAAGACGTGATGTTGACGTGTAAATCGGAAGCGCGAGTGCCTTCGATCGTGAAAGCGTTGCACAACGCGGGAACGAACATTCCACATCAGTTTGTCCCGAAAACGTCCACGAATAACGACCGAAACTGCGCGTTTTGGATGTTTCCCAGAGAGGTGGCGAGTAAAGTTCAAGCGGTGTTGTACGAGAAGAACGTGTTGCCGCCGCGAGAGAAGAGTTGCAACCGGGGGGAGATTCCGTTGACGACGCTGAAGGCGTTCGGGAAGAATAGATATCAACACCCGGGTTGCGAGGACGAGCTTGCGTTAAACTTCGACTTAGGTTTGAGTCGGATACCGAAAGGGACGCTCTCGAAAATGTACAAGTTTCAAATCGAAGGCGTGAAGTACGGTTTGTCTCGAGGCGGGCGGGTGATGATTGCTGACCAGATGGGCGTCGGAAAAACGCTGCAAGCGATTGCGCTCATGTGTTGTTACGAGGTGAAGGAAGGACCGGTGCTGATTGTCGCACCTGCGAGCATGAGGACGGTTTGGGCGAACGAATTGGAGCGATGGATACCAGATATTGGACCTGAAGATGTCGTCGTCGTCGAAGGGTCCACGGCGAAGTGGGATTTAGAAGCTTTAGGAGAGGCGTATAAGAAAGAAGAGAGGGAAGGACGAGAGTATAAAGGAAAGAGGAAAATAGCGGTGAGTTCATATCACATGTTGAGCATTTTGAAAAGCTCGTTTTTAAACGTCAGCTGGGGCACAATCATATGCGACGAATCGCACGTGCTGAGCACGGCGATGTACGGAGGCGAAGCCGGGTATACGGCAATCGCGACGCAATTGTTGAAAACGCGATCGAAACGGGCTATTTTGTGCACCGGCACGCCATCTCTGGTGAAACCGTTCGATGTTTTTAACCAGTTGGATAGTTTACGTCCGAACATGTTCGGCACGAAGCAAGAGTTTGGAGTGAATTATTGTCGATTAGTATTAGCGCAAGCCTCGAGGTCGGGGAATAAGTTTTGGAAATCCTTAGGCGGCCGCCGATTGAACGAGTTGCACACGCTGTTGAAACACACCGTGATGATTCGTCGATTGAAGTGCGAGGTGATGGATCAGTTGCCGCCTAAACGCAGACAGGTGATTTACCTGGACATTTCGAGTGAGTTTACGCATTGGATGAAGGAGCGCGCGAAGAAATTGGCGCTGTTGCGCAAACAACTTGGTGACGAAGAAGAGCGAGAGCACAGGTACATAGTTTCAGATGAAGACGAGGAAGACGAAGAACCGATTGTTGTATCGCAACGAATGGCAAAGAACGACGCGTTCGAGGAAATAGACGAAGAGAAGGACGATTTGAACATCGTTACGGATACCGATGGAGAAGCGCAAGCGATAGGAAAACTGAAAATCAAGAAAGCGGTAAAATTTCTCGAGGAGTCTATTTTGATCGACAAATCGCAACAAGTTGTCGTATTTGCTCATCATCACTCTGTTTTAGATGAACTTTACGCCGGACTGCAAAAGGTTTTGCCGCCGGAGGAGATTATCTGTGTAGATGGACGAACAGATGCGGTCGAGCGCCGCGAGCGCGTGGATAAATTTTACGGCGGCAAATCTCAAGGCTTTGAGGAGGATGGAAAGACGCCTTCGCCGGCGAAAGTGCGTGTGGCTGTTTTCGGCATCACTTTAGCGGTCGGGATTGATTTATCGTCGGCATCGACGGTATGTTTCGTCGAGTTGCCGCAAAAACCCGCCGATTTACTCCAAGCCGAAGACCGTGCCTGGCGAAGAGAACGTAACGGGAAAAACTCCAAGACGTGCGTAAACATTTACTATTGCATTGCGAAAGCGGAGGGATGCGCTTTCGATACCGATCGCTGGCAAAGGTTAGGTAGGAAGATCGAGCAAAACACGATGATGACGGATGGCTCCGACGACCGCGACGGTCGCGAGAATTTAGATTGCGACCAACACGGCTCGCATGTGATGCTCGAGGCGCCTCAAATATTGTTTTCCGAGACGGAACAACAACAATCGAAACTTCCGGAAACGGAAGGCACGCAGGCAGACGGGATGTCCAAAGTGCAAACGCAGACTCCAGTGCCGCGTAAATCCATCGTCAACTCTGTGGCTAAACGCAAAAAATCGTTAGAAACGAAAATCCGAAAGAAGTCTTTCTTTACCGAACCGGAACGCGTGCCTATATGGTTCGTCGTTTCCGAGCACACCGATCGTGTGCATTTACACGACATGCGCTTGCTGCCGAACGAAACCAGACTGAATTGCTCGGTGAAGCAAGTTGACGTGTTCGTTGCTTGGGATAAGCTGACAAAGTTTATCGAGAGTTATAGGCGCGATCACGACGACCACGACGAAAACGAAGAAAAAGATATCACGTGTAAAAACATGTCTCCCGCATTGCGCAAAAAAACGCGAGAGCTTTTGCGCAACTTTGTCTTACCGGATGCTTTGATTGAGGACTGCGACGCGCTCAACTGTTGTAAATTTTTCATCGAGGAATGGAACTGTCTGTTATCGCGCGATAAAAATATTGTCATTCAATCGCGAACTCCAGTTCAGTGCGGCGGTGTCGCACAGTTGCTTCGAGATTTAACCGTGAAGAAAGAAGAAGAGAGTACGCTCATTAAATCGAAGAAACAAAAGAGCACGACGAGATACGGCACGGGGATAAAACTAGGTACGCTTCCTAAAGAAGCCGTTTCGCGCACGGTTTTAGTTCGCAAGAGCAAGTTTGGATTCGAAATGCGCGAGCAGTATCTGGTTCCATCACTTGATGACGGAGTAGCGAAGCAGTTACACGTGTTGTGCGATTGCTGCTGCTTGCCGTACGCGTTCAACGACGACGTAAAATTGAAGAAGAAAATGGTGCTCGCCGATGGTTCCAATGCTCAACAACAGCAACAGCACCCACTTTCTCTGCATGATCTGTTCTGCTCCAAGGATTGTTTTGAGTACCACGTGCAGTCGAGATCGGGAAAGACGTTACGCATGGCTGTTTTCGAGCGCGACCGAGGTGTGTGCGAAAAATGCCACCTCAATTGCCACGCGTTGGTCTCTCGCATAAAATGTTTGAAGCCGCACCAGCGCTTACCAATCATTGAAAGTTTAGCGCCACAATTCACGCGCGCACAGAAAGACAAGTTGGCTAGAGACGCGTACGAGGGCTCCGCATGGGAAGCAGATCACATTGTCGCGGTCAAAGACGGTGGCGGCGAGTGTACGGTGGATAACATGCGCACTTTGTGTCGCCGATGCCACGCGCAAAATACGAAAGAGCAACAGAAACGTTGGGCGTGGGAAAACAAAGCGAAAAAGGACAAGAATCAACGAACGTTGCTAGAGGTATTAGCAAACAGAATCGTCAAAGGCAACGGGTCCAATGGACGCCGATTAACGTCCATCAAAGACGATGCTAACGGCATCGACGACGACGACGACGTCAAAGATACAATCAACACAAAAAAGCGTCGTCCGAAAGACGCCGCGCCTTCCAACAGCGCGAGCTCCTTCCCGATATCCGAGGACTCCTCGGAGGAGGACGAACCAGTTCCGAAATCTTTCCGCAAAGATCACCTCTCAGCGATTCGAGATATCGACACGCTCGTCGCCAGCTGCGAAAATGACGACTTTGACGTTCAGCTCGACGACGATACCGACGTCGACGACATCGTCTTACCTCTTTCGCAAGAAGGAGACGAAGACGACGAGTTTGAAAACGCCGCGCGCCCTTGGCGCAAGCGAAAAAAATACGACAACGACGACGACGACGCCTTGCGATTGCGCATTTTAAAACAACTCGAAGACACGCAAGAGGACGAGTCTCCGAGCATGTGGTAGGTAGAGAAGGATTCCGACGAGGAAACGCGGCGTCTTTTGATGATGTTAGATTTTACGCGAGAGACGCGTTTTGTAGTACATAGTTTTCACGCTTTGTAGAAAAGAGCCTGGAAAAGGCTCGATACACGCAAGCGTAATAAGAAGTTCTCCCCCGCGTTCTCCTCTCGCAGAACAGCACGTTAAATTGCTCTCTCGCTGACGCTCATCGTGTGCCTGCGCCGAAAAATCGAAAAACCTGGATGGAAAAAAAGAGAAAACTCGGACCACTTTTTTATCCACACGCGCAGTTTACTTAACCTCCTCATTCTTTTTGTCTCCGTCGTCTAAAAGAACTAAAAGAACGCGCAAGGATGGCGGCATTCGACGAACAGCCCGAGTCCGATTACGGCTCGGTGAAAAAAGTCTCCGGCCCGGTCGTGATCGCGGAGAACATGTACGGCGCGGCCATGTACGAGTTGGTGAGAGTCGGAGCGGATCAACTCATCGGGGAGATCATTCGTCTCGAAGGCGATACGGCGACGATTCAGTGTTACGAGGAAACGGCCGGTTTGACCGTCGGGGACCCCGTGCAAAGGACGAGACAGCCGTTGTCGGTGTCGCTAGGTCCGGGCGTGATGGGGAACATTTTCGATGGCATTCAACGGCCGTTGGAAACGATTGCCGAGCAGAGCGGCGATTGCTTCATTCCGAGAGGGGTGAACGTGCCGGCGTTGGACATCGCCAAGACTTGGGAATTCCAACATCCCAAAGGTTCAGATAACAAGAGATATAAGGTTGGCGATCACATTTCTGGCGGGGATATTTTCGCGATCGTTCCTGAAAACGTGTTGATTAGTCACAAAATCATGTTACCGCCTAACGCAAAGGGTAAAATCACGTACTTGGCGGAGGAAGGCGAGTATGATTTAAAAGAGAAGGTTATCGAAGTTGAATTTAATGGTGAAAAGAAGGAGTTTACGATGATGCAACAATGGCCGGTGAGAGCACCGAGACCGACGGCGGAGAAGTTAGCCGCGAACCATCCGTTGTTAACCGGTCAGAGAGTGTTGGACGTTATGTTTCCTTCCGTGCAAGGCGGGACGTGCGCGATCCCAGGCGCGTTTGGATGCGGGAAGACCGTCATTTCGCAAGCGTTGTCGAAGTATAGTAACTCAGACGGTATTATTTACGTCGGGTGTGGAGAACGTGGGAACGAGATGGCGGAAGTGTTGTACGAGTTCCCGGAGTTGACGATGACGTTGCCAGACGGCTCGGAAGAAAGCATCATGAAGCGTACAACCTTGGTTGCAAACACGTCCAACATGCCTGTCGCGGCGAGAGAAGCTTCGATTTATACCGGAATTACGTTAGCGGAATATTTTAGAGACCAAGGGTATAACATTTCCATGATGGCAGATTCTACGTCTCGATGGGCGGAGGCGTTGAGAGAAATTTCAGGGAGATTAGCGGAAATGCCAGCGGATTCTGGTTATCCGGCGTATTTAGGCGCAAGATTGGCATCATTTTACGAGAGAGCAGGGAGAGTGAGGTGTTTAGGTTCGCCGTCGAGAGAAGGTTCGGTGACCATCGTTGGCGCGGTTTCGCCGCCAGGCGGGGACTTCTCCGATCCAGTCACCTCGGCAACCTTAGGTATCGTCCAAGTCTTTTGGGGTTTGGATAAAAAGTTGGCGCAGAGAAAGCACTTTCCTTCCGTCAACTGGTTGATTTCCTACTCGAAATACAACAACGCGTTAGAACCGTTTTACGAAAAGACCGACCCGACGTTTTTGAAGACGCGCGCGAAAGCTCGAGACGTTTTACAAAAGGAAGACGAATTGAACGAAATCGTCCAGTTAGTCGGTAAAGACTCGTTAGCGGAGAGCGATAAAATTACGTTGGAAACGGCTAAGTTTTTGAAGGAAGATTTCCTTCAGCAAAACTCGTTCACACCGTACGATAAGTACTGTCCATTTTACAAATCAATGGCGATGTTGAAAAACATCATCTTGTTTTACGATTTGTCCAACGCAGCGGTAGAGAGAACGCAAATGACCGACGGAGCTAAGATTACGTTTAACGTGATCCAAGCGCGAATGGGTGATTTGATGTATAGAATTGCGAGTCAAAAGTTCGAGGACCCGGCGGATGGTGAAGACGTTGTGCAACAAAGATTGACTCAGTTAGAAACCGATTTGATCGACGCGTTCAGAGCGTTGGAAGACGAGTTTAGATGAAAAGGGCATCATTAATACAGAAAGAGGGTGAGTGAGAAAGAAAGAAGAAGAAAACGAGAGAAACAAACCACATGTAATTATATACACACATTATTCCATAACATCGTAGAATTCAAATAATTTATATTACAACAACAACAGAGAGAAAGAAAGAGAGAGAGAGAGAGAAAATAATTTGACCAATGTTAGATTGCCAGTTCCTTAATCTCGACTCCGGTGGCTTGAATAAAATCTATCTTTCTCTTGAGGTCGCTTTGAGAAATCAACCAATCCCTTTGATCTAAGACAGGAGGTAGCGACGTGGTGTCCGGAATCCCAAACGGAAGTTTTTCGATCCAAGATTTACACCCGCCGTACTTTTCCACGTCCGCCGGCAACACGAATTCGTCCTTCGGCAGCACGTACGCGCGCACCTCTAAAATCGAATACGGTTCGTTCGGTTTATAATTCACCCGAGAGATTATTTCATCCTCTCGTAACGCGTGAAATCTGTCCAAAGATTTAATGACGCTCTTATCGGAGGTTTGCCACGCTCGAGTTACTCGACAGACGATCGAAAAAGGCACCGCGTCGCCTTTCTTCATATCCGGAACTTTGTCGTCGTCGTTTTCGGAGGAGGAGGAGTGAAAAGACGTCGGGAAAATCACAAACTGATTCTCCTTGATCTGAAAGCTTCCTTTGCTATCGTTGATCCCTCCTTTCCTGAACAGTAAAACCTGCTCGCCTCGTTCGATCGCTTTCTCTGTTTTCGACCACTCCTTCAGCGCCGTCTTCGCGGTCACGTTTTCAACGACGACGACGCGCGCGTTTCTTTTTCTCGTAACGGTACGTGTCGTCTCGCGAGAGCCACGAATTTTTTTAACTGAACTCGCCTTCGAAAAAGCGCCGCGCGATGATGATGATGATAAAGACGACGAAGATGCGGTCGTTGGCATCAGCGCGAACATTATTCTTTCAGAATACGATGTGAAAGAGTGCGCTAAAGTATTTAAAATGTATGCGTTTCTGTTCTTCTACTCCAAAAGAAGAGCGCGAGGGGAAATGTTGTTTTCGTGCGTATCTTTTTTCTTTTTGTGCAAAAGGTTGCCCAGTTTTAAAAGTAAGCAGCTCAACTGTATTTAGGGTTTAGGGTTCAGAGAAAGTTTTTGAAAATCTATATACTTTCTCCCGGGCGAGAGCGAACCACGCACAAAAGCGAGGTGAAGAAAACACGCGCAGACGGACACACGAACGCACGCATGAACGCTCAGGAGTCGATATCGTGGCTGAGCGAAACGACGAAGATTTCTTTCTCGTCGTACGCGGAATTAAAGTCGTGCGCGGTACTCCTCGCTTTGTGCGAGATTTTGTTGGATGAAAATTCAAATTTGAGAAAGTTGAGAGAAAGCGCGGCGACCCCGGTTTCGGACTCGGTTTTACTCCACGTCGCGCTGGACGAGCTGCGCATTGGTGGGGAGTACGTGAAAGCGGTTTTAGAGGGAGACGCGTTGGGTATATTGGAAGTCATTCAAAAGTTGAAAGAGAAGTACGATTTGAGAGTGGAAATTGAAGACATGTCGAGGAACTTTTTACGAGCAGCAGAAGAAGAAGAAGAAGTAGAAGAAGTAGAGGAGGTGGACGTGGACGACGACGACGATAACGTTTTTGGCACGAGAGACGGAGACGCATTGGATGAGTTGGATGATTTAGGCTTTGACCTCGCGTCACCGAGTGCAAAAGTTTCGTCACGTGATCCAAACGTCTCGTCGCCGGTGAAGTTCATCAACGCCTCTTCGTTATTGGATGGCGAAAAGTCGTTCGAGATGTCGCCTCCGTTCAAGAGTTCAAACGCTAACAACATCACACGAAGACGAGACGGAGAAGATGACAAAGAGACGGTAGCCATGTTTGAACGGAAATCACCCATACAGCGTGCGCCAAGTTTTACGCGATGGAATAAAAGCACGGAAGAAGAAAATGAAGAAGAAAACGAAGAAAATCAGCTGTTGAGCGTCGCGAAAGTGAGAAGGAGCCCCGAACCTTTGGCGTGGTTTTCACCACTCAACCCGGAGGAAGCCGCGTTATCGAAAGCGGAGACGAATCTTTCGGTTGCCGAAATAGCTTTACTGAGAAGAGGAAAAGCTTTGTCTTCTTCGTTATCCTCTGGAAAGAAGAAAAGAGAGGAAGCCTCGTCTCCGTATTTCACGACAAAAAGCGCCGAGGCATCGAGACGCGCGTCCTCAAAATCACCAGCATCACCTTCGCCATCCTCGTCGAAAACGCCGCCGACAATGATCATTGGAAAACGTACAAACGCGTCGGAAGTTAAAATAGCTCTAAAATTCGGCGCCTTGGCCGGCGAAAGCGACCAGATGAAACGTCTTCGATCCGAAGCGTTGCAAGCGTTAGAAACCGAAAACGTTCCAGGCGCGAAGCATCAATTCCTAATCTTATTCTCGGAAACGAGCGAGAACTCGAAAACCTATCGAGGTTTATATAAACTCAGTAGTGGAACTGAAAGCACCGATGGCATCACTTTGCGAAAGATTCACAGCACGAGCGAGAAAGTTCCAGACTCTGTACCGGCGAGCCGAGTATCGAAAACGCTAAAGTACAACCTCGCTTCAAAAATGTGGCACGAGCTGCACGACGGGAGCATCGACGCGAACGCGATGGCTTTCGTTTTGAGACCGAAGAAGAAGTGATTTTTGATTGAGAACGAGTGTAGAATATCATGTAGCGTTGTGTAAAGTGTGATTGTGTTTAGCGGCGAAATAGCTTAACAATGTGAGCACCCCTCGCGTTTTTTTAAAAACTTTTGAAAATTTTCTCCCGTCCTCCACAAAACAAGAGCCGAGGGTGAATAGCACCGGATAAAACGAGAAGAAGAAGAAGAAGAAGAATAGGGGTTGCTAAACGAAAACGCGGACATGCCCATCGCCACCTTCGCGGACTTGAAGAAGAAGAACTCGTCCTACTCGAGCGGCGGAGGCGGAGGCGGAGGCAACAAGTACAAGAAAAGGAAACCCACTCCGGCCTCGAATGCGGTGAAAAACGCCCCGTGCACGCGTTGTGGGCGCTCGACGCACCTCGCGTCCGCGTGCACGAATAAAACGCACATCGACGGGTCGAAAATCGACAAGGATGAGAAATATTGCCGAGACTGCGGAGTGGACATTTCAGACGCGCCGAAACATCACAAGCAGTGTTACGATTGTTTTAGGGGAATAGAGAAACCGGTGTGGGAAAAGTTGCAAAGAGGGGAGAGAGTGAAAGGCGCGAGTTTAATGACCAAGGAGGAGATCCGATCGATGGAACGGAAAGACGACGGGAATAAGACCGAAGAGGCGAAAATGGAAAAAAAGATAACGCTGGACGAGGAAAAGAGGAAAGAAGAGAACGCGATGACGAAGATTGGAAAAGAAGAGGAAAAGAAAGAGAAGGCGAAGAAAAACAACGCGTTTGCGGACATGTTCGATTGGAGCAGACCGACGAAGAGTTTGGAGAAGTGCTTGAAGGACAATCAACGCGTCAGAGAGAAAGAGAAGGACGAAGAGGATCAAAGAAAGGAAAGAAAGGAGGAGAAAGAACAGGAGGAAGAGATACTTCCGGAATCGCCGCCGATGTTTGCAGGAAGAGAGGTCGATCGAGAGAAGTTGACGAAATCCTACGAACAAACCGAACTCGCTTGGAACGAAGAGAGCAAGAAGAGAAAATTGGAGGAAGATATGAAACCCATCGTAATTGACGACGATGACATTGACGAACAGAAGGAAAAAGAGAGGAGACGCAAAATCGAGAAAAGAAGAGTGATGCTGGAACGCGCGAAGAAACGTTTGCTCGGGTTTCGAGAACCCGAGGACAAGGAGGGCAGAAAAGAACAACAGGAATCGAAAGGAGAAGACTGGGATGCGAATGAAAACCCGTTTTGGCAACCGCCGATGTACATCCCTGCCGAAGGGCCATGTGCAGAGGATTTGCAAATATCTACAGATGAATACGTGGAAGTGCGAGACACGGGATTACAATGGCAGGGAAAGTATCGCGCATGCTTAGATACGGGGAACGGTGGGTTTACATTGATTCAGAAGCACATCGCACAAACGCTCGGTTTATGCGACGCGCTTGGTCGGCCGACTCAATCGAGATGGGAGAAACGATCTGTCCACGGCGTCGTCGCTGGTGCATCTGAATCGCTTTACTGCTGCACGTTGACGTATCGATTGAAAGGAAAAGAGATCACGTGCAAAGCCGGTATTACGCACGCACGCTTCGGATGCGATTTGCTCATCTCGAGACGAGAAATCCAAGAGTTTGAGCGGTCTGGGTACACCTTCCGAGCTTGAGTCCAACAAAGGAATGCGTGAATGCTTGCGCATAAAAACAGAAACAGCAAACACAACAATGGCATTAGAAATAGATTGAAGCACCGCATCGAGCAGATGCCTGTAAAGAAACGCGCACAATTACTACAATAATAAATATGTACGAAGTATATTAAATTAGGCTAATGAAACAACAACGGAAACGATCCAGCGATACATCCCATGGTTACGCCAGTCATCGCCCCGCCCAACCTTGCCACCACCACTCGCATCTCCTTCGCCTGACACGCCGTCATCTTCACCTCTTCCGTCAATCCAAACTTTGCGCATAAATATTCAATCTTATTCGCCAAACCGACGCCGCAGACGTCAGACAACGTGTTCCCTATTGCCGCTGCTGCCATCGTTGATAAACCCAACGATACTCCAACCGACGCTTCAATCGTTTCCCCAAACGCTAACATCAACGCATTATCTAAAAACCCAAACCCGATGAACGGATACATTTGCGACAGTGCCACAGATTTAAGCTGCGCGTAGGTGATTTCCTTATTGCCATGATCTTCCTCTTCTCGCTCGTCGCTTATAACCTGCTGCTCCTGTAAATGCCGCCATAAAAACGCTCTGTGAAAGTTCTGAAACTCTTCAGGAGTCAGCAGTTTATCTCCGTCGCTATCGAACGCCTCGAACATTTTCCGCTCTTTCTCTGACATATCGCTCTCGCCTCTCTCGGTGGTAACGAACAAACTTTTAAACACGTCTCGTTTCTCTTTCGCGGTTAACGACGTGAACTGCTCGAGCAGAGCATCGACTTTCTCGCTGCTTTTATTGTTAATGGCATCATTCATACCACTGCCTCCATCGCTCGTTGAAGCAGAAGAAGAAGAAGTCGACGCCGAGGAGGAGGAAAACATCCGCCGCGCGTTTGCGCACTCTCGATGGTCTCGTCCTTTTCTCGAAAGATAGGTATTGTTGAAACCACTCCGCGCGTGCTCGTCCTCGCCTCTCAAAAGCGACGACACTAACGACGACGATGACGACCTATTATTAAAACGTGAATGCGTCTCAACGTCGCGCAACAGCAGGTGAAGACGGTTTTGTCGGAGCAGGTGTCGAAACGCCATATGTTTCACTTTTTGTGTTGTTTTTGGCTTTTTCCAAAACTTTTACGATACGAATGTAGGGGAAAAAAAGTCGTCAGAGTGGCGCGCTCGCATACGCATAGCGAAACAACAAAAAGAATGGCGCGAGGCTTATCTCGCGACCTCGCTCGCGAGAAGAACGCGAAAAAATCCTCCGCCGGCGCGGCCAAAGGAAACAAAGAAACGCTGACGCCGCAGCAACGCGCGGAGAGAGACGCGAAAGCGATGCAGGAAAAAAAAGCCGCGAAGGAGGCACAGAAAGCGAAAGATTTAGCGAGCGGGAAATTAACTCCGGAACAAGTGAAGGAAGAGGAGGCGAGGAAGGCGAAGATGCGAGAGAAGCAGAAGATGAGCCAGTTTGCGAGTAATAATCCGCTGTTGGCGAAGAATTTAGCCAAGAAGTGATGATCGTCGTTTTTATCGTATCGATGCTCGTAATTTGTATTAATTCTCTCTCCATTTCATAAGATACGCGCACACGTAAAAAACTCGTTTTTCCCTCTCTCTCTCGTCGTAGCTCGCGCGAATTGAACAAAAATGAACAGCATCATGGACAAATCGACCGCGGAAAAACGCGAATCCATCGAGCAACCTTCTTTTTCCGCGTTTCTTCCTTCGCATTCAATGATACGCGAACAACTTTCGAGCGCGGAGACGCTCAACGCAAAGCTCGAGAAGGAGTTGCGACAGTTTAAGGACAACGCAAAGCGAGAGGAAGAGCGACGGAGAGAGAGCGAACGCGAATTTAAATTCGCGCGGCAACTCAACGCGAAGCTTACGAACGATTTGATTGAATGTGAAGCGTCCAGAAGCCGGCTCAGAGCGGAACTAGATCAGTTGCTTTCCAGCGCGCAGTGGAAAGAGAAACGTATCCAAGTTTTGAAGGAAGAGGTGGAGAGGAAAGCGCAGAACGAATCGGAAAACATGCACCAGCGAATGGAAAGAGAGAAAGAAAAACTGCAAGGAATGATGGATGGAGATGGGCTGGTGAATGTTCTCATCGCAAAGATGTTCGGGACGTCCGTCTCGAACGATGAACAAGATGTAGAAGAAAGCGCTGTAATGACGGCGGAACCGGGCGAGAACGAACAACGTCTGCTCCGAAGCGTTTCCGAACGCATGCAATTTACCAGCGAACGCGCGAAACAAAACAAACTCGTGAGCGACATCGAATCTCAACTCATCGTGACTAAAAAACGACTCATCAAGTGTGAAACCTTCCAATCTGAGAGCGAATCGCAACTCGTAAAGGACAAGAGCGAGCTCCAGTCCGCGGTCGCTCGTTTGCAGTCCCTCGTCGAGAACCTCTCCAACGTAGAAAAGACGAAAGACGAAGAAATCGCTAGATTGAGACAAAAAAGAAGAGCGTTGGAAAAAGAGTTGGACGATTTGAGCGCGGAGTTGGAAAGCGTCAAAGCGTCGTCCTCGTTTCGCAAGGTGTCGTAGCGTCAGATGCGTTACGTAGGGGCTCTCTCTCGTATTTTCTTTTGTATTTGTTACCTTCAGCTGCATAAAAAAAGCACGCGCGCTTTCTCTCTCTCTTCTGTTTATTTATTATCTCTCTCTGTCACGCGCGCGCTGATCCACGATGTCGTCGACAACGCCGGAACAGCAGCAGCAACAACAACAACAGCGAAATAGCAACGAGGTCGCGTCCACCAGCTCTCCTTCTTCCTGGTATTCGTGGCTTCCGACGATTCAATCGCCCTTCTCTTCCAATTCCGCGTCTTCTGGTAATCCTTTCGCATCGATGATGATGGGATCGTCCTCGCCTTCGACCACGCACGCTGCTCAGCAGCAGCAACAACAAAACAGACGCCAAATCGCGAAAATGGACCAAGCCATCGCGAACAGATTTAAAAAAACCGGAGAGAAGTACAACGTGAAAGTCGTTCTGAGAGGCGATTCGGCCACTGGGAAAACCGCTCTGTTGCGGCGCCTGCGAGGAGGAGATTTCATTTCTGAGTATAATCCGACGAGCGAGATAAAAACCGCGCACGTGGAATGGAAAGCGAAAGGTTCTTTGCGCGATGAAATCATGCTGGAAGTGTGGGACGTGGTGGATAAGGCGAACGCGAGGAAAATCTCGGAAAGTTTGACGCTGGCGCACCGGGCGGCGCTGATGAACGGACCAGTAGGCGAGGCCAACGGTGGGATTGAAGAAGGCGCGCATACGTTTCCGTTGGATGCGACGATGGTTGATGTGTATTCTAACGCGCACGCGGCGATATTTTGTGTCGATCCGAGCAAGAAGTGGACGTACGAGTACGTTTTACGGGAGATTGAGAAAGTGCCGACGCACTTGCCGGTGGCGATTTGCTTAAATTTTAGAGATTACCCGGCGTCGAAGAGGATATTACATTTAGACGACGTCGAACAAGAGGTAGCTAGGTTGTTTTCGGAGACGAGACCAATTCGGCCTTTTGTGTTTGAGACGAGCATGTTGAACAATTTCGGATTGAAAGCGTTGAGCACGTTTTTACACGTCCCTTTTTTGTGTTTGAAACGCACAAATTTGGAGAGTCAGTTAAAACAGAATACGTCGCACATTGTTCAGGCGCAAGAGGCGTTGAGGACAATGAAAACGTCGAGTTCGTACGAGCAATATCAGAGAAAGATTGAAGATTCTCAGGAAGCGAAGATGGCGCATGAACAAGTTGGGTATGGTGGTGATGCAAAATCTGCGGGAGTGGCGGCACCTGCGCCGTTGCAAAAGCAAAGTAGCTTTAGCGGTGGTAAAAAAGAGGAAGACGAAAATGCACTGACGTTTTCGAAGTTGTCGAACACAAAGATTGGTGAAGTTCCGTTGGTTTTAGCCTCAGCGGCGATATCGTCGGCGTACGCTGGTGTTTCAGCCGTCGCCTCACAAACGCCTGCAGAGCTCGCCGGAAATCTGGCAAAGAACGCCAAACAATTCGCGACGCTTGGTCTAGCCGGCGATGGTAAACCAAAAAACTCAAACTTCAAAGAAGCGACGGAGGAAGAGTTGAAAGTAAAGGTGTTGCCTCAGTTTTCGCATTTGCCTGGAGGAAAAGTAAACGCCGTTGGCGGGAAGCAAATCGAAGAGCCGCTCGGCGCCATGGAAAAACTCATTTTAGACGCCGCGGAGAAGAAAAACGGCGGTAAAGACGACTTTTTCGACGACGATGAAGAAGACGACAGTGATGACGATCGCAACGGAAGAGATTGGGACGAGGACGGGACGCCGAAAAAGTCCACCGCGATTCGTATGGATGGATGGGATGATTCAGATGACGACGATGAGGACGAGAAAACTAAGAGCGCGACTGCAAACGTAAGTACACCAAAGAGCGCAGAGTTCATTCGAACAGTTCCGAAAAGTGACCCGTTCTTTGGGGGCTCCAAGTTAGTGAAAACGCCCGCCGATAAGGCGAAAGAAGCTGAAGAGGCGCGATTGAGGATGCAACGAGAAGAAATCGCTGCGAGCGCTGGTTTGAATAGCAGTGGCAAGGACGACGACGATATCGACCAGCTGGCGAAGGCGTTTGAATACGAGGAAGTGAAAGATCCAAACTCGATCGATTCCTTTGCAGATGCTTTGCAGCCGACGCTCGGGTTTAAAACGAAGAACTCGCAAAGCATGTCGTCGACGGATTCTGCCTCGAAGAAAAAGAAGGAGAAAAAAGAGAAGAAGGAGAAAAAGGAGAAAAAGTCCAAGAAATCTTCGTGAGATGGGAAGTCACACGCACGCACGCACTCGTACATTAGTTCAAAAATAGAAGACAGTTTTGTTATAGCATATCTTAGCAAGCGCTCATGCGTATTTAGCAAGTGATGTTTTACATTTAATCTAAATTTCCCATCTCAGTTGGTCTAGAGGGAGAGCATGGAGAGCTCTTTCTGTCTGGTCCTTCATTGTCCTCTCCATCAGTCGAGTTATCAACGGGAGTGGTAGGAGCTTCAACACTTGAGGGTGGATAATGAGCGTCCGCAAAGAGCGACCACGACAACTCTTTCTTTTCTGCCAACTCGAGTAGATTAATCTTCTCCGTAGACTTATCGAAGAAATAGTAAACTTCTGCATCTAAGGTTTCCCGGTTCAGCTTCTCCACCTTTGCATCGTACCAGCAATTGTCGCATTCCCAGTACGACGATACCACTTTGCCAGCGAGAGCAGCCAAAACTGCTCTGTTAGGAGGACTGAGGAATTTGAAATCGCGCTGCTTGTAGTTTCGATACGCATAACGCTCTCTCTTATGTTTTGGATGCGTGCTTACTACTGGACCAATTTTTTCGTACAATCCACTTTCGATTCCTTCTTTGAGCTCAGATTGAATCATCGTCAAGCTGTACTTTCCTCGAAATCTTGCATAAAGGTCTTCCCTTTTTAACCACTTCACTTGTTCATTACAGGAAGTGAAAAACGTTCGAAACTCTTCGCGCAGCTCTTCGCGCAATTGCACATCACCATTGCCCCTCGCACAATGTTCTCCTTCTTTCTCTCTCGTTCCGTCAATATTCTTCACCGTCTTCTCCAGTACTCTCGTCGCTTTCTTCAAAGTTTCGGTGTGCTTTGTCGTCAGTTCATCGTGCGCATTTTTCCACGCCAAGTCGTTCCGAACCGCATTCTCTAACGTTTTCGTGAGTTTTAACATTTGTTCCGTCAGTATCTCTAACTTCTTTTGCACGTTCAATCCATCTTCTTCCCCGTTCTCGTCTTCTCGTTTTCGTTTGCTGCTTCTTCTGTCGATGTTGTCTTCAACCTCTGGCAAAGGTTCGTCTCCAAGAACTTTCACTAAAATAATCTCGTCGTCGCGAAACACATCGATCGAGTTCGAGCCCAAGTATTCGAACTCGCCGGACGCGTTGAACACTTTTACTTCTTTCCCCAACAAGAACGGACACTCATCGCCGATTTGGCGGACCGCGTCCGCGACACTGATAAAGTTTTCCCTGTTTTTTATTTGTAATACAAATTTCGTTGGGTACGCCTTGCTTACAATCGTAACGCGCAACCGTCGAGGAGGAGAAACGCTCAATGCGGTGGCATCGATGTTCGTGTTCGTGTCGTCGTTTGACGTGGTATTTTCCGGAGAGACGACGCGATCGGAGCTCTTTCGGATGTTTGGTAGGAACGTATTCATTGATTTCTCGAGAAGTGCGCGTGTGCAAAATTGAAGATTTTTACGCGGGAGATATTCTTTCTCGGAGAGAGATATTTTAATCCTCCTCCGCATGCGTTTATACCGTTCGACTTTGAGCAAATGGCGCGCGTGTTTCTCTCTCGTGACTGCGATTATTATTACATCTATTGCTACTAGAACTACTATTGCTATTATTAGTATTATTACTGATGCGCTGTTTCTTTTTCATAACAGCTTCAGAGCTCTCGCGACAGCCCGCGTCCCTTTGTGCTTTTTCCCTTGCGGGGAGATGTAGTAGTTCTCGTGGCTACCATTGCGGTAATAATGAATATCGACATCATCCCAGCCTTCTGGCAAGGTCCCGTTCAAAGATTTTATGTAGCTTCGTAACGATTGAAGCGCGCGCTCTGCGTTTTCCAAGTCCTTCGTCGGGGAAGGAGGCGGCAAACGGTAATGAAATCCGTCCCCAGTTTTGGCGTGCCGTTGTCGCGTGCCGTTGTCGCCATCAACTATCCATGAAAGATGACCCTTACTACACGCTTCCTCCATGTCCAAATACTCTCGATCACCATCTTGATAAAATAAGGAGGACTTTCGTTCGAGTTCATCGAACGAGAGGACGGTAGCCACAAACCACTCGGGCGGATCTTCAAACTTGACCGCAATCATTTTGCCCACCAACCGAGACGAAATTTCAGCGGCCGTGAGCAGTTTTCTTCGAGACCCGACCGGTTCGAATGTCAGCGTTGAATTGTTCGTGTCGTCACTTGGCAAGCTTTTGGTGAGTTGAAGAGAAGATGTTTTCTGCTTTTTTAGCACCTTCTTGTTTTTAACTTTTGACAACGGCGATTTTACACCTTTCTTTGCCATGGTGTATGTCCCCGACGACAATCGTTCGTAAATACCCGCTCTGCGGCCTTTTGATGCTAACGAGAATGCGCTATTGGCATTTATATTTTCTCTTTTGGCAAGATCTGTCATGTTAATACCTTTTCCGCCCGAACGAACGATCGCCGAGTGCACGATTTGCCTGATACTCAACGGCACCTCGTCCTCGTCCTCGCTCGACGAGTCGTCATCACACTCGGTAATGTTTCCTTCTTCGCGCTTCCTGCGAAATTGATTCTGTTCCTTTTCGAGATCCATCATCGCGGTTAACGTCATCTCTGTCCCAGGTGATTTTTGTTTGCCGCGATTCATCGCTTCTCCCTCGTTCGGCTCTAAAGATTTCTCTCTCTCCGAGAGAATTTTTACTGTGATAATTTCATCGGGCTTCAAAATGTCAGTCTCGGTGTCTCCAAACAACTCGTACCCTTCGTTTTCTCCTTCTCCTTCCTCCACAAACAAACGAACTTCTTTACCTCGTATTTCTGGTACCGTCCAGAGCTGACGTTCGACGAAATCGCGTATGGTTTTGCACTTGGCGGAATCAATTTTAGACACGAACCTGATGTTCAACTGTTTCAAGACGATTCGCACTCGCGGAACGTACGAGGAGGAAGACGGAGGAGGAGTTTTAGAGTTGTTCATGACGACGTTTTCGTCGGAGACTTTAAAATCACCGACGTTTTGATTTGGTTTGTGGATGATTTTATCCTTACTCGTGATGATGTTCGGTAAGAACGTGTTCATATTTATACCCCTCTCTCTCTCTCTCTGGTGTCTCTTCCTTTTCTTCTGAAGATATATTTTTTTGCGAAGTGAAGCTTTTGCGAAGTAGCGATAGTGCTACCGCTATTCATACAAACGACGTGCTTTGATGTTCGCTATCGCGCGTGTACTACAGCATTATGTTACAATGTATTTTTTTATCCGCTCTATCTTCTCTTTCTTTCTTTCTTTCTTTCTCTCCATTCCGCTTCTCTTTAGAATGCGCGCTACTCCCTCAGCATCTCTTTCGCTCGCTACTTTCACCATCCGCCGTTGTTTTGGTGCACGGTTAGCTGCATCATCTCGCCGCTTTTATTCTTGAACAGCGGCAGTACAGGAGACGACGCGTTGTTGTGTTCGCTATTGACGTTGCTCTTTTCATCTCCTCTCTGATGTTGTGGTTTTTCTTCGTCGACGTCGAAGGAGGTGGTAGTATTGGTGTTGTCATTCATCAAGAAAGCGCCGCTGAGGTTTTCGTCACCTAGGCTTTGTTGAAGAAGGAAGAAGTCGGGTGGAGGCCAGGATGTATCCGCAGCTGCCGCTGCTGTGGCTGAAAATGGTTCTTTTCCCGATGGACATTGCGTGTGCGTCTTTTCGCGTTTCTTTGCTGGTGGAGTGACGATATCGTTGTCCGCTAACTTTCTCTTCTTTGCTGATTTTGGAAGCTTCGGAACGTTCAGAGCTCGAGCGACTTCAACTTTTGAGCGATATTTTTTTCCCTCCGGTGAAAAAAAGTAGTGATCTACATGTCCAGTTAGCGCAGATTGACCGCTCTGTCGCACTTTGACTTGCACCGACCAGTTTCCTTCTAGTTTACCGCCACAAGAAGAAATATAGTTTCTCAACATATCGAGAGAAGACGTTTCATCAACTAACTTGGCTTGCAAAGTCAAAGGCTTTCTTCTTACCAGTGGCCAAGATATTTGATCGCTCCCGACAGCCTCGTCTAAATTGATATCTTCTCTTTCACCGAGCATTTTGTCGTTGAGGTCGTCCGCCGGGTACCATAACTTTGCGGTGGAATTGTTCATGTTCAGAATTTCGGCATCGAACCATTCTCCGGTATCCGGCCATAAAACCGAAATCCACTTCCCCTTCAGCGAAGGGCCAATATCGCTCAAAGTAAGGAGATGACGACTGCTGTGATGTGCTTGGATGCCCTTACCACTATCTTCGTTTATGTGCCATGGACATGAGAACACACTGTGCGGACACCGAACTTGTTTGTTTGTGGGTGCGCCGCACGCAACTTCGCCCGGTTTCAGAACGATGCGCACTTTTGTAGGGGTAACTTCTTGCGTCTCCTTATTCACCTCAGGTCTTGTGGTGGCGTCGTTCTTTTTCTCGCATTCAGATTCTGCAGCCATTAATTTCTGTTTTTCTCGTTCATCCTGCTCTTCTCTTCGCCTCTTTTCTTCCTCTTCCTCCACTTTCTTTTTCGTAGCTTGCAAACGCTCCTCTTCCAACTTTCTCTCTGCCTCCAAACGCGCCTCTTCAATCTGTTTTTGTCTCTCTGCTTCTGCTCTCTCTCGCGCGGCTGCTGCCTCCCTTTCTTGTTCAGCTTTCAGTCTCGCAGCTTCTTCGATTCGTGCGCGCTCGGCTTCTTCGATTCGTGCGCGCTCGGCTTCAGCTTCCCTTTCTTGCTCAGCTTTTAGTCTGGCGGCCTCTTCACTTCTCGCGAGTTCCATTCTCCTTGCTTCCTCCTCCGCGGCAGCTCTTCGCTCTTCCTCTGCTTTTCGCTTTTGTTCTTCTCCCTTTTCGCGTTGAGCTTTCGCCGCTGCCTCTTCCGCTCGTCTTTCCTCTGCCTCTCTTTCCTCTCTCTCTTTCTTTCTTTGCAGTTCGACTTCGGCATTCCTCGCCAATAGCTCTTCCAGTCGTTTCCGTTCTTTGAGTTGCTCTTTTTTTTCTTGTTCGATTTTCTCTCTCTCAACGCGTAACTCGTTTTCCATGCGCTTTTGCATCTCTTCCACTTTCTTCAACGCGATGACTTCTTGATCTTTGCTATCTTTTTCTCCCTCCGCGCTCAGTTTAGCTGTGCCCGTCTCTGTCGCTTTCTCTTCTGGCGTTACTTTTTGGACCTGCTTACTCCACTTAGGCATGGTCGCGTGCTTTTGGCAAAGCGTGCACCCCGGCATTCTCTTTTCGGTGCATGACCAAAGGCCTCCTCCTCCTACACACATCCACTCTGGCTTTTGGTCCTTCCTCAACAATGTCGTCGTGCTCTCTTCCAAATGCATTTGAGTCCCCATTTGAGCTCTCTCCTTTACGGCGTAGAAATATCTCCCGTGACCGAGTTTCACATATAAACCTTTCCTGATACCGGAATACACAGAGTTACGGACAACATCCTTTTCTCGTTCGGATCCGCTCTTGCGTTGGAATATTACTTTCATGATATCGCTCATTTGCAGACCAGCTCTACCGGCGCCTTTGACGACTTCATAAATCTTCATTTTGATCTTTGCTAGATCGACTTTCGATATTTCTCTCTCGTCTCCTTCTTCGGAGGAGGAGGAGGATGAAGACAGGGCTTCCAATCCGTGCGAGTCGTCATCGCCGCCGCCGTCGTCATTGTCGCCAACCTTATCGTCGGAACTCCGAGCATAGACTACCTGCGCGGTGAGTCTGAGACGCTCATCTTCTTTCGACCGAACCGGTGTCTGTTTCTTCGTCACTGTCAGTCCCAACTGCGGCGTCATCGCGTGTTTCCTTTCAATCGGAAATTTATTTTTCAACCACCAAACGACCCATTTTCCATCACTTCCTAGGGCGATGCGTTTTGGAGTATGAGTGGATAAACCCCAGTGTCGAACAACGAGATCATTCGAGGTATGGTTTTTGAGTTCGTTAATACTTCTACCAGCATCACTACGGGGTACCCACCCACCGAGGTGCGAACTCGTAAAAATCTCGAGTTCGTTGAATCTTTCTTCGTTTTCAAAAACCCTGTACCCATACTCCAATTCCTCCTCCTCCTCCTCCTCCTCCTCCTCCTCCAATTCCTCCTCCTCCTCCAACTCCTCCTCGTCGTCCCCGCAAACGACCACGTAAATCCTATCCTCGTGTCCCAAAACGTCGCAACTCGTGTCTCCCAATAACTCGTACTCGTCCAGAAACACTTTCACTTCTTTCCCTCGCAAGTAACTGTTCCTGCACAGCTTCCTAGAGACGAACTCCCGTATGTTTGAGCACCCGGAAAGCTCCGCGATGAACTTCGCGCCTCTCTGTTTTCCATTGGCGATTTCGACTCTCACTCTCGGCGCTACAACCGAAGCCGCCGCCGCCGCGTAGTACCGCTGTTGTTGTTCCCTCGGAACGACGACGTCCGAAGACGTCACCATGTTTAGGAAACTCATATGAGAGGACGACGACGACGACGACGACGACGACGACGACGACAACGCGCGCGCGCGAGCGCTTGATTTTTTTTTTTTTTTGATGTCTAAAAAAACTGATGCGTGTTGTGAGATTTCTTCATTTTACCTACTCGTATACTATTTCACAACACACATGCCGCACGAAGGCTCGAAAGAGACGTACGGAATGAGCGATTCGCTCGTTCGCGCGAGAACGTACGAGAACACGGACCGTAACTGCGTGTATTTGCGAGAGTGTCGAGACGCGAAGTCGAAGATAGACGAGCTCGTTGGTGGTGTTTCTTCTTCTTCTTCTTCTTCTTCGTATTGTTGGGATACAGTTACGGCGTTGCAAATGGAGTTGAGCAAAAGAGTCGACGACGAGACGGTGTCGAAGATCGTGCGGAAATGCGCGAACAGTTGCGCGAGAGTGAATTTGAACGCCGCCGGTTCTGGAGACGAAGGCGTTCGGCAATTCGGTAATCTTGGGGTGATGAGCGTCGCCGAGTATATCGAAAATCGATTGGAGTGTTTGGAGCTCTTTTGGAATACCAAGGTAACCAGCAAAGGCCTTTTGTCCGTCTGTCGCTTCTGTCACGAGAATTTGAAGGTGTTGAATTTGAGCGGGTGCGTGCAACTAGACGACGAAGGCGTGCGAGAGATTAGTCGATGTTTGAAGTTGGGATATTTAGATCTCACGAGAGTGCCGAAGATGACAGACGAGAGCGTATCGAAGGTGGTGGAACGGTGTCGAGAACTCGAGCTACTTTCCTTATACGCTAACAGTCAGCTGACAGACAAAGCGTTTGAAAGTATAAGCGGCTTGACGAATTTAAAGTTTTTCGATGCGTGTGGGTTTAATAAGCTCACCGATTTGACCTTGTTGAAACTACCGAACACGCTGAGGTACGTAAATTTCTCGTGGTGCGGGCGTCTCACAGACGAAGGTGTTTGTCACGTAGCGGAGAATTGTCGTCATTTAGAACTTTTGTCGGTGCATGGGAACAGAAACGTCACCGAAAAGCTCATCGAGAGTTTGAAAATAGGCCAGAAGGATAGTAAATCTTTAAAAGTTCTCGACGTCAAAGGATGCGTGAACGTTAAAACGAATACTTTGGAAGCTCTGAGGCAAATCTTTCCAAATTTGCAAACCATCAAGTTTCACACGTAGACGTAGTCTCATAGATAGTGTAATAATATGTATCATCAAAACGCTCTGTTGCTAATAGCTAACTGCAATGTTATTTACGTATATAAAAGCAATCATCTTCTAGAATCTTCTACACCCGGTGACTGCTTTGTGAGCAGAAAACGCGCCGTGTAAGAACGCGATGTACACGAGGAGATGGAGAACACCTAAATACACGACAACAAACTGTCTTCTTCTGCCCTTCAAATTTGCCAAGCCACCTGTACCACCGCCAGAACCCGCGCCACCACCAAGTATTGCTGCGATCCCGCTTTTCTTACCTGGAGTCGCCGTCAAACTTCCCTCAGCTTTCTCTTGATCGGCATACATGGAAACTTGCCAGGACAAATCTTTCACGCGTCTCGTCAATGCTTGGATTTCCGTCTGTTGTTTCAAAACGGTGTGTTCGCTTTCGGCTAATTTGCGCGCCTGATGCGCGAACGAGCTGTTGTTGCTTTCAGAGTCACCGCCGTTCGAATCATTGATGCCACTCGCATTCATGCTCGAAGCGGTGTTTAACGCGGATTGAGCACGAAGCTCAGCGTCCTCTTTCTGTTTTAGCGCAACTTGTAAACTTTCCTTCAAAGCCGCAATCTCTTTTTCCTTGGCGAGTGCGTTTGCCGTCGACGAAGAACTGCTGCTCGATACCAGTTGCTCCTTCTGTCTGTTTGCTTCTTCTAACGCTGCGATCTTTTCGCGCAAATTTTCCGTCTCTGCTATCGCCGAAGTTGCTTTTTCCTTCCACGTCGTCGCGTGTTCTCTCGCAGCAACCGCCGCGTGCGCGTTGGATTCCATCGCACCCATCGAGGCGCGCAAACTCTTCACTTCCGTTTTCGCTTCCTCATACATTCTCTCTAACTCTTCCTTCTTTTCTAACTCACTTTGAAGTCTGTTTTTCACGCTTTCCACTCGATCGTCTCGTGCTCCTTCCAACGTTTCAATCTTTTTATTCAGCGCCTCCTCGCGCTCTTGAAACGCAACCTGTAAGTGTTGAAACTTTCTATTTCTATTTTCCGCCTCTTCCATCATGCGCTCGGCTTCTTGCTCCGAAGCAATAGCAGATGCTTCCGCGGTTTGAATTCTGTGTTCAGCTTCTCTCAAAATTAACTCTGATTTCTCTTTCAACTCTTTCGCTTGCGCCGAATCCTCCTCAAACTTTGCTTTCGCTTCCTCCATTTGTTTCGTCAACAACTCGGTTCGAGCCTCGATCGCTTTCGCTGTTTCTACCGCCCTGTCTCTCTCCTCCTTCATTTGTTCGTATTTTTCCAAACTCTCGTCTCTTTCTTTCTCGAATTGTTCTCTCAACTTTTCATTCTCCATCGCTTTCCTCTCCGCCGTCTCCAACGCTGCGCCTCCGACCAGCGCGTCTGCTTCTCTGCGTTTCGACACTTTCACTGCATCTTTCTGTTCTTTCAACTTTGCTTTCAAGTCCTCAATATCCTTGGACATTTTCGTTTTCTCTCTTTGCATCGTTTCGGATTCTTTTAGCTGCGCCTTTAGTTCGCTTTCCAGTCGCGCGACGGACACCTCTTGCTCTTTCACTTTCGCCTCAAGCCGCTCGTTCTTTTCCTTCAAAGTTACAATCTCTTCCTCCTTCTTCTTCTCGTCGTTCGAAGCCGAAGCGCTTAAAGTCGTCGCCTCCTTCATGGCCTCTAAAACTTTAACCTTGCCTTCCATTTTTTTCACTTGCTCTCTCAACTGTTCGATTAAAATATCGCTCGTTTTCCTCGTCTCCTCGCTCACTCTCACTTCTTCCTCCAACTTTTCTTTCAACAGATTTCGTTCTTCTTCGATGGATTTCCCTTTCTTCACCGCGGCTCTCAACTTGACCTTTTGCGAGGCGGTCAACTCTTCCAGCTCGAGCAAACGACTCGTCGTCGCGGAGTGCTGCTCTTGCAGCTGTTCCCGCCGCTGCTCGTCTTCTTTCGTCGCATTCTTTCTCTCTTCTTGTTGTTGTTGTTGCTCATCGACATCATCGCCATCACCGCCTCGTCCAACTCCGGTTTTCTTCGCCGTGGCAAAACTCTCGTCTTTCTCGCCGTTCGTCGGTTTCTTCTTCTGCTGCTGCTGCTTCGGTGGTGCCATCGCGAGAAAAGCACTGACAGACAGAACAGAGAGAGATTGTGATGCGAAGAGAGAAAGAGAAGTTTACCTTCCCTTGTTGTGTTATTTTTTTTGGCGTGTGGGGATGCGCTCTTTCGTTTGCGTGGGGAAATTCGCATCATCGGCATTAAAAATACGCAGAAACACATCATCAAATCACTTTAATCATATAGCGTTATGATGGAGAATCCACCTCCTCTCGCGGTGGAGGGGAAAGAGGAGCGACAATCTGTTGGTGGTGTTGGTGCAGCAGCAGTCGATGGTGGCGATAGCGGTAGCGGCGAGGGAGCTGTTGTTATTACTACGAATAGGAAGGAAGATGAATCGGCGAAGAAATTGCTTCCCGTTCCCGAAACGACGATAGCGACGATACCGACACATAAGACAGATAACGAAGGGAAGAACGACGATGGCGGCGAAAAGAATAGCAACGACGAGAAGAAAAAGATACTCTACCGAGACGTTCGCGCGGATACCAGGTGTTCCATTTGTTGGGGCACCGTGAAAAACTGCGTCACCGTGAGAGTGTGTTTGCACCGATTTTGCAACGACTGCGTGCAAGAATCGATTCGGAAAAATCAAATGTGCTGCCCGGAGTGTCGAGCGAAAGTGGCGTCGAGGCGAGACTTCGTGAAAGATCCGAAATTTGACGCGATTGTCAGCGCGATTTACGAAGCGAAAGGAGGCGCGGAAGCGTACGACGAGAAAGAGGAGAAGTTTTCTAGGAAAGAAGCGACGACGATTTTGGAGGACAACTTGGAGAAGCAGAAAGAGGAGAGGAGTCGATACGACGCCATAGCGGAACAAATCAAGAGGGAGCAACAGGAGAGAAAAGAACAGAGATTGGAGAGGGAGAGATTGCGAGCTCAGAGAGAACACGAACAGAGGGAGAGAATTTTGGCTGTGGAGCGCAACGTGCGGTCGCAGCAGCAAGAACAGTTGCAAAGACAGATTGCGATGCAACAGCAACAGCGGGCGATGGCTGAAAGAGGAATTGACTTAGATGATCCGCACCTTGAACATCGAGGAAAGTTAGATAAAGGCGTCAATGTACTCACGGACGACGACGATAGAGATGAAGCCGAACGGTACAGGAGTCAAGAGGAGTACGATCGACGGGTAAGAGAAGTTAAGGAAAAAATTAAACGTGAAGCAGACGCAAAGAGGATGGCGATGATGGCGTGTGGGTTGAAACTTTTTAATTGGGAAGGCGTTGAAAAGTTGAAGCCGTTGCCACCGCAGATGAATCTGGCGAACAAAACGAGCGAGCACGCGAACGACAGTGGAAATGATAACGAACAGCATGAAAAGCGAAAACGAGAAGACGGAGAAGAAGAAGAAGAAGAAGAGCGACAAGCGCAATTGAAGCGCGAAGAGGAGAAACGAAATTTCGAGGCATTTAGCAAAGAGCACAAAATAAGCGAAAGAGTTGCGTACAAGAAAGTCAAGGAACAACTTTCGTTTATGGACTTGGTGAAAGCTAAGAAGTTCGATTTAGAGCTCGCGAATTGGACGAGTGGTAGCAAAACGGTATCCGAAAAAGAGGGCGGTCAAGACAAAGATCGTGGAAGCGACGAGGAGAACGATGTAAGTCTGACGAATATCAACAATCGAGCATCGGAGGGACACAATCTTGCCGGTACCGCCGCAACCTCAACCGCGCCTATCAATTTGCGCGCGTATGTGCCAAAGAAATTGACTATCTCGCACGAGAACGGGATGATGCACAAGAGTGCGATCGCTAGGGAAGACTTTATCCATATCTCTCTGCGTCGCGTGTTGGGGGATCCTCTCGCGATTGCAAAGTTTGATCACATGCTCGTCCCGAAAGATTTGACGATTGAAAACCTATTATCCTCGTTTGTCGTGCAAAATTATTTCGTCAGCGCCATCGTCTGGAAAGACAAAGAAGGTTCTGAAGAGAAGAAAAAGAACGAACAACTGAGAGTCGCAAACTTCAAGTTTGGCGAAGAAGCGGACGAAGTCATGTGCGCCGAATGCGGTTCGGGACACATGCCGGAGAAAATTTTACTTTGCGACGGATGCGATGCTGGTCTGCACTGCTTCTGTTTGACGCCAAAACTCGACGAAATTCCTGAAGGCGACGATCCTTGGTATTGCGACAAGTGCGAGAGGAAGAAACCGCGCAAGGATACAACCGTGTGTGAGCTGTTCAAGGATGAAATCGAGAAAGGCGCGTATCCATTGGTTTTGAATTACACCGGGCGCGCCTAAAAGTAGCTCTCACTCGTTCATAGATTTTTTAAACGCAATAGCACTTAAATTTGTAATGTATGATACATGATAGAGACGCGAGAGAAAGAGAGAGAGAGAGATCACGCGATATATATATGCACCACGCTCACTCAGTTCTTAAAATGTTCTTTGTGCGTATTACTCTTCGACGGCTTCCAATTCGCAGGCCTGGGAAACATGTTGTTTTTATTCGGCTTAAATGTGGACTCTCTCCCCGCGTCTCTCACGGCGACGTGCTTCATGCCGATGGTGGAGTCATCGCAGAATCCATCGCTCGTCACCGACGTCGCGTTGGCGAAGAAGTCGTACCACCCTTCTCTGTGAGAACATGATGAACGTGCGTTTAAGATGTGGTCAGTAACGCCTTTATTACGTGCGTTTATTAAAAAAATAATAATAATAACGAGAAAACTCACTGGTCGTAAAGATAGAGAGAGCCTTCTCTCATAGGCGTCTCTTCGATCGATCGTCCCGCGTGAATGTAATACGAACTCATTTTAATGCGTGCGGAAGTAGGGTGAGTAGTTAGCGCGTGATAATGAAGCGCGCGTGAGTAAGTGTTGGTGTTGAAGTGAAGAATATTTTTTTCTTTTCTTTCTCTCGGAAAAACAAAAACCTCGATTTCTTACGTCATCAAGACTTTTTGAAACTTGGAACAACTGTGAATGTTCATGCTATTCTTTTCTCTTTCTCTCTTCGGTATTAACAACTGATAATAAAGGCTATGGGTATATACTTATTTATATTAGGGTTACACTTCCACACTTATTCGTCCATATCGTCATCTTCTTCCAACGCCGCTTTCGCTAAAGCGATGGCCTCGTCCGCGATCTCCTTCGGCGCTCTTCTAAACTCTCCCTTACTGTCCTCACAAATCCACCCCAGTTCGCACTCAAAATCCTTATCTTTCTCGTCGTGGATTTTATAAATAATCCTCGCCAACTCTTTCACGCAGTCTTTGGCTAAAATCTCCCCGAACTTCAACTTTTCAATCTCTGTCTTCGCCGCCGCTTTGTTCTTCCCAATCGCGCAACCGTTCATCTTATGACACTCTCCGCTCGGCTCTAAAACGTACATGTGATACCCTTGCGCGTCTTTCGTGGCTAAAATAACCGACGCTCCGAACGGTCTGACCGACCAGTACAACGTAAACAAGTGGTAATAGTTTGCCATTCGATCGGCGAGAATGTTCGCCGGAATCGCGTCGCCGTAAAAGGACAAATAGTTTGCCGCTTCCTCTCTCGCTCGATCCACGACTGTTCTCACGTCCGGCGCTAATCCAGTTCCTGCCATCCCAGCGTGCTTGCTCACCGCGTGTATGCGTTTATTCGTCCCAGGTACTAACATTTTCGATTGCACCAATTTTTCCACCGCGACGACGACGCCGTCTTTACACTTACACCCGATGGCTAACCCGCCGTTTTCAACCGCTTTGCACGCGTACTCGACTTGGAAAACTTTCCCGTCCGGAGAATACGTGGTCGTGGACAAATCGTATCCGGTGCCAATTCCAGACATTGTTCTATTATATATATCCGCAGAAAACTATTCTATGTGTGTTTGTGTGTTTGTTTGTGTGAAACTATGTCCCTCGTCGTCGTTTTCTTCGTCGTCGTCGTCGTCGAGAGGATTGTCGTTAAACGAGATGAGATCGCGCTTTCGGTTTCCTCTCTCTTTCGTCTCTTTTTGTATTTTCTCTCGCGCGTTAAAACGATGAAACGCGTAACGTATGCCACGCGCAGCAGAAAAGAAAATAAGAAGGAGTAGTGAACGTTTTGCGCGTTCGTTATCCGCGTGCGTTTACGTGTGTGCGTTTAAACCCACCGCAAGCGCCTGCCTTTATACGAATGAGGTGAAGTGCTTTGGGGGTCTCGTCGGTTCTCTTTTCGAAAAAAAACGAAACGAAAAAAAAATTTTGTTTTTTTTTTCACACGCCGGTTCGTTCGTTTTTCTAAAATATTTTTCATCAGGAGTCAGTTCTCTTCTCTTTCGTTTCGAGCCACACGAATGATTCATTTCTTCGAACGCGTGTCGTCTTCTTCTGTGGTGCGTCGAGAGCGAGAGAGCGAGAGACGACTTCACACGAACAAGCGATAATATTTCAAACGAAGAAGAATTGCGGCACAAAAGAACTCAAAAGAGTCTCTTCTCTGACGCGAGTTTTTTTTTCGTTTGCAACGGTTGTCGAGCGGACGAGTATCGATCGCGCGTGTTTACGTGTGCGTCGCGCGGAAAGAGCGAAGAGACGCTCGAGATCTGCCACACTTGCGCGCGCAAAATTTAAACCCACCGTGTTCTTTTCTTTCTTTTTTCAAACGATAACGTTTTGAAAAAATGATATCAGCGACGACGACGACGTATCACCACCGAGCCGTCGTCGTCATCGGCGGCGGCGAACAGAAGAGAGGATCGAGAACGCGCGCGCGCGCGAGTGCGGCTAAAATGAAGATTTTCAAAGGCGGGAAGGAGGAAGTTATGCTCGGCGCCAGGGAGAACCTTTTGTACATGATTGAAACGTCCAACGAAGACGGAATCGAACTAGCCGTCGAGGAGTTGAAGAGTTTGTACGACGGCGAGGTCGAACGACCGGCCAGGTCGCAAATGTTGGAAGGAAAGTGGAAACTTTTATGGTCGAAACAAACGAGCGGGAAAGTGAATCCGTTTCAGAAGTTGTTTGCCGGATTAGCCAAGGATACGAACTTTCAGATTGTCGAAGATAACGGCTCGCGTGTTGTGAACGACGTCGAAGTCGCAAAATTTTTGCGAGTGACAGCTATGGCGCGGTCCAGCGTGGCGTCGGATGTGCGAACGAACGTCACGATCGATACCGTAGATATTAACTTGTTTGGGAAGAAGGTGAAAACGATAACGCTGGAACCGTCGCCGGGGAAAGGACAAGGATACGTGGAGCAGTTATATTTGGACGACAAAGTTCGAGTCTCCGTCGGTAATAAAGGATCGGTGTTTGTCCACGAAAGAGTCGGGACGTACGACGACAAGAGAGATGATGATTCCTCCAATAACGCCGAGAAGAAGGAAGAGCGCTCGTTGATGCTCGTGTAAAGTAACCATCTCCCAGAAGCTTCATGTATTTTTTAAGAAAATGAACAACGTCGTATCATGAACGCGACGTTATTGTCTCTGAGCGAGGGACTGGTGTACCATTATTATTATTTTTAGCAATAAAAAACTGTGTCAATATCAACCTTATACGCGATATTATATCAGCAGTGCACTATGTATAACTCGAGTAGTAGTTTTCGTTTGTTTTACAAGTTATTTTATTACAACATCAACCGTGCGCCCTAGGATCGGATGTAGCTACCGCGCCTCCGGTGGCAGAGACCTCCACGCTCGGAGCTTCCATGATCGATTTCGCCTCCACCGGAGACGATTGAAACCTCACTTTTGCATACGGCAACTTCTCCTCGCCCGTTTTCAACGCGCCGATGTTCGCCTCCAAAACTTCCTTCGGAAACTTCCCAATCAACGCCCCTTTGCTTTTATTCTCGCCGTCTAAAAACTCCAAGTGTGGGATCCCGTCCACGTCGTAGTCGTCCATCTCTTGCGTCCACTTTGCGTTATCAATGTTCATCATCACAAAATTCACGTCTTTTTTATTTCCTTTCTCCACCTCAAACACGTACGGCGCGCTCGATTTGCACACTTCGCACCAATCCGCGTAAAACTCTAAAACCGTCGGTTTCTCGTTTGCAAAAGCGACGTCGATATCGACCGATTCTCGTTCTAATTGCGCCAAGTTTGCCGCCACGGCGTTGATGGCATTCGAGGAAGATCCAACTCCGGTGGCGCCCATGAATGCCGCGGTGCCTACCGCAAACGCGGAAATCGCCAGTTTACGACCAACCGGCACCGCTTCGTCTTTTTCTCCTTCTCTCCCCGTCGTCGTTATGGGAGTGATTTCTTCCCACTCTTGTTCGCTTTTAATCGATTTCAAAACGCGTCCTTTCACTCCTCCTCTTCTGTTTCCTCTTTGTGTTCTGAGTTGCGCGTCGTTGTTGAACGATGCCGTGTTACCATCTCTCGTTCGTCGCGCGAAACGACGCGCGTTAGAGCAAGGAGAAGAGGTTGAGCAGCACAGGGAATTCGTCGCACGCATTATTTTTTATGAAGAAGAAATCTCTACAAAAACTCTTTTCCAACAGCAACAATTCACACTATTGTACAAGCAAAATAGTAAACTACACAAAACTTTTCTTCTAATGCATTCTAGGCACGTCTAACCTTCTGCTAAGTCTCATGGAATACCACCCCAAAACTAAGAAGAAGAATCCTAATCCTACGAACGGATACCAGTTACGCATAAACGCGTCTTTCGGGGAGGAAGCCATCATGGCGATGAGAGAACCGCCGACGAGCGGCGCTAACGCTCTCGAGAGGTTGCTAAAAGTACCGGCGAACCCGTTGACGACGCCTAAGCTTTCTCGAGGCGCGGCGTTGTTAACGATCAAAGATATGCCACCCATCATGATTGGTCCTAACGAGCCTCGAATCATGCCCAAAGAGACGACCATGGCCCACGCGCCCGGTCGGGAGACGCGGGCGATATAGTTGGCGATCGAGTGACATGGATAAACAAAAGCACTCGTGAAAAGGGCCCAGGTGACGAGTCTCACGATGCCGTATTTGTCTGTTAGTTTGACAAACGCAAACAATTGAAAAGACATGATTGTTACTCCCATGACGGTCCCGAAAACGCCAATGTCTTGCGTTTTCCATCCCAATCCGCCGTTTTCGATGGACGTGGCGAGCCAAATTGGAGTAATTTCTGTCCCGGTTAAAACGTTCATGGTGACCATAATCTGTAACGAGATGGCTTGATAAATATCTTCATCTTTCAAGAGAATCCAAATGCTCGTCCTATCTCTTCCAGTTTTCTTGGAAGGAAACGATGAACCCGTCATCGTCGTTGGCATTGTCGTCGACGAGACTTTCTCTTGAACTAATTTCACCGTTTCCACCTCGTGTTCGGCCGAGTCATCGAAATCATCGTCGTCGTCGATGAGTGGTACCGAGACTAACTTATCATTTTCATTTCCAGACTCTGACTCTGATTCCAATTCTGATTCTTCTTCCTCCCCTTCCGGTATGCTATGATTCAACTTCCCGGTTTCTACCATCTCGAACGATTTCGCGCCGTTCGCTTTCTCTACGTCTTCACTGCTATTATTATTATTATTATTATTATTATTGTCTATTGTTCCTGCTGCGGGCGGTACGATTCTCATACACGCGAGTGCGAAAATAAACGCCGGTACGGCGAAGGCGGTAATCCACGACGACGATAATACGAATGGATACTTCTCGAACAACGCGGGACACTCTTTCCCTCCCTCTTTTTTATACATCGTCCAAGACGTACACGGAAACGCCAAGAAACTTGCAATCGCAGGCGCAACTGATGTCCCTAACCCGTACGCCAAACCCGTCGTACCAAACGCTCTGTTCGCGTTCGTTTTATCGGATATCAAACTCAAGGACGGTTTCACTAAAACGACGATGCCGTCGAAGAAGCCGCTCAGACTCCTCACGAATACCGCCTGCGCGTACGTCTCCGCAAAACCAAACGCCAAGTTTATCACCGCTACGAAAATTACCGACACCAATATGTTGAATTTAAACCCTATTCTATCGCCCGACCTTCCCCACCAATAGCTACTTATCGCGCTAAAGAAAGGCTTCGAGGCAATCAACAGTCCACATCTCAACGCCGCTTTGGCTTCATCTTCGTTCTCTTTGCCTCGGTCGAAATTCTTCACCATGAAAATACCCGTCGAGAAGATGAACGTAGAAGACATGATGGAGACTAAAGAGCAGCTCTGAATGGCAATCACCGTCGTCCAGTCTAATTTCGTCACGTTTTTATTCTTGTTTTTCTTCGTCGCGTCGGTCTTACTCTGCTGCTTCTGGAACGACAGAAACGACGACGACCGAAACATCTCGCGCGCGTAACTTATATTATTATTATTATTATTATTATTATTAAGAAGAGATGCGCGCTTTCATCAAAACGTCCTTTTCATCCCGACGGACGATGGTTTTTTCTGCGTCGCGTCCGATGTTGTTGATATGTATATGCGTCACGCGTGTCTTTGAGACGCGCCGTCGCGTGCGTTAAAAAAGCAAAAGTGTGCGTGTGTGGATGTGACAAAAAGAGTTTGTGGATTGTACGCGTCAAAAGTGAAACGTCACGCTCGTTTCACACCACGTGTCTCTCTCTCTCTGCCGTCTGTCTGTGCGTATCTCTCTCTCGAGGAAAAAAGAACAGAGACCAGATAAAACACACATACACTTACACACATATAAAAGCTTCTTCGCGCGCTAAATAAAATGTTCGCCTCTTGCTCTCGTCCTTCTTCGATCGTCGTCTGCGTCGCTGCTCCTGCGTTAAACGATGACGAGAGATTCCATCAGAAACAACGAGAGCGATTTTCATCGTCGTCGTCGTCGAGACTTTTGAGAAGTAACGACCGAAGACGAGCGCGCCACGCGCGAGAGGAAATGCGGAATAGGAATTGCGTTATTCTTCGCGCTACCGGAGAAGACGACGACGACGAGGA
>Ga0181599_1000370_pt1 | contig 46724 bp, 33 predicted proteins | sample 041ome_3_FD_148658 | JGI IMG/M metagenome (GOLD analysis project Ga0181599, IMG submission 148658) | Coastal salt marsh microbial communities from the Groves Creek Marsh, Skidaway Island, Georgia - 041405US metaG (spades assembly) | ecosystem: Environmental > Aquatic > Marine > Intertidal zone >...
AATGACGCTATATAAAAAATGTCAGCAAATAAAGCGACGACACGCGCAACTGCTCCTTTGCGCGCGTCACTTGTGAGACCCGTCCCTTACCGACGGGGTTGTTTATAAGACGCACGTTTGCTTTCAAGAATCGCACGCGAATTGCCTTCAATCTCCTTCGGCCTAGGACTTCGAGGCCTCGGACCCCATCAGGTAGAGCTACGCTTAGCGGTGGAACGCTGAACGCATCAGGCGTTGAGACAGTTAATTCATTCTGAATTACTAAATTTCCGCGCTACAGTACGGACTCGAGCGACCGGTTGAGGGGCAGCAGATCACGGTCCGACCGACCGCGCGTTCACACTGTTCGCGCGTGCGGACACACGAACGCGCCCGCGCCGGCCGTTCGGTCAAACGCGCGCGGGCCGATCTCGCGCGCGCGCGCGCCACACGGCGACGCGTCTCGACGCGCGACGGCGACGGCGCGAGCGACGGCGCGAGCGACGGCGACGATCGACGCGCGACGCGCGCGCGCGAGCGAACATGGGCCAGGGACAGAGCGCGGACGGCGGCGACGGCGCCGACGGACGCCGCGGCCGGGGCGAGAAGAAGGAAAAGAAGAAGTACGTCCCGCCCGCGCCGCCGATGCGCGTGGGAAAGAAGAAGAAGAAGACCGGGATCGAGGGCAGCACGCGATTGCCGAACGTCGCGCCGCAGTCGAAGTGTAAGCTGCGGATGCTGAAGCTGGAGCGGGTGAAGGATTATTTGCTGATGGAGGAGGAGTTCGTGGGGAATCAGGAGCGGTTGAAGCCGCGAGAGGAGCGGGACGAGGACGAGCAGAGCAAGATTGACGAGATGCGGGGGGCGCCGATGAGCGTGGGGTCGTTGGAGGAGATCATCGATGACACGCACGGGATCGTGTCGTCGTCGATCGGGCCGGAGTATTACGTGAACATCGCGTCGTTCGTGGACAAGAGTCAGCTCGAACCGGGGTGCGCGGTGCTGTTGCATCACAAGAATTCTGCCGTCGTGGGGACTCTGGCGGACGACGTCGATCCCATGGTGAGCGTGATGAAGGTTGATAAGGCGCCGTTGGAGTCGTACGCCGATGTTGGGGGATTAGAGGATCAGATTCAAGAGATCAAGGAAGCCGTGGAGTTGCCGCTGACGCACCCCGAACTGTACGAAGACATCGGCATCAAGCCGCCGAAAGGGGTGATCTTGTACGGAGCTCCGGGAACTGGGAAGACGCTGTTAGCTAAGGCGGTGGCGAACTCAACGAGCGCGACTTTTTTGCGCATCGTTGGATCTGAATTGATTCAAAAATACTTGGGCGACGGCCCGAAGCTCGTGCGCGAGCTCTTCCGCGTCGCCGACGAGATGAGTCCCTCTATCGTTTTCATGGATGAGATCGACGCCGTCGGTACGAAGCGATACGATTCTCAATCGGGCGGCGAGCGCGAGATCCAACGTACGATGTTAGAGTTACTGAACCAGATGGATGGTTTTGACTCGCGCGGCGACGTCAAGGTCATCATGGCTACGAATAGAATCGAATCGCTCGACCCCGCGCTCTTACGCCCGGGTCGAATAGATCGAAAGATTGAATTCCCTTTACCGGACGTCAAGACAAAGCGACACATTTTCAACATTCACACCGGGCGCATGAACCTTTCCGCCGACGTACAGTTGGAGGAATTTGTCATGGCCAAGGACGAACTCTCGGGCGCCGACATCAAGGCGCTTTGCACCGAAGCCGGTTTGCTCGCCTTACGTGAGCGCCGAATGCAAGTAACGCACGCCGACTTCAGCAAGGCTAAAGAAAAGGTTTTGTACAAGAAGAAGGAAGGCGTGCCGGAGGGAATGTTTACGTGATTAGAACCGTTTTAGGAGCGACGACACCGTGTAGTAGAAACTGCCAAGCATCACACGCGAGCGCCCGATCGCCCGAATAATGTCCTCCGTCGACGACCTTCGACGCGCGTTGACCGCCGTAGGCGGTGAACGACGAGAGGTACGACCTCGTTTTTCTCGAACGACGCGACGGCGACGATAAAAACCGACCGACACTGACGACGCGACTCGTTCGACGGAACGCGCAGGCGAACGAGAGATTACGCGCGCTTGCGTCGAGTAGACGCGCGAAATCCGCGCACACGGTGCGAAATGCGAAAGCTCGTCGGGTGATGCGCGATGAGGACGGAGCGGACGATCGCGAGATGGATGAGGCGAGCGCGGTACCGAGGCCGAAGGCAGAGGCGGGACAGCGCGAGCGACGTCTGTTCGCGGGACTTCTCGGGACGCTGAGAAAGAGTAAATCAAACATAGAAGAGAAGGAAAAAGAGGTTTTGGCGAAGAGAAAGTCCATCGAGGCAGCGGTTTCGGGAAAGAACGAGGAGATTAGTCGGGAATTGAAGGAGGCGCAGTACAAGGCGTTTTTAGAAAAGCGCGAAGCCGACGAAAGGAAAAAGTTTGAGTTGGATTTGAAGTTTAAGGAGACAGAGGGAGCATTGATCGAGGCGGAATACGAAGAGATGAAATCTAAAATACATGATGGGGGTATATTGACCACGACTGAGCCCGTGCTCGTGTATAAGCCGAAGAATCCCACGAGCGAAGACGCCGCAGCTTCGCAAATGAGTTTGGAAAAGTTGGACGCTTGGCGCGCGTCGCAACTCGAAAGAATCAGAAAAGCTTTGGAAACGATTCGCAGAAGGCGAGAAGAGATCGCCGAGCGCCGCGCACAAGCAAAGGCGAGGGGTGAAGCGCACGATGACGTCGATGTCGAGGACGCAGAGGAAGGCGACGACGCGATGGAAGGTGACGCCGGCGACGCGGCTGCGTAATCTAACATTTGTAGTATCGACAATACGAACAGTTTAGTGCTAACGGCTAAGAATTAGTCATCTAGTCCTTCAACACGCGGACAAAATCACGCGCGTAAGGCTCCAAGTGATCCGCTTCTGCCGGCATCTTTGCGCCGCCTTTTTCATTCCAGTTGAGCACGAAATCGACATGACCCTCCTTTAGGTACAATAGCAACCTGGACGACACCCCAGCGTCTTGAAGTCTCCAGTAAAAGTCCGCGCTCTCGTGCCACGGCACGGTGATATCGGCGCAGCCCGCCATGAGGACTGTCGGCGGGAAATTGAAAGCGTCCGTTGACGCGTCGGCGGCAATTACGCTTCTCCTGTGGAATCCAGCCATCTTGGACATCGAATCGCCCACTAAATCTGTAGGCCCTGGAATCGCGGGCTCAGCAGTTTTACTACGCTGCGGCATCAACTGTGCTGGACTGCACACGTCAAAGTTTTCAGCTCCATTCATCGCTCGTGCCATCGTGCTCACGATGGCGACGCCGCGCGAGTCTTCGTAGTCGTAATGATACCCAACGTCATAAACGCCCGCGATGCCGATAAACTTCCGAGGCATCCTCGCATCGGCGTGCCACTCACGCTTATTCGTCGTCGATTTCACGTTCTGCACTCCCGCGCGCTGTAGAAGCGCCCTGGCGCACAGTTGCGCCCCAGCCGAGTGACCGACGATGGAAACGCGGTTCGCATCGCCGCCGTATTCACCAATATTATCCAATGTCCAAGACAGCGCCCGCGAAACTTCATCCCACATTTGAATCGCATCGGCTCTCGGAAACAACGAGTACGTGACGACACAACAAATGACTCCTTCCTTTGCGAGCGCCGTCGCCATCGGAGAAAACTGCCAAGCCTCGCCGCTCGCCCACACGCCGCCGTGCACAAAGAGCGACACCGGCGCGTTCGCGCCCGCAACCAAGCCATCTGGAACGTAAATATCCATCACGCATCTCTCACCTTCGTCGTAGCGAACTTTACGGGACAACGTCACCCCATCCCGCGCGGCGCTCGCGGCGGCGCCGTCCCGCTCGCCTCTCCTCGGCAGCTTTCTGTGCGTCCTAATCGCCCTGTACCCGTACGGTACCTTCACGACGAGCCCTGAGATTTCATCCACGATGAGTTTCGCCAGTTGCGTGCATCTCTTCAGCTTTTGCGCGGGCGTGGCGCACCGTGCGAGGTCCTGCGCGCAGAAAGTCGTCGCGTCAGAGAGTTGGATAAAAAGCGATGGGGGCGACGTTCGGACGCGGGTCGCGCGCGCCGAGACGCGTTTATACCTGGGGTATCGCTTTAAACGCCTCGGTGAAGGACATCGCGCGCGCTCGCGCGAGTTTTAGTCGAGCGCAGGCGCTGATCAATGGAGTATTTACTACAACGTGAAGAATGAGAATATTATTCGCTGGCTTGCGCGGCGGCCTCTGCTTCAGCCTTCTTCGCCATGCGCTCCGCCGTCTTGCGCTTTTCCCGCTCCAAGAACTCTTCTTGCAACTCCTTCGCAGAGGCAAGCTTGGAGAGCAAACCCTTGTACATGGCGAGATCCCCGTTCACCTTCTTCAAAGACAATCCGCCGGCTTGCGCGAGCGCTTCGAGCGCCTTCGGATCCGTCGCCTTGGCGAGTTCCAACATTCTGAAGATACCGATCGCGATGTACTTGGTGTACATGAGCTTATTCTCCGCACTCTTCGCCGCCATCGTCGCGAAGATCGGGTTCGCGCTCAGGCCATCCACGCCGCCGGCCGACGCCGCGAACGCGCCGAGCGCCTCCGCGTCCGCGCGCGTCTTCGCCGCGTCCTCCCCGAGGGCGCCCAAAAACGCGTTGAAAATTTTAACCTTCTCCGTCTCGCTCGGGAATCCCTCGTAGAGCTGATCGAACACGCTCACGAATCCCAGCGACGCGAGTTCGCTGTATTCGCTCTTCGCGTTGTACTTCGCAAAGTGTCCCTGCACGAGCAGCTCCTGCGTGACGGTCGACCACACCGACGGGATCGGGTACGGGTACGCCTGCAAGAACTTCGCCTTCGTGTCGCTCACCGTCACGTCTGCGTCGCGTAAACCCGCGATCGCGTCGTCAGTCTCGCGTTCGCGTCGCGCGCGTCGTTCGTCGCGTCGCGCGTCGCGCGTCCCGCGTCCCGCGTCCCGCGTCTCGCGAACCCTCTATCCATCCATCCTTCGCGTCGTCGCGTCGTCGTCGCGTCGTCGTCGTCGCACCGTAGACGCTCGCGCGGACGGCGACGGCGGAGGCGCGTCGCGCGACGCGCGATCCGCGCTCGACGCGCGGGCGCGCCGCGCGCGGGGTCGGGACGGAGGCGGTCGAACGCGCGGCGGACATGGCGTCGAAAAGTGCGGCCGCGGCGTCGACGTCGACGCGGGCGCGCGCGCGATGCAACGGTGGTCGGACTGTTTGGCCATAGGGGGATGGCGGACAAGGCTAGGACGCGCGACGCGCGGGAAATCGTCGGTCGTGCTCGCGCGCGGTGGCGATCAAGTCCCCGGCGTCGCAGCGGAGGGCGAGCTTTTCGATCAACGCGCGCGCGCTGGTGAGCTGGGACTCGTAATCGGTGATGAGGGCGGCGACGGCGGCGTCGGCGCGAGACGCGCGCGCGTCGGAGGACGCGCGAGACGCGCGCTCGGAGACGAGAAGACGCTCGACGCGAGCGAGACGAGCGGAGACGCCCTCGGCGTGACGCTTGATGAGACTCATCTGGCGCTCGCGGCGGGCGACGTCGGCGAGTTTGACGGTCACGGCGTCGCGCTCGAGGGTGACGGCGCGAAGCGCGCGGCGGAGGCGCGGCGACTCCTCGTTCGCGTCCGAGACCTCGTTCGCGGACAGCCTCTCGGCGAGCTCGAGGTGACGGCACTCTCGTAACGCGAAGTTTTCTTTCCCGAGTCGATCGATCTCGTCGTCGTACGACTCGAACACGCCCAACCATCGCTCTGGGACGTCGCGGCGCAACTGTTTGCACCGCTCTCGCCACTCGTTCGCCGTCGATCGCGCATCTTCCACCGCTTCCCACGCCTCGGCGTCTCGCTTCGATCGATCCGCTTCTAATTCATCTAACTTCATCTCCACTCGAGCGCGCGCGCGCTGCTCTTCGCGGAGTAAACGTAACAGCGTCTCCGGCGTCTCGAGCGCGCGCGGTCGCGGACTCGAATTCGCCCCCGCGTCCTCCCTCCGCGTCTCTTTTCGCCGTCTCCCTCCCTCCCGCGACGCGAACGCCTCGAACGCGCGCTCGAACGTTTCGTCCTCCTCGACGTCGAGCTCGCTCGCCGGCGCCGCGCGCTCGGCGCGAGGAATCCGAACGCGCTCGACGAGCTCGCGCAAATCTTTTGCAACGTTCGGCGACTTTAAACTCGTCGACGTCGACGCCTCGCTCGCCTCGTTCGCGCGCTCGCGCGTGAGTTCGTCGTAAAGCGCATCGAAGGTTTCCGACGACGACTTCGCGCGCGGCATGGCGCGTCGATGTGCGGCCCGAGTTTGTTTTCTAGCTTCTAGTGCGACAAGGAACGACGCCTCGGCGCCGCGACTACGTGAATTAGATTAGATGATTCCCGATCGCGAACGCACCGCGACCGGGATCGCGTCCGAAGACGCGCGGCGCGAAAGCCGTCGTCGATCGCGCGCGCGCGTCCCGCGCGCGTCGAGCGATCGATCGAACGAACGACGATTCGCGCTCGCGCGTCTTCGGACGCTAGAGCGAATACGTCGACATCCAGTACACGAAGTGCGCGTACGCCACCGACATCCCTAATATCGCCCCCACCACCACCTGTATCGGCGTGTGTCCCAACGTGTCTCTCAGCGGCCTCGAATCCGTCAGCGGATGATCCCTGGGCAGTTCGACGATCAACTGATTCAACACCTCCGCCTGTCGTCCCGCGTGCAGGCGCACCCCCGTGGCGTCGTACATGACCACCAGCGAGAACACCAGGCACAGCGCGAATATGCTCGACTGCATCCCCTCCTTCAGTCCGATCGACGTGCACAGGCCGACGACCAGCGCGGTGTGCGAGCTCGGCATCCCGCCCGAGCCGACGATCCGCGCGTAGTCCACCTTGCCCGTGGCGTGATAGTGCGTGAACACTTTCGCGATTTGCGCGATGCTGAAGCTCAGCAGCGCGGCGATGAGCGCGGGAGAGCTGACGACGGCGGGGATGTGGCTGATCTTCGACGCCATGGCGCGCGCGCGCGCTCGCGCGTCGCGAGACGGCGCGTCGAGCGCGTCCCGCGCGCGCCGCGCGCGTCCCGGGCGGGACGCGCGATCAAAAAAGGTCCGTGTGTGTGGTCTCGCGTCGCGCGAGCGTTTTTTCGAAACGCTCGAGCGCGCGCGAGGACGCGACGTCGCGGCGCGCGAGGACGCGACTCGGCGACGCGCGGTGGGCGAGCGGCGAGGACGACGCGCGGGTGAGGATGGCGCGCTCGAGCGCGGAGGCGCGGGAAATCGACGCGGGGGCGCTTCGACACGCGGTGGAAGCGGCGAAACGACGAGGGAACGAGGCGTTCGCGAGACGGGCGTACGGGGAGGCGATGGAGGCGTACACGGTGGCGATCGCGGGACGCGAGGACGATAAAACGCTGTATTCGAATCGGAGCGCGGCGGCGCTGGGGATGGGGTTGGTGGAGGAGGCGTTGCGGGACGCGGCGGCGTGCGTGCGCGCGGACGAGACGTGGGCGAAAGGGTATTATAGGTTGGGATGCGCGCTCATGTCGGCTTTTGAGAGCGGTAAGGCCGTGGCGGCGTTTAGACGTGGATTGGAGCTCGCGCCGGAGAGCGTGGACATGAAAGAGCGGCTGGAAGAGGCGGAAGTGTTGTACGAGGACGAGCGCGAACGCGTCGTCGCGGAGACGAGAGCGGCGCGGAGGAATTTGGCGTATAAACTTCGACAAGCGCGCGCGGAAGATCGTCGCACGGAGACCCTTAACTCTTGGAAGCAGGCAATGTCTGGACCGGATTGGGAGTTGGAGGATTACGAGTGGAGACCGACGTTTATTCCTCAGATGTGTTTGCGAAAACTCGACGCCAGTCTCTTCGACATGGATCCCGGAAGGTTGAATATCATCGCTTACGCGCACGCGTTGAGCGAGCTCGGGGCGCCCAAGAAAGCATTAAAATTGCTCGAGGATAACGTGCGCATCGCTGCGTATAAAGAGGCGATAGAGTTGACGGTTGCGGACGCTGAACCCGGGGAATTAAACTCGGCGTTGGTCGTCTCGGCAGGGGGGGGCATCTTGCCGCTCATCACCGCTCGGGCAGGGCTGAAGAGCGTGATAGGCGTCGAACGAAACCGATTTTTATATCGTATGGCAAAACAAGTTTTAAAATCCAACGCTGGACAGTTTGCGAAAGGGACGATTCAATTACTAGATCAAAAACTCGACAAGTGTTCGCTCGTGGAGGAAGATGACGCAAGCGACGACAAGCCGCAAATCGTACCTCAGCCGTCCGATCTCGTAGTCACGGACTTACTCGATCACGCGACGTTCGGATTAGGGCTGTTGAGAGCCATCGATCACGTGGGAGAGAAGAAGTTGGCGACTCCCGGCGCTCGTGTCATTCCTTCTCGCGTTCGAGTAAAGGCTCAACTCATCGAGCTTCGTTTGGATCAAGTCAGCGGATTTGATTTGAGTGCGTTGAATGCTTATAGATGGCACCCGCAAGCAGCGAAGTTAGACCTCTTTTCGGAACCTCACATTGTGCTTTCTGATCCTTTCGACGTGTCAGATATTGACACGCAACAACGCTTGACGACGGCGCTCGCCGGCAAGAAGCCCTCGAGCTCGATGGAGCAAGACGATATCACGTACGTCACATCGATTAAAGAGGGGACATGGAACGCGATTGCCTTTTGGTTCGAGTGTGAGCTTTGCGATGGAGTCGAGCTGAAAAGTTACGATGTCGATGGCGATCGGGGCGCCGCGGCGAGCTCTTGGGGCGCGGCGGTGCAGTATTTGGATGAGATACCCATCAAGTGCGGTGAATCCATCGAACTTCGAATTCAGCGCGATTCTGATCGACTTTACTTTTCGTCGACCCCGCCCTCGACGCGTCCACGGCACGCCAATATTCCCAGTTGGCATTACGACATGTTGAACGACGCCTCGCGCAACAACGCATACGAATGCTCGATCAAGAGCGCGATAGCACGTCGTAAAGAACTGAAGTTGCGGAATGAAGTCTTGGACGTCGGCGCGGGTAATGGGCTACTTTCCATGTTTGCCATGCGTGCCGGTGCCGATTCTGTGTATGCGGTCGAGATGAGCCCTCACATGTGCGACGCGGGTGAGGAAACGGTTTGCATGAACGGTTATGGAACTTCCATCATGTATCTCAATCGCGATGCTCGACGATTGTTCACCAAGGAATCGGAAGGATTGATCAAGCACGGCTTGAAACCTGACGGCAACCCGCCCGAGATGGAGAGGAAATCGAATGTGCTCGTGTATGAGGTGTTTGACAGCGGGTTGATCGGCGAGGGCGCGCTGCACATTGTTGGGATGGCGAAGCATCGTTTACTTGCCCCAGATGCGACGCTTATACCTCGAGCGGCGACAGTATACGCTCAACCTATTCAGTTGCGAACTCACGAAGTCTCGGGATTTGATTTTTCTCAGGCCAACCGCTGGCGTTGGCGAGACGACTACGAGGGCATCAACCTCGAGCTTTGCCGCGAGAAGTGGAAGCCCCTTGCGCCATGGAAGCCGGTGTTTGACTTTGATTTCAACAAGTACATCGAAAATTTGAACCCGGCGCAAAATATGATGGAGTTTGAGGTCGATGAGGATGGAATATTCAACGCTGTGGCCTTTTGGTTCAAGCTCGAGTTGGACGACGAAAACGAATTGACGACTTCGCCGTACGTTGGCTCGCAAAAAGGGAAGACGTGGCAACAGGCGGTGCAGTACGTCGAGGAACTTAAGGTCAGCGTGGGAGACATCATGCCTTTGATTGCATCTCACGACACGTATGGGATCAAATTTGAAGTGGACGATACGAAGCTGAAAAATAGAGTGACGAAACGCACGGGCGTCCCGGCGTACGACTCGAGCTGGCACGTCGCCCATGAGAGAATCAACGATGCATCCAAAGGCATCGCGAAAGCCGTGGCGCAGAATCCGATCGCGTACAGAGAAGCTGCAGAAACCGCAGTTGCGATCGGAAGTCGACCGCAAGACTTTGGGATGTGCGCGGAGGACGGCGCCGACTATTGCTTAAAATTTATGGGGTGATGGGTGCGGCGAAGATGATTTTAAGTGAAAGATTTAGACTTTGATTACATCGCAATCGCTTCTTCTAAACAAAATCTTCCGTTCGAATCTAAATTATACCAAACAGCCAAGCTCAGCCAAAGAATTAAGCGACAATCATGTTGTTCGCCTCCGCGAAGCGCTTCTTTTCGGCCGCCGCCGCCGAGGCGTCCATCTTCGCCAACTTGGCCTCCTTCCACTTCGGGATGTAAAGCGGCTTCGGGCCCTTCGGCGCGCGCTTGTTCTGCTTCACCGGTTCCGAACCATTTTCCGCCAACCACTGCTTGCGTTCCGGATCCGCATCAATGTACGGCAACGACGCCAAATCCAACCCGGCGCGCTTCGCCATCTCCTCCAACCCGAGCTTGTTGAGCGTCTTCAACGCATTGGTGGAGATGCGCAGGCGCACGTAGCGCTTTTGCTCCGGCCAGTAGATGCGCTTGTACTGTTGTCGATAAAATATTCTCTCCGTCAGTCTCTCACTCACACACTCGTCCTGCGCGTCGCCAAGTCGTCGCGCGCGCCCGTTCAGGGTTTCAGGGTTGCCCCCAGCCTTTCGCCATCGTCCTCGCGCGTCACGCACCTGTAAGTTAACCTGCTGCAGCGTCTTGTTACGAATGTGCGAGAACGAAACAGTGCGACCGTTGTTCGCCTTCTTCCCCGTCAACATGCACTTGCGTCCGGACATCCCGTGAAGGTCTGTTTCCGCGCGCGAAATCGCGACCGTCAGTCCGCCATCCAAATCACCCAATCGCGCGCGCGAGCCCGTCCATCGTCATCGTCCGCACCGCCGCGAACGCGCGCTAAATATTTCGCCGCGCGCGTTTCCGCGACGTTCACGACGCCCCGCGCGCGAACGCGCGCGCGCGACGCTCGCATTCGCGCGCGGGTCGCCCGACCCCAGCCTCGCGTCGTCGCGTCGCGACACGTACTCTCCACGACGAGCGGCGCGCGCTTGACCGCGGCGGCGCCGCGCATCATCGTTCGCTTTAATCCATCGTCATTCCCGGTGACGAACGAGTTCGTCGGGCGCGCGAGGGACGTCGTCGAGGACGCGAACATCGTGCGCGCGGTGTGACGTCCGCGCGCGAGGGTTTTCGTCGATCGATCGTCTTTGGTCCGTGTTGCGGTCGTGCGCGAAAGGGAGACCGAGGTCGCGCGCGCGCGCGAGTTCGCGACGCGACGGGGCGCGCGATCGTCGCGCGGATGGACGCGTCGCGAGATGGGATCTCGAAGCTCATGCTCGCGGAGAAAGAGGCGCAGGCGATCGTGAGCGCGGCGCGCGAAGGTGCGAACGCGAGGGCGATCGAAACGACGGGGCGACGGACGACGGGGGGAACGCGTCGCGGTGACTGACGACTGCGCGCGCGCGATGCGCGGTGAAACGCAGAGAAAACGGCGCGGTTGCGCGCTGCGGTGGAGGAGGCGAAGGGGGAGATCGCGGCGTACAGGGCGGAGCGGGAGGCGCGGTACGCGCGCATGGTGGCGGAGCAAACCGGGAACAAGGCGGAGACGGATTCGAGGTTGAAAGCGGAGTACGATGAGGAGATGGCGAAGCTTCAAGCGAAAGTGAGCGCGGCGAAGTCGACTGTGGTTCACGATTTGCTCTCGGCGGTGAAAGATGTGAAATGAAGTAGCGAGCGCGAGTAGCGACGACGCTTTTAGCCAGCGCGCGACGCGAGTTGTGTAGTAGCATCGATTTTAGTGCAGTATTGTACAATGGTAAGCAAATTCTAATGAGTACGCAGCGGAAAGCCAAAAAAAACAGCGCGAACAATGTGTTTGTGTGTTCGATTTCTCTTCCGAGATGGGATGTTGGTGTGTACAGGAAGATGGAGGTGAAGTTCGCACTCTCTCCGTGTTGCAAGCCAGCCGACGATTTTCGATGTGATGCAAATCGTCGGCGCGCACGAGGACCAATTTAGTCCTTGCCCGTGGCAGAAGTGATGTCGTGAATACTCGACCTTCGCTTATTATCCTTCTTGCTCATGCTGTTAAGCCTGATGAAGTATTTCTGAGCGTGGGATGCCACTTGAGTGGGCGTTCGTGAGATGACAAAGTTTCTGCTGATACTTCGCCAATCTCCCTTGCCGAACTTGTTCAAACCGAGAAGGAACAATTTGTGCTCTTCTTCAGTCCATGGAACGCCTTTGCGACGCTCTTGTTCGCCAGTCTTAGGGGCAGCTTTGGACTTTTTCGCCGCCGGCGCCTGCACGGGCGCGGGCGCCGGCGTTGGCGGCGGAGCCGTCGCCTTGAGAGGTTTCGCCGGCGCAAAGTTGAAGCTCACTTCCGCGGTGACGTGGTGATCACTGTCATCGTCATAGTCTGGAAGCTGTACGAGACCAGCTTCGATATTTCGCACGTCTTCTTCCAACTTGCTGAATCGATTCTTCAAGTCGTGGACGCCCTTTTGCGGCATCTGTTCTTGAAGTTGGCCCCAGTAATCATCGCCCGTGATGGGCCAAGACCCATCGTACTGCGCCAAACTCGTTTCAAAGAATTTGTCCTCCTCAAACGTCCAGCTCACCGAGTCGCTCCCGAGCAACCCGAGGTTAGCGTACGTGAAACCGGCGTCGCCGCCGTAGCCAAAATCCAACGTCGACATGTTCGGCGTTTGTCGTTAATTTTAATGAAGGTGAGAAAATGTGCGTTCGGTCGTCGAACAATGTGTTCGCTCGATCGATGTAGATGTGGTTCCTTACGACGACAACGCGACTAGACCCGACGTCTAGCGCAAAAAATTGATATCAATCACTCGTCCGTCCTCTGTCGTTCGCGCGCGCGCCACGTGTCGTCAGTCACTTCGCACTGTTTACCCATACGCCATTTTGGGATCTCGGTTCGTTCGCCTTCGCCGACCCTCCACGAGTCGAAACTCAAGAAATGACCCCCCGCCCCGGGAAAATCCCAGTGAAATCTTTCCGGGTGTCCACGCGTTCGGTCCCCCGATTCGAGGTTACCGCCGACGCCCGCCCCCCCCCCGCGCGCGCGTCGCCGCGTCCCGCCCCCCCCGCGCGCGCGATCGACGCTCAATCTTTCCCTCCACCGTTTCCGATCGTCTCCCAGGGCTCACCGCGTTCGCGCGCGCGTCCCCACCCCCCCGCGCGCCGTCGCGAAATCCCGAGGGCGCGTCGCGTCGGATGCCGTTGCCGCACCTCGTCGCGACGCGTTCGCGCGTCGCGCGTCGCGCCTTTTCGCGCGACCTTCGACGCGAGCGTCCGAGATTTGTTTCCTTTCGATCCCTCGCGAAGTCGCGCGCGAGAATCGAGAGGTCCGAGCGGCGCGCGCGGCGTCGCCGAGTGTCGCGCGCGCGTCCTGCGGTTAGGGCGCCGCGCCGTCTCCACCGCGGCTCGCGCCCCGTCGACGCGCGCGGACCGCGGGAAATGGATCGCGCCGTCGAGTCGCGATTCGTCGTTTGGGGGGGGGGTCGGCGCGCGCGACGCGAAGATTCGGTGAGATCTCGATTTTTCGCGAAGGGGCGCGTCGTTTCGCCGTTGATGGCGTCTTGGAGGGCTTAAACGCGTGAAATTTCGCGCATGTATACATAGGGCGCGGGGCACGCGACGCGAGGCGCCGTCGCGCCGTCGCGCCATCGCGCGACGCGGCGACCGCGCGACCGCGCGATGGCGGTGGAGGACGCGGAGGACGTGGAGGACGTGGAGGATATCTTTCTCGACGTCGCGCGGCGCGCGGGACGGCGCGGCGAGGACGCGCGGCGCGGCGAGGACGCGCGCGATGGCGCGGCGACGACGGCGGGCGCGGCGGCGACGGGGGGAGTGGGGACGGCCGAGCGAGGGCTCGGACGGAGCGCGCGAGCGATGGAGGCGGTGGTGGACGCGCGCGCGCGGCGGCGGGGGGGGGCGGGCGGTGACGGCGAAGGCGAAGGCGAAGGCGGAGGCGAAGGCGGAGGCGGGCGCCGGCCGGGGACGGCGAAGATTTTCGTTCACACGTTTGGGTGCTCGCACAATCACTCGGATTCGGAGTTCATGGCGGGACAATTGCGGCGGTACGGGTACGAACTCGTGGACGCGCCGGAGAAGGCGGATGGGTGGTTGGTGAATACGTGCACGGTGAAGAATCCGAGCCAGAGCGCGATGAACACCGTCATCGAACGAGGCAAAGCGGCGAATAAAGCGATGGTCATCGCGGGATGCGTGCCGCAGGGCGATAAGGGTGCGAAGGAGTTACGAGATGTCAGCCTGTTGGGCGTGACGCAGATTGATCGCGTGGTGGAGGCGATGGAGCGAACGTTGGCGGGCGACACCGTGCGGATGCTGGAGAAGAAAGCCTTGCCCTCGCTCGATTTGCCAAAGGTGCGACGGAACGAGTTCGTGGAAATACTGCCGTTAAGCACGGGCTGTTTAGGTGCGTGTACGTATTGCAAGACGAAACACGCGCGCGGTGATCTCGGGTCGTACGAGATTTCTGCGTTGGTGAGTCGAGTCGAACAAGCGATGGCGGAGGGCGTCTCGGAAGTGTGGCTGTCTTCAGAAGACACTGGCGCGTATGGGATCGATTTGGGCACCGATGTCGCCGCATTATTTCGCGCCATCACTGCGGTTTTGCCCACGGATGGGTCGGTGATGCTTAGACTCGGCATGACGAACCCACCGTACATCTTGGCGCACCTCGACGCCGTCGCCGAAGCGATGCGGCATCCATCAGTGTACGCCTGGATGCACATTCCGGTACAGAGTGGATCCAACGCTGTCTTGGAGGGCATGAAGCGCGAGTACACGGTGGAAGAATTCAAACGCGTGTGCGATACGTTGCTCGCCGCCGTGCCAGGCATGGTCATCGCGACGGATATCATTTGCGGTTTCCCGGGGGAAACCGACGAGCAATGGCAAGAAACCATGAGCCTGATTGAAGAATATAAATTTCCAGAGGTTCACATTTCGCAGTTCTATCCTCGGCCTGGGACTCCCGCGGCGAAGATGAAGCGAGTGCCGACACAAATAGTCAAGGCACGTTCGCGCGAGCTCACAGCGCTCTTCGAGTCATACATGCCTCACGAGCACTTGGTTGGTAAAACCGAACGCGTTTGGGTGAGTGATATCGCGCGCGACGGCACATCGCTCGTCGCTCATACGAAAAACTACACACAAATACTCTTACCTGGAGGCGAAGACCAAAGAGCGCGCTTGATGGGGCGGAGTGCCATGGTTGAAATTTACGAAGCGGCCCGTTGGTCTTGCAAGGCGAGAGTTTTAGAAGTCTTAGAAGTTGATCCTACCGTTGCCAGGGTAAAGCTTAACGTTATTTCGAGTGAAGAGGAGGCAAAAGCCATTCGTGAGAAGCTGACGAAAGGCAAACGCGTTCGCATGAAGAAGACTGAGGCGAACGGTTGCTCGACGTGCGGAAGCGACACTCCGTGCTCATCCGCCGAGACGACAGCATTGTACGCGCGGTACTTTACGATTGAAGCCGCTTTAGTCGCCGGTGTGTGCGTTGGCGCAGTCGGTCTCGCGTATGCGACGTTATCTCGCTCTAGATACTAGTTTGATATTGACAACCTACAGTTAGACGCGTCACGACGTCCGCCCGCGAGCAACTAGATAAATTTCCTTGCTCTCGCTTCGCGTCGCCTTCGGTTTGAACCAATTTAGCTTGGCAAACCGTGGCTTACACGCTGCGACAAGTGCCTCTACGCTTCCGTCACCTTCTAAAATCTTCACTACCAAGTCGCCACGCAAACGCAACGCGCCTTCGCCGCCGCCGCGACTCATCGCGACATCTACCGCGCACTCTGCCAAATGCAACGACGCCGCCGCGTCTACGCTCGCAATGCCGCTCGTGTTCGCCATCATATCGCTAAGAATTAGATCGAACGAGTGCGCCCCGCCGAGTTCATTCAGAGTCGCTTCGTGCGCGTCCCGAACGAGCGTTCTCACGCGTGCCTCATCGATGTAGCGCATCCCCGATAATTCCACTTCTTGAAGGTCCAATCCTAACACTTCCGTGTGCTTCTCCCCGCGCGCGCAGCAGGCTTGGATCCACGCCCCGGGCGCGCAGCCCAAATCGAGGATGCGGCTCTTCGAGCGCAGGAGACGAAACTTGTCGTCCAACTCGACGAGCTTGAGAGCGCTTCGCGCGACGTATCCGAGCTTACGGGCCGCGACGGCGATCGGGTCTATCGCACGCTTCGCCGCGGACATTTGTAGGGAGCATAGAATATGTAGGTGCGCTGACTTATGACAAACAATAAGCTCAAGCACGCGACTTGTACGTGCCGTCTTCCGTGTTCACGATGATGGAGTCGCCGATGTTCACGAAGAGCGGCACGGTCACGACCGCACCGGTTTCGATAGTCGCCGGCTTATCGCCACCACTCGCGGTGTTGCCCTTCAATCCCGGATCGGTCTGCACTACCTCGAACGTGTACGGGTTCGGCACCTCGCAGCCGATGACTTTGCCGTTCCACTGCACGATGCCGCAGTCCATGCCCTCCTTCACAAACTTACTCACCGCTAACGGCGGCACTCGAAGCTCTTCGAAAGTTTCCATGTTCATGAACATGTAGTCGTCGCCGTCCATGTACGTGTATTGCATAGTATCCTTGGTCACCTCGGCGAGCTCAAACTTTTCGCCAGAGCGAAACGTCTTTTCGTTCGTGTTCCCGGTGAGTAAGTTCTTGAGCTTCGTGCGCACGAACGCCGACCCGCGACCGGGCTGTACGTGCATAAATTCTACTCAAGACAATCGACGATCGATTTCCGTCAGTCGTGGCCTCGTCTTCGTGCATTTAAGCGATTTGCGCGAGCAGCCGTCGCTCTCGCGCCTGCGAGTGGATAAAGCGCACGCGTGCCGTTCGTCATCGCCCGCACGCACCGGTGATTCTCCACGGGTTGGAGTCGATCTCGAGCGAGAGTCCAACCTTGAAATCCGCGGTCGAGCACGTCAGCGCGTTCACCTGCGGTCACAACGCGTCGTCAGTCGAGGACTCGTTCGCGGCGAGGCGAGGGCTGCTGTCGTCATCGTCATCCCGTCGAGTCGCGTCGCGAAGCGTCGTCTCGCGAAGGCGTACCTTGACCGGACCGCGGACACTAGACGCACGCTTAGTGACGGTCGACGTGCGCGTGAATGCGCGGACGCTGGAGATGGATTGCGACGCGGAAAGCATCGTGTGTGCGTCTTAAAGTGCGGCGTCTGCGCGGGTTGGTTTTCTGTTGTTACACTGTCCTCGTGCGGACATTAATTTTGCGATTGCGTGCTCATGAACAGCGCTGGATCGATCGCTAAGGGAGCGTCTGATTGGCTGTGATCGGTGAACGTGCGAACAAGCTGGGAACCAGGACGCGGAGAGAGCGTAGACGCAGTCTCGGCGGGGTCGTTGCTCGGCAAGAGGGCAGCGCGAGGCGTGGCGCCGGATTTGCGAGTGGTGCGCTGCTTCGTGGAGTCCGAAGCTCGCTCGGTGACAACGTTCACGCGCATATTCGGCGGTTTGGGCAAGCTCGCTGACTTTGACCCGCTCGTTCGCGGTGAGCGATGAGGTGAAACGCGGTTTCTATCGAAACTGTTGCGCGGAGAGACGTGAGGAGAGATGTTTGGCGACTCGGGATCGCTAACGGCGGCAAACGCCGATGCGGCCATTTGGAGTTCAGCGTGAGGTTTGTTGACGTCGACGTCTGAAATTCGCCGTTCCTCCTTCGCTTTGTGCTTCCAGTTCGTGATGGCGGTGTTCGTGTACGCTTGTGCCTTTCGCACCGCAGCGTCCATCTGAGACAACGTCAAGCCGTGAGCCATCCACGAAGACACGCCTGGAGGTCGGAGGTGCATGTTGATTCGATGGTCTCGCGCGACGAGCTCGAGGTGCTTCTTCGTCGTCGTTGCCGTCAATGCGTTCAGAACGTCCGCGTACGATGGGTGATCCAGTCGTTCTGAGGCACTCTTTGACTTGCGCGAGTCAAACGGGTTCAATCGATCCCACAGCAAGCCGAAACCGCTCATGCCTCCATCGTGCGGCGTGAGATCGCGGAAGCTAATGAAATCTTTGTCTTCTACGTCCACAACGATCACAGTCTCGACTCCCATCTCTTTTCGCATCACGTCTACGGGAACGCTGTTCAGGTAGCCCCCGTCAACGAGTAACTCACCATTCTCGTCACGAACCGGAGGCAAGAGCCCGAGAACCGTCATCGACGCTCGAATACACCGCCAAAGACGTCCAGAAGTGTGCACATTCAAACACTGTTTGTTTAAATTTGTGCTACAGCAGAAAAAGTTCAGCCATAGATCTTCGATGGAGGTATCAGCGCCCACGGAACTCTTGATGATGGTGTCCAAGCCCTTGCCGCTAAAGAGCGAAAGCAGCGGGAGTGTGAGATCGGTGAGCAAATGATGAGGAGAGTTCAGAACGTGCATGTTGTTGCGAAGCATTGGGAGTATGTGCGATGTTGATAATGTCCTAGCATACATCCCTGCTGTGAGCGTGCCTTGACTGGTGCCACCGATACAATCGATTGGGATTCCATTCTCCTCGAGCGCACGTAACGCGCCCAAATGAGCCAAACCACCGCCGCCTCCGCCGGTCAAGATCACGCCAACGCTATGTCCGGACACATACCTCGCGAGGCGTGACATGTCATCCCTCGACGCTAGTCTCACGTGATGATGGCGTTTGATTGTAGTTCTGTTTTCCTGCCAAGTCTTTGTTTGCGACGGCGTGCTTCCAGGCTCGTGAATTAGTACCAGTTCTGGACGTGCGCTGTTTCGTGTGCGCCAAAGTAGTCGTTGCTCGTACAGAAGCGGCATCTTATTCTCATGATTGCCGTGTGCCACGACTAATACACAATCCGCTTGGCTCGCACAAACTTTACTCCAACTTGATGCACGCGGATCCGCTTGGAGGACGATGAAACGATGCACTTCCTCTTGTTCTGCCATCCATCCAGTGAGCTTTGAACGGTAAAACAGGTTGTCTAGGCGATGAGTCGTTTCGTCAGCGAAAATTTCATCGATAACTGAACTCGTTAGCAGCAGTGTGGATCCAAACATGGAAAGCGCACTTTGAAGAGCGCTTGCAAACTCGTTGATTTGTGTGCGTGGGCCCGCAGGTATGAGGCAGATCGTCACGAGCTCAGCGAGCGAACGGTCGCCAGTTCGAAGGTTATTCTGCAGTTTGCAAGCGACGAGTTCAAGAAGTCGACTCGATACCTCAGAGTGATGCGCGTTGATCAGTTTCAGCGCTCCGTGCGACATTCTGACGAGTTCTGTATCGCGTGAAGTGACTGCAGTTGAGGAATACTTCCCATGCGCGAGTAAAGGCGCTTCTCCGATGGTATCGCCTCGACCGCGTTCCCGAATTATTTCATCTCCACTACTCGTGTGACGTGGAAACCGTAAACGCACGCGTCCACTGATGATGACAAACATACTTGTGGCATCTTCGTTGGTCATAAAGACGTGATCTCCGCTTCTCAGCCACACTCGATTGAGACCGAAGCCGATGAAATTACGAATGAGAACGCCAAGAGACGAAGACGTTTGACGAAGCAAAGAGATGTATGCCTCAGTTTCAGCTGTACACAAATGCTCGAGAACTTCTCCCGTTATGACGAGCATTTCACAATCTTCATCCGCCTGTTGGGTTTCTCTGAAGAGTGAGCGTGTCATAAAGTGCGCCGAACCGATCAACTGTAACGCTCGCACCGGCTTCCCACGCAGCCCGTCGCCTTTCGGCCATGGAATGGCTTCCCGCGCAATCGATCCCTTCAGAAGGATGTAAAACGCATCCGTAGAATCTCCTTCGGCGAAAATAATCTCACCCTTTTTTATTTGTTTGCGTGAGCAATACTTCTCCACGGTCGGTAAGTGCTCCAAGAAATCTGAATTTGCGAGCGAGCATGCGTCGTCCGCCTCAGGTTGACCGCGAAGCGATTGCCGAGGCATGCCAAGAAAATCAATCAGCGAAAACTGCGCCACGCGCCACAATCGCGCGATCGCTTGTTGCAAATACAGCTGCAACGTGTGCGGATGCTTTCGAACGAAGTCTAAGAAGATGCGCTGTGAGACTCGCACCACCTTTGCCCCGCCCTGCATGGTGATGCAACTCACGCTTCGTCTCGCGCTGTCGAGGATGTCTATATCTCCCACCGACTCTCCCTCTTGCAAAATATTCGTCATCACAGGTGGCGCTCCATTCGTCGGCTGCAAATACACTCCCACCGATCCCTCGACGACGACGTATATCCCACTCGAACTATCGTCTCCTTGCCGAAAAAGCACTTCATTCGGCGCCAACACCTCCTCCTCCGACGCCTCAAACAGCTCTCTCGACAACTCCAACTCTAACACGCTAAAAAACTTCGTACTCGCGAAAAAATTAGGCGTGTTCTCATCGTTCACGTCTTCTCCACTCGCGCTCGCGAAAAACTGTCCCGACGTCCGCGACCCCTCCAGGTCGCCCTCGTCGCTCCAAAATTCATCCTCTCGACTCGTCGAGCTGCTCATCCCGCGCTGACTCTCGCGCGATCCGAACGACCCAACGCGCAGGACTTCCGCGCTGTCTCCACCGTCCACGCGCACGCCTCGTCGATTGCGTCCTCCCGTCGTCGTCGTCGTCGTCGTCGTCGTCGTCGTCGCTTCCTCAGCCGCGTCACCGCCGTCGTCGCGCGCGAACGCGACGTCCCACGCCTTTTTCACCGCGCACGCCGTCGCGACCGCGCTCGCGGCGTACCCCATCGCTCGCGCCGCGCGTCGTCCCCGCCCCGCGCCCGCGACGCCGCCATCCCGCGCCATGTCGTCGACGAATGCGGGGAATCGCGTCCTAACGACCGGGACGGCGGCCCGCCCGCCCGAAGCGTCATTCCCAGACGGACGCGCGCGATGTCCGAACACGCGGCGCCGACGCGCGACGCGCGGAAGCAAAGCTCGCGCTCGGGCGCGTCGAGCGCGTCCAAGCACCCGATCGTCACGCTGGGCGTGTGCGCGATGGATAAAAAGTCGCGCTCGAGCGCGATGCGAGAGATCCTGACGCGGATCGAATCGTTCGGGGAGTTTGAGATTGTGATATTCGGGGACGAGTGCGTGGTGAACGAACCGGTGGAAAATTGGCCCAAGGTGGACGCGCTGATCGCGTTCTACAGCAATGGGTTTCCGTTGCAAAAGGTGGAGCGGTACGTGGAGATGCACAAGCCCTTTGTGGTGAACGAGCCGAACGACCAGTGGACGCTGCTGGATCGGAGATTGGTGTATAAGCGGTTGCAGGAACACGATATTCCAGTGCCGAATCACGTGGTGGTGAATCGTAACGATTACATCAAGAAGGGGGCGCTCAGGAAGAAGCCGAAGGGGGATGAAGTGGCGTTGCCCGATCAACCGACGTTCGAGCCAAAGAATTTCTCACAGGACGAAGAGTACGTGGAAATCAACGGGAAAAGGATATATAAGCCCTTTGTGGAGAAGCCGGCGAACGCGGAGGATCATAACATTTTTATCTACTACCCACACAGCGTCGGTGGGGGGTACAAGCGCTTGTTTCGGAAGATTGGTAATCAATCGAGTCAGTACTACCCTCCTCCTGAAACCACCGCGGCGGGCGAGTTGTCTTACGCCCCGGTTCGGGAGACGACATCTTTCATTTACGAAGATTTCATGTCAACGAACGGTACAGATGTAAAAGTGTATACTGTTGGTCCGAATTACGCCCACGCCGAAGCTAGAAAGAGTCCAGTCGTCGATGGAAGAGTGCAGAGAGACGAGAGCGGCAAGGAGGTGCGTTACCCGGTATTGTTGACGCCAGAGGAGAAAGAAATCGCACGCCGTGTGTGTATAGCGTTTGGGCAGCGAGTTTGTGGATTTGATTTACTTCGTGCGAAAGGTCGAAGCTACGTTTGTGACGTCAATGGATGGAGTTTTGTGAAAAACTCCAAAAAATACTATGACGACGCTTCGGTGTGCTTGCGAGCGATGATTTTGAAAGCCGTAGCGCCGAATCACTTTAGCACTCAGCCTGCTCAAAAAGCCGCGGCATCGGCTAGTGTTGAAGAGCCTGATATCATTTTAGATGGTAATGATGCCGAATTGAAGGAAACCAGACTCGAGAAGGCGCCATCACCCAAGGAACCGCCTGAGGAGTTGCGCGCCGTACTCGGCGTCATTCGGCACGGCGATCGCACGCCCAAGCAAAAGATGAAACTGAGAGTGAAAAATCGTGAACTTCTTGATCTCATGCTTCGATGCACGAACGGTCGAACTCGCAAGCAAGCTAAATTGAAGACGCCTCAGACATTGCAAGAACTCTTGAATATTTGCAGGGACATTTACAAAAGTTTGTCTAAGCAAACCTTGGCGCCGAAAGACGAGGAGGGACATGAAGAGGCGCAAGAAGAACTCGAAGCGTGGAAACAAGTAGTGTCGATTCTCGAAGAAGGAGGACACTTTAGTGGTATCAATCGTAAAGCGCAGCTCAAACCTCTTGAGTGGGAGACAATCGATGCTGGAACGCTAGACTCTCACACAGAAAAAGTCACCGAGGCTCTCCTCATCATCAAGTTCGGCGGTGTTTTGACTTATTTGGGTAAATATCAAGCCGAAACACTCGGTAAGGCATTTAGAGTACGAATGTATCCTCGAGGTAACTATTACGGCTCGGACGCTGATGGTTTACTGAGATTACATTCAACCTATCGCCACGATTTGAAGATTTACTCCTCCGATGAAGGTCGAGTGCAGATCACTGCTGCAGCTTTTGCGAAAGGTTTACTCGCCCTCGATACCCATCATGGACAGCTCACGCCGATTCTCGCTTCTCTCGTTACCAAAGATGCAAAGTTGTTGGATTTCGTGACTCATGACGTGGAAGAGGACATCTTACACTCAAAGCACAAGCTGTTCACGGCGATGACATACAAGCCAGATGCACAGCTGAATGACAAAAAGCCGACCGAAGAAGAAATTGGGGGATTGTCGCAGACCTTGCGATTTGCTTCGCTGAATAAATTCAAGGTGGTGACACAAATGGTTATGGCTGCGCATCGCTTTCAAAGCGCTGGCGAATCATCCCACCACGATACGACTCAAAAAGCTGTCACGCTTTCAACCAATCTCATGGGTGTACCGAAGCAGCCACTCAAGAAACTCGAAATGCTGTATGAACTCACGAAATCAATTTCGGTGCAGCTTAGAACGATGCTTTCTACCCACCAAGTGCGATATGATTCCGATTCCGGCACTAGAATCAACTGGGCCGACACGCATTCCGCCGTCGCCCCACGTGGTTCACTTCCAAAAGGAGGTATTCAACAGCTTAAAACCATGATCGTTCCCGCTGGCGGTGAGTCCTTTTTGCTCATGTATTCCAGATGGAAAAAGTTAGAGCAAGATCTTTACCATTCGCGTAAAGCTAGGTTTGACATCTCGAAAGTACCAGACGTCTACGACGCGGTAAAATACGATGCCATTCATAACGAACATTTGGCTTTAGAGGGACTCGAGGCGTTGTACGAAATCGCGAAAGAGCTAGCAGATTGCATTGTTCCGAATGAATACGGTACGACGGCTTCGAGCAAGCTACGAATTGGGGGCACCGTTGCCAACAGCTTGATTGCAAAATTGCTAAGCGATTTGAACAACACTCGCGAGGAATCTTTCGCCGTCGAAAGCGGTGGAATGTCATCGAATGAAATGCGCCGTGTTTCTATCAGCGAAAAGATACCGGTTTTAAATGAAGAAGACGAGGCCGAAACGATCGACGAAGAGACTGAGCGAGAACGTGAGGAGCAGGAAGAAGAAGAGGAAGAGCTGAACACGACTCGATTGAATTTGCGATACGCCACGGCGCACGGTGTGCATAGCCCATTCAGACACGTGCGCACGCGGCTTTATTTCACCTCTGAATCTCACTTGCATTCGCTCATCAATGTACTTCAGTACGCGCACCTGGACAAGCCTCGAGAAGATCGCGAGCGAGGTCGCTCTCCGTATCACACCGAACATAGCGAAAGCGACGTCGATGCAAAGGGTCCGACAAAACGCACTTCTACGAAGGGAAGCTCGCGCGCGAGCAGGGTACCGCCCGGTTTGCCGCTAGGGAGCCCGAAAAAGGAAGAGGATGCTACCAGCGCAAACTCAAGCGTGAGTGCTACGAATGAAACCGTCAGGCCTTCGCTCATCGACGATGCCTTGGGAGCGTTGTTTAAGCGCGAGAAGGAGCTCGATTATCTTACCCACATCGTGTTTAGAATGTTCGAACGTTTCCATGTTCCTCCGTCAGATCCTCGACGCTTTCGGATTGAAATTTTGTTCTCCAACGGCGTCAGTTTACACCCGTTTAAGACCAATGCCATCGAACTTTTCGACAGCAGCGCTAGGAACGGTGTAGCAGATGAAGACGAGGAGATGATATCTGATGATTTGCTCAAAGAAATACAGATTCAAAACGATAAAATCATGCCTGGACAGGATTATCTCACTCTTAGCACCATGGAAGAGTACTTGGTAAACTACAATCGACGCTGGAACAAGGGAGGGGATTCAGCCGATGGCACGCCCGGGAAAGGCGCGAGGAGCTCGAGTGTTGGCAGCGAGCGAATCAGGGCGGGAAAGAACCTCTTTACTTGAGCGTGCAGTAGCAACATAGCCAATATTGTTTAAAACGCTAAATAAATCAAATGTGGAGATAGGCAAAAGCAGGGGAAAGGCGATCAGCTTTAATTGGAACCTCGCTTCGCGGCGACGTTTCAAAACGAGTCGTCATAATTTATAATTTAATCACCGTTCTCCCACACGAGCATGGTGCGCTTGCCGACCATGACATCGACGAGTTGTCCAAGACGCGTGAACACGGACTCTTGCACGTAGGGGACACCATACTTCTCGCACACAGCCTTGACGCGCGGCTGCATGTTTTGGTACGCGCGCATGGACATGTCCGGGAACATGTGGTGCTCGATTTGGTAGTTCAACCAGCCGTGCATGAAATCGTTCGCATCGCCGCCAGTCTTGAAGTTCGCGGAGCCGATCACCGCGCGGAGGTAGAAATCATCCGAACGAGGCTTCGTTTCCGTCTCGAATCGGTAGATGTCGTCGCCGACGTGGTTGGTGGCGATGATGATGAACGAGTGAACGTTCGTCATAACGTCCGCGAGGACGGAAGTCATGAACCAGGCGAGCGCAGCCTTCGGGCCGCCGATGGCGTAGCCAATCGCCGGCAGTGCGGCGAAAGACCAGAGCGCGTATGGAGCGAAGCACTTGATGGTTTCAGACACAGCGGCAAACTCGCCCTTGAACGCGCCTTGAGCGACCGTGAGAACGGTTGACGGAAGGCTGCCAGTCTTGAACGGGTTTGGCTTGGAGTCACCAGCCTTGGCGGCTTCACGCTCCTTACGCGCGAGAAGTTCCTTCAACGTGTTCGGCGCGTAGTAAAACCACTTCCAGATGAGCGCGAGACCAGCGACTTGGAGATAACGCGCCACCATCGGGGTGTTACCTTCGCGGAGCTCTTGCATGTTGCGCTCAACGAGATCCGGATCCGCATCTTCGCCGAGTTGATAATGGTGCAAGTGGTTGTGTTCTACGTCCCACGCCTCCGGGAGCATCCAATCCATCCAATCGGTGCATCGTCGCCACAAACCGCGCGCAAACTTTCTGCGGTGGAATCGACCAGTGACTTCCCCGTTCGTGCTCTGCGCCGCGTTGTAACCACCGTGGCACGTGTGGTGACCGACCATAGTCCATCTCGCGCAAATCGCAGTCGACATCATGAACGCCGCGATCGGGTTCATCCCGTTCAACCAAGCCGGCATGTTCAAACCCACCATCGGCATCGCCGTCAGCGCCGCCAACCCGCCAAAGTAGCACAGGTTCGCCCACGTCAAAATCTTCTTCAAGTGCTTCACATCCTCCTCGAAGTGTTCCGGCGCCTTGAATTCCTTCTCTATCGCGCGCATTTCCGCCGCCCATCCCGCGAGATCGAGGTTCTCACGCCACTTCCCCGTCTCGTTGTACGTCATCGTCGTCATCGTCGCCGGAGAGTCAGAGCCGCTCGCCGCGCCGTCGATCGCGATCGCCTTGTTCGCGCACGCATTCGCCCCGCGGTTCACGTCCCGCGTCGCGTTCGCGGAGATCGCACCAGCGCGCGCGATCGCGCGCGGCGTTTGCGCGACGCGTTGACGCGTCGTCGTCGCGCGCGCGCCGTTCGCGCGCGCCGCGGTCGGGCGCGCCGTCCACGTTCGCATCGCGAACGCGCTCATCGTCGTCTGCGCGGCGTTCGAGATCGAACGTGCGATCGCGGGCGTCGACGAAGGCGTCTTCGTCGTCGGCGTCGCGCGCGGGCGTCGGTCGGACGCGTCGCTGTGCCGCGCGAGCGTCGGCGGCGGCGCGCCAACGTTATCTCGGCGCGCGCGTGACGTCGTCGTCGTTCGATTTCATGGGTAGTCGGTGTGTTCGTATGCGTGCACGCGGGCACTGTTTTTTTTCGGACATACGGGTCAGGCATTATCAGTTGTGTGCTGTTTATGTAAATACCCGGAATCGACGTCATTGGGTATAAGTCCGAATGTCCGATTTTGCGGCTGCGGACGGAGTGATGGATGTAAATTTGAACCGATGGTGATGAAACTCCGCGAAATCACGCGTAATCAACGGTCGAAAATGGCCAGACGCCGCGCGCGCGGGCGCGCCGTGTCGGTCCGGCCGCAAAGATATGATCGTTCAAAGTCTCGGTCGGTCGAGCGCGGCGGAGGGGGCGGGGAGGAAGTCTGGCTCGCGCGCGCGAAGGATCGCGCGCGAGAAAACTGTTTGCTTGTAAATAATCGTGGTGGTGATGATATTATTATTCTTCAAACTCGGCGAAGAACGCGATTGTGGATGTCAAGGCGTCGATGAAGGCGTCGACGTCGCTCGGGAGGTTGTAAAAGTAGAGGCTGGCGCGAGCGCTCCCGGGAACGTCGAGGTAACGGTGGAGGGGCTGAGTGCAGTGGTGACCGCTGCGACACGCGATTCCCGCTTGGTCTAGTAAGGTGCAAAGGTCGTTGGCGTGAATGCCGTCGACGTTGAAAGCGCAAAGCGAGGCTCGGCCGCGCGCGGGCGGAGGGCCGTATATCGTCACTCCAGGGACGGCGGAGAGCTTTTCGTACAGGTACGTCCCGATCTCGATCTCGTAGTCGTGGATTCTATCCATGCCTATTTTTGTGAGGTAGTCGCACGCCTCGCCCAAGGCAATGGCCTCAGCTATCGCGGGCGTCCCAGCCTCGAACCGTGACGGAGGTTCGGCGTACGTGCTCTTTTCGAGGTACACGTCGGCGATCATCTCGCCGCCTCCCATCCACGGCGGCATGGTCTCTAAGACGTCCATACGACCCCACAAAAATCCGATACCAGTCGGTCCGCACATTTTGTGCGAGCTACCCACGATCCAATCCGCACCGAGCGCTTGCACGTCCACCTTCATGTGCGGCAAGCTTTGGCACGCGTCGAGAAGCACCTTGGCGCCGACGCCTCGAGCGAGATCGATAATTTCCTTCACTGGTGCCACACCACCGGTGACATTACTCACGTGCGCCGTCGTGATGAGCCTCGTCTTTTCGTTCACCAAAGAGCGAAGCTGATCCATGTCCAGTTCCTGCGTATCCTTCGTCAATTCAACGAATTTCAACACGCACCCCGTCCGCTCAGCGAGCAGTTGCCACGGGACGATATTTGAGTGGTGCTCTAAAACGCTCAAAATTATCTCGTCACCGGCTTTGATGTGCTTGGTCCCCCACGTGTTGGCCACCAGATTGATCGCCTCGCTCGCGTTTCTCGTGAAGACGATTTCCCTATCCGTCGTCGCGTTGACAAACGCCGCCACCTTTCTCCGCGACAACTCGTACGCATCCGTGGCCTTGCTGCTCAGATAGTGCACCCCTCGATGGACATTGGAGTTATAATCCTTGTAGTAAAACATGTGCGCGTCGACGACTTGATTCGGCTTCTGGGACGTCGCCGCGTTGTCCAGATACACCAGCTGGGCGCCTGACTCTGTCTTTTGGTCGAGAATCGGAAAGTCTCCTCGTGTTTCCTCCCCCAGCGTCGACGTCGGCGCTTTCACCGCCGTCGCCGACGACGCAGCGCGTCGAACGCTCGCCGTCCGTTGCGTCGGCGAGACGCGGCGTCGCGGAGACGACGTGGACGCGAACGCGGCGCGCGTGACGCCGGCCGCCGACATGGGTGACGTCTTCGATTACGCGCTCGGTTCGCGCCTCGTGCGCGCGCTCGTGCCGATGATGACTCGCGGGCGGGCGGGCGATCGGCGGTAACGCGTGCCGACCCGCGGTTTCGCGACGCACCGACGAGCGAACGCTGAGGTGTGCGGTGGGCGACGAAGAGAAGAACGTTTCTGAAGGGTGGCGACGCCGCACCCGAGTGGGTCTCGGATACAATGTTTTCGTCGAGAACGCGGGCTAAGACGCTCTGATGCGTCGTGAATCGTGAACCATGTGCGATTATCGTGCGATGTCGGATTTTTCCATGTACTGGTACCCGGTGGGCAAGTCGCGATTGACCTTGTCCGCCTCGGGGGACGTCAGGAGGGCGTCGCGAGGGAGCGCTCCGCCACGCAACGCACCGGTGTTTCGGGCTTGACCGCGCTGACCCGGTAGAAGATCGTCAAAGTTTTCTTCGGAATCGAACCCTGCAAGTGAAGAACCAGGGACACTACCAGGAAGCCTGTTGGCTTGTTGAAGATTGCTTCGAGTTTTCTTCGTCTTCGCCTTGGCGCTCGACGGGAGTCCGCCAAAGGCGGCTCGCTTTTGTGTGTCTTTCGCGCGCATCGTCTCCCGGATCCGACGCATGGCTCCGTTCATTGGCGACGCTCCGGTTGTACCACCAGATAACGTGCGCTGCAAACCTCCAGATAGCTGTCTCTCTAACGGCGACTGATTGTACATTTCAACGAGCGCTGGAACAGGGTCTCCCGTAAGGTTGACTGCGAGATCCTTTTCGCGTTCAGAACGCGAATGTTTCTCGCAAAAAGCAGTGAATCTTTTCTTGGAGTGGTCGACTGCGCGCATATGACACGCTGCTCGTCGGCAGCAGAGTGGATGAAAGACGGTTTGACAGTGCCCAAAGCAACAACGCATGAGCGTTCCATGCGAACGCGTACAGTATGTGCAAGACGCGTTGCGGCGCTCGCGAGGCACGTCCTCGATATTCACAGGTCTGATCACCGCTACGTGATTCATGATCCTATCGAACAAGTGCGCCTCGGGGACCCATTTCGCGCACGCGACGTGACACCACTGGTTCCCGGTCAGCGTCTTCTTGAAGGCGCCCATTTTCACCGGGCAAAGCGTGCACTCCACTCCGCGGTAAAGAGCCAACTTGCCTTGTAACGTTATGCGCGACTTCTTTGAAGTCTTTGGGATTGCAGTGCCTGCTAACACGGCTGCATTGCACACAAAACACAACCACTTGGGATCCTTGACATAAGCGTCACCCGTGATTCCGTAACAGTGCGGGTGCACGATAAGTTCACACTGCGAACACTTCATTGTTTCTTCCATCTTCTCCGCTTCTTCAGTCCCAGCACAGACACAGCAAGCTTTGTTATCGGACACGGCATGGAACGGATCCAGAAGAATCGATGACATCGGTGAACGAATCGGAGACGCTCCAAGAACAGGGGATCCGCTTCGAGGCGTGCCAGACAGGCTAAAAGACTTGAGGTGACTCGATGTGGTGGGGTCGAAGTTCGCGAGACCGAACATTTTTTTCACCCGACTTGGTGCCGCTTCTATTGCTTTCATCACCGCTTGGGTAGTCGGGGGCTTGTATGTTGGTATCAGGCTCTTCGGGTCGGGTCCCACTATTGCGGCTGAACCCATCTCGCGTTTCGGTTTTGATTCGCGTCGCCCATCACCCACTGCTGCTTTGGCTCGCTCCAGTGCTGCCAGCTGGTCCGCTTCGCGCTTCTCTTTCTTCTGTTGACGTTTGACCTCTCTGATTCCCGACATGTACGTCGCGGCCTCATCGAGCTTTGCCTTGCGCTTTGCTTGTTCGTCGTTGTCCGACTCGATTCCGCTAGCTATTTTCTCTTGTGCCCTCTTGAGTTTCTGCCTGTTCGACTGTAGTTGCCAAAGAAGTTCATATTGAAGCGCAAGAATCTCTGCTTCTACTTCGTCTTTTGGAGCGCACGCCAAGAGCGTCGGGTTCGAACGCCAAGCGTCTTCAATTCGTTGCAACTCATCCTTTGCCGATGGACCGCCTTGTACACGGTTGGCGCGAGACGGCGCCCCAGGTAGTTGCAAATCTTTCGACTCGCCACTTTTCTTGAGACAATTCACGCTTCCTTCACTTGTACCGCATTTGCTCGACAACGTTTTCAATCTCACGCACACCGCGCATGGTTGAGATCCCCCCGAGCAACCTTGCTTGGGACCACTGGGAGTCTGTGAGGTAGACTCTTTGAGCCTGAACGCCTTGTCGAGCAAAATTTCCGTGTGAATGGCCATCGTCTCTTCTGTACAGCCTTGCTCAAAATGTTTCAGCTCTCCATCGATCCCAAATGCCGTTGTGCATTCGTATCCGGTCTTTTCTCGCACATCCATATCCTTGTCACCGCCCAATTCTTCGTGCTCATCCCGAACGGGGTCGTTACCCACGACGGTCGTTCCCGCGCTGGACGGTGAGTCGTCGATCCCTTGGCCGCCACTTAACGCTTGCTCGCTCGTAGTCGTCACATTTGTGAGGTTTGAAGGTACGTTAACGAGCCCGTAAGACGCTGCCATGTCTAGATTTTGCTCTGGGAAAATCATGTTTTTATCCAACTTTTTCTTCGCCTTGGTCGCCTCTTCTCGACGAGCATCTTGACGCGTATTCACGTGCGAAGCGCTCTCGTGACGAAGCCACATACGAAGGCACGACAACAGTTCGTCGGTGTCCGAGTTTTCACTCTTTATTTCGATCCCATTCTTGCTGCGTTTGCTATTGGTCTTGTTTTCGTACTTTCCAAGCCAGGCCTTCAACGCCGCGAGCGTTACTCTTGAAAATTTCGCAATCTCACGCATTTTTTCGCTCTCATCCCCCACTAAACTAACTAAAACTCTAATCGTCATCGCGACGTGTTCTGGTGGTAGATTCTGTACCAAATCGATCCCCTGTTCGTGTTCCTGCAACGGCGGTATGACGAAGGGTTGCGTAGGTACGGCTGGAATAGTCCCGACAATGTGGTTCTTCTCCTCAAGTTTAATCGGCGAAGTCGGTGCCGATGTCGATGCGTGACTCTGATCTCCTTTTCTTCGGTACGTCAAACCGGGAATGGGAATTCCAATCTTGTCCTCTCCGACTTCATAATCCGGACCGACGCACGTAGTGTTCAGCGCGCTGTCAAACGTCCAAGGAGTGGCGGGCGCGATCCGAGCCAAGTCCGTCGCGTGAACCGGTCGAAAGAAATCTTCTGCATATCTCCACCAGGGCGCAACCTTCCGCGCCTCTTTTTCCTCCTCTACCCCGAGTCCGAACGTGCGTTTTCTCTGCGTACGATGAAAGTCTCGTCAGTCGCCCGTTCTACGAGCCCAAATATTTCTCCTGATTCGCGCGATCATTTCTCAATCCTCTATCACCACGGCGCTAGTCGTAAGGAACATACCGTCGAAGCCTTAGCCGCTGCCTTTTTCTCAATCTCATCCAAGCTCACCGCCTCTGACACCGTGTACGGCGACCGCAGCCTCGGCGCACCGGGGCAACTCTTCGGCAGCAATGCGGCGACGTTCTTGAGATCTTTCTCCAGTCTGTCGATCGCATCCCTCACGGGTACACCATCCAAGGCTTTGAAGTCCCTCCCAGACGCGTTGGCGGGCATGACTGCGACGTCACGTGTCGTTTTCTGTCCCGTCGCGCGTTCGTTCGACGATCCCCGTCGCCCCTTTTACGCCCTCGCGCGACGCCTCCTCGATATCGATCGCCGCGCGCGCGCGACGAACAATCTCGACCACTTTCGCGTCGAACGTTCGCGAGCGGCGAGCGCGCGCGCGTCGCGATCGCCCGCGCGGCGCGACGTGTGGGATGAATGCGCGTCCCACGCGCGTCCCACACGTCCCTCGTCCAGCCTGCGCCGTCGGACCTCGATGCCGCGATCGATCGCGACCAAACTCGATCGACGCGTCTCTCGATGGACGAAAGTCGGTTCACTCGATCGATCGATCGATCGATCGATCGATCGATCTACACACGCGTCTCTCGATCGACGGAAGTGGGTTCAATCAATCGATCGATCGATCTACACGTCTGTCGATCGACGTCGATCGATGTTTCGTCGACGCGAGTAGGTTCAATCGATCGATCGATCTACGCGTGCGTCGATCGACTTTCTAGATGGTTCAGACGGTTCACGCAAAAAACGCCGATCGATCGAACCCGATCGACGAGATTCGCATTTCGATCCCATGATCGATCGACTCGCTGAGGTTCGCGTGCGATCGATCGCGAAACCGCGCGACATCGCTCCCCTGGCGACCGGCTGCGCGGCACTTTCGCGCGCGCCGCGCGCGCGAGTCACCGCGAATGCCGTCGCCACCGCGCGTGATCGTAATCGTTGGTCCCACGGGGTCGGGAAAGTCCCGATTGGCCGTAGAACTTGCCCGCGCGCTCGGGGGAGACGTCATCAATGCGGACGCGTTGCAATTTCACGACTCGCTGCCAATCTGTACGGCGCGCGTTCGAGAAGATGAAATGGAAGGCGTGCGACATCATCTAGTTGGGTGCGTGAAATACGGTGAATACTTCGATGTGCGCGCGTTTCGAGCGCGCGCGGGATCGATCGTGCGCGAGTGCGTGGGTGAAGGGAGGTCGGTAATTGTGGTGGGCGGGAGCAACTACTACGCTCAAGCGCTCGTGTCCGACTCGCTGATGGATGTCAGAGATGGAGAAGAAGAAGAATGTATCAGTGATAAGAGTTTTATCGATGACATAGGACCGAATGGTGGACGCCGAACGGCTGCCGAAGATGGAACGGTTGGCGTTGACGCGTCGACGGCGTACGCTCGGCTCGCCGAGGTTGATCCTGAGAGCGCTCAGAGACTTCACCCGAACGATATCCGACGTGTTCGCCGGTATTTGGAAATCTTTGATACCACTGGTGAACGTCCGAGCGATGTATTCAAGCGAGAGCGCACTATGAAGAAGTTTGTGAGCCAATTTGACGTACTCGGTTGCCGGACCATCTTCATCGCGTTGAAATGTGACTCGAAAGTTCTTGACGAGATTCTTCGAGCGAGAGTCCTGTCCATGGTTGAAAACGGGTTGGTCGATGAACTGGAGCAGTTTGCGCGCTGTCATGGCGTTGAATCTCCGGACGGTGCTCGGGGAGACGTCCGTCAGGCGATCGGTTACGCGGAGTGGATGCCATACTTGCAAGCCAAAGTTAAAATGGACTCGACGCCTTGTGTCGACAGCGAACTCGCATCAATGCGTGATGAAGCCATCGAGGCGACTGTACGGCACACTTGTCGTCTATCACGACGTCAACAGTCACGTTTGACGACCTTTGCGAAGCAATACGGTTGGCCCGTGAGATTCGTCGATGTATCGGATTCGTTGAGTAAGTTCTGTTCGGAGCGCGCCGCCTTCAAAGATAGCTGGTACGCGAATGTCGTTCATCGTGCCCTAGAACTGTGCGAACATGAAGACGTCGTCGAATTAGACTCAGGAAACAGCTCAAAACAGGTCGCTGTGCACACGTGCGAGGCGTGTGGGAAAACGTTGCGAGGCGAAATCGAGTGGCGAGCCCACCTGAATGGCAGGCGCCACCGAAAGGCTTCTGCCAATGCGAGGAAACGCCAGAGACTTGAGTTTGGGACAAAACATCCAAGGTTAGGTAGACAATAGCGTTATAGATCATTAGAAGGATAGGCAAAATTGTTTTACAAACGCGTGTTGAACCGTAAATCGATTGAGGTTTCACGTTCCTGGAAGCTTAGGCACGAGCACCGGAGTCTTCCTTTTGTACGACTGATACCCCTCGTCCTTGCCCCATCTCTCATCGGCCATTCGTTCCAAAATTGGAATACCGCTCATCTTTGTCAGCAAGTAGGTGACGAAGAGTGGCGACGCAAACGCTCCGGCCGCTCGACCCGGATTCGACGCCGCCAAACCGTTGCAAGCGATTCCCGCGACCCCGAACCACATGCAAATCTCGCCGAAGTAGTTCGGATGACGAGACAGGGACCACAAACCGTGCTTGATGTACTTGCCTTTGTTCGACTTGTCCGACTTGAAGGCAAACTTTTGTACGTCGGCGACGACTTCGAAGACGAACCCAAAGGCCCAAAACGCCGCCAGCGTCCAATCCACCGCGTTCAGATCCACCAATTGACCGGGAGACCCGTTCAACAGATACACCGGTAACGACGTCACCCACACCCACACGCCTTGGAGGAACCAATACACCGCGAACACCCCGGGCTTGTCCTTCACGCCGTCGAATCGCGAGTCCCCGCCGTCCCTGTGCGCCCTCGCGCCCAAGAATATCCCCAATCTCGCCGTCCACGCCATCGCGAGCGCGCTCGCGAGCTTCTGCCGCGGCATCATCGCCGACGTCCCCAGCGTCAGCGCCGCCGTCGTCGCGAACGCCGCGCTCCCCAGAATGTCGTAAAACTTCTCCGTCCGCAGCGTCGCCGCCGCCGCCCAACCGACGAGCTGGATCCCAAAGTCCACGAGCGCCGCGCCGAGCATGCTCGACTGCATCGCGCCGCCGCCCATCCACGACAGCGCGTCCGCGCTCGCCGCGCGCGTCATCGCGCGCGAGGGCGCGCGCGCGCGCGCGCCGAGCGACGTTCCCGCGCGCGTCGAACGCGCGCCCTCGCCCTCGCGTCCCGCGCGCCCTCGCGCCGCGCGCGCGCCGCGCTCGGGCGCGCGCGCGCGTCGACGCGCGCGCCAGGCGACGTCGCGCCGCGCGCCGTCGCCGAACCGCGAGAGCGCGCTCGCTCGACCGCCGAAGGGCGACATGTGCGGCGGGGCGTCATCCGCATTCGTCGACGCGACGCCATGTCGACGGCGACGCCGGCGCGCGCGGTCGCGCGCGCGCCGCCGCGATGGACCGGTAGGGGCGCGCGCGCGCGGGGCGGGGCGGTGACGCGCGCGGCGGAGGAGGACGACGCGCGAAGCGCGCGAGTGGTGGACTTGTTCGAAGCCGCGGCGACGCCCATGGGCGCGGCGGCGCGCGCGGAGGCGGCGATGGCGGCGGTGCGAGCGATGACGAGCGTGCGAGAGACGGCGACGTCGAAGACCGAGGCGGTGACGACGGGAGGAGGGGAAGGGGCGACGAGCGGGAGCGCGAGCGGGAGCGCGCCGAGGTCAACCGGGACGACGACCGGGGCGTCGGGCGCGGCTGACGGCGCGGTGATGAAGGGAGGGAGGTCCGCGAACGATTCAGGGTTGAAAAACACCGCGAAGAAGGCGTCGAAGCCGAAGGCGGAGACTTTCAACCCCGGGAGCGACTTTTGGACGTGGACGCCGCCGGAGGCGGCGGGTTTGGATAAAGTCGCCGCCGCCGCGGCGCCAAAGTTGCAGAGACAGACAGAGACTCGCGTGAGCGCGGCCGTGGCGGTCGCGGAGCGCGCGCCCGAGGCTTCGCTTCAGTTGAAGTTTCAAAGCGACGTCGAGACGCCGAGCGAGTTGAAGCTTGAATTCGAAAGCGACGTCGTTTTGGCGAAGGAACCGGCGCCGCTGAGCGACACGCCGACGGTGGAGCTAGAGGAAACTGCGACCGCCGTGCGCGAGCTCGGCGCAGATGGGGAAACCGAAGGTACACTTGAAAATGGTTCGAGGTGGTGGCGCGAGTCAGGCGAAGAGGAACTCGAAGGCGGGAAGCTGTGTCGATGGACGCTCGTCCGAGGCGCCTCCGCGGACGGTTCCGTCGAGTGGGAAGAAAAATGGTGGGAGACGAGCGATGCTTTCAACTATCGGGAACTCGGGGCGATCAAATCGGGGAGAGACGCCAAGGGCAACGTGTGGCAAGAAAGCTGGCGTGAGCAAGTGACTCACGACACCACCACCGGTTTCTCAAACGCCTCGAAGCACATCATGAGAGAGGCGAACAAGTGGGGTGCGCAAGCCGACGGCGCCGAATGGCACGAAGTGTGGGACGAGAACTACTGGGGCGACGGTCAAGTGAAGCGTACATGTACAAAAAAAGGTGCGATCGCGAACGGCGCGACTCCAGACGACGGTCACGGTAATCGTTGGACGCACAAGTGGGGCGAGGAGTGGGACGGTCACGGTGGGTGCGTCAAGTGGACGGATTCCTTCGCCGACCGCGATCAGAGCGAGGACGGTGGAAGCGGACGTGCCTGGGGTGAAAAGTGGGAAGAACGATGGGGGGGATACGCTCACAACGGGAGTGCGGGGAATCGCAACGGGAGCACATGGGACGATCGCGACGGGCACAAATTTGAGAAGACGTGGGGCGAGGAGCACTGGCACGACGGTCGCGTCCACAAATGGGGCGCCACCACCGATGGTTCCGACGGTTGGGACACCTGGGAAGACAGTGCCGGTTGGTGGGAGCGCGCACCGAGCTTCGGATGGGACGAAGCCGTCTCGCACTCACCGCAACTCCTCAACGTCCCGCTTCGTCCGCGAGGCACCGGAGTCGAACCCGGAAAGAAAAAGTCCATCGGTCGAGCTCCCGGTCGAACGATCAAGCCACCGCCGGGGTCGCGTCTTCACAATCCAGATCAGTAAACGTATTATTTCGTTATTCATAGCCCACTTCGCGCAGCTTTGCAATGGATTCAGTTTTCACTTCGCCGTAGGTCTCGTAGCAGGTTAACCAGAGACGCGACTCAGACCCATCCCACTCGTCGACGCCTCGCGCTCGCCGACGCGCTCCTCACGATGCGCGTCGCGTCTGTCGCGTCGCGCGCCGTCGTCTCGCGCGCCTCGCCGCCGTCTCGCGCGTCCTCGCGCGCGCAATCGTCACCGCCGTCGACGACCACGCCCGGCGGCGGCTCGCGGCGAATCGTCACCGCGCGCGCGAAGAAATCTTCGCGCGCGGGCGCGGGCGACGCCAAGTACGCGGTGAAAACGACGGAAGACGCGCTCAAGTACGACCCCACGAAGTCTCTCGCGGACGTCCTCGCGTCCAAGGACGCCGCGGACGAAGCGAATGGGAATTCGAGCAACGACTGGGCGAGCTCGCTCGCGGCGTTTCGAGAAGAAAAGGCGACGAAGGATCGCACGCGAGCGGAGATGGGAGCGGAGATGGCGGACATGGAAAGGAAATCGAACGAAAGCGATGATTTGATGGACACGACGTGGGTGACGGAGGCTGGGACGGTCGCGAGACGAGAGTTTAGGGGATTGAACGCGGGAGAGGAGGAGGCGACGTTCGGGGACGACGAAGCCGAATTCGTGGCGTTTGGGACGAATGAGGACGACGGCGAGGAAGTTTGGGGACCCGGTGATGAAGGGTTTGAAGTGTACATGTACGATGACGATGATGACGAGGGGGAGGGTGAAGTCACTCAGGAACGGGGTCGGGGAATACCGCGGGAGATGCGGTGCTTTGACACGGCGAAAATTTACGTAAAGGCTGGCGACGGCGGTGATGGTCAGGTTGCGTTCAGGCGAGAAAAGTTCGTGCCGCAAGGTGGACCATCGGGGGGTAACGGTGGGATCGGCGGCGCGGTGTATATTGTCGCCGATAAGAACATGAATTCTTTAGATGGATTTAGAAAAAAAGTGCACCATCGGGCCGAGGCGGGCAAACGGGGGCTCGGATCGAAGTGTGCCGGCCGTAACGGTCGCGATTTGGAGATCTTGGTGCCACCCGGAACTATCATTCGCGACAGTCGGAGCAAAAAAATCATCGCAGAGATCACGAAGGCTGAACAGCGAGTGATGGTGCTCGCGGGCGGTCGAGGCGGTCGAGGGAACGCGTCCTTCAAGACGGCGAAGAATAAGGCTCCGATGATTGCGGAGTTGGGCGAAAAAGGACGTGAGTTCTGGGCTGAGATGGAACTCAAACTCGTCGCCGATGTGGGAATAATTGGCATACCCAACGCTGGGAAATCAACCTTACTCGCGAGCGTGAGCGCGGCGAAACCAAAGATTGCCGACTACCCGTTTACGACCATCGTGCCAAATTTGGGCGTCGTAGAGCGCGACTACGAGCGCATGGTGTTTGCAGACATCCCGGGTTTGCTCGAAGGGGCGTCGGAAGGGATTGGTTTAGGTTTCGAGTTCCTTCGCCACACAAAGCGAACGCGCGTGCTCATTCACGTCATCGACTGCGCGAGCGAGACGTGCTTTGAGGCGTACGACGCGATTCGCACCGAGCTCGAACTCTTCGACGAAGCCTTGCTCGAAAAGCCCGAAATCGTCGCTTTAAACAAAGTGGACGACATCGAAGCCACGGAGCGAGCGCTGCAAATGAAGGAAAAGTTTGACGCCGAGGGCATCTCTTCGCACTGCGTCTCCGCCGTCACGGGTGAGGGCGTGGAGGAGCTCCTCGCCGACGTCCAAGCCGCCCTTCGCGCCCTACCTCCGGTCGAAGATGCCTGGGCCGCTGATATCGCGGAAACGGGCGTGCGCGCCGCGGATGGAAAATCCATCGAAGATTTCACAATCGACGACACCCCGTACGCGTTCGTCGTCGCCGGCGAAGCCATCGAGCGTTTCACGCAAATGACAAACTGGGACTATTTCGAGTCCTACAAGCGCTTCGGCCGCGTCCTCGAAATGGCTGGCATCGACGCCGCCCTCAACGCCGCGGGCGCGGGCGAGGGCGACCGTATCATCATCGGCGACTTCGAGTTCGAGTGGAGCAAGGACCGCCGCGACCGCACCCTGTACGAATCCTTCAGGCAACGCGTCGCCGACGCCCCCGGCGGCCAGCGAGGCAGCCGCCACTGGCCCCACGCGTCGTGAAAACGTCAATCGCGCGCCCACCGTCGCCGTCGCGCGCCCGCGTCGTCGCCGCTGTAACCACCGAATCCAACGCGACGCCGCCTCCTCGCCGCGCCTCGCCACCGCCCCTCGGACGTCGACGCGCGCCCGAACGAAGCGCGCCTCTCCTCGCCCGCGCGGGACTCGAGCGCTTCACTGTGTGCGCAAACAGTGTAAACAGCACCACCGCGATCGCGAGATCGCGCGCGCCAATCGAAACGCGCGATCTCGCGATCTCGCGATCTCGCGATCTCGCGCGCCAATCGAAACGCGCGATCTCGATCGTCGCGCGATGCGAGCCACTCGTCGTCGCGTCGTCGGCGCGTCGCGCCGCGACGTCGATCGGCACTCGCGCGCGCGCCGCGCGCGCCGCGCGCGTGCGCCCGGGAAGAAAACGAACGACGCGCGGTCGCGCGCGTCGGGACGTCGGGACGTCGCGGTCGGGCGCGACGGTCGGGATAACGCGCGCGACGGTCGGGATAACGCCGCGACGGTTGGGATAACGCCGCGACGGTTGGGATAACGCGCGCGACGACGGCGACGGCGACGGCGACGACGACGGCGACGGCGGGACGGCGAGGTGGGTGAGATCGAGGACGGGGATTCGCGCGACGCGCGCGCGATCGGGCGGGCGCGGCGATGGCGGGACGGCCGGGCGCGGCGATGGCGGGACGGCGAGCGAGCGGTGGGGGGGGGGGGCGGGGGGGCGGGGGCGGGAGACGGCGAGCGACGGCGCGACGGGACGACGCGGGCGCGGGGCGAAGAAGAGCGAGAGCGGCGCGCGCGAGCGCGCGGAGAGAGAGAGGGCGCGGGAGGTCGAGACGGAGGAGAAGAACGCGCGATGGGACGTGCAAACGTATTTGGGTGGGTCGTCGCCGGCGCTCGCGGCGGCGACGTTATCGGGGTTACCGCCGTTTCCCATCGCGACTCAGATGCTGCAAAACATGACCCAAACGAACCCGTTTTGGGCAGCGCAAGCGATGCTCCATCGCGGGATCGCGATGGGGCAGAGCGCGGCGCTCCCGCAGGCGGGGGCGACGACGAACGGGGCGAGCGCGGCGACGGATGAGTTGACGCGGAAGAAATTGGCACGCAAGCAATCGAATCGCGATAGCGCGCGTAGAAGCCGGTTGCGCAAGCAGGCTGAAACGGTCGAGATAAACGTTAAAGTGAGCGAGCTCGAGCGAGAAGTCGTCGCGCTTCGTGAAGAAAATCAGCGTTTGAAAAAGCGCCTCGCCGAGAACGAAGGGCAACGTGAACGAAAAACGACAAAATGACAACCGCCGCAAAACTTGCGCGCGTACGCTTCGAAACGAGATCCTGTGAAGGACCGGTGTATTCACGTAGTTCTAATCTCTTTTCATCCAAGCTTCCCCCACTCGATTCTTTGAATACATATATTATCATTATTCTTTCACGTCTGCAACCCCGTGGGGAGAAACGTTTGCGCCGCGCTGCGAGTGTTTCGTGGCTACCGTTCATCGCCGTCCCTGACCTCTCACTCTTACAATTAACTATTGGCCTAAAGCCTACTGACCCTCCTGTTCGGGTTCGAGTTGAATCAAGTCGTCGATGCGGAGAATCGTAATCGCAGCTTCAGTGGCAAACTGGATGCTCTTCACCTTGCTCAACGCCGGCTCGAGGACACCGCTGGCGATGTTGTCGCGAAGTTCGCCCTTGACGAGATCCAAGCCCATCCCGGCGAGCTCTTCGTTACCTTGACTCTGTGCTTGATGATGAATAGCTCGAAGCTTGGCCACGAGATCGGTGGAATCCTTCGCAGCGTTGACAGAGAGTACCTTTGGGATGACCAAGAGCGCGTTGGCAAACTCGGCGATGGCGAGCTGCTCCCGGCTACCCAGAGTAGTCGCCATATTCTCCAGATAAATGCTCAACGCAGCTTCGACGGCGCCACCACCAGCGACAACCTTGCCACTTTCCAACGTCCTCTTCACGATGCACAGTGCGTCGTGCACCGAGCGGTCGATCTCGTCGAGCATATAATCGTTTGCGCCTCGCAAGAGAATTGTACACGATTGGGTGCTCGCGCAGTCCTTGATGACGACCATATCATCATCAGCCACGCGTTGCTCCACCACTTCGCCCGCAGTGCCAAGCATGGACTCGTCGAAAGTTTCTCCACCATCCATGTCGGACAGAGACAGCATCACTTGCGCCCCCGTCGCCTTGGCGATGCGGCGCAAATCATCACGATTGACGCGACGACAGGCGATAGCCCCAGCCTCGACGAAGTACTTGAGCGCCATATCATCGATGCCCTTAGAACAGAGCACGACATTGGCACCGGCGGCTAAGATCATCTTGATGCGATTGGCGGTGATTTCAAACTCTTGCTCGCGAATCTTTTCGAGTTCCTTCGGGTCGTTCACCAGCACTTGAATCCCCATCAACATCTTTGTCTTCTGCAAGTTGAAGTCGATGCACGCAATCTTTGCATTCTTGACTAACTTTGGCATCCCTTCCGCCGCACGACCGAGGTTAAGGGCGTATCCGTGCAACACCGATGACTCCTTCAAGCTCTTCCCGTGCGCCTTCAAAATGTTGATCGCCTTGATGGGATACCTGACGTCGCCCATGTCGTTGTACGTCTTGATGCTCGTGCACGCATCGACGACCAAATCCGCAAAGAAATCTTCTTCGGCACCGATGATTTTCGAGCTCATGCTCGTCTTTGCGCACTGCAACAAGGCTTCCTTCCCGAGCGTCTCCACGTCTCTCGCCAACTTACCTTCGACGTACTTGACGCTTTCTCGCATCGCCAACCTGAACCCAGCGATGATGTTCGTCGGGTGAATCTTATTCCTCACCAACTCATTCGCCCGCTTCAAAAGCTCCGCGGCGAGAATCACCACCGAAGTCGTTCCATCTCCCACTTCCTGATCCTGCAACTCGGCGAGCTCGACCAAGATCTTCGCCGCCGGGTGTTCAATCTCTAAAAGTTTCAAAATCGTCGCCCCATCGTTCGTGATCGTCACGTCACCGATATCATCCACGAGCATCTACGCGTCAAACCCTTTCATTCCGTCAGTCCTCGTCCCTCACCGCGCGCGCGCATCGTTTCGTCGATTCTTCGCGTCTCGTCCTCAAAGTCAACGCCTTCGCGTCTTCGTCACGCGCCTTGTCCAGTCCCACCGGCCCGAGCGACGTCTTCACGATGTTCGCCACCGCCATGACCGCCGTCGCTGTTCGCATCCCGCGTCGCGCGCGCGTCGTCGTCAGTCTCCGTCTCCGTCTCCGTCTCCGTCTCCGTCTCCCCGCTCCCGTCGCGCGTCCCGTCGATCGTCGATCGTCGATCGTCGTCCTCGTCCCATCGCGTTCGAGATCGCGTCCCTCGTTCGCTCGCGCGCTCGCGTCCGTCGTCGTCGACGCGCCGCACCGTTCGTCTGTCGCACGTCCTGTCCGCTCTCGCGCTCGCCGAAGAAGACGTCGGATTGTCGTCGCATGGCGCGCGGCGTCGCGCGTCGGCGAGTGGCGCGTCGGACGCGTTGACCGCGCGGCGCACTTCGCGTCGCGTCGCGTCGCGAGGCGACGGAGGCGTCGAGCGCGATGGCGCGCGTCGCGGCGTTCGCGATCGGCGTCGTCGCGGGCGCGAGCGCGTGCGTCGCGGGCGCCGCGCGCGCGGGATCGGCGCGCGGTGGCGGCGGCGACGGCGACGCGCGCGCGGGCGGCGCGCGAGCGCGCGCGGCGGAGGCGAGCGCGCGGAGGCGCGCGGAGGACGAAGGCGGGACGCGCGCGGACGACGCGGACGACGCGGAGGACGGGGAGGACGAGACGCGGGTGGTGGTGTACGCCACGCGAACGGGGACGGCGAGGCGGTACGCGGCGACGATTCGACGACGGTTGAACGATGAAGACGCGGCCGCGACGGGAGGAAAGCGAGGATACGCGCTCTTGGACGCGGCGAGCTTGGTGGATCCGGAAAAAGTGCTGGCGGGGGGGAAGAGGGTCGTCGCGATATTCGTGGTGAGCACGCACGACGGCGGCGAGGCGCCGGAATCGAGCGCGTGGTTCGCTCGTTGGGCGCGAGAGGCGGCGTACGATGAACGCACGGGATGGATGTACTTGAAAAACGTGCGTTATGCGGTGTTCGGGTGCGGGAATAGGGAGTATGGGGATAACTTCAACCGAGCGGGGCGAGAGTTGGACGCGCAGTTGGCGCGCATGGGGGGCGAACGCTTGGCGCGACGGTGCGACGGGGATGAAGCGAGCGGACGGATGGAGAAGCAGTTCGAGGAGTGGGGGGAAAAAGTTATCCGTCGGTTGTCAAATTCTACCGCATCGAGCGGGGACGATGCAGCGCACTCGCGCGTCGGTGTGGCGGAAGAACGGGACCAGTCTGAATACGCGAGCGAGGGCGAAGACGACGAGGGGGGGGCGAGCGCGGCAGGGAGCGAGGATGGTCAAGATATGGAGGACATCGCCGAAGGTGAGGGTGGAGAAAAGAAAGAAATGGTGACTGATGCTTTGCGTGGGGCGCTCACGAAGCAAGGTTACAAGATTCTTGGATCTCACTCGGGCGTGAAACTTTGTCGATGGACCAAGGCGATGCTTCGCGGCAGAGGAGGTTGCTACAAACACACTTTCTACGGCATCGAAAGTCATCGATGCATGGAAACGACGCCGTCGCTTGCGTGTGCGAATAAGTGTACATTTTGTTGGCGGCATCACACGAATCCTGTCGGGAAAACGTGGCGTTGGCAGATGGACGATCCCTTGGAACTTGTCGAAGCCGCGGTTTCCGAGCATTGCAAGATGGTGAAGCAAATGAAGGGGGTGCCAGGCGTTTTGCCCGAGAAGCTCGAAGAGGGTATGAATCCCAAACATTGTGCATTGTCTCTAGTCGGTGAACCAATCATGTACCCTGAGATTGGAAAGTTTGTAAGCGAGTTGCACTCGCGAAAAATCAGCACGTTTTTGGTGACGAATGCACAATTCCCTGAGGCAATCACAAACTTGCCTCCAATAACGCAACTATACGTCTCTGTCGACGCCGCAACGCCAGAGACCTTGAAAGCAATCGATAGACCGCTATTTGCAGACTACTGGGATCGTTTCATTGGTTCTTTGACATCCTTAAAGGATAAACAACAGCGAACTGTCTACCGCTTGACACTCGTCTCGGGATGGAACATGGAAGAAGTTGCGGCGTACGCCAAGTTGATAGACCTCGGCCAACCCGATTTTATCGAGATCAAAGGCGTGACATACTGTGGAAGTAGTGATGCATCGTCACTCACGATGAAAAACGTCCCTTATCACAAGGATGTGTGTGAATTTGGCGAGGCTATTGTCAATCTTCGTCGACGCGAAAACGGCGAGGAAGAATACGGCTTGGCGTGCGAGCACGCGCATTCTTGCTGCATCTTGCTTGCTCGAACAGACAGGTACAAAATAGATGACGAGTGGTACACATGGATTGATTATGACAAATTTCAAACCCTCGTAGCGAGTGGAGAAAAGTTCAAAGCGCTCGACTATATCGAGCGGACGCCGAGCTGGGCGACGTATGGCGCGGAAGAAGCAGGATTTGACCCAGAGCAAACGCGCCATCGTAAAGTTCGTAATCACCCAGGGAAGTTAACGAGCGACGAACCGCCAGAATAATTATAGACTAATGTGTTATTACACCTTTAACTCCCTGCGTGAGCCGCGGAGGCGACGTCGTTGCCGTACGCCGCGATGTTCTCTTCCAAAGTATCCAAGAGATGTCGCGAAGCCGCGGGCATGAACGCCTCGAGAACACAAAGTGAAGGCTTCACAACAAACTTGATAAAACCTAGCTGGTTGGATTGTGTGCTAGCCGGTCCCGCCAGACTTCTGTCCATGAAGGGTTCTACTCGCATCCCGAGTTTGCGTTGGCGATCTCCCTGCTTGTAGAACTCAGCCGTGATGGCTTGCGCCCAAGCCAACGCTAGCTCGTACGGGCGGGCGGGATTACTAATATCTGCGCAATGTAGCGCGAATGCTAACGGTACCCAAATATTTTGCCACTGTTTAATCGGTTTGATACTATTCGTTTCCTCATCTTGTTCGTCCTCGATTTCCTTCAGCATTCGCTGCGTCAGCTCGCCATGGAACTCCATGTCGGTGTACATGATCATCTTTTGTAACCACTTGTTCAAGTCCGACTGCTCGGAATCTGTAAATTTCGCTAGCACCGCGTGCTTCTTGAGCAACGAAAAAGCTGTGAACAAGTGACCATTCTCGTTGACGCTCACATCGTTCCAACGCTCCGCCTCCGCGGATTTACAGTTGACGAGAAATGTGTTGTTGACTCCAGGATGTCCCACATCGTGAGACATGGCGGCAACAAGCATTGCAAAAGTGTGTATAGGCTCAATCTGGGACTCTAAACTTGTCTCGATGAGATAAGCCGCGGCTTGAGTCACGTCGGTGGCGTGAACGCGATTGTGATAATCGTTGTCGCGATATTTCCTCTCAATGTCTGCAATAAAGTTTGAGACAGAATTGCGATCCAAAGGTAAAGCATGAAACAAATTGAAACGGTCAAACAAACCCATACTAAGCGTTTGAAGCGGACCTTTACGTCCGCGCTCGCACTCGCTGGCGAATTTGTAGATGTCGAACGACGTCCAACTCGTGTACATCGGATTCCTGCCTACATCGGCGAAAATTGTATTCATGGACCCTCCCGGACTGTCCTCATCTCGCACGCCTTCACTGCTCGCCCGCGAAGGTAAAGAAGCGGTAGAATGATTTTGGCTCTGGATGTGATTTCTTGGTCCTCGCATCTCGATCGCCAACTGCGACATGTTTTGCGCGAGCATGAGCGAGGAGTTGTCCGCCGTGAAAAACTGTTCGACGAAGCCTTTCGCGACTGGATCGAGCAGATCCACCGCCGCCTGTTTGCTCGCCAAACTTCCATGAATCTGTAAAATCAACGCGTTCGCTAAACTCAGCGCGTTGGCGATCGCCTGTAACGTATCTAATGGATCGCTATCTGAGCCGTGAGCGCGCTTGGAAGCTTCGAGGTCCACGAGACGGCGAACGGTGTGAAACATCGTGCGATACACCGAGTTCTCCGCAGCCGTCGACGTCCCCGGAACGAATTCACCGGTTTCCTCGTCGATGATCTCATCGATCGCCGCATCCACCAACGCTTTCTTCGAGTTTGTCATCGTCGCGCCGGTGGCGGCTTGCCTGTACAGTTCGAGCGACCGTCTTCGAAGACTCTTCCGCCCCGGCGGTACCCGCGGGCTCGCGCTCGACGTCGCGAACTCCGTCAGCGTATCGCGAGACTCATAATCATCCAATTCGCTCGACTGCGACATCCGCTCGGTCCCCACCGCCCGAGTCGACCCGTTCTCGCTCAGCTCCCCGCTCCGCGCGCCCTTCGGCGACGTCGTCCCGTCCGCGCCGTCCCGAAGCGACCGTCTCCCCTCCGCGCTCGCGTTCTCCCTCCCCTCGTCCGAAGACGCTCGCGTCGACGTCTTCTTTCGAAAAAACCCCATCTCGCGCCGTCCGCCTCGTCCTCACCGCCGCGCGCGCGTCCTCGAGCGATCTCCGGCCCGCCTCGCGATGAATCCCCGATGAATCCCCGCGTCGCGTCGTTCGACGCCCCTCTCCCCCGCGATCCCGCGATCGAAGCGATCCCGCGATTCGCGTCGCCTCGCGCGTCGTCGCCCCGCGCGTCGTCGTCCCGCCGTCGACGCGCGCGATGAAGTCCCGCGTCGCCGTCGCCGTCGCCGTCGCCGTCGCCGTCGCCGTCGCGCGCGGGATAAACC
>Ga0181599_1000372_pt1 | contig 46634 bp, 60 predicted proteins | sample 041ome_3_FD_148658 | JGI IMG/M metagenome (GOLD analysis project Ga0181599, IMG submission 148658) | Coastal salt marsh microbial communities from the Groves Creek Marsh, Skidaway Island, Georgia - 041405US metaG (spades assembly) | ecosystem: Environmental > Aquatic > Marine > Intertidal zone >...
ATAATATTGCCCATAGTTTACTTGTCTTTGCTTTGTTACTAACATATGTAAACACCTTTGAATGTGCTTTTCCTATTTTGTCTATTAAGCCTGGCTTTTTATTTTTTTTCGTCATTTATCCTTACTTGGTTTGTGCAGGAAGAATATAATTGTATTCTGCCAAACCACTGTCAACAGTAAGTTGCATAGCACCCTGATCGGAAATGCTCATAGTAACCTTACCATCTAAGTTTAAAATTGCTTGTACCTGTGCTACAGGCCAAGACCATGAATGCTTCAGTGTAGTATTAACATCTGTTGCAAACACAAAAGTACCAGCGTGTGAACTTGCATCACCAAAACTAAACACTAGATTAGTACCATCTGTTTTAACACTAAACACATTTTCTTCTGTGTGTGCCGCACTCATTAACTTCATACGCTGAATAGCCGCGATTGATGGCTCAACTACAACGTCCCAAGCCGCACCTTTAAACTTAACAGTCTTAAGTTTCTCTTCGATGATTTGCTTATTCATAAAACGATAATCATTTTCAAAGTCGCCTGTTGCGTTTTCAAAGTGAATATGTGTTGGAACTGTTTCGCCGTTGCGGTCTGCTTCAACTACATCAATCTTAGCATCCTTTTGATACTCTGGATTCTTTAAGTGCAATGCTAACTTTTCTAAGTTAGGCATACCAAATGTGCCTTTAAATTCACTAATTGGTGTTTTAGTTTGCGAACTTAAAATCACTGAACGATCTTCTGCCATTGATTCGATACTAGTATCGGTTTCGCTTGTTACCTTCACAATGTTAAGAAAACCTAACGAATGTGTGTGGGCAACGATGTCTTGTAAAATGTCTTTCATGATTTATCTCCTATTGTTACATTATATTTAGAAAAACTGGTTTTGTCAAGTGTTTTCTCTTGGTTTAGATAATCTAATATGCCAATTTCTGATTTCCAACCTAAATCAAATAATTCTGTTGGATTGGCTAGATTATCATCTAGTTCAAAGTCATTACCTGAATGCATAGGAACATCTAGTCCCCAAACGTCTGCAATGTCTTTTAAATGTACAGATGTACCTGTACCTACATCAATTACTCCTGTAACACTAGAACTTAACAGTACAGTAATTGCTTTACACACATCTGAAACGTGTATAAAATCTCTTTTATGGTTATTAATATATGTTACTTCATTCCTTAACAACTTAGGAATAAACATTTCTGGTCTTTTATCTCCACCATAAACTGTTCTAAATCTTAATCCTAAACTGTTATTTGGTGCAATATGTTCCATAGTAAATTTTGTTAGTGCATAAGGATTACGATACGGATCAATAGCAGTACTTGAACTAGCATAAATTATCTTAGTACTTGGAAAAGCATCAAATAATCTTTTAGTTGCTTCTACATTATTATACCAATATTCTTTAGGCTCTTTAATACTTTGTCTTACTCCGCTTTTTCCAGCAAGGTGTACAATAACATCTACATCATAATCTAAGTCACAGGTATTTAGGTCTTTGCCTAATAAAAGGTCTATAAACTGTAATTCGTGAATACCAATCCAATACTTTTTAAGTATTGAACCAATTAGACCTTCACTACCTGTTAATAAAATTTTCACGCTGTTAACTCTTCCTCAATATATCTTTTAAGTTCATGGTCGCCTACGTTTTCAGGTATTTCATTTTTATAAAAAAGTCTATAACTGTCAGAACCGTACTTACCAATACCGTATAGTTGTGTAGCATCTTTACCGTCCCAATCTTTAAACTGTTCGCTCATTCGATATAATCTTTCTGCTCGAACGTGTCGCATACCAAGGGGAGCAATTACTTCTTCTATTTCGTTGCGTGTTGCGTGTAGTAGACTTGAGTGCGTAGGCCACTTGGCAAAGAACTTAGGTAGTACTGCCTTTACTTGTTTACGATTTGTTAGGTTCAAGCAAATAACACCTACCATATGTTGCCATACGTTGTCTACTTGTTGCTGTACCATTAAATCATCACGCATCGTATCTCTTTCCATCGAATACACATACAAAGTATAATTCATTGTCACCTGCGTGTACACGATGAAATACTCCGTCTTTAATTAGTACAGTGTCACCTGGGCATACACTAAACGTTTCATCGTCTAATTCCATAGTGCCTATGCCTCCTAAGAACAAATAAACTTCTTCTTGTCCTTTGTGTTTATGTCCTGTTGTACTTTTGTTAGGATTTAATCTGGTTGAACTTACAATAAGATTTTTTAATTCTTTATTATCTTTTACAGTATAGCGATCGTCTTCCTTAACTACTTCACCGCCAATATCCCAGTTTCCGTATTTCATTTTTTTACTCCAAAGTGTTTATAGGATTTTTGTACACACTTCGCTTGATAGAAACAATCAGCAAGTGCATTATGCAAACTTTCTTGAATATCTTTTCTTGGATCGTATGGCATCATAGAAAACAATGTTCTACTATCTCTAATTTGCCAGTAGTTCCACGGGCAAGGTTTTCCAATATTCTTATAGAAGTTTTGTAATATTGTAAAATCAAATGTAGGACCTTGACACCAAATGTAATCTAATCCTACACACCATTTATTAAGTTTCTTTGTAAGACTATCACAAGTAACACGTTCGTGGTTATCTCCAAACGCTTCATCTTGGATTTCTTGTGGTTGTTTTGACCACCAAGCAAGGGTGTTATCATCAATACTTCTGCCATATGTTTCTGTTTGTTCTTCAACATCGCAACGTAGGTATAATGGTGTGTGTGGCTCAACTTCGGAAAATGGATCAAACTTTACAGCACCGATAGTCATTATAACACTATCAGGTTCAACACCAAGTGTTTCTAAATCTATCATTCCATGAGTAGCCATTTATTCTCCAAAATCGAATAGGTTGTTGAATGTATTCTTTTGCTTAGTACTTTCTAAGTCATAGTTTAGAACACCAATTAAGTTTCCTAGTTTGTTGTCGATGATAGTTTCTTCCATTGCATCACCATCAAACGGAAGGTCTTTAAACCATTGTGGTAAATGCATTTCATCAACCGGGTATGCAACACTTGTATAACCCATTGGGTTTTGTTTTAGTTTACAAACAATAACTTTCATACCGTCTACAATCTCTTGGCTGTAACGATCACCATTCATACGTTTGAGTGTATTCCAGTTGATACTTGCTCTTACGTGTCCGGGCATATTAGCCTTGCCTTGCTTTTGTTCAAGACGCTGATAGTGTCCGATCTTGTTTGCACGTTTAGGTGAACCTTTTTCCCAACCTGGACGACTCTTAAACTCTGTTCTAAAGGCTGTAATGCTATCAAGGAGTTTGTCTTGGTCTGCTTCTTGTAACACCATAAGTAGTAGTTCACTTAAGAAGTCCTGCATAAACACTGGTGTATCCGAACGTTTAAGATCAAGACCCATTGCTTTTACTTTACCTTCTTTACCGTTGACGTCCATACGTTCGCCTTCGTTATCGTAAATTAAAGCCGCATAACGTTTCTTAGTAATAAACAAGCCTGATTCAGCAACAATTTCTCTACCTGCCGCAATAACGTCTGCTCTGCTTGCCGGACAGTGGAATACATCGTGCATAAACTTACTAAATGATTTGTTTGCCTGTTCACAAACTTGATCATAAAGTGCAATTACATTTTCTTTAGTCCAAGAAATTTTCCCTTCACTAATTTCTTTTTGTAAGATAGGAAACGCACTAAAGTAACAAGAGTCAGTATCTCCGTAGATAATAGATTTACCTACATGATTGTATTCTCCTGTAATTGTTTTGTTTACTTCTGCACTCATGTGCTTAACAATTTGTCTACCTGTTAGTGTAGTTGATTGGCCAATACGTGGGTCAAAAAAGCGACAACCAGGATTAAGAATAGCACCATATAGACTGTTAAGATTAATCTTTTTGACCAACTGTCGTTTGTCCCAAAAAGCGATTTCAGTTTTATTGCCTGCATCAATGGCTTTCTTTTTCATTCCTTGAAGTTCTTTACGTTCACTATACCAGCGTTTTAGTAGTCCAGGAATAACACCTTCTTTTTCGTGAGTGAAAATAGTTCCGTTAGCACTTAGCATCCAAGGATTATTACTGTCATAGATTATTTTGTGTATCTGTGCACCGCTTAGTACATCTGATTCGCCGTTTTCCCAATCAACTGTAATAGACACATCACGTCTTTGTTCTTGTACAGCATCAAATTCAATAGTACCAAATCGTCCTTCCCAAGCCGCCGCAAATGTTTTTTTCTTTAGTCCCATTTGCTCGCCTAGATATTTGTTTGTTAATTCAGGACGTAGTTGTCCTACAATAGTTGCAGGGTCCATATTCAATGCACGAATTACACTAGGATACAGCGAGTTCAAATCCATTGAGCCAATCCATTTATGTACCCCTACTTTAGGATATGCAACATATGCACCTGCGGCAGGATCACTACCTGGTTCACGTTTTACTCTGTTAGGAACTTGAAAGCCACGTCTGTGTGCTTCGTTAATAATACCTTGCTCTGTAACTGCAACAGCACCCATAGTGGTCTGTAGCAAAACTGTATTTGCATGAGCAAGTTCGTTTGATAAGTCAATGAACTTTAATTTTTGGTCCAACTTGTCCAGTAGTGCAACGTCTTGTCTGTTGTACTCAATGAACGTTCTGAAGTCATTGTTATAAAGTTGATCGAGCGTACCTTCGTAAACAGTTTTTCGCTCGCCAACTTCCATTTCGCCAATGGCATCAAGTCGATAAGTGTGTCTTTCTTCATATGTGTATTTACGATATAATTCCAAACTATCTAAATGCACTCTGCCTATTAGGTCATAGGTTTCTTGTTGCCTTCCGAATTTTTCGTATTCACGTTTCTTAGGAAATTGATCAAACAAACAAAAACGTCTAGTATCATCTTTGCTTAATACTTTTGCTACACGGTTTACAGTATAAGGAATATCATAGCCTTCGCTGTTCCAGCCTGTTAAGATATCTGCATCTTGTATTAGATCTAAGAATGTTTTAAGCATCTCGCCTTCGTCATCAAACAGAACAACATCCTTGCCCCATTCTTTACATTCTTCTTTTGCTTGCTCCATTGTAAGAGTCTTCGGCGGAACAGCAAGTGTAATAAGTGCGTCCATCCATTGTAAATGTACAGTGATTGCAGTGATTGGCATAAACGGATCACTAGGATCAGCAAAGCCACGTTCTGGATCAAAATCTGTCTCAATGTCAAAGAAACAAACATTTAAGTTTGGAGCATCGTGATTGAGATAATTTTCACTTAAACATTGAAAGATAGGATTAATATCGCTTTCAAACAATTCTTTGTTTTTATTAATTGCTTGTTCTTTGCGAAAGTCTTTTGTGTTTTTAGAAATAATTCTATTTAGAGGATCTCCATAGATACTTTTATATTTGCCTCTAGGATCCTTATAGTAAAAAGTATATTTTACTGGGAATTCTGAATATGTTCGCTTACCTTCTTTGCGTTCTACTACGCGAATCAAGTCTGCATTGCGATCAAAAAATGCGTCTACGTAACTCAAATTGTTCTCCTTCTATACCATTTTAGGCTGGTAAATACCAAATCGTTTTTAGCCGACGATACTATATAAATGCTTAACAATACCATAAACATATATTATTGTAAGCGTTCCGTTTAAAACAATCAATGACTTTTCTTTCCAAAGTAGTCCTACAACTGTCCAAAGCATAGCCGCAATACCAAATACGTATGTTGCATACATTTCATTTGGAAATAATGAAAGTAGTGCCGCCGCTGTTAGCAATATTGCAGTTGACAACCATGCTAACGGTTGGTATGGTTTAGGTTGAGTTTTTAATTGTTTTAAAGTATTCTTTGTCATTTTGTGCCTTATCATCTATCCATATATCGTAATGAGGTTTGCCAAATCTTAAACTGTGATATTTGACGCCCCATTTGTTAAGTTGCCTAATTGTAAATTCTTCCCAGTCCTTGCCTGAGTTTGCGCCTCTTGCTGTCCAGTAATGTATTTCATTGCCTTGCTCATACAGTTCATTAAAATGTTTAATTCTTTCAGCATCAGGTTCACTAATTTCATATTTACTGTTATTATTATAGCAAATTGTTCCATCAATGTCAACCATATATTTCACTTTATTGTCCTCTAATGTTCCTAAATTTCATATTTTGGGGATATTCGTTGTAATATCCTTTTTCTAAAAGTTTGTTACTTGCTTCTTTAGTTTCATCTAATTTTTGGATAACGAAGAATCTAATACTTGGATCATTTAAATCATTTTCATAATCCATATATTTGTATTCAATAAACAGTAAGTTCTTGTCTAAAAAATACTTTGTTCTACATAATCCAAAAAGTTCTTCACCTTCGTTCCAATCATTTACATCATGTAGTATTACTAACACAGCATGGTTATCATCGATGTTATAATCAAATTCAAACATAACTTTCATTACATCTAAATATTGATCGGTATGAAAACGTTTTACACGACTATTAGCCCAAGGACATCTTCCTTTAGATAGTTCTAGCAAATGCTTATCTAACCAAGTATCTACTTTACCAATATCCAATTGCTACTCCAAAACCAAATACGTTTACAACAGCAAAGTATAAAGTTAGTAGCATAGGCCATGCAAGATGGCGTCTGTAATACGCATATACACCCGTAAGCGACCCTATAAAGAATCCAGGATATACAATAGTCATATCAGGAGCATATGCTGTAAAAGCAAGTGTAAGACTAGCCGCTACAGTAAATATAAAACTAACTAGTTCAAAATAAAATGCAACTTTGTCTGTGTGATAACTGTGTGACCAAAAGTTTATTATGCGAGTATACACTTTAAACCTTATCTTTACCAACAGTTACTACTAGAGTTTCTAAATCGTCAAACTCATCAGCAACCTTGTGCCAATCTCCTTTGTGTGCAATTTTGATTGCTTTGTTGATTAAAGCAGTTTTGATATCTAATTCTTCTGCTACTGCTTTTACTGTTTCTTTTAAGCCTTCCTGTAGATCTTCAATTTCTCGAAGTACAGTTGCACCTTCGTTAACTAGTCTTTCTAGTTTGGCTTTTTCGTCGGCGCCATATGTTCTGTCTGACATTCTATTCTCCTTTTAAGTTGTAATATTATATATTCACTTACAGCGGAAGTCAAGTGTTTTATTGAGACATTGTAAATAAATCAAAATATCTTTTAGTCCACCATTTTTCATTTTCTCGACTGTCAAATACAATATTTTTGGTAGCAGGGTGATTTTCTCTTTCACGATATCGTACTTTGACCGGACCAGCATCGTGCCAAACATCTGCCTGTCGGTTTACTATAAATCCTCTTGGTGCAGTTGCTCCAAATTGTTTTTGGAACGGTAATTGAGCAAAGTCTAAAATCCACTTTGGTGTTACTACTACTTGATGCGTAGCAACCATGCCTCCGTGTTCGTGGTTATTGTAACCAACTTTTGCATTCCAACCTTTTGTAGGATGTTTAATATCTACTTCGTATTGTTTTATGTGTGCTTCAATTCCGTGAAGTCTTAATATTCTTCTTAGTATTTGTGACAGTAATATACATTGGTTGCCAATTTCATACAGCATATCCATTTGATACATTCTGCAATACACTGTTACAAGTCTATAATCTAAATCAACAACATCTTTACCAACGGCTAAACTATAATCCTCTGGATCAATATCCCAGTCTGGATCAAACTTCATAAGTGAGTTAAAGAGTACTCGACCTTGTTCGTCAACGTTCATTGTGTTTCTCCACAGTTAATCTTTCCGCTAACAATGAGTGAACTGAACATTACTGTAACGTCACCTTATGTAAAATAATAACCTGTTCTTTGTCACCAGCCGTGTCGGACGCGAGCACTGTCACCAAAAGTAGGCGTTCCTATAAGTTACCGTCAATCAGTATTAACGTATAGATATTTATGAAAGTTAGGTATCGAGGGTTTCGTCTTTTGACTTGTATGCCCAATCGTCAGTATGACCCACTGACCATTTTGGTGTGTTTTCTACAGTGTAGTTTTGAGTGCATACTTTGAAGTCTGGAGTTTTAGCACTTGGGTTTACAAGACTTTGATCAGTCCAAACAATTCTATTATTTGGTTGAGCGGCAAACTGTCCATTGTCAAGTTTAATAACATTGAATGTTTTGTGTTCGGGATCGTGTTCTGAAAAGTTTGTGTTAAGAGTATTGTTATCTCTGTGGCAACTATCAATAGTAAATACATATTCTCCTTTATGCATTTTTCTATCTTTACCAAAGAATTCACAGTCGCATAACATAGGCTTTTTAATTACTGTAATGTCGTAATCAAAGCAATCCCATATTTGTAGTGTATCTAATGGAAGTTGATTATCTTTATCGTAATCTTCTTTCCATACAAATGCTGAAATAGGTAGTTTGTCGTATAATGCACCGTATTCTGTTAGCAATGTTTCAAAGTAGAATGCTCTACTTTCAATGCTTTTTACAGATATCCATATGCCTGGAGTAAGTTCACCGTGACCTTTTTGGTGATCGTAGAGGTATTCTTTTTTAACATAAACTTCGACGGGTGGTAGATTATGCACTAAAAAAGACATAAGAATCCTCAGTTAAACTTGTTACAATGTATTTATGTGAAAGTGTTAGAGTGGAAGGTAGTTTAGTGAACTACATCTTAACGCAGTTGTCTACTGTTTTGCCATCTTTTTTCTTGGTGCCCATACGCTTGTAGCCTTTCCAGCAAGCCTTGCCGTCAACACCTTTTTGTTTTTCTTCGTTAGTTCTTTGTAAAACTTTTTGAACGTCAGGATGTTTTGACAAGCCTTTGGCAATTTTTTCGATAGCCGCAACAGCACCCGTCATATCGCCACCTTTATATCTCTTGTCGTTAGCAACACCGTATGCCATTTTGATTTGTTTATCACTGAACCCTTGATCTTCTTTTACGTGATCTGGTAAACCTTTGTGCTTGGTTTTTGCAAAGTCTTTAGCATCAGACTTTTTCATATCTTTTGCTACTGCTTTGAGTTCTGGAGAAGCACCTTTTACTTTTTCGCCTTTTTGCATAGCATGGACCATGCCCATAAACTTTTGCTGTGCTTTAGATTTGGCTTTCTCAGTTACTTCCTTTTTTTTTGAAAGTTTACTTTCTAATATAGATGCTAAAGAAGATTTATAAGATTCGTCTTTCTTTTCTTCTTTGTCTTTGACAGCCTTTTTCATTGGCTCTTTTTTATCACCGTCTTTGTCAACGTCAAGAAAGTCTGGTTTTGATTTCTTTGCTTCTTGCACTTCGTCGAATTTAGTTTCATAATCCATATGATGATATACTGAACTAATATAATCAGCGGCTTTAGTAATTTTTGATTGCACCCAACCCTCAAGACCTTCTGCTTCACTTACATTTTTCATCATATCGTGAAGTTTAATTGCATACTTGGCAACTTTGTACAGTTCTGCACGTGCCATTTGTACTTCGTGGTCTGACTCAGCCTTGTATGCTAAATCTGCTAATCCTTCTTTAAGTTGTTTTGCTTTCATAATAGTATTTACCTTTTAACTGTTGCTCCGCCCATTAATCCGTTATCAATGTCTAACGCATTCTTGGCTGTACCGTCTTTGTTTTTCTTTTGTGGCGCTTTAGGCAAACCTTTTGAATCCTTTGGTCTATGTCCGTATGCTTGTGCTGGATTGGCTACCGATGCAATATTACCAGCGGAAGTTGCTCCTGCTGTTGCTGTCTCAGTTTTAATACCAGCAAGTGCCTTCATTTCATTTGCAAAATCTGATGCTTGATTCTGTTGTGTATTTGATGCACCTGAAACTAATTTTGCTAACTGCATAATATGATCTGCTTCGTCTACTGGTTTATCTTTTTCTAATGATGCTTTACGCTTCATTAGTTCTTTTTTAAGTTCTGGATCTTTTGATGTGTTTGGATCTGCTTGTAAATCTTGTATTGCTTTTGACTTAGCATTGTAATCATCTTTGTCTTTAGTTGGTGTATAGTTAGATGATTCTGGAGACGCTTGTTGCGTTCCTCCTGCTTTTTCTGCTTGCTTAACTAACATCATAAACTTCTGACGCATTGCTTGATCGCCGAGAATAGTTGATAATTGCTTTGCAAATGGAGCAATCTGTTTAGCAAGGTTACCTTGTAATGCACCACCTGATGCAAGTTTATCTAAACCCTTTGCCATCATAGCACCTGAGCCACCTTTAGCACCCATAGCCGCCCCTGCCATCTTTGCACCTTGTGCTGTTTTTTGTTGTTGCTGTGGATTAGCATCTTTTACAGCATCAGCCGCTTGTGTTGCAGGTTGTTCACCGCCTGGTACTGGCGCTTCTTTTAATGTTAGTTCTCTCAGTTTCATACTACTATTTACCTTTTTTTCGTCCGCTTTTCATATTTCCTATCTATCAGGCATTGTGCCGTTTTCACAAATAATTGCTTTACAACCATGTAGATCTTCTAATCTAGGCAAGGCATAGGTTGTTCTACCATCTCCGCCAAACCTGTCTCCTAGTATGCTAAACAATGATGTATTTTTTGTGATAGGCATTATCTGTCCTTGACAAAATTCCCAATTTTTTGGGGCAAAGTTTCCTGCAAAATATCTTACTTCTCCTATTGTGCCTTCCATTATTTTCTCCCTGATTTCATATTTGCACACCAGTGATACATTTTAGCCTTTTCACCGCTTGCATTTTTAGCCTTTTTACGTAGGCTAGTTACGCTTCCTTTACAACTTGCACCAGCACGTTTTACACGCCCCGGTCTGCTTTTGCCTTTTACTTTACCGTCAGCAAAGTTTTCTTGTACGCTTTCTGGAACATCATCGCGCCAAGTTAAATCTTTTGGATCAGCAACAACAGCACGTATTTTATCTACACCTGCTTTTTTATGGGCAAAGTATCTGTGATGTCCGTCTACTATTAGTAACTTACCTTCATGTGGTACAATTACGATTGGCTTTATTTTTTTGCCTGCTTTAATCTTGTCAACAAACTTCATCATATTGTCGTGATTATCTTTAGGATCCATTTTGTCAGCAGGTTCAAAAGGTGTAAGTTTAGATACATCTACGATTTTTGCTGGTTGCTTTTTATAATAATCGTCATTAATGTCAGCGCCTTGATACTTAGGATTAGTCCACATAGTAATTTCTGCGCCTTTGCTTGTTTCTGTTATTTTTATTAATTCACGTAGTCTCATGTCGTTTTAATCCGATAATAAGTCTATATGCATTAGGATCATCACTGTATTGTTCGTCATACTGTGCATCTTTGTATCCGTCAGCATCTTGTACATCATATCCAAGACGTTTTAGTTGTTTTAGCATATATGCTTTTTCTTTATCTCCACCATAAAACTGCACCATAATATCAGGATCATCTGGATTCATATCATCTGGATTAATATCTTTAATGTTGGCCATATTAGTACCAAGTTTTATAAAGTCGTAATCTGCATCTGATTTAACTAATGATGTATTTTTAGGATTAGGAATTAATTCGCCTTCGTCAACTGATTCATCTTTTTTAAGAGCATCTGATCTAAATGCTTTATCGGTTCCTATTTGTCTTGCTAGTGCTCTACGCTTCTTTAATTTGTCTTGTACGCTATCTTCTTCTGGCGGACGCTTCTTTTTAATAGTTGCAGTCTTAGGACGCTTAGTAGCAAAGCCTAAAATTTCTGCAATTTCTTCATTGCGCTCTGGGGATATATAGTCTGCTAGTTGAGTAGCAGTTCTTTCAAACTTATGATCTTTGTGTTTAAATCCAACACCGCCAGCGGCTTCCCACTTGCTTACATTTTGTCCGAAATCGTCAATTAAAATGTTTGGAGTACCATCTGGTTGTTTTGCATATGCTTGTTTGTCTGCTGTGATAATAACTTTCTTAGGTGGAAACACTTTTAAGTATTTTGCAATCCATTCACGCTTGTGAGGTTCTGCTTTAGGGTCTCCTGCTAATGGAGCAGATAAAATATTGTATTCACCTTTAATCTTTTTAATAATAGCCAGTAACTTACCAGCATTTTTAGTAGGCTTTAATGATAACCAAAAGTCGTCTTTGTCTCTAATTTTTTGTAGTGCTTGATCAACATTTTTAATCTGTTTCCAATCACTAACGCCCATCATCTTAGTCCATTCCCCAAAGAAGTCAACAAGAACACCATCCATGTCTACATAGATTTCACTTGCTGATGCTAGTTCTTTAGATTCATTAACGCTTTCGGCCATGCCTAAGTTGAATAGCACGTTAGTCTTTGAACCTTTTACTTTTTTGCTTAAGGTAGGTGGACGTCCGTCTTTGTCTACTTTAAAGCCAAACTTACCTGCTTCTTTAGAAATAGAATTTGTATCAACATCAGCAGTAGTGTTTACACCTTTTACAATACGTCCATCCTCTGCTACTTTATGATAGTGTTTGAAACTATTAGGTTTTGGAATTTTATTAGCGATATCTTTCAGATCTAAAAACTTCATTTTTTACGTCCTCTAAATTGAGGCATACCGCCTGTCATGTGTGGTAAACTAAACCACAGTTTAAACCAATCTGGATCACCAGGCTTGATTCCTTTTTCTCTTTCAATACGTCTTTTTTCAGTTCCGGTAATAGATAGATTTTCATCAACAGGTTGCAGTCCTTTAAAGGCATATTCTCCAACTCCTGCTAATTTTTTAAGTGTATCTAAGTCCATTACACCGCCTTAAGTTCTGCTTTAAATTCGTCTTCTAAGTCACGTAAATGTTTTTCGTCTGGCTCGAAGTTCTTAATAACATCTTTCATCTTTTCTTTGTCGCCGTCTGCGGCAATTAATTGGTCATATAATTTCTTACCACCATATAGTGCCATTGCTACGCCAATAGCAGGTAAGCCGTATTTTACTATACCTCTTACTATAGGAAGATCTAAGTATTCTTTTACAGTTTCAATAGCATCTGCAATCCAACTAATACCTTTCCATGCCGCAACACTAAAAGTAATTAACCATTTATTATCATAAAGGAACTTTGCTATTTTTAAAGCCATGCTTCCTACTGACACAATGTTTTCATCTAAACTTTCATTATTGCCTAAGATGCCTTTTAGTTTATCAAACATCTTTTTAGCATATGGTTTAGCAGATTTAGTAACACCTTCTTCGAATGATGCAAAATCATCATCTATTACGTATTGTCTTAGTTTACTAGCACTCATTCCTGTAGCATCATCTGCATCTGGGTTACGTGATAAACGTTGAAAGTTAATTGAATTAAATTTAAACATACCGTGTGTTGATTCAACACCATTATATTTTTCTAATAATTTACCTAACTTATCTTCACCTTCAAAAAACGTAACGTCAGTGTACCCTCTGCGATATAACTCTACAGCGGCAAACATAATATTTTTAGCAAGTTCGATATTAATGTCTGGGAAACTTTTCTTAGCCCAGTCTAATTTTTCTTGTGGTTGTAATGGATCTGAAGGCGGTTTTGCAATGCGATCAGTTAAGAATAAAATAGCATCGCCTGGACCTTGTTTAAGTGCTTCTACAAGAAGACCATGACCGGTTGTTGCGGGATTAAGTCTGCCTAATGCAAAACTAACTTCTTTGTCTCCTGCTTCTATTACAGGTTTATCAAAGACTTCTCTTAAGAACATTAATACTCGCCTTCTTTAAATGCGTTTACTTCTTCGTCAAAAATCTTTTTAGCAAGTGCTTTTCTTTCATCCATAGTAAACATTTTATTACTGTCATATGGTAGATCATATTTCTTAATATATGTATCAACTCCTTGATCAATCATTGGTAAAATAAAACCAAATGCTTTATCGCTATCGCCTTTGTTATAACATTCTTGACATTTAGCCATAGTAGGATAATATTGTGTTCTATAAAATTGAGTATCATCACGCATATAACATTGTAGATCGTCTTCAACATTAAACCTAGGTTTATTGTCGTCCATCTTATTGTTTAGTATATCATCTATATTCATGTTTGTCTACCATTTCCTACATGACCAATAACGAGCCTTTGTTCTTGGTCCTGGGTTATCACAGTTGTGTCTTGCTCTAAAACTCTTACGTCTTTTTGGGTTTGATTTTTTGATACGCATATCAGGGTCACCAAAGTTAACTTTAACTACATTACCTTTTGGATTCTTTACGTATACTTTAAACTTCTTAACATCACCCTGCATTGGCTTGCCTAGTTTAACTTTACGTCCTTGGTATTCTGCTTCGTCTACTACATCATCTTCGTTAAACCAAAGGTCACCATATGCTTCATAAAAGTCGTCACCATCATATGTTTCTTCATCAATATTAGCAAGTTCTCTGATTCTTGCTAATTCATTATTGGAATCTTCTTTAGAAAATTGCGGCATTTTCTTTATGTTATCCAATGCGGCCTGTTCAGCTTCATCTTTGCTATAACCTTTAGGTTTTCCGCCACCAGAGCCTACGGATAATTTGCGAGGCTTACCACTTACAGCATCTGCGTCACGCTGTTTATCATATTCTTCTTCAGCAAGGTAATCTCTAAATTTTTTAGTCATATGATGTACACCTTTATATTACATATTATAAAGTATTTATCACAGTTTGCTTATACAGAGATTTCGATATCGAACTTAGAAAACCCTAAATCAAACAGTCTATTTGCTACTTTTTCAGCAATCTCGTTTGATTGTGCTTCGTCTAATGGTTTATGTGTTTCAACAACTAGAACAGTTTCGCCTTTTTCGGATTCATAAATTTCATAGTGGGTTTCGGATTCTGTTAACGCATTGTCAGAACAATTAATAACATTCTCAGCAACGATAGAGTCTACATCTTCTTCTAACTTGGGCCAAACTACTGTAATTGAATGCATACTATTCTCCTAATGGTTTAACAAGATACTATTAATAGTGCCATCAGTGTACACTACTTTTGCTCTTAACCAAACAAAGTTACCTGTAAAGTTAGCAAATTTGCTTGCTGTTTCTTGTGATGCTGTATATGTGTCCACACTAAACCAATCAGATTCTGTTGGTTCAGTTGCTAAAGTTCCTTGGATACTAATAGTTCCAGTTAGACCGGAAACGTTATACTGTACAGTATGAATACCGTCAGCACGACCGTAGTATCCGTCACCTTTAAACTTCTCACCCGTGATAGTTTCTACAGTACTATCTCCTGGGTGTGTATTTGCTGATAAAATTATTTCACTATTACTTGGCATACAACTATTTATCAGTTCTATGCAGTTACAGTTTGTTTTTCAACAACAACATCAAGGTTAATTTTACCTTCTTTAGCATCAATATTTAAGTGACCGCCGTTCTTAAGATCGCCGAATAATAAGATTTTACTTAAATCTTTCTTAATTTCTTTATCAATAACACGCTGTAAAGGTCTTGCACCCATCTTACGATCAAACCCTTTATCTACTAGATAATCAATAGCATCATCAGTAACAGTAACAGTTACATTTTGTTCAGTAAGCATTTCTTTAAGTTCAACTAAAAACTTACCTACAATTTTAATCATTGTATTCTTTTCAAGATTACCAAATTTTACAACACCATCTAATCTGTTACGGAATTCTGGAGCAAAAAACTTTTTAAGTTCTGTATCTTCATACTCACGTTCGTCTTCTTCGCCAAATCCGATAGTATTCTTTTCTGCTTCAATAGCACCTAAGTTTGTTGTTAAGATCAGTACACAATTTTTACCGTCTGCTTCTTTACCATTTGAACCTGTAATTTTACCGTTGTCCATAAGTTGTAGTAAGATTTGTGAAACATCTGGATGTGCCTTTTCAATCTCATCAAGTAATAGTACACAGTTAGGATGTTCTTGTAATTTTGTAATCAATAAGCCTGCATTGTCCTCAAATCCTACATATCCTGGAGGTGAACCAATTAACTTTGCCACCGAATGTTTTTCTTGATACTCTGACATATCAAAACGTACAAGTTTAACACTGAGTTGATCTGCAAGTTGTTTTGCTGTTTCTGTTTTACCAACACCTGTTGGACCCATGAATACAAATGAACCGATTGGTTTTGTATCAGGTTTTAATCCTGCTTGAGCAACAAGAATCTTATCTACAATATCATCGATTGCAGAGTCTTGGCCAAATACAACTTTCTTAAGATTGCCTTCAAGAGTTGCTAGGTTACTTGTTTCTTTTTGTTGTACTTGCTCTGGCGGTAGATTTACAACTTTAGCAAGTTCAAACTGGATTTCTTCTTTACCAACAATCTTATCGCCTTCAACTTTCTTTAAGTTAAATCTTGAACACGCTAAGTCAATCAAGTCAATTGCTTTATCTGGCAACTTCTTATCTGCTTGATACTTGACACTTAACTTAATTGCAGTATCAATTGCTTCTTCTGTAATAATTGTTTTATGGAATTCTTCGTAGTATTTTTTGATACCTTCTAAAATACTTTTAGTTACACTTGCAGTAGGCTCGCCTACTGTAACTCTTTGGAATCGACGCATTAACGCACGATCCTTTTCAAAGTACTTTCGATACTCTTCCCAAGTAGTTGAAGCAACAACTTTAATATCACCTTTACCTAATGCTGGCTTTAGCATATTAGCAAGATCATTTGAATTGCCCTGGCCGCCGGCACCAGCACCGTTAATCATGTGTGCTTCGTCGATAAACATAATAGTCTTGCCTTGCTTTTTAATACCAGCCATAACAAGTTTAAAACGTTCTTCAAAATCTCCGCGATACTTACTACCTGCAAGCATAGCACCAATATCAAGGTTATAAACTTTATATTCTTGTAAAAACTCCGGCACTGCTTTGTTTACAATATTCCAAGCAAGTCCTTCTGCAATAGCAGTTTTACCAACACCTGGATCACCTACTAGTAACACATTGTTCTTTGAACGACGTCCTAGTGCAAGTGCAATAGTTTCTAATTCATCAGTTCTTCCAATTACAGGGTCAACTTTATTCTTGGCAACTTCTGAATTAAGGTCAGTTGTAAACTCACGTAATGCTCTTTGACCAAGTGTACGCATTTCTTCATCTTCGTATGCGTTATCTACTTCGCTATTAAGATACTCTGCAAATTCTTCTTTTTTAATTCCTGCTTTTTGAATGTAGTAGTATGCAAAACTTTTCTTTTCATTAAGAATACTTAGAAATACATCTGTAACTTCAATATGGTGACGTCCATTAAACAGAACTTGTGTAAACGCTCTATTTAGAACACGTTCTACTGTTGCAGTCTTTTTAGGTTTAAACTTTTTATTTTCTGCTTCAACAGGTAAAGTAATATCTTCTAATTCATTCTTTAAATAATTTTCAATATTCTTTTTAATAAATTCAGGATCAGCACCTACACCTGCAATTAAGTTACAGAAATTATCTGAACAGAGCATTGCAAAAAGAACGTGTTCAAGAGTTACATACTCGTGATTAAGTTTCTTAGCATCGCTAACTGATTTATCAAATACCGATTGTAGTTCGTCGCTTGGTTCAACCATGTGTTAAAAATTCCTTATATTTTTTTAATAATTTTTGTTGTTTTTTCTTAGCCATATCTAGTTTAAGTTTACTTACACGGTCGATATAGTTAATACCGTATAAGTGGTCAAACTCATGTTGAAAAATTCTAGCATTCCAGCCTGTAAACTCTATTGTACATTCTTTTGCGTTACTGTCAATGAACTTTGCTACCAAAGCCTGGGCTCGTGTTACTTTAAAAAACAAACCCGGAAAACTTAAACAGCCTTCTTCACCTGTAACTTTTTCTTCAGACACTGCTTCTATTGTAGGATTAATAATAGCAAACGGCTTATCATATCCTTCAAGACCTTCTGGCTCCATTACAAAAATTTTAGCATCTAACCCAACTTGATTAGCACTTAGACCAACACCTTTGTGCTTGTCCATAATTTCAATCATTTGCTTTTCAATGTCTTTTGCATCAAGTTTATCAAAGTCAAATGGTTTAACTTCTTTGTCTAACCATTCATTTGGATGATATACTAATTTCATTTAATTTTCCTAATTAATTCAAGTTGGTCTTCAGTAAGATTTTTTGTAATCTCTCCGTTAATTTTTAAGTAAATGTTGCCTGATAATCCAGTATTGTAATCAGGTAGTCCGTGTCCTCGAATACTCATTACAGTTCCTGGCTGTGTGCCTCTTGGTATGTTTATACTTATAGTTTTTCCGTTAGGTATATCTAAATTTGTGGCTGTTCCTAACATTAAATCGAACACATTGATTTTAATGTCAGTATGCAAGTTAAAGCCGTCTACATTGAAGTTTGGATGTCTAAGTATTCTAATTTTAACATTTAAATTACCTTTTGGTAAATTTGGAATACTATCATCTCCTAGTCCTTGATAACGTATAGTATCTCCGTGCCTTGCACCTTTTGGAATATCTATATTAACTGTTTGTTCTCGACCGGATCTTGTTTTAAAAGAGGCTATCACACCTTTACCGTTATATACATCTTCAAGTGAAATATCACAAGCAATAGTAACATCAGCATTTTGTTGTCGCTGTCTACGTTGTTGAAACCCTCCACCAAAAAATGTAGAAAACAAATCATTTACATCACCATCAAACTGGAACCCGCCAGGTCCTCCAAAACCTTGTTGTTGGAATCCTGCTTGTTGTGGATCAGCAGTTCCAAATTGGTCGTACATTTGTTTCTTTTGTGGATCTTTTAGTGTTTCGTAGGCTTCTTTTATTTCAACAAATTTTTTCTGATCACCACCTTTGTCGGGATGATGCTGTGCCGCAAGTTTACGGAAAGCAGTTTTAATATCTTTTTCGGAAGCGTTTTTAGAAACGCCTAATAAGTCATAATAATCCATAGCACTATTATATACTTAGTTTAGGCGTTTGTCAAGTATTACTTGTCTGACTTTTTGCTTGAACCTGTATAAAGACCAAACCAAGCCGCGCCAGCACCAACTACGATACTAACCAAGCCTGATTGTTCCATTGTTGGATTAGGTAATTCCATATACCAAACTACAACTTTGTATAATAGAACAATGTATGTTGTAATGAATACTCTTGGAAAAATTCTCCAACTATCAACTGCACGAGCCAAATGTATTAATCTTGCATATGGATTTGGTCCTAGATCTTTTACACTTGTGTCAACTTCTAATTCAACTGATACTTTTTTTGAAGCAGAATTTTGATCTGCTGGTACTACAATCTTATCGTCACTCATTTCTTTTTGCCCTCTAGTTTATCTAGACGAGACTCAATCTCGTCAATCTTTGAAGTTATCTTAGGATACTTTACACGCCAAGCATTTGGATCATTTTGTAACCAAGTCCAGCCCCAACGTATTGCTAAGTATTCTAAGGTAGCATCAAACTTTTGTACGCCCCATGTTGCCATTCTTGTGTCTTTAAACCAGAACAAAAATGCGGCACCTAGTAATGACCCTGCAATACTAGTATAAATCCAAAGACGGTCGCCCGCCATCTGTGTAATCATTTCCCACATAATAACCCTCTCGTTTTATATGTGTATTTATCGATTAGTGTTTGTTATAAGAAGATATAATAAGAAAGCAGTTAATACAATGAAATAGAATAGCGCACACATAATTTAAAAATTACACTTAATATTGGCTTTAGGAGTTACGTTTTTTCTTATAGTTTCAGTGTCTGTAGGAAGACCATCTACATTAACACCAGGGTTTACCTTACAACTAGATTTGTTAGCACAACTACTTAGAAGGAGTAGTATTAGTATCAGGCTTAACTGCGTCTTCATAATAAACAATAATTTGCTTTTGTTGTTCTATGTATCTACGAAGTTCAGCAAAATTTAAAGATAGGTTTTCGTAGTCTTTTACACTGATAGCAATGTATGCGTCAGCGCCATTCTTGGCTTCAAATTCTTTTATAAACTCTTCGTAGTTCTCTTTTGAAACCACATAGATCTTAACATCGTTCAATCGAACTGCTTTAGGTTGTGCAACAATAGGTACTGTTGTTTTAACCGTGTTAGTTACTGTTACTATCTTTGCTTCCGGAGTCAGTAGACTGCATCCCGTTGTCAGGAGCAGTGATAGACTCAAGATCATCCCATAATTTATCAGTCGCATTTTGCATTCTCTTTTCAATCAAACCTGGCTTCTTGTTAGCCAAGTGTGTTAGATTATGTTTTTGTAGAGTAGCACGGAGTTCATCTCCATACTTCTCTGCTTTTTGTAAATCGGTACTTAGTTGCACATTCAACTCGTTTATACGTAAATTTTCTGATCTTTCAAGTTTAAGACTTGATTCACTAACCTCAAGGGCAACTTCCATTTTTGCTACATTTGCTCTAGCAATCTCTAAGTTTTTTTGCAAGTTCTTAACATATAGGAAAGCACCTCCAGCAGTTGCTAGAAGTATTAAAATCATTACAATTCGAATTGAACTAAACATTCTTAATTATTCAGCCATCTCAATTGCTTTTTCTTTAGTAGCATTTACTCTTGAAGTCCAACCGTTTCCAAAAGTTTTAAATGTTGCTAATGACTCGTAGTATTCTTGTCTAATTTTCGAATACTCATTAATTGCATTTGTAATGCCATTTGCTTCAACATAACCTTGTGCTTTAGAAATAGTGTTAGGACCAATCCAGCCATCTACTTTAGCACCAACCATCATTTGTAAAAACTTAGTTGCTCTGTGTCTTCCACTATTTACACACATATCAAACACTGCAAGGTCTAAACCTTTAGGAAGGTCGTCAGCAAGAATGCCTGCCCAGTAATTCTTTTTATAAATTGGTGTTACGTCTACTTCTGTAAGATTTTTAATTTTTTCTTTAGTAACTACTTTGCCAAACCAATCTTCATAAGTTTGTTTAGTAATGCCCATATTAGTTGCACCGCCTGGGTCTTTAGGATGATCAACGTAACCACCTTCGTGTTCAAGAATAACTCTTAAACAGTTTTTAAAATTGTCTTTTGCCATATTTTTTAACCTCTTTTCACAATTAATGAATAACCGCTATTTTCTAGCACTAGTTTCTTACCATACTTAGTAATATTATAATCACCTAAGTACTTGGTAAGATAAATGACTTCTGCAAAGCCATTGATGTCTAATGCTTCATTGATATTTATGTCTTTGGTTTGTCCAAAGTCTACTACTTTGAATAAAACCGGATCCATAAAAGCGTTTTTTATCTTTAGAGTGTGTTCATCTAGCATAACTACATCTTCAGCATAACTGTTGTTAAAAAAGTTTTTGTAGTTATCCATATTATTTTCATTCACTCTAATGTCGTAAGCGTCATGATCTGTTGGGACCATTTCTGCTAGGTTGTTTACAGATGCCTCGTGGCTTCTGAAACCTTTATAGTATCGAAACTTCATCTCTTCAAGTCCACATATCTGTTTAATACCATCTAGCATTTCACTAATGTTTCCTGGGGCTTCTTTATTTCTTTCAAGTTCGACAAAGACTTTATACATACCGTCACTTTGCTCACCGGTTGTTTTGTCTGCGTCTAATACGAAGGGATATCCTTTTTCGATAAAATTCTCTAAATCTTCAGCACTACCTTCATTCTTTGTAGAAAAACTAATAACAATGACATCCTTGTCATCGCCCATTTTACTTTTAAATGAATCGATTTCAAAGATTGCATCAACTAGATCTTGTAAGTCGTTTTTCTTTAATCCCATTATACTGCTCCTTCTGCCGGAGCCTCTGGTGCCGCCATTTCTGCAGGTTGAGCATTTGCATCTGGTGCAGGAGTTTGTTCTACCCCTGGTTCGTTTGCCATATCTAGCATTTCGTTATAACCACTATAAATGTCTACAATTAATTTCTTAGGCATAGCAATTTCAACTACCCAAATTTCTTCTCTATCTAGTTTGCCTTTTTTAGTACCTGGACGAATGTCTCCCGGTGTTTTAATTTTGCGTGGTTTTAAGATATGATCTTTTTTGTATGAAATTTTACAGTCGTAATCTAGAAGTCTTTTGCCGCCCATTGGATCAGGCATTTTATCTCTTGGCCACATAAACGAACAAATTACCCAATGACGTTTAATACCAGGACCGGCTACTAATTCACCATCTTCCCAGTTATCATAAACATATAAATCTAATTCGTCTAATACACGTTCAAAATCCTTAAGAACTTGAAACGCAGTATCGCTTTCGTAAATGTTCTGAATGTTTCTAATTACTTCTAATACGTCTTTCATATGATATTTCCAATCTACTGTATACTTATTTATCAGGATTACATCTATATGTATGTAGTTTTGTTTCTGTACATATTGCTAAATATTTTTGTAGAGTGCAGAATATATAGCGCCTACGCTATATTAATGCAGTACTACGTATATTTTATCCATAAAGGAGGACTGCATGGGTGCAAAAAGAAAGTCTCGTCAGAGACATGACTACAACAAAAATAACGTTGTAGAAATCAATAATTTTCTTTCTCAAAAGAAAAAAGAAGTCAAAATCCTACCAAGAAACATAAACCAAGAAACATACTTACTAAACTTGTTAGACCCGTCGAAGGACATAGTCTTTGGCATCGGGCCGGCAGGCACGGGTAAAACCTTACTGGCTGTGCAAACGGCTGTTAAACTGTTTAAGGAAGGAAAAGTTGACAAGATTATTGTTACCAGACCGGCTGTTAGTGCAGACGAAGATTTAGGGTTTTTACCAGGTACGCTAGAACAAAAAATGGCACCGTGGACAAGACCTATATTTGACGTATTGCGTGAGTATTTTGATGCGGCACAAATCACAGGCATGATTGAAGAAGGCATTATTGAAATCGCCCCTCTAGCATATATGCGAGGACGAACATTTAAAAATGCATTTATTATTGCAGATGAAATGCAAAACGCAACACAAAATCAAATGAAGATGTTATTAACACGTTTAGGTGATTATTCTTACATGGCTGTTACAGGAGACTTGGCACAGGCTGATAGATTAAAAGATAACGGATTAATTGATTTTTGTAGGCACTTAGAACATCATGGTCGTGCAGACAGACTTAGTGTAGTAGAATTTGAAAGAGGTGATATTGAACGACACGAGGCTGTTAAAGAAGTTCTAGAAATTTATGGTGATGTTTTTTAATCGCCTGGAAGTTCGGTATCATGAGCATCAACAGTATATAACTTTTTTGCTTTAACCCATTTAATCCAGCCTGCATAAGTCATTTTGTGTAGGCTGGATATTGCCCACTGACGTTTCATAACTGTTTCGTCTAGTTCCATAGTTCTTGCAACTAGGTGTTCTCGCTTAAACGGAATAACCTGTACAAGAGGTTCCCCCATTTTAATTGTTGTTGGCTTAATTTCTTTAAGCATAATATTAATAGGACTTTGCGGCGCTCCTAAATCGTGATCCATTACACCAGGAACTGCTTCCCAGTTCTTACCTTCATGATAATACATTGGCAAGTACAAAGTACTCCATCCTGGTTGATTCCAAGTAAACCACGGATTATCTAATTTAACTGCTCCTCGTACTTTAAATTTACCGTTCATAAAGCCATGTAACTGTTCAGATGGGTGATAAGCATCATTGTACATTGGATCACTGTATCGAGTTTCTATATGCTCTCCGTCGGGAGATGGCATAATTTCAATATCACACCAAGCAGGAATAACATATCCCATACTCATATAATCTGTAATTCCAGGGCAGGCTCTGATAGTTTTTTTATGATCAATATTATGATCACCCTTTTCGCCTATTGACGGAATGCTTTTAAACTTATCTGGAAAGAACTTACTCGCAGGTTGTATAGGTGAATATTTACGTACACCCCAACTTTGACAAGCAAAGTTAATTACTGGTTTATCTTTTTTGAATAAGTTTTTAATAAAATTTATCATACTTTAGTAACTGCTACCTTTGATTTTTCTAAGAATTCAATTCCGTCGTTACTACGATAGTTATCCTTGTAATATACTGTGCTAATACCACTCTGGTATATTAGTTTTGCACATTCTAAGCAAGGACTATGTGTAACAAATAATGTAGCATCATTACCACTTTCGTTTGATTTTGCCAATTTAGCAATCGCATTTGATTCTGCGTGAAGTACTTCTGGTTTAGATCTTAAAACAGGAGATCCTACGTCATCTATTCTAATTAAGTCTTCACACTCATTATCCCAGCCACTAGGCATACCGTTGTAACCAATAGAGATAATTCGATCATCCTTTACAACAATCGCACCTACGTTCAAACGTTTTGCTGAACTGAGATTAGCAAATGTTTTGGCTACCTCCATATAAGCATTAATGAACTTCTGTTTCACTTACAAGATCCTTTGCTAATGGAAAAATTTCTGCAATAACTTTAGCACAAGCATGAGCAATATCCATATGCTCTTTTTGTGTGCCGTTAGCACCACGTAATTCAATGTAGTGAATCCAACTACGAAGTGTACCATTCATATACAATCGTGTCTTAGTACAACCTTCTGGTAATACTGCACGAGCCTGTTCTTTTGCAATACCGTTATCAATTGCCCACTCGTATGCTTCTTTAGCCGCGTCAATTACTTTTTGTTGTTGTGATTCCCAATCGTTGATTAGATTCATATCTTGTTGTGTATTACCTAGTGCAATACTATTTTGTCTGTTCTTTGTGTCCTGTAGTCGTGCTTCACGTAATACAAATTGATCGCCAAACTCTGCAGGATCTGCATAACGCTGGCTAAACTCTTGGAAACTAAAACTACGATGACGCACAATTTGATGTGCAATATCACGTGTAGTATTAATTTCTAAACAAGCACTAACCATTTCTAAAGGTGACCAATGAGCGTGTTTGATCAAATACTTGATTAGTTTCTCACTTGTTTCTGAATTCATTTGATTACTTGGATTTGAAACTCTTGCACAGTAGGCAATAAGTTCTTGACAGTCGCCGAGGTCTGAACCTTCTGGTGCTGTGCTATATGAAATTAATTTTACGCTCATTCTGTTTCTCCTGGTTTTCTAATTGTAACACTAATGTTACCTGATATTGCAACTCTGTCATGATTGCAATTTTGGACGCTTACTTTATGACTTGTATTTCCTGGAAAGATAACCATTAATCCGCTAAAAGGTTTTACAGCATAATCTGCTGTTGTAAATTCTAATGGAGCACAACTTTCACAAGCATTTACATAATAAACAAAACTAAATGTAGCAGGCCAATGTGCGTGTTCAACTGTATAATGTCCTTCATTGTTTTTGTAAACCATTCCCCAGCAGTCTACAATGTCAAAGCGTAGCATTTCTGCACCACGCTGACTTAAACCTTCAATGCTACTAATACATTGCATAATTGCAAAGTCACAGATACGTTTAAAGTCTTTGTCTTCATACAATCTAAAGTCGGTCATATCTGCTTTTACATTACTAAGATGTTTTACTTCATCGCCTCTACTTCTAATTTTTTCTTCGAGAATAGGATTTAAAGTTTCACTATTATTATATTTTACCATAGTAATATCACACGGTTCGGTTGAACTCGTTTGATGTATCTTAAAGTAATCCATTACCCTGTCCTTAATAGAATATGGTATCCGTATTCTGTTTTAATTGGTACTGTAAGCATTTCGTCTTTTTTAATTTGACTTATAGGATGAGCAATTTCATATTCCATCTCGCCTGGATAATCAAACCAACCTAAGTCACCACCGTTTTTAGCACTTCGTCTACAAGCACTATGTTCTTTTGCGGCTTGCTCAAATGTAAGTAACCCTTCTATAATATCTTGTATAATAAATCCTGCTTCTTGTTCCGCCGCAGGTGAAGGACGATTGCTTGATTGTGCTGTAGCACCTATGTGGCTGATTAAAATATGACTTGCTCTAAGTTTTTGAATCTTCATTTGTTCTCCCACCAGGGTTCTCAGAAAAGAACCTTTCAAACTTGTTAGTTTCTAATGCCATTTCTTTAGCATCGGAAGGAACATCTTCGTCACGTTTCTCTGTAATATTTGGCCACTTAGCCGAATATTCTTCATTAATATACAACCACTTTTCTGCGCCTTCTACGTTATCTGCAATAATAGCATCTACCGGACATTCAGGTTCGCATACACCGCAGTCAATACATTCATTAGGATTAATTACGAGCATATTTTCTCCTTCGTAGAAGCAGTCTACAGGACAAACGTCTACACAATCCATATGCTTGCATCTAATACAGTTGTCGTTTACTAAGTATGTCATAATAATAGTTATGCTTCAATTAGTCTTGAAAGTCTAATCATGGTTGCCGCTAAATTAATCTCAGGATCAGCAACTAGTGTGTGATCAACTAGTCCTTGCTTAATAATTAAAATAGCATCATCTCCGTGATCACCGAACAACGAAACGTTGTCATATAACCATTTGTAAATGTCTTCAACCTCATCTGGTCGTACTTGACTACATACAAGTTTTCTTGCTTGATTAATTTTTCCTGCTTTAAATAGTTCAACCATTTCAAGTTTGTAATCTGCTTCGCCTGTGTCGCCTTCTTGTGGAGCAACTAGTACTCCGTCTTGACAATTCATTTGTACCATGTTAATACACTTACGCAAGTCTGGGTAGGTTGCTTTTACATAAGTGTCTAGTATATCTAAGTCTGGAGTATAACCTTCTGTAATACAAATCTCTGCTACACGAGCAGTAAATTCTGTTTGGTCAATTTTTGCAATATGAAAGCCTTGACATCTTGAATGTAGTGCTGGAATAATTCTGTTAGGATAGTTACAGGTTAAAATAAATCTGCTTGTAGTATGATATTCTTCCATTACGCCACGCAGTGCCGCTTGTGCGTTTGGACTCAAGTAATCAGCCTCATCTAGTAGCACAACCTTAAAGTCACCAAATGGAATCATCTGTACAAAGTTTACAATCTTATCACGAACATCATCTACTGAGTTTGTTCGCGATGCGTTAATCTCTAGTATGTCTAAATCGTTTAGATCTAACTCGTTGAATAATAATTTTGCCAACGTTGTTTTTCCGATTCCAGCATTGCCTGAAAACAGCAAGTGCGGAATGGTTTTTTCTTTTATCCATTTCTTTACCTGATTGCGTTGTGCTTCATCTCGAAACACATAACCGTCTACCGTCTTAGGACGATACTTTTCTACCCATAGTTCTTTCATATTAATACCTTTTTGTCAAAAGAAAACTCCTTATGTTGTATATAATAACACAAACAGCATAAGGAGTCAAGTGTTTTTTAGAGATCGTTTGGTTTTCGGTTTTCCGAAAAATGAGCATCAAATTCGCCATCTGGATAACGGCTTTTTAGTTTTGTAATGTTTTCATCAATTACATCATTAGGATCTAAACCTAACGAACGACAAGTATTAATCCAATACCAAATAATGTCGCCAAGTTCTCGTTTAAGATGAAACTTAACATCATCATTCCATGGCTTACCTTGGAATAAAACTTTTTTAATGATTTCGTTAAGTTCGCCAGTTTCTGACGATAGTCCAATCCCACCTGTGACAAGTAGTGAAATATTAACCGGGCATCCATGATCTTCTCCATTTAAGTAATCCATCTGTTTAGATAGAGTGTTGTTGTCGTTTGATTCTTCTGATGTGACTTTCTCTACAAAGTCCTTGTATTTGTTTAGATCTATCAATGTAACCTCTTAGTTTATAAAATCTTCAGGTCGATGACTGTCTGAGGTACTAACCCCAGTCTTGTCACCAAATAATGAATCCTTTGGAACTTCGTCACTCCAAAGTAATACGCTTTCTGCTTCAACTGTTCGAAGCGTTTCGACGTTTCCGTCTGGACCTTCGAGGTCGTAACCTCGAGTCCAACGTCCATGTTCGATTAAAATATAGTCTCCTACATCATATGGATCATTGTTTTCAGGACCCTTTGCATAGACTTTACCCCAACGTGGTTTGATACCTCTATCCTTACCGTCATCACTAGTAATGATAATTCCACCATCGGTTGTTCTTTCTCCGAATTCCATACCTGTAACAATAACACGGTTATGTAATGGTCGAACTGAGTTTGCTTTAACTCTAGTTTTTAGTCCTTGCTTACCTGATGCTAACTTATCGTAATCGATCATTTGTTATTCACCCTTTTTTACAAAGTCGCCATTTTCATCTTCAATCCACTCATCATCTTGTACAGATTCTTGTACAGATTCTTTTTGTACTTTAGTTGAAGCCTTTTTAACTGGCGTAGTTTCTACTGGTTGCTCTTGCTTTTTTACTACAGGACTTTCATCCTCTACTTTATTAGGATGATCTCTGTAAAAATCTGCAAGTACATCTTCACGTTTTTTAATAATTTTACCGCCTGGGCCTAATTCGTCGCCACGTGCATTTACACGAGCGTTTCCAACCGCAGGAGTAAGTTCATTTTTTTGACGTAACAAGTCCATATCAACTGTTCTACCGTTCATTGATTTGTAGACTTTACGTCCTGTTTGTTTAACTGCCATAACAATCTCCTTATTATGTACGTATTTATCTCAAGAACTCACGCCAGTCTAAGTCAAACTGGATTGAGTTTACCCTATGTACTCCAATAATATATAGCACATAACTAGATACACTAGAGCCTCTTCCGACTCCCCATACAATGCTATTTTCACGCATAAAGTCTACAAGATAGATCATATAACGCAACAAGTTTATCATACCTCTGCCTTCAAACTCTGCTAGTTCTTCAGCACATCTTGCTGTTTCTTCTTGTGTTTCGCACTTTGTTAGAATATAGTTGTGTACGTTTAGTGTCTTATATTCTTCAGGCATAAACCATTCACTCTGACATACACCGTCAAAAGTCTTTTGATCTACATCTAGTGGAATATACTTCTTTAATTCTGGAATACCAAATTCTTTTGCATTTTGATTAAACTTATCAATATCGTCATTTGGATCACAAAGAACTATATGGCACTTATCTATATGTCCAGAATATATCATATCAACAAGGTCTTTATTAGAAAACCGTGGGATACCGTTTGAATCAGTTTTTATTAACATACAAGTATTTTAACTTATATTAATGAGATTGTCAAGATCTTTATCTTGGTCTTTTGCCATTTCTTTGATATAACGGCTTTTTAGTTCCATTCTATACATATCTATTAATGTAGACATTTGACTTTGGACTTGGGGGTTCCTAGTCATAAAGAATTTTTTAGAAAGGTCTTGTAACTTTTCCTCAATTTGAGGAGTTGTGTATTTGTCAAGATTGTCTTCTATAGGATGTAACATTAAGAATATTGTCCGTCATACTTAACAAAAATACTTGATCCTGCATTGTAAGTCCAAAGATCAATTACTTTTGGATTTTGATCATTATCAATTTCGATAGTATTATCAGAAGTAGGCCAGTCATTATGGAATTTAAGTGTACTACCTGCTTCTGTACCAATAGTAAGAGTATGCGGAGTTCCGTCATTGATTAAAATAATTCTTAGTCTACCAACTTTACCAGACTCTGGCCAGTTAGTAGTTGTAAGGGTAACATCTGCACCTAACGTAAATGTTTGTACAGGCCCATTAGCAAAATCAACATCTTGAGAGGATTGAAGAGTTCCTACAGCATTAAGTTCTTCCGAAATATTTACTAAGTTAGCATTTAGGATATTATTTCCTAAAAAGTTATTTGCAGTATTTTTCTTTGCTGTATTATCCTGTAGATCTTCAATTTCTTCTTTAGTTGCAACAAAGTTGGATTTGATAACTGAAAAGTTATCTCTAAATCCTTGTGAATCATTATCCTGTCCTGCTACAGGAAACGCTTCGTTAATGCTTATATCATCAATATTACTTGCCATTTTAAGTCCTCTCTAATGTTATTTATCTGCTTTATATGTTGTATTCGTAATTTGCGAACAATATATATTGCTCATCACTCTTTCCTGTAGTGCTATCGATTACATATCTATCAATATCAAAATCAACAGATTTAAAGTCAAATTCTTGGTTTTTAATGTTTAGCAGAATTTGATCTGCTTTTCCTGTTTGACAATACACAATTGGTATTGCAGTTACATATCCTAATTCTTGCACACTATTTTCTTGTGCAGTACGCATCCATAATGGTAAAAACTCACGTTCTGTTATTCCAGTATCGCTAATACGATCACGCATATTCTTTATGTTAGAAATATATTTTTTGTTCTGCTCAGTTTGACTAATTGATACAGCATCACTGTCAACTTTTAGTGTATTAGTTATTGGTCTAAATCTATACGGTTCTGCTTTAGTAATTTCAAATTGCTGAACTGATGTAACAACACCCCCGCTTCTTAAAGTTACAGTAATATTTCCTACAGTAGGATATACAATACGACCGTTTCTAGTGATAATTTCCAAATCATTACCAATGCTTGTAATATCAATAGTCGGAGTTCCGACTCCCCTAACATCTAATGCAAACGAACTAGTACCACTACCTAGTGCAGTATTGTCATCTAGTGTTTCAAACTGAACACTGTCTACTGTAATTTTAGATGAACCAGATGTAGTTTTAATATATTTCTTAACATTACCACTAGTTGGCATTGCTGGATCAATTACTTCTACATAAATTACTTCGTAGATAATGTCATTAGATCCTGGATTTTTTGCTACTGCTTTTTTAACATTGCCTAGTTTATATTTTCTACGTTTATGATTTTTTGCTGTAGCGGCAACATAGTTTCTAATCTGTTGTGTTAGTATTCCTGCGTATGCTAACATTCTAATATCTTTTTGAACACCAAACTCTGGATCACCACTTCTATATATTGCATCTGGCGGAAAGATATTTGGATTTGATATAAATGCAGAATACTCATCTCTTACAGTTTGTTTCAAGAAAGGCCTCATATACAAATTACTATACAAGTTATCGTCTGGATCTGTTACTTGTAATCTAAATTCTTGCTCAACAGCACTAAATCCAAAACGGTCCTCTGCTTTAACTGTAATCTTGAATTGTCTATCGATAATAGTTTTTGCATTATCAAATGTCATTGTACCATTATCGAACACAGTAAGACCTAGTTTATCAGCAGTACCAAATTGATTAACTTTACCAATAATCTCTCCACTAATATCTAAAGTTAAACCATTTGGCAATGATCCTTGTACAATACTATATAATAATCTTGAATCTGGAACTGTTGTAGTTGCTTTAATACTTAATGTTGAAATAAAGTTTGCACTAATACTTCCTAAATCTTCTGGAGTAATAAACTGAATAGTTGAATCTACTTCACCTAATATTTTAACAGTAAAAGTTTTTGTCTTAATTGCTAGTTCATTTAATTCGTTATCAACTCTAGTTGCTTTTACTGTAAACTTATATTCTTTTGTAACTGCTGGTTGATAGGGAACTCTACCTGCTATTTCTCCAGTGGTACTATCTAATTGCATTCCTGGAGGAAGTTGGCTAAGTGAGTTATCGTCATTTAAGTTTTCTAATGTGTATATTAGTCTACCTGCAAGGGTTTCTGTATCTAATACATCTAAGAAAAATGTTAGATAGTTGTTTGCTCTACGGTAACCTAAATTAGCCGGAGTTAACCATAGTGGTGTTCTAAGGTATGTATTATCTGCACTAAACAATCCGTTTGCAAGTTGCATCTTAGTATTGTCTGCACGTAAGAAGTCGTCTCCTACAAGATAAATTTGAAACTTGCGTTTTTTAAATGTATCACCGTCTGTAACAGTAACAATAAATTCATAAAAGCGATTTAGTTTTCTAGGCTGTTTAGTTGGAATTCTGTCGTCATAAATTCTTGTATCGTAAAAGAAACTATCAAATCCGTTAGCACTTCTTTCACCAAAGTCATATGGAAAAGTACCAAACACGTTAGCATCGTAGTGTCCACTTCCTGCTCTAGTATCAAGTGCAAGTACTGGCTCAACTACTCCTACAATTCTACCGTCACTAGTTAAACGTGTACCTGGAGGCAGTTCTCCTTCGTCATCAGCAATAAAATATTCTAAATTGTCACCTGCTGGTAAATCAGCGTCGATTGCTTTTAGTTGAAAATCTAGTACAGTATTATCTAATACAAAGTATTTTGAATCTGGATCTACTGGAATAAGTCCTTCACCAGTTACCCATACAGGTTCGTCAGCACCATCAATGAGCATAGTAAATGTTCTATCTTCAATAGCAGTATTGATATCTGTTGCTCTAAGAACAAATTTAAATTCACTTAATCTTTCTACTTCAAACGGTGTACCAACAATGTATAAACCTTCAATCCTTAATCCCGGTGGTAGTTTACCACTGATTACTTGAACGTTATCTATTGTATTTGAAGATGTATTTAAAGGGAGTGCTACTCGTACAGATGCGTTTTCTGCAAAAATACCTAAATTAGTTCCCGTTTTTCTAGTCCAGATTACCGACATAATAATTCCTTATTCTATTATATTTATCGGAAATTGAATAGAGTATTATAATGGATTTGTGATAGTTCCCATATCAATACTAAACGCAGATGGTGATGTGATAGTTCCCATATCAACAATAGTAGAGGATCCTAAGAATTCAATAATACTTGAAGTACTACCAGTAATAGTACCAAAATTAAATCCGTAAATATCTCGCACATCAATTAAATGAACAAGACTTTGAATATTTCTGACATTTAAAATGTCTCTTTGTTGACCATCTAAATTGCCGCCTAGTTGTGGAGTAACGTCTGAACTTAATTCAGTTTGTGAATTAATTACTATTCCGTTAGCGCCTTGTGTTACAGTAGATACGTTTGTTCCACCAGCAATAGTAAATGTATCGCCCTCTGCAAGAGTAATATTTCCTGTGTCTGTAGCAACAATTAATTGTTGTAATCCACCTACACTAGAAATAGTTACGCCACTAGCATCTGAACTTACTGAAACATTACCGCCAGCAACAATCTTTTTGAATTGCAAATCATAGCCTACTTTTTGTGCAAATAGACCTTCACCAACAGAACCTAAGTTAGATGCTATTGTTTGTTCAGGTGCTCTATTATCAAGTTCAGTAAAGTTATTATTAACTTTTACAAACGCTTCTCTTAGATCATCACCTGTTCCATCATTTGCTACGCCGCCGATATTAACTAATTGTATTGCCATGCTAATATTTATCCTATTCTGGTTGTCTCTTAATTACAGTACGTTTAACTCTAGGATACTTTATTCCTACTGTAGGTCGGATTGCGTAATCCTTTTTAGGATATACTGCACCTTCTAGTGGTCGTTCGTAATTATATTTTGCGTGTATATTAGGTGACCCTTGTAAGTCATCTGAATCTGTTGGATCCTCTGTAGATATTGCATCATATAGTTGACCTTCTTCTGCCCACTTGCTTACAAGATACGCTTTTACATCTTCTTGTTTCCAGTGTGGGTACGTTTCCATCATACAAGCAACTAGTCCTGCTACTTGCGGACTAGCCATCGATGTTCCTGAAATTTTAGAAATTTTATAACTGCCATTTCTAGGATCAAGTGCTGATCCTGAATTATGAGCACTCATAATGCTAGTGCCAGGAGCGTAAATATCTACGCCTGGACCACAATCACTAAAGTAAACTTTTCTGTCGAGCCCAGATGTTAATCCAACATCAGTAGCACCTACACATATATTTGGAATATCGTAATCACCGTTTACAAGGTCGTCATTTGCTGTAGGTGAAGTACCTCTCATATAATAGTATGTCTGGCCATTCATTTCAAATGTATTATCCCAATCAGGACCGCCCGGTATATCATGCTTCCATCGTCCGTTGCCTGCCGCGCCAATAGTGATTACGCCTGCGTCAATAGCATCTTCAATATCCGCGTCCAATGCCGCAACTCGTAAAGGAATACGTTGTCCTGCTATAAAGCCCCAAGCATTTAATTGTGCATCTGAAAAAGGACTCGAACTTGAAAATACATCATTACGTTCGATAACTAAATCAATCTGTGTTGGAGTTGCTTCATAAAATTTATATTCATATCTAATAGTCGGTGAACCCAGTACCCCATTTTGATAGTCAGTATGACCTTCATAAATTAATGTGAATATTCTACTTCCTACTGTACCACTTGTACCGTAAAAAATTCTTTGAGCACTTCGATCACCGCCTGCAATCATAATTTTAGGAAGTGCAGGAGTGTTTTCATCAATACCAGAATAACTTGTTGCTCCTGCTCCAAATGTTAGATAACTGTTTGTACCCATGTATACTGTATTGTAGTTTTCGCTTAGGTATGTGATATTAAACGGTAAATTAAGAGTCCAGTAACCATCATCGTTGCCACCAACTGTTGGAGTAACACTAGCAGTAAGTGTTGCTGTTGATCCAATTAATTGTGTTCCTAGTGAAGTAACAGTTGCCGCCGGGTTAGATTCTTGATAACCTACAATAGTACAACTCATAAATGCCGCTGTTGTTGGATCTGATGCTAGTGTTACTGAAGTAGAATATGTAATTGAATATATTTCTGTATTAGGTAATGAAAGATTTAGATTAATTAAATCAATTTCTGCTGTGCCACCATCGGCAGATGTTTGTGTATCAGTAACACTAGCAACAGTGATACTATTTGCATCTTGTACTGTAACAGTCCCTTGAATAGTTGTCTGTCCAGTTATTCCGCCTGAACTAACATTATGTCTAAAATTAATTTCAGATGGTCCTTGAATTAGAACTGTATATGTAGAATCTGGCACTGTAGTTAAAGTTTCACTTACGTTTCCTCCAGTACGTGTCCAGCCTGTAGGAATAGCAGTATAGTCACCAACAGCAGATCCTTCACTACCACTTGTGGTAATACGTTGTCCTAGACCGTTGTCTGGATCTCCTGTAAAACTTGCTAGTGATGTTGTAGAACTATAAACTCCATTTGCACCTCCGTATACAATATCACCGGTTGGAGTATATCTAGTTCCTCTATAAGTAACCGCAGTAATTGCGCTAAAACTCCATTGTTGAGGGAAAATACTCATACCCCAACTGTTGTTTACTACTGTTGGATTTTTATATCCTGTAACAAGATTTGGTGCTTTATTTTCGTGGAATGCTCGTATGTAATCAAATACATAAGGAAAATTACTGTTATTAATAGCGCCAGCGTAGTAGTATAAATTATAAAGGTTAGCATCTCTAGCCCAACCTTGTCTATTACCACCCACAGTTCCCATTACGTGGTTTGCATGATAACTACCTGGGTTTGAATATGTGTAAGTATCTGGTGCCCCTACTTGAGATTGTAATGTATTCCAATCAAATAAATTAAGTCTAGTTGCCGATCCATCATCAATATTCATTGCCGAAGGTTGATCATATTCTGGATGTCCGGTGTATACACCATTACCATCACAAATAATACAGTCAACGTTTCTACCTGTTGCATTTAATTTGATAGTGCTATTTAAATTAGTAAACAAACTGCCCCAGTTTGTAAGATTACTGCCTCTTGTTAAACGATAAAGACCCCAGTTTAAATCATTGCTGGAGTTAGTCGAGTCGCGATCAAAGTCACCCGTTTGTTCAATAATATCAAAGTGCTCTGCTTCAATATTTCTATCTTTAGGATTAAGTTCAACTACTTTAACTCTAGGATCATTTTTTACTAGTTCTGCTTCGACATCAGTGAGCCAGTATTCAGTTGTACGTGAAATCGGTCTTTGGTTGTTTACTGTAACTGCTCTATCAGGAATATATAAATCGCCACCCGGAGTTTGCATATCGTCATAGAACGAATCTAGATCATCTTTAGAATGTAATGTGACCATGTACACTCTTTTTTGGACTAGTTTAGCCAAAGACATTATTATGCCTCCATTTTAAGAAGAGTCAGTGTAGTACTAATAGTTGCAGTTCCCCCACTCTTGTTTTTAACTGCCGCGTAAATTGTTGTATCGTTTGCCAAGTTCCAGCCTAATACCGCCGGACCAAAATTAATTGTTTGCGCCCCTGATGTTAATACTTCTGCAATTACTCCAGCATCTGGTGAAGGATCTACTCCTTCTCCTCTTGTGGAATCTGCTGTCCTTGCTAATGAACTAATATATAATCTTACCCAAGCCGCCGCGGATGTTTGAATGCTCATCAATGCGTATGCTTTGTGTCCAGTAAATGTTACATTAGCATCTACGTTGTTAGCAATACTGGCGGTTGCTGTTTCTACTGTTCCTCTAGAAGCAAGTCCGTCTACAACACCTCCGCCAATGTTTGAATCAACATATGCTTTAACTGCCGCTTCTGTCGGAACTACTGTATTTGAATTTCCTGCAAGTGTAGTATCTGTACTAAATTCGTTTACTGTAGCGCCACTAGCAAATCCAATGCTTGCTACAGAAGTTAATGTTAAGTTTGATAAACTTGTTGCAAAAGTAAAGTTGCCTGCACCATCTGTTTTAAAAATTCCGTTTGCAGATCCATCTGAAATACCTAGGTCTGTTAATACTGTAGGAGAGTCGGTAATTCCATATCCTGCTAGTGTAGTTGGAGTATTTTGTACGTTACTAAAATCAGGTTCATTAGTTGCGTTAATCCAAGTTAAGCCGGTCCATTTTAAAATTTGATCTCCTGCTGGATTTGAAATACTAGTGTCATCTAAATCACTAACTTGGTAAACAGGCTTGTTAGTTGTGTTAGTCCAATCAAGGAAATAAGAACTATCAAATCCATCAAGTGTATCTGCATTTAGTCCACTACCACCTTGTGTAATATCGTCTGCTGGTGCCCATTTATTTTCTAGCCATTTTAAAACTTGACCATTTGTTGGAGGCGTTGTAGTTGTGTCAACATCTGTTAAATCATCAAGGTCGATAGGAATAATAGGTTTGTTACTTAGATCATTATAACTACCAGTTGTTGCAATAGTAGCAAAATTAGGACGACCAGTAATTTCTGAATATGCTATCGAGTTATTAACCCATGCACTGCCATTATATTTTAAAATTTGATCTACAGCAGGTGCTGTAAGTGTTGTATCTGTTAATCCTGCAAGTGTAGTAGATCCACCACCACCGCCTGAGCCAACTCCAGTTGCTTCAATTGTAAGTGTTCCTGCGGCGTCATTATAATTTAAAATTATCCCAACACCTGCAACTAAAAATCCTGCAACTCCATCTTGTAAACGTTCATCAGTAAGATACTTTTTAGTACCTTCAACAATATCGTCTGTATTTTCTGGAATAGTCGGAGTACCAGTTAAGTCTGCATATGCACCACTAAATGGATTATATGGAACTCCTGCAACAGTTAGACTGGTTGCTTGAATATTACCTGCACCAATAATACCTGATCCAGTTAAGTTTAAGTTATCACCGATGGGTAATTCTTTTAACTTATTACCGTCATCTACATCTACAATTAGTGGTATTCTATCTGCCATTTTGTTTTCCTATACTCATATTTATAACGCCGCTATCCTTGTTTGGAAGTCAGCAAAGTCTATACTTGCCGCCGCTATTGATTTTATTTCTGCTATACTTACATAACCTGGAATTGTTCCGTTAACACCATCTACAAGTAATGTTGAATTATCAGCAAAAACTGATCCTACTAAGTCACCATCTACAGGACCTGTATGTGTTCCTACTGTATTGTTATTAAGTGTTCCGCTTACTACTGAAGCAGGAATAATACCATTAATAGCATCTACAAGTAGAGTACTGTCATCTGCAAATATACTTCCTTTAGTATCTTGTACCTGTGCAACAGTACCATCTTCGAGTACAGTAACTTTTCCATACAATTCAGTAAAGTTGTCATTTGCTTTACTAAATGCTGTACGTATCGGATCACCATCCCCTTTATTAGCACTTGATCCAATGTTTATAATTCTCTGTGCCATTATACTCTCCCTACCACTGCTTCAACTGTGCCATATCCGGGATCGTCTTTGGCTTGTAATGCTTTACCAATTACTGTTCCAACTTTTGGATCGTTGTTTACTATTGCATAACCTGGAATACTTGCTGTAACTAACAAGTCTCCTTTCTTAACAATACCTACAACATTTACAGGAACTCTACCCTGTAATGCAATCGCTGTAACAAACTCGCCCTCTGCACCTGCGTTCATTAAATAACCAGGTTTTTCTGAAACAACACCTGCTACTCTTCTGTCGTCTTTTAATTTAGTTACGGTAATTTCTTGCTCGCCACCAAATATTACTACACTACCGATTTCATAATTAGCATCAGCCAAATAGTTCTCTGCCAAGTCAGCGTACAATGCTGTGTTTGCCTGAGCACTTGTTTCAATAGCAAATACCCTATTAAATTTAAGTGAAGAAGAACCTAAATCGTAAATATCACCTGTTCCTGGTAAAAGTGCTGTGTTAGTAACTACTAATGTTTGATCGCCATTAGTTACAAAACCAATTTGATCTGCATTTGAAAACCCAGTGCCAGCGCCAATAGCAATACCTGTTCCGTTGCCATCTGCTTCGCTCGGTGCTTCAATAAAGTGTGAATACATCCAATCTGCGGAAACATAATTTTCACCTGCATACGAACTGTTTGTTTGGAAGGTACTTTCTGTTGCTCTACTTGCACCAATGTTTAGGTTACCAGTCATTGAGTTATTAGTAACTCCACCACCTGTTGTTTGTGAACTTAAGAATAATGTTGATCCTGGATTTGAAAAGTTTACAGTTGTTCCTGATGTGTCAATAATTCTTGAACTGTCAATTTCTAATGCCTGTACATTAATTGAACCATCTGTATGTGTTTTAACAATTGAACTTGGAGCACCACTTGTAGTAAATGTACCACCTTGGTTAACAATAGTTGCAAAAGGAATTGCACTTACATCACCGTCGGAACTATCACCTACTGCTCTACCAACTACAGTTTCGTCTGGAATATTAGCAAGTTTAGTAATTGCTAACTGTCCTTCGTCAATGCTAATAAAGCCGTTGTTGCTACTAAAGACAGCACTGTCAAATACAGCAATACCTAAATTATTTTGAGTAATACCAGCGGCAGTTGATCTAACACCAGCGGCATTCATGTTTAGTTTGCTTTGTGCAATCTGCGCCCCTGTGTTTACATCTGCGTTTACAATACTACCATCTGCAATTCCAGTTGATACAGTTTTGTCTACAGCATTATAAGTAAACTCAAAATATCCTGTTGGTGTAGCAGTGTCCCATTCAGATCCTGTCCATACAATAATGTCGTTAGCATTTCTAGCACCATCAGCACCAGTGCCATACATTAATGAATCACCAAATGGCGTTCTAGCATCTACATAACGTTTGTTAGTAGCATCAAACTCATTGCCCGGATCTCCTAGTGCAGTAATCTTGTTACTTGCCATATTAAGGTTGTCTTCCATTGACAATGATCCATCACGAGCAATAAAGCCAGCGCCAATTGGATTAGTTACTGAAAGAGAATCTTTATTAATACCTAAACGTCTATCTACATAGCCACGCACTGCTGATTCAGTTGGAGCCGAGTCAACAGCATTATCTGTCATTCCATCATCACTTGAGAATTCAGTAATAACAACACCACGTTTAAATCCAATACCGTCCAAATTACTCAATGCAATACTTGCCGCAAATGTAACTCGTCCTGTACCTTGGTCAACTGTAAAGAATCTACCTACACGGAAGAAACCATCTTGGTCAGTTGACACGTAGAACACTCTACCTTTGTCACGTTCTTGTACTTCGTTTGCTTGTTGCGGCGCTTGTGGTGCACCGTAAATTTTATTCGGATAGTTAGAAGTATTAAATCCACCTGATCCAATATCGTTAAAGTCGTGTCCAGTTGCTCTACATACTGAAATATTAACTGTTAACCCTGCGTTCTCACCACCATCTAATCCAACTCTTAGTGTTCTAGTTAGTGTTGCTGTTTGTAAACTACTCTGTAGACCAGTTGCTACAACAGCATCGCCTAGTCCTGCATCGTTAATATTGTTTTTATCTTCAATTTCAATGATACCATATGTTACCTTGTCGGAGTAATTTAAAATCCTATGAACTTTACCATCCCAAGCAAAAAGCATATCACCGTTGTTAAGTCTATTAATTTCTGATTGTTCAGTTAATTTTGTAACAGCAATAGCAGTGTCACCTACTGTTGCTCCGTGTGTTGTACCTGTTCCAGCAAATGCTGTTCCTGCAACATTATTTTGGTCTACAACTAATCTAATATAATCATAATTTGAATCAAATGTAACTAACTGTTGATTAGCACCACTAAGAACATTACCAACTGAGTCAGCACTACCGTATGCAATAGTTCTATAAGTAAAATCATCTTGTTCATCAAATACAATAGCAGTTGAAGGTCTAATAACAGCAACCTGTTTCAAGTCATCAAATATAAAGTTTTGTAATGATCTTATTTGAACTTTGTCATGAATGGCTAAGGCCGCAGTTAGTCCTTCATTACCTGTAATGTTTAGTTTATAAACATTAATATTTCTAGAAGCACCAGGAACAGTTACTTCAGTTTTTTGAATACTTGCTACTTCGTATCTAACTGTACCAATAGTTGGTCCGTGATCAATTTCAAGTTCTGAAACGTTAGTTGGAATAAAATCAACATCGTAGACGTAAACAATATTTTTGCCTGCTTCGTTTAAGTATGTAACACCGTCATCATATACACGAGCAACTTGCACCATTGGATCTAACAAAGTAATTTGATCAATAACTTCGTTTGGATCTGAACCTGCCGCAACCAAACCATAGTTACCGTTTGAGTTAGAACCGTTTAGTGATCTAATCTGTGAACCATTGTTTGCCATATATGCCGCATGGTTATAATATGTAAACGTTGAAACTTGTTCTGATAGTGCTCCGTTATTACACACAATACCATAACCTAAATCGTTAACCTGTGTGTAGTCGTTTGCTAACATTGAAGTATTACCAGCGGATTGTAATACAATATCTGTAAAGTCTGCAAAAGTAAATCCTGCACCATCACCTGATGTTGGATTTAGGAATAATGTTGCAGTACCTGCCGCCTGGTCATAATTTGTAACAGCATCAACTTGATAACGTATACCTTGAATATAAAATGGACAAGGTGTTTCAGGACGTCGTTTTCTTAGTCCACTGCCAATACCGCTTGAAACATTAAGTGTAAACGGATCATCTTTAGAAAGTACAGTACACGTTAAGTTTGCTGTAAATGCATCAATGTACATACCACCTCTAAATGCTTGCTCATTTTTACTCTTACTAAATGAACCACAAACCTGTACATAAGGTGATTTAATTAGAATTTGTCCATCTGGATCAAGTACTTGAGCAAAGCCACCATGTCCTTGCATTGTTACGTTCATAATTCTGTTTGAATCATTCATCATAAACACATCAATGTCTTGGTTATTTTTCGGTGGGTTATAATTTACATCAAACGCAAATTTAATACAGTCAACTAATCCTTCCATATTAGTTTGCGAGCCTGCCTCCGCTACTGAATCAGCAGTTGTATTCTGTGCAACATTTGATTGTAACGATGCTCCAAATGGAGTTTTAGTTAATACTGCCGCACCAACTGTTTTGATATAGTTAATAGCATCAACGGTTTCGTTTTCTTGTCCTGATACAGCACCTAAGTAGTATGCTGTTTGATTCGCCAACGATTCTGTTCTACCGCCTGTTTTTAAATCAAGTACAAGTCCGTCAACAATAAGTCCAGTGTCTCTTCTACATTTTGACTCATTGTATCCAAGTGCCGGATAAGTTGTATTAATATATGCAATAATTTCTTCAACAATAAATTGTTTGTTTAACTGAATTAGTTTTGCCGCACCAAAGAACTCTCCGGGATTGCTAATACCGTTTGCGCCAACGTTAATTTCTTTAGTTGGATTTACTGTATAATGATAACCATAACGTGGATCAATTAAGTCTGGAAGATTAGCAAGTCCGTTGGAAACAACATCAATAATTGAATCCATAAGTTCTTCTGCTTTAGTAGCAGTGCCGGCTTCTGCTTGATAAACTGTATCACGATATTGTGCTGTAATAACTTGTAATTCAGCAAAGTCAACTTGCGGAATAATATAGTCAACAACTAGGCTTTTTGTAAATTCAAGTGCCGCCGCAGTTTGTGCTTCCTGACCATTAATTAAACTCTGTGTACCTACATAATATTTTGCCGCGTTTTCGTAAGTTTTAGCATTACCATTATATTTCAAATCGTGTGCAATACCGTCAAGGATAATGCCGGTGTCACGTTCACATTTTGCTTCGTTATATGTAAAGCCATCAAAAAGTGATCCCGGAGTTGCTGTAGCAATTTCATTAGCGATCCAAGCAATAGTTTCGTCTTTAACAAATTCTTTGTTACGATTAATAATTTCAACAGCATCTAAGTTTCCAGTTGGAATTAAATCAAGTCCGTCAAAGTTTGCATCTCTATAAAAATAAGTATTTGCCCACTTAGACTGTGATCCTCTATTCTTTGGTCTAATTAAACAACGTCTAAAGTCTGTTCCTTTAATTGAACAGTTTGCAGGAAGTTTAATTGGATAGTCTTCATAAAATGTTCCTGATTCAACATGAATACAAATTTGTTTTGTTAGTGCAAAGTTACCATATTCAAGTTCTTCACCATCAACAAATTGTCTTGGTTCAATTAAGAATATACGTAATATATCTTCGTTAGAACCTCTAGTATATTTTACAATTCTACCTAATGCACCTGAAGTTCTACCACGTATAATTTTTCCTGGAAGAATATCTACGTTAGATCCAATACCTTGGTCAACATAACCTTGGCCACCGTTTGAAATATTAAGAGTAATTGTTGAACCTTCAACTAGTGCTGTTGTATTAAGTACACCTAATCCATTTTCGATAATGTTAGTTGTAACATCAATCTTTGCAAGAACAGCATTTCTAGTTGTAGAATTAACTATTTGTCCAGTATCAATAACTTGTTCGATTCCGTGTGTGTTTCTTACAGGAGTTACTGTACCATTTTGTAAAATAGTATTAATAATCAACTTACCGTAGTTAATACCAGCAAGTGTTTGTGATAATTGGGTAGTTCTTGCAATCTGTCCTGATACTGAGTTAAAATATCTTTTACCTGCTTGGATAGCATGGAAGTTAGAATTTAATCCGTTTTCAATATCAATTGATAATCCTGCAACAATATAACCCATGTCGCGTTCGCATAACTCTTGATTATATTGGAAGTCTGGATATGTTGCACTAACATATGCAACAATTTCTTTTTTAATAAAATCTAAGTTATCTAATAGTAGATTTCTTGCAGGTATACCATCTAAGTTTGATGAAGTAACATTCTGACTTGTGATAACTGAATTATTATCGCCTTCGTTATATGTTACTGTTTGTAAGTATGCACCTGGCTCTAATGGACTTGTTGAAATAATTTCTTCTGCTTTCTCAGCCGCTTTACCAACCGTTTTATAAGCAAATTGTAAACTACGTCCTTCTTTACCTACTGGTGAAAATTCTTGCTCATCATCACCATTAGTTCTAACATATAAATCTACAATACTTGTAAAACTTGAATTGTCTACATAAAACTTTGTAGCCGCCTGTAAGTCATCAACATCATTGGGTGTACCACTACCTGATAAATTGCCTGGGTGGTCATGTAGATAAAGTGCGCCAGTCATGTCATCACCTTGTCTACGTACAGTAGCACTTCTTGGTAATGCTTCTGTACTTAGGTATGTTCCATACAATGCTGAATCATAATCAGCATCAACAAGTGAATGTGTGCCACCTGGATTTCCTGCTACACCTGCATTTGCTAAAATTCTATTTGTATCAGCAATAGCATCTGCTGGTGTCGGGTGTACACTTAATGTATTTGCATTTACATAACGTACATAATAAGTTGAATTCTCTAATAAGTTAGTTGCAGGTGTTCCGCCTGATGATACTTGATATTTAAAACCTTGTCCGTCAACACCATGATCGTATCCATGAGCAACAACAATTAAATTATTGTTAGTAAAACTACCAATAGTTAAAGTGTACTCTGTTGCATCTACTGGAGCAGAACGCATTCTGTTTGCAACACCTTTTTGTTGGTATGCTATATCGTTATATTTTTTATCAGGAACAAGATCGTGTACTTGAATATCTGATCCAGGATGTGTTGTATTAAAGTCAACCGCCGCTTGGTCTGATATAGGACCAATGTTACCAAGGGTGTAGTTTCCTGAACCGTTTAGCCAGTTACCGATTGTAGGTTGTAAGTCTGAACTAATTGATCCACCGCTATTTGTAATAACAAGTTCGCTAGGGTCGGTGTTATCAATTAAAATACCTGGACCACCTACAACATTTTTCATTAATAGTTCCGAACCGCTATCATTCGAAACTGGAATTTTATTTGCGCCTAATTCATCTGGTGTATCTGATAGTGCTGTAAAACGGATTGTTCCACCTTGTCCAAACACTGCATACAGTTCTGAAAAGTTTTCATTTGTTTTGCTAAATGCATCACGGATACTATCCCCAGTTCCGTCATTACCCTCAACACCTATATTAATAATCTTTTTTGGCATATTGACCCCTAAAATCCTACGCTTTCACCACAACCACAACTTGCCGTTGATGCTGGGTTTGTAATTGAGAAGTATGATCCAAATACTTCTTTTTTGTAATCAATAGTACTACCTACCAAGTACATAACGCTAGTTCCGTCTATTATAAACTTACCTTTTGGTAAATCTATAATTTCGTCTCCTGATTCGATACTATCATCTAGTGTCCAATCATACTTAAAACCAGCACATCCACCGCCTTTAACTGCTAATCGAACTGCTTGTGTGCTATGTTCTTTTAGCATTTGCACCATTTGTTCTTTAGCGGAATCTGTTATCTTAACTAAGTCTGGCATACTACTACCTCTTCTAATGTATTTATTAATATTTTTGCAAACCGAATGTAATTATATAAATATTTGCGTATGTTTTTAAGAATTGAAAAAGAATTAAAGTTTTATATCCGTCGATCTAAAAAGGGTAAAACACACCCGTATAAGCGTGAACGAACTATAGCGATATTTGAGTGTGACGATTGTCACCAAGAATTTAAACGTGATAAAGGAAAAATAGATCCTAAACGTTTAGATAATTCTTATAACCACGTGTGTCCAAACTGCGACCCTAAACGATTTGCACAAAAGAAAGGCGTCGAACAAAGACGCAGATTGAACACAACTGTGGATAGTTTGATTACGATTGACGAGATTATTCAGACTTCCAAATAGTCCAAGCACCATATGCGATTGCCGCATAGGCTAGTAAACCTGCCAAAGGTTTTGCAATTAGTACTACAATACCTAATGCAATTAAAGCCGCACCGTCCCAAGAAGTTCTTTCTGTGAAACGATCTGAAACCCAAGATTTAAATTTATCTAACATATTATTTCCCTTTCATATGATTATGCAATTGATTAACTAGTTTATCTTTAGTTAATCTCTTGTCAAGTTCAACACCGTTTTCACGGCCTAACTCTTCCAACCCGGCTTTTGTTAACTTTTTTAACTCAGCCTTTGAAGGTACTTTTGTTGCTTGTTTCTGTGCTTCTTTTTTAGCAACATGGTCGGAAATTTTAGTAGGTTGAGAATCTTCCTCACCCATACCAAAAATTTTCTTTAAAAAACTAATCATTTTATTCTCCGTTTGTAAGTGTAATTATCCCACAAGCAAGTCTATCACCGGCATTTCCGGTTTTTAGCGATTCTTCATCTCCTCCCTTGCCGAGGTCATCTTCATCTTTATGAACTACTACTGCTCTGCCAACAACACTTCTTTCACCGATTAAATCAATGCGTTCTGCTTTGATAGTAAACTCTGCGATCCCGTTCGAGTTTGCGGTAATGTTGCCTAGATCTCCGACATGGCCTGATTTAAGATCGCCATGCTCCACGTTGTCGGGATTGTAATGACCTCCCGCACTTTCACAACCTTTGGATAGATCTCCAAATTCATGAATATGAAATCCATGCTCTCCTTCACTTAACCCAGTTATTCGACCCTTTACAAGAGTGGCTGTGCCTGGTCCTTGCATAAAGAGTATTTTGCCTTTTACTTCGTCTGAGTGGACTAGGTCCGCAACAGCAACTACAGGCGTGTCAGATTCTGACAACTGCTTTATACTTTCGCACTGACAAGTTCGAGAGCGTGTTCGTTCACAATTTTTGATTTGTTTAAATCGCATACAGTATTTAGCCAGTGTTTATATAGTCTTGCACTAGCAAGGTTCTTGCATTTAGACTCTACCATAATATCTGCGTAATCCCAGAATGACAATGCCCAGTCATTTACCGCATTGTTCCACATAAAGTCTGAATGTGCTCTTAGTTTTTGTTTCTTGTAGCCTTCTAATAATAACATATCCATAGTAGGCTTCTTATTAGGATCGTGATCTATAAGCAGATCTTCACGTGATACTGAATAATGAATGACAGGACGAACACCACGCCAACTATCTACTATGCGACTAAATCTATCGTCGGTTGGTAGAATGTATTCTCCACTAGCGACCCAGTGGTGGTGTATGTCAAGAACGAGTGCGACGTGGTTGGCAAGTTCCAGGCTGGCGTCGATGCCCCACGACATTTCGTCGTTCTCAATAGTAATACAGTTTCGTGCTTCTGGAGACAATCTTGGAAGGACGTTGATGATACCGGCTGGACCTTGTCTGCCTGAGATGTGGACGTTA
>Ga0181599_1000374_pt1 | contig 46572 bp, 29 predicted proteins | sample 041ome_3_FD_148658 | JGI IMG/M metagenome (GOLD analysis project Ga0181599, IMG submission 148658) | Coastal salt marsh microbial communities from the Groves Creek Marsh, Skidaway Island, Georgia - 041405US metaG (spades assembly) | ecosystem: Environmental > Aquatic > Marine > Intertidal zone >...
CGGTGCCTTTTCCGCCGTTCAAAAACTCCATCTCGCGGATCTCACGCAGCACACGAAAGAAAAAGAAAGAAAGAAGAACAACGACGACGACGAAGACAACGAAAAGGAAAAGGAAGATCCGAGCAGCGAACAACAAAAAAAAGCGAACGCACTTTTCCTGCTCGATTTTCGCCTCGTGCAATTTCACCACGGCGTTCGTGCAGTGCGTCCCGCAATCGATGCCGTACTTCTCCTTTAAAATCGCTCGATTTTTTGTCTTGCTCGCGGCGACTTTGGACGGCACGAATATCGTCAAAAATGTCGCCACGGCGAGAACGAGAAGCGAGAAGGAGGAGAACAACGGAGGAGCGCGGGAAGAAGAGCGTCGTCCGCGCTGGTGGCTTTTTGAAGAGAAGAGCGACATTGTTTTTTGTTGTTGCTGTTCTTTTGTATCTCTCGCAAGTGTGCGCGCTCGCGTGTGAATGGCGCCTGGGGGAGGACTAATCTTTCCCGAAACGTAAAGCCGGTCATTTAGGGTGTCATCTAAACCCTAAACAAGCTGTGTTACCATTCTTCTCTTCTCTCCTTTCGTTACTTTGAGAAGCGCGCGCGCAAAAGCGTGGCCGCTTAAAAAGAAGAATATATATATAATGACGCCAGAAAAGTGCCAATCCGAGCTCGAGGACATCGTCATCAACAATCCGATGGTGGCTTTCTTGCTCGAAAAGCTCGAGCAATCTGGATGTGCCGTCGATAAGCGCTTCTTCAGAGTCGAAAAGTGTCACAAGGAAGTCGTCGGTGGGTTTGAACCGAGGAAAGGCATCAGTTTGTGCCATAATCAAATACAAACGCGAACGGAGATGGAGAACATGTTAGCGCACGAGTTGATACACGCGTACGACGATTGCACGAGGAAGAAAATGGATTGGTTGGACGTGAGACATCACGCGTGTTCGGAAGTGAGAGCGGCGAATTTGAGCGGGGACTGTCACTGGTGAGTTTGTTGTGTTGTTTGTTTTTGCCTTGGTCGTTTGTCGACGGGAATAGCTCGTTTGTGCGACGACTGACCGACTGACGGACTCTTTCTTTTCTCTTCTCTCTTCTCGCGCGCGCGTGATGCGTTATTGTTTTCACAGGGTAAACGAATTGTTCCGAGGAAACTTGCAACTGAAAGGCCAACACAAGACGTGCGCGAAACGAAGGGCGGAGTTGAGCGTAGCGATGAGCCCGGTGTGCGAAAAGAGAGAAAAGGACGGGATAGAGAGTAAAGAGGAGTGCGCGAGGAACGCGGTGGAAGCGGTGTTAGAGCGTTGTTTTGGGGATACCAAACCGTTCGACGACATTCCGTAGAGTATTTCGTGTAGTAGTTCGTTTAGCAATGTATAGTATTTTGGTGTATTGTATTAAAATGTAAAGAGCGCTTCGATCTCACTCTCTCCTTCTCTCTCTCTCTTTCTCACTCTCTCTCTTTCACTCTTTCATTCGCGCATCAATTCAATTCGATATGTGTTATATAGTAGAACAAAAAAAATGTCTCACGCGCATTCGACAACAGCTTTTATTTATTTCATCCAATCCGGTTTCTTCAAGCCTTTCAAACCTTTTCTCATCAAGTCTCCGAATTCGCCTTGCGCTCTCGAAACCGCGCCGGTGACTTGGTCTTGCACCTTCGCCAACTCTTCCGCTTGAATTTCAGCCGCAGTCTTCGGCGGTGCAAACGCCGGGTGTTCCATCAAAGCTTCGAACAACTGCGTTCCTCTCAACGCGTTCGTCAACGGCATGTGACCCGGCGCGGCGTCCGCTTGCCACAAAAACTCATTCGGAAACTTGCGGTAGTCTCCGTTCTCTCCAGTCGTCCAATCAATCTTCTTAAAAAACTTTGCCCAATTTCTCTTTTGCGCTATCCACAACTTTCTCTGAATGGCAAACCCGTATCTGCCGCCGCTGAAGTGCGACCACAACGCGTCGATCGTCTTCAAATCCGTCACCGGCATGTTTTTCACCTCGGTGAAATACACCCACTCTCGGTCTTCCGCATCTTCCCCTGCCAAGACGCACATGAGGCGTCGGTGTTCGTCGTCCGCTTTTTCCCACTCGCCGGCTTTCAAGAGGTCTCGGAAGGTGGTGTAATCCACGCCCATCTGTTTCGTGTGTTTATCGAAAAGAAAAAGAGATCGGTAAATATTTTCTCTCTGCGAGAGAGAGAGAGAGATGAGAGAAACGAGAGAGAGCCCGCGATCGCTCTCTCCAATTTATCCATATCTCTTCCCGAGACTGAAGAGAGAGAGGAAAGACACACGCAAAGAAAACACGCGCGCGCGGAATACAAAAAGCCGAGCGCAGAAACAAAAAGCGACGACTCACGTCTGATTTCAACTCCGGCTCTGGTTTCTCCGCCGCCGCGGTCGCGGAGGACGGACTACTCGCCGCGTTGCTGCTGCTGTCTGCGGCCACTACTCTGATGTTTCTGCTGCTATTGGATGATGATTTTTGTGCGAATTGTCTTTTAGATAAAGATCTCGTCGTCGAGCGCACCACGGAAGACGCGATGCGCGCGCTCGACGAAGACGAACAACAGGCGAACGCGCTCGACATTTTTGTGTTGTGCTTTTTGTGTTTTGAATGCTCGACTCGCGCTCTTATTTTAGTTGCTTTGAGAGAAACAAAAAGTGGAGAGATGCTTTGTGGGGAACACTCCTCGTTTTCTATCTTTCGCGAGATCTTTTCTCACGCCGTCCATTTAGGGTTTACTTTGTACGCTACAAAAACCCTAAATTCTAAAGAGGTGAAGGTAGTTGGAAAGAAACTAATAAGAACCGACGACGACAAAGACACGAGCTCGAGGAAAGAGATGTCGTCGTGAAAAAAGCTTCTCGGTCGCGCCGCGTGAAAAGAAGCGTTGGTTTCTTTCGTTTCTCTCTCTCTCTCTCTCTCTCTCGTGCGCGCGCGAGAGCACGCGTCGCGTTGGAGTTTAGACAAAAATCGCTTTCGTTCGTTACGCAAAACGCGAGAAAAGAAAGAAAATGGAAGAGAGCGGCGAAGAAAAAACGATGTTTTGGAGGCCGATAGAGCCGAGCGCCGTGCGCTTACTCTCGTCCGAGGGGTACGTCGTGCTCGATGATTTCGTCCGAGACGAACGCGTGGCGAAGAAAATGCGCGACGAGCTCTGTTCGATGGCGATTGGTGATGATGGCGAAAGTGAGCCTTCTTCGCTCGAGGAAAGTGCGCCTCGACTGAAACCGAACCGGACGCACTTTACGGACGCGAAGAATAACGCGAGGTATTTGTTTTCTAAACCTGGGGTGTTTGAATACGACATGCACATGAATATGAGCGGTAAAGATGGTGGTGAGATGGAGACATTGGACCGATTCTTCGAGGCGAGCGGGAAACATCTCGCGAACGCGTTTAACGAAGCCGCCGCAAAGGCGTTTTCTGAAACTGAAGAAGAAAGAGGAGAAGAAGGAAAACAGGAGCGTCAACGCGCGCACAACAGCGTGCGAGTGAAACCGGGCGATGATAACAGAACGGTGAAACTTCAAATAAACACGTGCGGCGCTTTCCCGTACCATTTCGACAACCCAGGCGGCGCGCATCAGAATAGAAAGTTGACGTGTATTTTGTATCTCAACGAGGCGTACGAGGACAAATGCGGCGGCGAGATTGTTTTGGTACCGTTTATGGGACCATTTGTCACGATACGACCAACCTTCAATCGTCTCGTCGTGTTTCAATCGGAATCAATGTTACACAGAGTGAACAAAGCGGTGAATTTTCCAGGAAAAGGCAGAGCGTGTTTAACCATTTGGCTCGACGGCGCCGAAGAAAACGATAACGCGTCATCAGAACAGAACAGAAACATCCGCAACGACCTCGTCCAACTCCTTTCCTCTCCTCCTGAAGACCTCATCTCCTACATCCGACAAACCCCAGACGCGCAACGCTTTCTCTCCCGATGGACGTACCGAGACGAATACGAAATCAGTCTCCTCGAGTCGCACCCGGGCAAAGGTCTCGAGCACATGTTAGAGGCGCACGAGGACGCGATCAGACGTCAGCGGAAAATCAAAGACGAGGAGCTGCTTAGAGTGTTGGAGAGAGTGAGAGATATGCGAAGGGAAGAGAAGATGAAAATCGTTCGATTGTAATCGTACACTAGTGATATTTTGTTTTAGCGGTAGTAGAGAGAGCTTTTTTTTCTGTGAGTGGTTCGTCACTTCAAAATTTTCGAATTTGCGCTTTGCAAAAAACACATCACACACGATGTCTCTCGCGAGCGATATTCTCCTCGCGCCGCTCGCCAAATACTTCTCCACGTCCGAAGAGAAAGTTTTCCACGTCATAAAGTGTCTGCTCGCGTTCCTTTTCTTGCTCCTCTGCGATCGCATCTTAAAAGCGCACGAGAAGAGTGAATTGGAAAAGCGACGGAAAGAAAAAAAAGAAGAGAAAGAGTTCCCGAAGCCGCAACCGAAAGGCGATTTGACCCGGAAAGAGCTGAAAGAGTTCGACGGGAACGACGCGAAGAAACCGATCCTGTTGGCGTGTAAGGGGACTATTTTTGACGTGAGCTCGGGACGCGACTTTTACGGTCCAGGTAACATATATTTTCTTCTTTTGTGTTTTTAATAAACTAACTCTCTCTTGTTTTGTCTAAGGTGGTCCGTACAACTGTTTCTGCGGCCGAGACGCGTCGATGGCGTTTGCAAAAGTGAGCACTTCGGAAGAACACTTGCACGCGAACTGCTCGAATTTGTTCGCGATGGAAGTAGACGCGCTGAACGATTGGTACCGGAAGTTTGAGGATAAGTACCCGGTGGTCGGGAAGGTGAAGGACTCGGATTATAAGCCGCCGAAGAAGACGAAGAAAGCGTCAAAGTAGAGAGAAAGAGAGAGAGAGAGATGTAGGATTTTATAGCAGAAACAAACCCGCATTTTTTACGTATTTATTCGTTTATGTACAACTATAATTAAATAATAATCATATCATTCATTGTTTCGGTTCGACGGACTTCCATTGCGGCGCGGTGACGCCAGCGACGTCGTCGTAAGGTTTGCAGCAGCACCCTTTTCTTTGATACACGCCGCATCGATAGCGACGGCAGATGCACAAAATGACGAGGACGACGAAAAGGACGCAAGCGAAGGCAATAGCGATGATTACTCCAATGACGAGTTTCATCAACGTGTCATCTTCTTGAGGACACCTCTTGTCGCCCAACGGCCAGCCTTCGTACGAAGTGCATCCGTTACCGGTAGTACCGTCTGCTTTCAATTCTAAATCTGAAGAGAGTTGTTGCGTGATGCCTTGCAAATAATGAGAGAAGTATCTGCACGCGTCAAAATCGTCGGCCCAGGAATCGTCTTTAAACGGACTCGATGCCCATTTACCGACGACCACAGATGCTGGGTAACCTACAAATTTTGAGCAATACTTGTACGCTCGTGATTGCGTGACGTCTCCATCGGCGTTGCCAAACAAGCACGTTTTGCCCACGTTATATCCAAGCGCCGCCCACGGATCCAAAAAGTGCGTGTAGTCGTACACGTTTTCGTAATACTTCGTTGGATCAACGTAGTCCAAATAGTTCGTGCGTCCGTCTTCGAACAAATGTCGCGAATAACACCTTGGTCCACCGCCGCTCGCGAAGGTGATAACTGGAGGTTGTTTCCCATACTTCCCTTGGACGTACATTCGAGCCAGTTGCGCTCTTCCGCCACCTTGGGAGTATCCGGAGATGAGCAATTCGACGTTAAAGTCATCCTCGTAAATAGCGTCCATGATTTGCTTTGTTGCCGCAAAATAACCGAGGTCTTCCGCTTCGTCTTTAGTTAAAGAGCCGACTTTTCCGTTACCGGCCGGTCCAATCGATTTGTCGTTCACAGCTGAGGCTAAATTTCCTTCGAAATCCACGCCCGTTATCGCCCCGCCACTCAACAGAAATCCAGCGCCGAGTAGAATTTTATATTGCAACGATTCCGTCTTTGCTCTGGTGTCGAATTCGTCCAACCTTGTTAAGCCAACTTTCTCCCAGTTGGATTCGAGAATTTCTTGCATTCCAGCGCCATCTTGGTCGTAGAGTATGTTGCCGATTATGAGCGCATTTATGTTTTGAAAATCTCCTTCCGTTCGACTGCCTCGAAAAACCAACACTTTCTCGTTTGTGCCGGTCTTCTCGAACATCATCGCTGCGACGCCGACGCCGGCAGCGCCTCGAGTCGCTGCACCATTCGCATCGCCACCTGGGGCAGAATAATCGTAAACAGTACCAATGCTATCCACTTGCGTCCTGATATACGTGACGATCTGCCTCGTGACGCCTTCCTCACCCATGGTACCTTCCACGTCTCGATTGTCGTACAATTGCTCGCCCGTTTCGCGGTATGGTCTTCTCTTATCTTCCTCAATCCACGTCATGTCGCCGTATAAATCCTCAGAAACCCAATTCAACTTCAAAGCGCCTCTGACTTTCTCGCCGGATATCGCGCCATTCACGCTCAGGCTCGACAATTCGCTCAAAGTATCCTTAAAATCATCCGTCGACGCGTACGATGCTCTCGCGTTTGAATCCGAAGGTAAACCCGAAGGAGTATCCGAGGGGCCATCTCGGTCGTACAGTAACGAACGTTTCTTTCTGTGCTTCACGTCTTTTTCTTTCTCGCTCTCCTGCTCTGAATTTCTTTCCGTCGTCGTCTTCGGAACGACTCTGTGCACTAAAGTCGTGTCTCCGGCGTGAGATACGTGGTGCGCGAATATCGAATGCAATCGAAACTCAGCGTCGTCGGATTGCTCTAATTCGTGACCCACTTCTCTCACAAATTTCATCCTGTTCGTCGATTGCGGCGCGACTGGAACGGGACGATTCGCCAGACAGACTCGCAAAACGCACGATACGATCGCGAGGAAGAAGAGGAGTGAAATCGTCTCGCGCATGGTCGTGTTTTTAAATTGATGTGTGCGTGTGTGTGTTAAGTGAAGGAATTTTTTTAGAAGCAGACCTACTGGTATTTACTCAAAAATTTATTAAATACTAACTTCTATCGAAGCGACGACGGATCGACGCCGCCGGCTGCTGGTTTCTCCTTTTCCACGTGTCGTCGTCGCAGAACTTTTTTGTTCTTCTTCTTCTTCATTACCGTCCGAGAGAAGTGCGAGACGCACGTTGATTTGGAGCTTCGCGACGTGGTCTCTGTTTTCGTCGTCCTCCTCCTCCTCCTCGGCGGCGGCGGTAGTAGCGCTGGCGAATTTTTTCTTCTTCGCGTCTTGTTCACGTTTGAGTATAAAGTCGCGGATTTTTTCGTATTGCGCGAGGGAAGGAGGGTGGGTGGTTTCGCCGCGCTCGTCGGTGGTTGTTGGCGACGACGGTAAAAGCGCTCGGCGTATCGCTCTCGTTACGGTGCGACTTAAAGTTGATTTGACCTCTTTGCCGCCTTCGATGGCAAATTCGCCTTCAAACTCGGATTCTCGTGCCAGAAAGGCCAAAAGACTATCGTCCCAACGTAAAGTGACGTTGACGCGTCGTTTAATCGCGTTTATACTAGGCAAGACAGCAGCAGTATTCCCTGGCACCTTTGCAGACGAAGGTTTCGACGCTAACGTCGTTAACATGGAGGAGATGAACTCATTCTCGATGAGATACTTCGAGCGATACTCCAAGTGCGCGTTGGCGATTTGCTTGAGAGCGTCTTCGTCCAACGGCTGAAATGGAACGAAATATTCAATCGACGATAAGACTTTAACCGTATCGTGGAAGTCTTCGCAGTGTTCTTTTTCCCATTTCGTGAACATGGCGTTCTTCAACGCTCGCGAGAGCTCGACGTGGTTTCCTCCTTCGCGTTCAGAATCTCTCTTCTTGCTCTCATCCCCTAATCGACGTTTCCTGTCGGCTTCCGCGGCGCCGTGAATATGCACGAACCCAGCGTTAGCCTCCAAAATAAATATCGCTTTGTTCCCTAAAACCTCTATTTTTTCTCCGTTGACGTCGTAATCCTCAAACGTATCGTTACCGTCGTCGTCGTCGTCGTACTCGTCATCTTCTTCACCCTTACTATTCTTCGCCGCGACTCCCTCTTCTTCGTCGTCTCCTCTTCTCCAAAAAAATCGAGACACCGCGCCCCTCTTCTTCTTCTGCTTCCTCCTCCTCCTCCATCTCGACGACGGAGTCGATTGCATCACCCTCCCGCTATCAAAAAGCTGCCTCAAAACGCTCCTCACTTCGCACGGCAACTTATCGTACTCTTCAATCACGACTATGCTCTCAGGAAACCTCCTCAAATGCGCTCTCAAGTTGCTCACAATCATCCGCTTCTGCCGCGCGCGGTCCTTCTCCACGTACTCCGCACCGAACAGAATCTTATACGCCGGACACAGCTCGCCCGGACAGGTCTTCTTCCTATCACCTCCCCCGCTACTTCTACTCACCCCGCGCACAAAGTTCCTCACCGCGTGTATAAAAACTTTCGCCTTTCCTATATTTTGTTGCTCTTTTCCGTTCTCGTTTACGCCGTACGCCGCTCTCGCCAACACGCGGTGAAAGTGCGATTTCCCAACCCCTGGACTGCCGTGAATGCTCATCACTAACGGCTTCACGTTCGCATCATCTCCCTCGTTGATGATATCCTCTCCTCCTCCTCCTCCTCCTCTTTCGCTAAAATCAATTTCCCTAAACTTATCGCAAATTGCGTCTAAAAGCATCTCCGTGCTCTCTTCTTGCCCAAAAACGGACCGTTCGATCCGCCGTCGCGTGTACACGCACAAAGCTTCGTTGTTGTCGTCGTTACTGCCGTCGGGAAAATCAAACGCACGCGTCGTTGTTCCTCCTTCGTCGTCGTAATAACGACCACGACGACGACAAAACTTCCCGTTCTCCCCGCACGGTTTCCACGAAACAAACGCGGCGTCAAATGCCGCGTCGTCGCAGAGGTGCAGAAAATAGGTCGTCGCGATCGCGAGGACTGCCGTCGCGACGTTCCCGGTTAAAACCGTCATGTCATGCGATGTTGTCGTTTGATGTTTTCTCGCTCTGACGCGTGTGTTTGTCCGTACCGACGATGCGAAACTTTTTTGATGCTCAAATTCTCTTATTTAGGGTTTTGATTTTTTTTTTCTGTTAACTTTTCTTCTTTTGTTTTGTTTCCTGGCGGCTCGCGACAAACAAAATTCAGAACCGCGCGCGCGCTCTGGACGTCTCTCTCTCTCTCTCTGTTTGTGTGTGTGCGTACTAACAGAGCAGGAAAAGAAGAGACTCTCTTTCTTTCTCTCGCGCGTGCGTGTTTTTGTTTTTCAGCGTTTTAAACGATAAGAAGAAAAATATGGCTTTGTTTGCCCCGCATCGCGTCCTGGGCCAAGTAAGCGCCGACGTGCCATTCTCGGTGCACAAACGAGGCATCGAAACGTACGCGACGACCGCGTCTGGGAGAACCTTTCACGTTTTCGATTGTAAAAAACTCACCCTGGCTATGCTCGGACCGATGCACGAGAACGATTTGAGTCTCGTGTGCGCGAAGAGAGATTGGACTTTTTCCGCGTGTCGCGGGAGGAAGATTTATTGCAGTCGAAGGGTGCACATCACCTGCGAGCTGGTGGGACACTTGACGGAGGTGAAACATTTGTTCGCGTTCGGGACGCTGCTGGTTTCGATCGATGCGTCGGACTGCGTGTTGGTGTGGGACATAAGCGAGAAGACGATGAGGAGGAGAGAACGAGAGTACCAAAGATACAGTCAAGAGTGCATGAAGAAGGCCAGGGAGGAGCGACGACGGCTGGTGATGGAGAGGAGGAACGAGAGGGAACGCGCGAAGAATAAGAAGAATAAGAACGACGAGAACGCGAGCGGTAGCAACACCGCTAAAACACGCGTGGCATCGACGAAAGAGATTTTGAACGAGCTCATGAGGAAATCGCCGTGGTGCCTGCGGAAGTTCAGACGTTTGGAGAAGGCGAAGGATATAGGTTCGTTTTTCCCCGGAGACGACGAAAACGAAAACGAGGAAGGAGGAGAAGGTAACGAACAACACAGAAGAAAACGAGCTCACATCGATGAAGACGACTCCAACGACGACGACGACGACGATACATTCAAGCACGTCAGAGATATGGATAAGTTGGACCCAGATGCGATTACCGGACGACGATACGAAGGTGAAGACTCGGATTCCGACGAAGACGAAGGAGAAGAAAATGACTCGGACTCGGACGACGAAGACGAAGACGAAGACGACGATGAAGAGGGCGATAAAGATGGGAATGAAAATGAAAAACATGCCGAAGACGACGAAGAAGATCCGATGGATTTAGCGCCAACTATTATGATTTTACCGGATTCGTTCGGTGGAAGCATAACCTGCATCGCGCATCCGGATACCTACATTAACAAAGTCGTCTTAGGAAACAAAAGAGGGAAACTGTTACTTTTGAACATCGTCACCGGACGCATCGTGAAAGTATTGGGCGGCACTGCAGATGATTTAGGCACGAATGACTCGGAGATCACGTTCGTTCAAAATTCACCGGCACTCGATGTCATCGCGGTTGGTTTTTCGGACGGCCGGTGCGTTTTATACGACATCAATAAAGAGCGAGCGATTATGACGTTGCCGCACGATTGTAAAGTGACGTGCTGCTCGTTCAATGCGCAGGGAAACCAAGACGATAACGACCCGCTCATCGTCGTGTGTGATGTAAACGGTACGGTTACCACGTGGGATTTAGAAAAACGACGACAGAGAGATTTAAACCAACGAGCGCACGACAGCGAAATTATTTCGTGTTACTTTTTCCCGGGACAACCGTTACTGATGACCTCCGCGAAAGATAATTCCCTGAAGCAATGGGCGTACGATCAATCGGATGGCTCAAGCAGATTGTTAAAGTTTCGCTGCGGTCACGGAAAACCTCCAAATCTAGTATCCTTTTACGCTGACGGGAAGCGCATCTTCGCCAGCGGTAGCGACAAATCTTTGAGGGTATGGTCGACGATTCAAGATCAACAAAGTAAAGAGCTTTCGCAGTCGCGAGTCGCATCTCGAGCAAAGAAACTGAACATACACGAGGAAGAATTGAAATTGCCAATGGTGTCGTACATGTCGTGGAACGAGTTGCGCGAATTTTCGTGGGCAAACATCGCTTCCTGCCACGTAAAGGAAAATAAAGTCTACACGTGGCGTTTAGGTACCGGTATTTTAGGTGAAAACGTTCTGGAGACGCCACACAAAGAAAACGATACATCCGAGTGCACTTCGTGTGCAATATCGCAGTGCGGCAGCTACTGCTTCGTGAGTTACGAATCCGGCGCTGTTCGTCGTTACAACATGCAGAGTGGTCTTCATCGCGGTGATTTGAAGCGCATCGTTGGCGTTGGCCCAGATAACAGAATCGACAAAAACGCTCTCGCGAAAAGCTTGAAAGGTAACGAAGGGTACAACTTTCCGGGTGGTAAGAAATCCGTGTGGGCGTATTCTGGTCCACAATTGGGTGATATCATAGAAAGTAGGTACACGACATTAGCGCACGATGGAAAATGCACCTTGGTGCAAACGGACGGCATGAACCGTTACGTTTGCACAACCGGGGAAGATGCGAAGGTTCGCGTGTGGAAATATAGCGACATGAAACTTGAAGGCGAAATGGATTTAGGCGCACCTGCGGTACAGGGAACAGGGTACTTACACAGAACGGCTGAATTATTCGCCGTTGCCTCGCAAGATGGAACCATTCGATTGTTCGATATTGGGACGAGGAAACGCGTCCGAACGTTTCGCTTGAACAAAGAGAAGAGCGACGAAGACGGCGGCGATGAAAATGCCGATGATGGGAGTAAGAAGAAGAAGAAAAAAAAAAAGAAATTGGTCCTAGCGACTAAAGTGGAGATCACATCCGATCGCGAATGGGTGATTTCTTGCGATACTCGCGGCATGATCAAAGTTTTTGACATTCCCTCCTCTCGTTTGTTACAAACGATGAAAATGGGTTCCGATAGAATCACGAGTTTTGCGCTGTCGCCCACGCTCGAGTATCTTGCGACTACGCACGCCGGTAAGAGGGGTGTTTTTCTCTGGAACAATCGTTCGCTTTACTCCACAGAAGAAAGCTTGGATGACGTGGTGGAAAGCATTGGTGGTACGGTCGAGCTCGAGGCACCGAGAATGACTTCATTAGCGGACGACGAGGATAACTTATCGTTGGCTAAAGGAAACGACGTAAATGGCCAGATGCTTTTGGACGACGACGAGGACGACGAGGTGCTCGACGCGGCGGATGAGATGGAAGCGAAGAAAATCGATCCGTGGGAAGAGCAGAAGAAAGCTTTCATTGCGTCCATCCCTGCTCAGCTTGGGCCGGGCATGGCAACTTTGTCTTTGCTTCCACAAAAGCAGTTGAAAGATTTGAACAATCTGGACGAAATTCGCGCGAGGAAAGGAAAGGATCCAGAGGTTCGTAACATGACGGATGCGCAGAAAGAGGAGGAGCAAGACGATTTCGGACAAGTCAGAGCACCGTTTTTTCTGCCAACTAAGGTAGACGATACCGATTTGCGAAACTCTGCGTTTATCGTTGAAAGCAATGATGCCGACGATGACGATAAGAAGAAGGACTCTCAAGTCGCGGTGCGTTCAAGAATCTTAAAACGCAACGACGAGAACGGAAAGTCGTTAGATGCCGATTGCGAACTCCTCAGACGATGGAAGCAAGGTGCGCGTGAAATCGCTGAATTCAAAGAACTTCGCCTCGCCAACAGCAAGAGGAAAAACAAACCAATCGCTCTGAAACAGAAACCTCGAACGTCCGCGTACGACGGCCCGTACCGCGAAGCCCTCCGTCTCCTCCTCACCTCCACTCCAGAAGTCGTCGAGGCTGAAATCAAATCCATCGGCCCTTGGGACGTAGAAACCGCCACGGAGGAAGAAATCGAGCAAATAGGCATCGGCATAGATTTCTTCCACCACGAAGTTCACTCCGGCATGAACTACGACGCCATCCAAGCTTTGCTGCGCTTGTTTCTCGCCTCGCACGGCGAAACCATCGCCGCGAACGCCGGATTAAAAGAACGATGCAAAAAGTTACGCCAGGTCGTCACGGAGAGCTGGGAGCGATTGGACGTCGTGTTCAACGAAATTCGAGCGACGTTTTCACATTACGCCGGCTCGCATTGATTCCATCCATGTTATTTAGTGATTGTAATAAAAGAAATAAACTCCAAAAAAAACCAGCATGCAGGCGCTCCCGGGATTCGCGACGACGTACAAAACGATACAGCCAGGTTCCGGCGCGGCCGTGTCCAAAGGCGACACCGTCACCGTCCACGCCACCGGCATCGTTCAACAGACGAACAAAAAGTTCTGGAGCACCAAAGACGCCGGCCAAAAACCGTTCCAGTACCAAGCCGGGGTCGGCGCCGTCATCACGGGTTGGGATCAAGGATGCTTGGGAATGCGATTGGGCGAAGTGAGAGAGTTGTGCATTCCCGCGGACGAAGGGTACGGCCAAGGCGGTTTCCCGGCCTGGGGCATTCCACCCGGAGGCACTTTGCTCTTTGAAATCGAGGTGTTGGAAATCAAAGGGAAGTAGTAATCTAATCGTTACGTCATCCATCATCGAATAATGTCCACGATCAACATTTTTTCCCCTAATTCGTATAACTGGAAATCCCCTCACAAAATCATGTCGTCCAGAAAAAAGAACGACGACGAGAACAAACACAGATGGTATTCCATTCACTCCGAAGAATCCCTCCCAACCGCTCCAGACGGAGACGAATACTACGTGTACCCTTACGACGACAATGGCGACGACAACTGCGAACCGAGCGAGCGCTTCAACTCCTTTTGCAACGCGAGGAATATCGGTACGTTCGCGCGCGTTTTCTCATTTTTTACCTAACTTTTTTTTTTCTGTGTGTGTTCATCGCCGCGCTCGTCTCGTTTTACTCTCTCTCTCTCTCTCTCTCTGTTCCGAGCGCGGTGGGAGAGCCGTTTTTTGGCGTTTCCTCGCGCGGTATTCCGCGTTTCTTTCTCCATCTCACGCGTGCGATCTTCTCGCGTTTCTTTCTTTAATCGAACGACAGGGCCGTATCTCGAGCAACTGCAAATCTTCGTGGCGGGCAACTTTAGCAGAGTAACGAACAGAGACTATTCCAGATTGGCGAAAGAGCACTTCGAGAAGACGCAAAAGAAGAAAAAGAAGAAAGAGAACGCAGAAGAATTAGAAGAAGAAGAAGATTCGAAACAGAAGAAACTCCGAAAACGACCGAGTGCGATTAATCCGTGCGGGAAAGAGTGGAATGCGGGGGATTTAGCGTATAGATGTCGCGATTGTCAAAGGTCGACGAGTTCGAGCGTCTGCGCGCCGTGCTTTCGCGAGAGCGACCACGTCGGGCACGATTTCACAATCTACCGCTCCGAAGCCGGAGGAGTTTGCGATTGCGGCGATTACGAGAGTTGGGCGAGTTCGGGGTGTTGTTTGAAACACGGTGGTACGTCGTCGTCGTCGCGCGCGCCCGCGGATGAAGAGAACGAGGAGGAAGAAGAAGAAGAAGACGAAGTTTGGGATTCAACGTCCGAGAAGAGACTTTTGCGGGTTCGTAAAAAAGAGCGACGGATGTCTGGAGCAGAGCTATTTACTCGGTACTGGTTGAATGACGATCGACGCAAGTTTCGAACGGCGATTGCGTTGGATATCGCGGTGAGGAGGTTAGTTTTAGCCGTGAAGAATACGCGGCGATTGAAGGTACGCTACGCCGAGTTGACGCAAACGGTTCGTTTTAGGGAAGATATGAATTCGAGTTTTGGAGAATTTAAACCAATGGACCGCGCAGATGGCATGGTATTCACCGAGGCGGAGAAACGATACGTAGTAAAGAAGGTTGCGCCTTACGTCATTTCGAACGATAATTTTCCTTACTGTTTCTTACAAACGTCGGCACTCACGGAAGAAGAAGAACAGCGGTGGCGTCGAGAGGCGTTTCGTAGCGCGAGCAATCGCGCGATGCTGTTGAATGAGCGTGTACCGCGTGAGCTTTTAGAGCAATTAGAAGAAATCTCCGTTGCTTCTTCTGTTTTGGCGGGAGAGCGCGGGGAAGATAGCCAGTCCACCGCAGACGATGCGGAACAACTCGTTCGACTTGATCCAAAGCTTGAAAAGGTTTTATCGAGTGCTGCGCGAAGACAAAAACTAGAGAATATGCGCGATGAATTTAGGGTTATAGTTGAACGCATTCAAATAGAGCGAACGGCGGCGCGGGTCATCGCAAACTGGCTCGTGCGTGAATTTGCTGACTCTGAAATAGTCGAAGTGAAAGAATGTTTGGCGACGGCTTTTATTTCTTCATGTCATCGTTTAGCCTCTTCATCATCTGTTCAGAAAGAGCTGGAAGGTTCCATCGCCATTAAACAGATGTGGCGAGACGTCGCGCATGTTCACGTAGAAATCGAAAGTTCTATGGAAGAATGGTTAGAGGATGTATCAATCAGAACTCGGGGGGCAACGCCTTCTAATGCCGCAGAGGACGAGAAGAAAGGCGAGAAGTATGAAAATTGGGGTCGCAAAAAGTGGAAAAACTGCTGGTACGGACCCCTTGAAGGTCACGAAAATCGATTGTATGCTCGTCGATTAGAAGCAAATTGCATGAATTCGCCGCTATTTCTTATAATGCACGAGATGAGTGAAACTCCCGATGCTGAGGTATACTCTGATATTGTGAGTATTTTCCTGAAACTCATCGTTTCGAGCGCCTTCGTGCAAATGTATTACGCGCATGGTAAAAGTGAATCCTACGGGCAAAATCGCTTCGAATGTCACAGCGAGTTTGAATCGCTGAGTGAATTCAGAACGCACTTCTTCAAGGTGTACATGCATTTGTATTTTGATCTATGTCATGTTGGATTTATGTTCCCTTGGTCATCTCTGAAACCTTCGTCATCGAGCGAAATCTTTAGGGGACGCCGAAAATTCGACCGAATTCGAGCAGATCTTCTCGATCGAATTGGCGTACAACTCTTCGCTTCGTGGAGTTTATTTTGTGCGGTCAACGATTCGATTCAATTCGGAGCAAACCACGAGTTTATGCGTCACCACGTCGAGAAATGGAAAAATTCTTCGTTTGACATGTTCCAAACGCACCGGCGCTTGTTATGGACCGTAAAGGTTTGCGTTGATGAAGATTTGCGCAACATACTGAAAAATCCAACTTGGCACGTTGATCATCGCGACCAGAGCGTTTGGGCAGAAAATACTGGTTTGTCATATGCTGGACTTGCTAGCAGACCCATATCGGATATGCGAACCTTTGCGCTCAACTCTACACTTAATTCAATCAACTTTATGAGCTGTGATGAGTTACTCTTCGAATTTTTCGAAGAGATGTTTATCTTTGGAAGTAACCTCGTCGAGCCGGTGATTAGAGCACACAAAAATCACGTCGGACGTGAAAATGAAGATTGGTTCAACATCGTTGCCCTCGAGTATACGTTAGTGCAGACGTATAGTGATATACTACACAAAGCTCTATTGGACCCGACATCCTATGAGCACGAAGATGAAGGCGATGGTGTCGTCGAAAGAAGACACGCATGCGCTGAGCATTTGCGATTACGCCACGTTCTGAAATTCTTGAAAGCGAGAGTTGTCAGTTCGTGTAAAAGAACTTATACAGCAGGAGTAGAGGGTTCGAGGAACGAACTCGACGCGCGAAACCCACACGCGCCTCACTTGCGATGTTTTGATATCACGATACACGCTCTGTACGACTATTATTCTCGGAATTCGGTTCCGAATTCGAATAATGTGAAAGAAAGTATCACGCGCATGTGCGAAGATTTTTTCCGGAACGATTCTTCTTTAGATGACGACAGTCGTGTTTCTCGTATGTTTAATCACGTCACGGCATTCAATCTGCCCGAAAATATATACACATCGATGCATCGAAAGATCAGCATAAATTGCTCGGAAATAATCGCTCTGCGCGTTTCGGACATCTTACACTGGAGTTTTCAAGTGAACGCCCGCGCGTGGATACTCAACGGAGACCAGATGAGACTGTATTCCCATACGTATTCATATGGTAATTTTAAGTTTGTGTCCAAGTCCTGCGATGTTAGTCTTTTCGAAAAGGTTTTAACATTTTCGCCAAGGAAATCTGTTCTCTTTGCGGTGGAGATCTTCTTACTCCGGGTTGCAGACATTCAGTATCGATGGATAAATTATGATGATTCTGAAGCCGAGTGCCCGCGTAGGAGTCATGTTGAACTTATAGAGAGACATTTGGCCAAAGAAATCATGCGCGAGTCTCACAGTTTTCCAGAAATGAGGATAGATGTTGTGAACTATCATTACAGAACTCATCGTGAATTTGGTTCGGACGCGTTGTTAAAACCTGAGAAGGTGGCATTATGTCTTCGAGACGCCATGAATATCTTGGCTTCTTTCGCGTTTCGACGAAGTCAGTCTGATTTCTGTATTGCAACAGAACGTGAACGCTTGGAAAATTCAATCATTCATACCGTCGCATTGAAAGAATCACCGAGAACCGGGCCAACGTACTCAAATATTCAATCGAGATTGTCACTGTCACAAGAGAAAAGTTTAGAAGAGAAAAGTTTAGACGATTATCTCGAACATTTATGTGTCGTCAGAAAACCACCATCATTGGATCAACAGTCCGAAGCTGCCGCATTTTCAATGCAGGTCACATATGAACTGAAAGAAGAGCTTTGGTCGAAATTCAACGCGTTCCACATCGATTACACGGATGAAGAACGCGAGACGGCCAAATCAAACGCGATTCGAAGAAATTCTGACTGGACTCCTATAAGTGAATCATCCGCACCACCGTGCGAGTTCAATGATTCTCCTTTCAAGTTTCGATTTAGCGTTAGTCCCGTTGTGGCGTATATTTGCTCGTTGTGTATACGATTAGCCGCATTCAACAAAGATCGAAATCCAATTTATGATGACTTAGCGGTTGCGGCGTTTGTAGTTTTGGACGATGCCATGCGTAATATTTCTTCGCAGCTGAAGACGTCGTCAAGATCAGAGCTTTTGAAGAACTTTGACGAAGCTATCGATACTTACATCAAAAGCGAAGAAGATTCGAGTGAAGAAGATGGAGACTGCGTAAATAAACTCAAAGTTTATGCGAAAGCTTGCGATGAGTATTTCAACAAAGATCTCGAAATTTTGAAAGATGGCTTCAATTCCAGCACGATTGAGCTTTTTTCAAAGCTTGAGGAAGCCGAACCTGCGTTTTCCAGTCACAGTGATTTACCCGTAGACAGTAACTTAAACACCAGGAGAGAACTCTTTCTAGCCATGAATGCGCCCAAAATCCCAGATGAAATTCGAGCGAGCGAAATAGAGGTCATTCAGAATTGGTCGAAGCTGTGGTACGACTATGCTTCAGCTAAGAAAGAGTGCGTTGAGTTTATCAAGTACCTCACTTACGACAAAAGTGTGAGACTACCATGCTGCAGTGAGCTAGGTTCAGACAGTTTAAAACATTTGATTCGGGAATTAGAAGAAAATATCGCTATTTGGAAAGAAGAAAACAGAGACCGTGAACTGAGAGACGGGCATTCATCGTTCTGCGAAGCCATGTACCTTCTCGCGACGAGACATGAGAGAAAAAATTCTAACGAAGACATTTTAAGGCGTACTGCAATAAAAGTTGCGAACCGTATGCGAAAGAATGATCATTTGTGCCTTCTTGACGCGCAAACATATAACGACATCGCGCGTCAAACGGGTGCGTTTGCCGGCGATGGGCCGAATATTTCTTCCTCCAATGAAAGAGGACGGGACGGAAACAACGATGAAGAAGAAAAATTGAAACTAGAAAGGAAGGCGCGATTGAAAGCACGACAGGAGCAAGTGATGAGAGAAATGCACGAACAACAACAAAAAGCATCTCAGGCGCTTGGTATAAGCGAAGATGACAATAACTCCGAGGAGGACAATCCTGCGAATTGCGTCGGTTGCGGCAATGCGATAAACAAGGACGATTCGGATGCGTGCATCATCGCAAAGTTCATGCTGGTAAATCACGCAGACGTTTTGAAACGAAATGAATTCGATCGCCGCATAAAGCAGAGTGGTGTGGAGTACGACCGTGTCGCTTTGAAGGAAAGGATGTCTCGATTTGATGGCGAATTTGCCGATATTGCGCATGACATCATGCTGGACACGTGTTTATCAGTCGAAACTGGAGGCCTCATCGCTCAAACTTGTGGACATAAAATGCATCTAAAATGTCTTCGAAAATACAAAATCGCGACTGGAGCGCAGGAAACAGGAAAAGCTATGATATTAAAGAAAATGCAAGCGAGAGTATTTGTGGAAGGTGCGAACATATTCGGGGAAAGCGGAGCGCAAAATGATGCCAATAATCGCACGAACGTCGCTACTTTGGAAGATGATACTTTGGAGAATTCCGATGACGATGAACAGGAACGCGATCAACTTCTTCTCGAAGAAAATACTCTTCGGGCAAATGGCGAAGATCGTAGGAGACAAGTCCTTATCAGGCGCGAAGGCGGTTTAGTCGATGGACAATTTCACTGTCCCGCGTGTCGTCGTGTCTCGGATTGTGCGATTCCGATTCTCGAACAATCAAAATCATCAAGGGAAGCAGTGGACCTAAGCGATGTCTGCAATATTGAACGCGCGTTGTTAGAACGTGAACTGGTTGAATCAATATTTTGCAACCTAGCCTCGGTCGATTACGGAGGCACAACACGTTTCAAATCATTCTTCAAAACGCATGCGGAGGACTTTGTTTTTCTGCACCCCTCACGGAGGCATCACTTGCGCAGTTTGGACATCAATGATCTCATGGAAGTCTCGGTCCGAGATTTGGAATACGAAGGAGACGCGCGATACGACGGGCGCGAAAGTGACACCCTCTTGGCGACGAGAAGAGATTACAACGCGTTATGGAAATGTGCAATCGCTGGCATTTGTTTTGCCGAATTAGCCATGCGACCGAATCTTTCTCTCACTGCGACGGGCTTTGCGAGGGAAATATTTCACGATGACGCAGATGAAGTGAATACCATGTCCATCGATGCCACGTGGTGGGCGTCAATGTCACTTGCGAACCTGGCGTTTGCATTTACAAATTTCTCATCGCGAGCTTCTTGCATGATACTACATCATCACGATGAAGAAGAAGAAGAAGATTATGATGAGCATATCGACTTTCCCACTAACTTTACCACTGATGACTGGCATAGATTTAAATTATACCGCATTCTTCGGCGTTTAGATCTTCATGAAGTATCTGGTTTTTCTTGGCTTTTTTCCGAAGGATATGCTGCGTTTGAAGAAAAGATTTGCGACGTTGAGTGGTTGGAAAGAGTTGAGGAAGAAAGCGGTTATTCACTTAATTTGAATCGGTGGTGGAGTATAGATAACCATAATGATCTTCGCGCATCGGGGGCTATGGAAGTCATGCATTTTCCCTCGTCCCGTCAGACGATGAGGTATCAGAAACGTATATATTCATCCATCGTCTATTCGTACCTCGGCGGAGAAAGTGTCTGGATGCTTAAAAAAAAATACCCAGACCAAGAAGGAAGCTATGTACCAGAGCATGAGAAGTTTAACCGACACGGAATAGATCTTTTTCTGAAATTTGTACACACGATGTTGTGGTGTTTTGAAACGATTCGCACCGAATTTTCAAAAAGTGAAGAAGACGATCTGCTTGATGACACGGATTACCGACGGCGCGAGTCTTGGCCCCCCACGAAATTTCTAGAAGAGGACGACATCCGAGAATTTTTGACGCGTTTGAGAGTGGATTTATTGAAATCTCACGTCAAAACGATCGTTGTCGTAGATGAGAAAAAGGAAAACGTCTTCATGTCGCGCGAAGATTTGGAATATTTATCTTCAATTCACTTTCGAATGGGCGCATTGATTGAAGCGGTGAAAATTTCGACAAAGAGTGGTGGTGCTAGCGACGAGCTTTCGTCGGGTAGGATCAAAATGCCGAGAAAATACGACATTGATGATATCAATCGTATACTTTCTTGGGCGTTAGACGATGTTTTTGGTTCCAAAACGCACCCAGAACTCACCCTCGTGTCTTGCGAAGAAATTGATCAAATATGGAAGAAAACGCGGGAATCAAAAGAGAAGGAAATGAAAAACAACGTGAGCAACGTGGAACAGCAGCTAAAGGAACGGGGGATACAAATACTCAAGAGGCCAGGCGACCATTCCCGGCACTCCCCCGACCCGAACACCTTGAAAACGCCATCGCTGATCAAACCCCCGAAACGTCACGAAGACCTCCTTCTCGCCTCGAAAACGCCGTGCAAATGTTGTCAGCGTGTCCCAGAGGTTGCGGCCATGTGCTTACTCTGTGGCGATATCTTCTGCGCTGCCGATGAGTTTTGCAGTCCTTTAAAGAGTAGTCATCGCAAGCGGATGAGCCAGGACTATGAGGATGCATATACAGAAGATGCGCACGACCCAAACACCGGCGAACGCGACCTCACTCCATTCGACGTAGAGGCGCGCAACCACTACAACGGCGCGCTCAGCCCACTCGATTGGGGCCTCTACAAGCACGCGCGAAGCTGTGGCCAACGCACGTGCGTCTTCATCCTCCCCCACCTCACAAAAACGTTGATCTTAGACGAGCAATACGCGCGACTCTGTCCGTCCCTATACGTCGACTCGCGCGGCGAAGAGGACGAAAACGGTAAGAGAGGCGTCCAACTCTTTCTCGTCGAGGAGCGATTCAACGCCATCAACAACGCCTGGAGAACTGGCGCGTTAGTTTTTCAGGGCGGTTCTTCGCCCATGTTGAGAGGACAAAGGAGCATGGCGGCGCAGTGGTAAACGAACGGTACGCGTGGAAGGAGGATATGAAAAAGAGAAGCGAGATGGCGAGTAGGCGAGAAGAAATCAATACTAAAATATCTCTTTGCTTGTCAACAACAACACAAAAGTGCGCACGCGAACAAACAAAAACAAACAAACTTACACCCGAACGAAAGTAAACATGCGCGCCTGAAAAAAACCCATCTCTCTTGCTCTCTCTAGACATCGCACGGAGCGCATTAAAAACGCATGACGTCCTCTTCCCCTCCTCCTCCTGCTGCTGCATCCGCGTATTCCTTCCCGTATTCCCCGCCGTACGAACAACAACTTCAATTCATGTCCAAAGCGTACGAGTGCTGCAAAAATGGAATTCCAATCGGCGCGTTCGAGTCGCCCACCGGGACCGGGAAAACGCTGTCGATATTATGCTCGGTGTTGACGTGGATGGAAGATCGAAATAAACTCTTGAGGGAAGGGAAAGTAGAGGAGGCGGACGGGAGAGTGAACGAGAGACTGAGAGAAGTAGAAGAAGAAGGCGAGGAGAATCCAGTTTTAGGTGATGATGAAGAACCGGATTGGATGAAAAATTTCGAGGATGCGAAAGAATCGAAAGTGGCGATGAGCACGTTCGAGAAGCGGATGAAGAAACGAGAGGAGACTATGAAACGAATCAAGTTGAGAGAGCAGAGAAAGTTGACCAAATTATCCGGGGAAGGGAGAGGGATGGACGACGAGGACGAAGAGAAGACGACAAGGTACAGGAGCGAGAAGAAGCTGAAGAGGGACCATTTGAGAGAGCATTTGTTTAGCGATGTCGGGAATAACGACGGCAAAAATAGCATCGGTAAAGGAGAAGTGGAGGAAGAGCGGTATAAAGATCCCGAGCAGTATAAATTATACGAAGAGTTGGAGTTTCTACCTTCCGACGTGGAGAACGAGGAAGCGGAGAAGGACGATTTGGACGTGTTTTCATCGGACGATGAGAATGATAAGGATTCAGATTCGGATTCTGAGAGCATCTTGCCGATAACTAAGATTATATTCTGCTCGAGAACGCATTCGCAGCTGTCGCAGTGCGTGTCAGAGTTGAAGAGAACGCGATTTCAAGAGAGCGTTTCGTCCGCTGCAATCGCGTCGAGAAAACAGTTGTGCGTAAATCCAAAAGTGAACAACGGATCAATGTCTGCGCAGAGGATCAACGAGACGTGCTTGGATTTACGGAAATCATCGATAGGTGGTTCTTCTTCGGCGCCGACGATGAAAGACAAAGAGAAGAAGAAGAAAAAGAAGGAGAAAGGTTGTCCTTACTTGGTGTCGCGATCGAAAGCTACGCGGGCTTTGGCGGATCGCGCATTGGTCCATCCGCTCGATATCGAGGAATTATCTTCCATAGCAACGAAAACAAAGTCGTGCGCGTATTATGCCGCAAGACAAGCGTCGAAATACGCGGATATCACCTTCATGCCATACGCGAGTCTTCTCGCACCGGACACTCGAGATGCTTTAGGTATTGAGTTGGATCCGAAGAACACCGTGATCATTTTTGACGAGGCACACAACGTCGCAGACGCCGTGCGAAGCTCATCTAGCGCTTCGGTCACCAGACGAGACGTGAATCGTGCGATTAGTATGATTGAAAACTATATCGAGCGTTTCAAAGAGCGTTTAACGGCTGATAATTTACGCGTTTTGAAGGTTCTTTTGAGTGTGGCAAAAAGGTTAGTGTCTGTACTCACGATGAGTTTGTCAGAGAAAGAGAAGATGATGAATAGTAAAAAACTCTCGTCTTTGAACGACTTCTTGTTCGACGCGAAGTTAGACGACGTGAACGTGTTTGAACTCGTTCGTTTCTTGAAGCAAACGAAAATAGCGCAGAAAATTGCTGGCTACGGCGAATACGTCGAGCAAATGAAGGAAAACGGCCTCGACCCCTACGGTACGAATGGTTCCGAAGATCGCGATTGGAGTGGTGATTGGGAAGGCGCAAAAACAGTCGTTTCGGATTCGCGGATGGAAATGCTCGATACTGACTCAGGTTTAGAAGCACGAGTTGTTACTGCGAAGAAGAATCAACACAGTGCGAATGTAGCTTCTGTTCATGCGATGGCAAATTTTGTCCACGCGCTAGGATCAGAAGATGCGGACGGACGTATATTGGTAGAAAAAATGTACGGAAGCGATGAGGAAGAGAGTAGCGTCAAATTTGTATTACTAGACGTCGCGTCGCGGTTTCGGGAGGATATCGTGAAGAAGTGCCGAGCAACGCTTCTCGTCGGCGGTACGTTAGCGCCGTTTGAAGAGTTATTGACGCAACTCGTCGGGTATAAAGAAAGTGGCGTATTTTCATCGAATGATGCGGGGATTACATCTTCTTCTTTGACAAGGTCTCCTCATCCTACCCCCTCTCCTCCGAAACCAATATTATTCTCGTGCGATCACGTGGTGGATAAGTCGAACGTGCTCCCCATTGCCATAGCTAAGGGACCGTCCGGGAAGACGTTCGATTTCACCTCGAAAAATTTGAAGCTTTGTGAAAACGATTTACTCGACGATCTCGGTCGATGTGTTTTGAACCTATCGAAAGTGTGCGTGAAAACTGGTGGTATAATCGTGTTTTTTCCTAGTTTCTCGTTGATGGACCGGTGTTTTCAGAGATGGCAGAATAGCAGCAATAACGCTACTACTGCCGACCCTTCCTCAATGTTGCAAATGATGCGCAAAGCTGGGAAAACGGTTTTGAAAGAACCTCGCGATAACACTCAACTTGAACGCACGTTATTTCAATTTTCGAACGCATGCGGAGGAGAAAGTCCAACGTACGAGCTCGCCTCAAAGACTGGTGCTATTTTATTGTGCGTTGTCAACGGGAAGCTCTCGGAAGGGATCAACTTTAAAGACAATCTCGGACGCATGGTAGTTGTGGTTGGTTTACCGTTCGCCAACGTGATGGACGAAGAGTTGAGCGCTAGGATGCAGTACTTGGATCTACAACAAAAGCAAGTAGTCGATGGTTCTACTTCCTCATTGTCGGCTGGTCGACTTTATTACGAAGCCTTGTGCGCCAGAGGCGTGAACCAAAGCGTTGGTCGTGCCATTCGTCACAAGAACGATTACGCTACTATGATTTTCTTGGATCAAAGATGGTGCGAGAAGGATAAGAGAAATTCAACGACACCAGGCGCAGCGCTAGGAAAATACCAAAGAACTCTTCCTGGGTGGATTTCGAGAGAGTTAAAAGTTGTGGATGGAAATTTCGGCGAGGCAGTGAGACTCGTCGCGCAGTTCTTCAAATCGAAAAAGTAGGCAGTTAAATGTTATTTAGAAAAAACGAGTTGTATTTTTTAGACATGTACAGTACAGTAGCGTATCAATATATGTGCGATTTAGGTTTACTTACACATGCTAAGACATTTATATACTTATTGTTCAGACCGGATCTTCTTTCTACTTCCTGCCTGTTCCTTCTTCTTCTTATTTCTTCTTCTAATACAAAACAATTATTTAATTCGCGCTCGCGAGGATTCTTTTTGACTTCTCGCTCGAGCGTTTTCTCACTCCCTCTCTCTTATTCATGTATATTATCGTTATTATCATTCACCTTCCTCGTCCGCTAACTCGCTCGTCCACAACGTCAAATTATCTCTCAACAATTGCATAATCAATGTCGAATCTTTGTACGATTCGTCGTCCAAAGTGTCCAAATCTGTGATCGCTTCGTCAAACGCCGTTCGTGCTAAAGCGCACGCTTTCGTCGGATCGTTTGAAATCTCGTAATGGAACACGGAATAGTTCAAAGCTAACCCCAATCTGGTCGGATGGGTCGGGTGTAACCCATTCTTCCCGCTCGCAATCTCCGTCGCTTTCTCGTAACTCTCGCACGCTTTCTCCCCCGCTTCCTCTCTCCCCGGCGACGCTCGAAACTCGCTCAAATATCGGTAGTAATCGCCAGACATTTTATGGTAAAACACCGAAGTCTCCGCCGCGTCCGCGCTCTCCGACTTCTCCATTCTCGGAATCAAATTCTCCTTCAACATATCGATAATCTCCGCGCATATCTTTTCCAACTCCTCCTCGACTTTCGAGCGGTAATCGGTAATCTTTGCCGCGTTTTCATCGCGTCCTTTCGTCTTCTCTTTATCTTCCAACGCCGAAAGGATGCGCCAGGACGCCCGACGAGAACCGACGAAATTTTTGTACCCCACCGAGAGTAAGTTGCGCTCTTCCACCTGTAGCGAAATACACAAACAAAACAGAGTGAGAGAGAGAGAGAAGGAATCAGAGACGAGATCGCGAAGCGAGAGAAAGAGAGACGCGTGCGGAGAGCGAAAACGCAAACGCAAAAGGAGACTAAAAATTGAAGATACGTGTGTGTCTCAGGGAGAGCGTTTCGACGCTAAAAAGCATCCATCTTTCATTTTTACTCTCTCTGGACCAAAACAACAAAACAACTATAAAACGCACCGTCAACTCGATGTCCGCTATCCCGCAAAGCTTCTTCAACGCCACGATCATCTCTGCACGAGAATGGAAGATTTACACAACAAAAAGGTAAGCGAGAGAGAGAGAGAGAGAGAAATGCACGCGTCGTCGGTGGGAGATCACAACGAACGCGCGCGAGAGAGAAAAGAGAGAGAGTAAACGAATTGGAACAAAAAAAGGGAGGAGAGATCGGGTCCATTTTCACCGAATGTTCTCTCTCAACGTGCGTGTGTGTGCGCATAGAAATACGCTCGAAATAAAAAAGAAGAGAAGAATGAACCGACGCACCGTCGTATCTTTCCGCCTGTTCCGCCAATTTGGCTTGGAACACGCACTTCGATCGCTCCGTGAGTTCACTCATTTTTCTAAGATCGTTACAACAGGACTGAAGAATAAAACAAAAGAGAAAAACAGTGAGGACAAACGTGTTTAGGGTTTTCATTTGTTTTTTGTCCCTTTTCTTACGAGAGCACACGGAGGAGGCGCGTTGATGACATATATACACATGTTTATATACACATGTTTATCTTCAGTGATGATTGGAAACTCGGTTCCACATCATCTCTGCGAGCATGAGCGAGACGAAACCGAGCCAAAAGATGATGGTGATTCCGCCTCCGGAATCGCCGGTGAGCGACCAGACGCGAAAGTACGGTTGTTCTACGTTTACTTGGTGCATCGCGGGCGCCATGCGCGGACGGAACTGCGCGTAGTCGGCCCAGCTTTCGCCGGCTTCCGGGTGCGCGGCTTCCGAGCACGGCGTCGAACCAGTTAAGATGGTGCCGTCGGAGGTGAGGTGTTGGATGAAAAACTCCGTTCGGTCCTCGCCGGGCGTGTCTTTCACCGTGGTGTTGTGCGATCGAACGACTGTGACTTGCGAAGTGCCTTTGTACCCTTGCGTCCAAAACGGGAACACTTCGACGCCGCATTCCATATCCGACAATAACGAAGCGATCGGCTGCACGTCCAAAGTCGCATCGTTCTTCGCCAAAATAGACAAACCGTCTCTCGGCCCTTGAGATTTCGAATACCACATATGAAAGACCCTTTCCTCTCCCGGCGCGATGGCCGCGCACTCCGCCTCCTCGCTCGGTATTTTAGCTATTTGCGCAGACTCTGTCGCGAACGGCCCGGCGTCGTCCGCCGGATCCGCGGTGAACCGATTGCTCGCGTAGCACGTCGTCGCGGAGTCGCATCGGACGGTCACCGGAACCGGATCTTGAAACGCCGACCACAACGTGTTGGTGACGTACACCGCAGGAGAATCGTTCGTTTCCTATACGATGATTTTAATTAGCCACAACACACAAAACAAAAAAATATCTTTGCACAGAGGGGAAAAAAAAGGGAACAACTCACCTTGACGAGGATGACGACGTACGCGATGATGCACGCGACCGTTCCTGCTCGGAGAAGAAGACGAGACAGAGAGAGATCAATTCGCGTCAGCGCGCATTGTTCAGAAAGACTCGCAAAATATTTTGGTTCGCGCGAAGAGAGAGAAGAGAAAGAGAGACAAAAACGCTGACACATTCTGTCTTTGTAAATGCAACAATTTACACACTAACACAAAATGCGTGACCAACCTAACGAGAAAAAAGCACCCAACGCGCTTCCGCTCCTCGGCTGTCTGGCGAACATGTCGATGAACTTCGAGGAGTGTTTGACTTTCGACAGCGTCTCGGTGCGCAGCAAGATTTGCTTTCGGTCGCCGTTCGGTTGATTGTTATCCTTCATCATCGTGTTAAGTTATATCGCGTGATGTTCGCGCGTGCGGGAATGCGTTAAAAGTGCGGAAGGTGTTCGAAAGGTCCGAGAGAGGAGTATGAAGAATTTTTTTCATCGCGCAGCAGCGGCAGCCATTTCTTCTATATCTACAACGCCAAAACTATGCTAGTGGTAATGATAATAACGATAATAGTGCTCTATGTCGCCGGTTTCGCGGCGGTATATAAGTGCCTCGCTCGTTGTTCTAAAGCTTCCAAGCGCGAGTTGAGAACGACGGATCGGTCGAGCAGTTCGTCGATGGAGGAGTACGTGGTGTCGTTGGTGAAGTCGCGTCGGTAGTTTTTTTCTTCTTTTTCTTCTTCTTCTGAAGACGACGAGGATGACGAAGACGACGACGAATGTGATTCTGATTCAACCTCTGTAAAAGTATCTTCGTCGTGCTCCTCATCTTCATCCTCATCCGAGTAGAAGTCGTCCTCTTCATCTTCTTCCTCGTCCTCGTCCTCGTCCTCGTCAGAAAACTGAAGCGTGTGAGTTCGTTCCTCCGCGGCCAACCGTCTTCTTTCATCGTTCCGGTAGCTCCAAAATTGCCTCGCGAACGGTGGCGTCTCGGGCAAAGGCGTTGCGGTCCTCCTTCGCTCCCTCTCGCCGCGCGCCGGCGCTTTCGTCTTCTTCGTCTCCTCTTCTTTGTTATTTTTCTTCTTCTCCTCTTTCAGCTTCAAACGTAACACCTCGCTCTCTTTCCTCGCCAGTTCTAACGCGCTCGTCGCTTTCTCCAGCAAACTCACGCTTTCTTCGCACAGTCGTCCTCCCGCGCTTCTTCTCCTCCGTCTCTCTTCTTCCGTCTTCTCGCCAAGTACCATTTTTTTCTCCCTCTTCCTCCTCTTTGTCTCTTCTCTCTTCTTGGCATCGAGAGCCTCCTCCAAATCTACTTTCAACCGCGCAATAATCGCATCCTTCTCCTCGCACGCGCGCTCAAAATGCGCCAGTTCGATCAACAACTCGTTCTCCTTCCCTGTCGCGTCTACTAAAGCGCGCTCGAGGCATTCGTTTCTCGCTTTCATCGCGTACAATTCCGCTTCTTTTTGTTCCTCCTCTTGAATTTTGAATTTTTTCTCGTCGTTTCGTTCTTCTTCTGCTTCTTCTTCGTCGTCGTCGTCCGCGCTTTTAATAACGGAAGAAGAAGAAGGAGAACAGCGACGAAACTTCGCGTCCGAGACGACGACGTCTTCTCGACGAGAAGAAGTGGAGGGTGGTGGAACGGGTATCGATTCGCCGACGTCGACTGGTTCGAATAAAACGTTCATGAGAAGTGCGTTTGTGTGGTACTTTTGGGGAAAAGTATTCATAAAAAAAGCGCGTTTTTGGATATACAAGAAGAAGAAGAAGAAGAAGAAGAAGAAGAAGAAGAAGAAGAAGAAGAAGAAGAATGGGCAAAAAGAAGTCCGGAGGAAACGGAAACGGAAACGGAAACGGAGAATTTACGATCGAACCGGTCGATGTGAACGGCAATCCGGTCGATTTAGAGACGGAAACGTTGGCGGATTTGCGCAGTCGCCACAAGCGCGAGATGGAACGCGTCAGAGAGCACTGCAAAACGTTCACCGGGAAGCAGGCAAAGACGAAAGCGATGGTGGAGGAAGGGAAGGTGACGGACAGGCATTTTTTGGAGGAGGAGCGGTTGGAGAGGAGGTTGTACGGGAGCCCAGACGCGGTGAGCGAGGAAGAAGAAGAAGAGGAGGAAGAGAAAGATGTCAAGAAGGAGGATGAAGAGGAAAGCGAGACGACGTCGAAGAATCGAGCGGCGGGAGGACCGACAAAGGCGCAGAGAAGACGGGAGAAGAAAGACGCGGAAGAGAAGGCGAGAGAGTTAGCGATCGAGATGGAGCGCGCGCGGCTTCGCGAGTCTGGACCGAGTAAGAAGGAGGTGGAGGAAGAGGCGATGCGCGCGGCGTTGAAGGCGATGGATTTGAAGTTGAGGGAGGTGAAAGCGGACGGGCACTGTTTGTATCGCGCGGTGGCGGAGCAAGTGGAGGAGATGAGAGCGGAGAGCAGGTACGGTGAAGTGAGGATGGTGTGCAAGGAGGAGATGTTGAAGAACAGAGAAGAGTACGAGGCGTTCGTTGAGGTGGAGGAAGCCGGGTCGTACGAAGCGTATTGCGAAAAGGTGGAATCGACCGCCGAGTGGGGCGGTCACGTGGAGATGTTAGCCATAGCGAGGGCGTTGGGGAGGAACGTGGAAGTTTTTGAGGTCAGACCAGGTGGAGAGGTGGAAAAGATGGTCGTTGAGGGTGTTGGTGGTAGCGGAGATGGAAGGGCAGAAGACGGATCGTTGAAGCCGTTGCGCGTGGCGTTCATGAAAGAGTCGTACACGCTAGGGGAACATTACGACGCCGTTGTTAGCTTATAATAGAAGAAATAGAAAAAAATGATATTAAATAATAATATCGATGTTGTTACGACGATTACTATACCAGTATTATGATCATTGCGCTGACATTATTACTAAATTATTACGAATTTTACTGCGACTACTTCAGTCGCATCCAGTCGCCCAGGCGATGATCCCGAGAAGACCTCCGAAAGCGACGACGATGGGCGCTTGCAAAACGACCAACTTTGGATTCGGCATTTTCACGTACCTCGTTCCAAATAAGGTCAGCATACCGATAACAACGGCAAATTTTGGAAACGGCGAGTTTTCTCTGACTTTTAAAAACATTTGTACCGCCGCGGCGACAACTAAACCTACCGCGCTCGCATTCAAACCCGGGAGCATTTTTTGGTACGCTTGAAACGTTCGAACGTAACCCCAAAACGGCAAGACGCCAAAAATGAGCGTCACTCCCGGAGCGAATAAGCCGGTCCAACACGTCAGAGCTCCTGCTACGACGCTTTTACCAGCTCTTTGCGCCATAACAGCACCTAAATACGCGGCAAAGTTGAACATCGGTCCAGGCGAAGCTTGCACGAGAGCCAATCCCGCGAAAAACTGGTCCTCGGTGACCCAACTGTTCGTCGCGATGTTATCCGGCTGACTCGAATCGTAAGAAACAACATCGTCCAACAGTAAAGGCAAGACAACCTGTCCACCACCGAAGATTATACTTCCAGTTCTAAAAAATGCTGCAAACCAGTGCGAGTACTGATTCGAATCGTACTCCGTTTGACTCGCGACGGTGACCATGAGCACCAACACGACCGCCCACGAGAGAATCAAAAAACCTCCGACGATTTTCGTCGCCCCGTAACTCGCCACTTCGTCGTCGCGTTCGTTTTTCTCCGCGATATCTTTGTTCGGTCCGAAGAAATAACTCACCAAACCACCAAAAACAATTAACAACGGAAACAACCACGCCGTCTTGTAGTAATACGCGAAACACGCGCTCGTCAATCCCAACAGTCTCGTCATGTTATTCTTATTACACTGTCCGTTGGACAAGTTGACCGCAGCATCGACTACTAACGCCACGCCAGCGACCGAGAGACCGCTGACTAACCCTTTCAAAAAGCTCGACGGGTTCGTCAGCGCCTCCGCCGCTCCCGCTCCCGCCAGCGTCATCAAAATCAACCCGGGATATTGAAACAAACCTCCCGATAAGAGCCCACCAGAAACGCCTCTCTGCGTCACACCCAACGCGAAACTGACTTGCGTCGACGTCGGTCCCGGCAAACACTGCCCCAAACTCAACAACTCCGCGAAAATGGTGCTCGAAATCCATCTCTTGCCATCGACGAAGACTTTTTGAAAAATGCCGATGTGTGCGGCGGGTCCGCCGAACGCGGTCCACCCCATCAACACGAACGCTCGAAAAATGTCTCCGTGCGATGCCGCGGAGTCGACGAGTTTATCGTCATCATTTCTTCCGAGTTTCTTCTCCACGTCGTCGTTGCCGTCGTCTTCTCCTTTGGACGTTGCTGTTGCCATGTTGGTTTTACTCTTTTCCCCCGTTTTTGTGTGTTCGTTCGCGCGCCTCTCGTTTTTATCGAGCGACGACGACGACGCGCAGAAATACGAAAAGACGCGAAGAACGTTTCACCCCGTCTCTCCTCGGTGGTGCAATTTTGAGGCGGTCTGAACGAGAAGAAGTTTGCGTTCTCTCTCTTTGAAGAGACTTTGTTGGGGGTGCGCAAATTGGAATATTATTATTTTTGCGACGACACGAGAAACTTCCCCGAGAAGAAAGACGAACGAAACACGTGTCGTCGCTTTGATTTTTGGGGAAAAAAACGAAAAGAAACGCTTGAAACGCTTCATTTTTACTTTTAAATAAAAATAATCTTACATAAAAAGAACACAAACGCCCCCCGTGCGCGCACTCACCCAAACGCAGCACGCTCACAAACGCACACGAAAATAACGAACAACGAAAGAAATGAAAGAGAACGAGAGAAGGGAAGAAGAGGAGAACGAGTGTCCGGATTTGTACGGCGCGCTGAACGTGGAGAACACGGCGACGTCGATCGAGGTGCGCATCTCTCTTCTTATTTTTTTTTTCCGTTTTTGCGATCGAATGTTGCGCATCTCTCTTCTCTTCTCTTTCTCTTCTCTTTGAAACGCGCGCGTGCCTTTTTGTTGTGATTCTCGACGAGTCCTGCGCGTCGTGTGGACGACGCTTACTCAAAAGTAACGCCGAGTGAAGCTGAGCGGGAAGAGACGAGATGAAAGAATGATGTTTTCATTCTTCTCGTTTTCTTGTTTTGGGAATGAGCGTTTTTTTTACCGAATCGCGATTACGATGCGCTCTCTCGCCTCTTCTTCTCTTCACACTTACCCTATCGAATTGAAACAAACAAACAAACACAGATTCGTCGAGCGTACAGGAACTTAATCACTAAAGCGCACCCGGATAAAGGCGGCGATGCGAAAACGTTCGCGTTGATTCAACGTGCCTACGACGTTCTCTCGGATAACGACAAGCGCAAACAATACGACTCGACCGGGACGTACTCGAAATCGGTGGAAGAGGAGTTGTTGGATTCTTTCGGCGGTGGCGTATTTCGCGATAAATTGAACGAGGAAAATCAGCGAAAGGAGTCTGTGGCTGAAGCAATTCAGACCGTGGAGAAGAACAAAGGATCGCACACGTCTGGATTCGAAGCGTTTATGCGAGCGAGGGGCGATTCGGTCGCCTCGTTTGGCGTGGACGACATCATCAACCAGTTTGGCGTCGTGAAAGGATCGTACGATGAGGTACAGTTACCGAAGATTAAAGCGTACGAGGTGAATCATATCGCTGGGAAAAAGGTCGTCGCCGGGCACGAGAAAGAGGCTTTGAGAGTTGAGACGACGAAAATTGCCTCGACTTTACAGTGGGGCGAAGTTTTAGTGAGCGTTCGCGTGGCGCCGATGAACGCGCACGATATTTACGAAGACCACATGTCGTTCATCACGTCCAAACACGGAAACAACGCTTCCGACGCGAGCGTTCATAAGGATTCGATGTTGAACCCGCGAAAAGGCGCTTTCGAGAACAACATGAACGAATCGAACGAACACAAGATTCCCGGCTCTGATTGTTTAGCCACCGTGGTGAAAGTCGGCGCCGGCGTCAAGTCCTTAGCCGAAGGCGACTGGGTCATTCCGTACGTCCCGAATCTCGGCACGTGGAGAACCTTAGCGGTCTGGAAAGAAAAAGATTTGATCAAAATTCCGAAAGAAATGACCTCAGAAAACCATTGCGCGATGATGCGAGAGATGTGCGTCGCCTATCGCTTGTTGGAAGATTTCGGTGCGTTGAAACCAGGCGATGCGGTTATTTTGAACGCCGGTACCTCGTTGATCGCCACGGTGGTCTGTCAACTCGCGAGCATGCTCAAATTGCGTCCCATTTTAGTCTGTCGCTCGCATCCAGGGTTCGAGAAAACCGCAACATGGCTCAAAAGCATAGGCGCGATTGAAGTCTTCAAAGACGAGGGCGATTTGAGCGCCGAGTTGGAAGAAAAACGACTCTTTGCGAAACCGAGACTGGCGTTAGATGGCGTCGGTGGTATCTCTGCCGTGCGTCTGGCGGAAACCTTACATCAAGGCTGTCCTCTCATCGTCTACGCGTGCGCATCTGGTCGCGCGGCTACGTTCCCGTGGCATCATTGGGTCGGGAAAGGTTTGATCGTGCGCGGATTTTCGCTGAGAAACTGGATGAAGGAAAACAAGAAGAAGACGCCTAAAATGATGGAGACTTTGGCTAAGTTGGTCAACGCGAACAAAATCGCAGTCGAGTACACCGAGTACGAGTTATCGACGGAGTTTGACGAAGCTTTGGAGCACGCGTGCGAGAGGCACAGAAAGACGAAAATTTTGTTGAAAATAACTGATATTGGAAGCACCGTGGACGAAAACGACAAGTAAAGAGTCTCTCTCGTTCGGTCGACGACTTTGTCACTTCGTGAATGAAAGAAACACCCAGACGTTTCCGAGAGTAAACAGAGAGAGAGAGAGAGAGAGAGAGAGAGAAAAAAAAGATGATGAGTGAATATGAAATTATCAAAACCAATGGATACAGACTTTCATTTCAGCACAACGCAGACGTCGTATTTTATATTTTTTTATTGATTAAAACTCCCTCTTAAAAGCTATAAAAACTAACCCCGTTAGTTTTTTACTTGATTGTTAATTTAATAGAGTTCTTCTTCCATGTGCGTCTTGATGGTGCAGTCCGAGGTCGGGTACGCAACGCAAGTCAACACGAAGCCGTTGCCGGTTTGGTCGTCGTCCAAGAAGGATTGGTCGGATTGGTCGATGGTACCCGCGACAACCTTACCCGCGCAGGAAGAGCACGCGCCCGCTCTGCAGGAGTACGGCAAGTCAATGCCAGCTTCTTCAGCCGCGTCGAGGACGTACGTGTCGTCAGCGCATTCAATCTTTTGGGCGCCTTCCGGGGTTTCCAAAGTGACCGTGAAGTTCATGATGGTCATGCCTCTTTGCACTTTCTGTTCATTTTTTGTATTCGAAGAAGAGAAATGTTTCGTTAGTGAATGTTTAGGGTTTTGACCGCAAAAAAAAATTTGTTCGGATAAACGAACAACCGATGGATGATTTCTCCTCCTGCCTCCCTCCTCCTCCATCCGCGCGCGCTTTGTATGCATCCACGCCTCAACGGGCCGCAGCAGCACGAAGAAACACGCAAACGTTCGCGCGCGCGCACGAATCGCATTTCACCCGACCTCTTTTTCACGTTCGATGCGTTTTTAAACTTTCGCGAGGGATAGAAAACGCGACTAATCCGAGACACAAAATTCCTCTCTCCTCCTCCTCCCTCGTTCTTTTTGAGTTTTTCGGTGGGAAACACGTCGTGTTTTCTCGTCTTCTCCGGGGGGAGAAGAAGCGCTTTCTTTCTTTCGCGCTCTCATCGAGGGGTGCGCGACGCACCGCGCGAGGAAAAAAACACACAAACAGAATCGAAGGAATGCGTTTCACGAAACCATCGCACTCTGCGTGCGTTCACCGCTTCGCGCGCGCACCGTATTCGGGCGCGCTTTCGCGGCATCTTTTTTTCCTCCTCTCATCGCGAGAGAGCGAACCATCATCATCATCGGCCCGAATTTTGCTCACAAAAAAAAAGGCTATAAAAAAAACATCGAAAACCGCGCTCGCTTCGAGCGATGCGAACGCGCGATTTCAAAATAAACGACGCGTCGTGAAACGTACCATGGTGCGAGACTTCATCGCGACGGCTTTGCCGACGAAGGCGGTTTGTTGGACGTTAGTGGCAGCGAACATTTTTTCTTCTGTGAGTTTTTTGCGTAAAAATAGTGAGGTCACTCACGCTCTCTATCTGCTTTTTTTGCTTTTCTTCTCTCTCTTCTGTTGTCTGTGGGGAAAACATCGATCCTCTTCTCTCTCTCTCGATTTAATTCCACGCACATCAAAAATCAATATAATCGAAAAAGCCACAACGGCGTCACTTTGGCGACACTTTTCCCCGCGAACAAAAAGCGTGTGTTTCACGTAAAGAAAGAGACAACACAAAGAGAGAGAGAAAGAGAGAGAAAGAGAGAGAGAGAACACACATAAGAGGAAGAGCATCATCATGTTGGCAACGAGCAGCAGTAGTAGCATTAGCAGCGCTACCGGCGTCGGAGCGATGAGAGTCGTCGCGCGCGGCAGCGGCAGACGCGCGATGATGCGAAACGCAAACCGCTTCAAAGTGACGACGACGACGACGACGACGACGAAAGCGAGCACCGGCGACGGAGAAGAAGGGACGAAGGACGAGGACGCACCGCTTCCGCCGAAGAAGTCGGATCCGTTTGGGTTTGACAGCGGCAGAAACGAAGGACCGGTACCGATTATTCCCGGGTTCGATACCGCAGAAGGTGGTAAAGTCGGGCCCGTAGGCACGGCTGCGATTTCGTTGTTGTTGTTTGTGTTGTTCGGTGGGAGTTTGTTTTTCACGTCGGTGCCGCGCGGCGCGGTGGAAGACATGGCGAAGTTGGCGTTAGAGAACGACCCGGACGCGCCGACGAACGTGTTGAAACGTTAGACGATTGCTATGTTGTATTTAGACTAATAATAATGACTACGTAAATACTTGTATACACTTTGCACTACTACAAACTTTACTATTCTAAAATACATATATTATTCGCTGTTGTTGTGTTGTTATTATTTCTCCAACGTCGCCGAGAAGAAACTTTGCAAGGATCTATTCAAAGGATAGCGCCCCAAGGCGACGAGCGAAGACAGTTGAGGAACAAACAACTGCGAGATTTCGTTCTTTTGCTTTGATAACGATGAGGAGATGTCGCCTTCGCCGCCTTCTTCTACTTTCGCGCCATCGCTGTTGTTGTTCTTCGCTTTCGTCTTGTTCTGCTTTATCAATGTCGTCAACGAGTCGACAACTGAAGCTAACATATCGAGCACGCGAGCGGAAACATCGAAAGAGGATGTCTTCTTCTCGTTATTCAGGAAGTAGTAACGTAAGACGATATCGCAAGCCGTGAGCGTACCGCTCACGTCGTTCGTCGTCGTCGCGAGTACCGCTCGCGTGGAGTTGTATAGAAGCTCCTCGTGTTCCTCACCTCCTTCCTTACCAATGGCAGAGCTGAATGCGTCGATGTGAATGGTCGATGCGACGTGCGCTATGCGCTTTTGAGACTCCGCAACACCACACGATGAATACAACTCGGGAATAAAATCACAAACGAGCGATTTCGAAATGATATCGTCTCTTTCATTTTTCTCCTGAGCGCTAAACGCATTCTCGAGAAAGTCGCAGACAAAGCTCCAGAAGCTTTCAGAAGGAGAGGAAGTACTCCTCTCGGCGCCAAAGGCTGCGATGCACGATAACAAATGCGCTAACGAGGTCGACGCGGCGTCTAGATTTGCAATCGCTTTCGCGAAGCCGATCGATACGATGTCGTATCCTACACTATTCTTCGAAGATGTCACGTTTGAAACCAAGCGGGGAAAGAACGTCGCCAACGAAAACGTCTTCGCCTCTAAAAATCCCTCATTTTTCGGAGCACTTTTGTGCGCGTGATTCCCGTAATACTCCTCGCGAGTGAAAGAAACAATCGGCTCTATGGCATCTTCGCAAACGTCTTGCCAGAATATTTTTTCGTCGTCTCTGGTTTTTGATTCGGCGGTGGTAAAGTCAAGCGCGGACGCAAAGACGCTTTCAAACGCTCTCATGGTTGTCGCTCGAGTGTTCTCGATCGAGAACGTTGCGGATATCAAACGCCTCGTCGTAACTTTCCAAAGGTTTCGCCCGCGCGGTGTGCTTCGATCCGCGCGAACGATGATCTCTTGCAAAGATAGTAAAGCTTCCGAAATGACGATGGATTCGCCTTTGTCGTTTTTCGTTTGCTTTTCGACGTCTCGAAATTTAGCTAAAACATCCACAATATCCGGTAAAATGTCGTCCGTGAGTTCTCCATCTGAAGAAGACGGTGTCGATGTCGATACACCGTTTTTCTTTGATCTGCCTTTGAGCACGCTTTCGACGATAATGTTACGAAAACTCACAAACGCGCGAATCTTTGCCGAGTCTGCGAATAAGACTTTGACTTGATCTTCTGGATTCCCATCGTACTCCTCGGTGTTGCCGTGATATTCCGACAGAGTAGCGTTTGAAGCGACGATTTCGAGCGTTTGAGCTACTCTTCGCCAGGATTTACCAAACTTTCTGCTCGAAGTTTCCGCGAGGCGTCTCAACGCGTCGACGACGAATTCTGCTTTTCTCGTCTTCATGTCGAAAAAGACGGTTTCGTTGCCCAAGCCAGAGTTTCGAAAGCTCGAGTTGGCAATCGCTCGAATAGCTTCGTAAAACGGCAACAGCGCGTCTTCTCGAGCCGCGTCTACGTTGCTGTTGATGATATCTTCGTCTGTTTCCAACTTCGTCAACTTAGTTTTACGTTTTGTCGGCGTGACGTTGCCATCTTCGTCCTCCGTCTCATCCAATTCTGCGCTTCCTCTTTTCAGGAGCACAGCCTCAGCAACGACACGAAGGCACTCCGAAGCTTCTTTGCACGCGTTGCGATTTACGAGGGTCTCAATTTGTACGCACGAAGTCGCCGTCGTCGCTAGATGCAAAGAAGCTGGTCCCCAGATGACGTTTCGCCACGCTGCTAAAGATCTTCCGTCCAAGTTTGCTCGCGCGACATCCGCCAAACGTTTCATCGCGATTCTCGTATTTGGAGATTTCGTGATTTCGCTTTGCTCCGCCGCAGATAAATCGCGCTCGGAACGTTGTATCAACGCATCGACGAGATGTGAGAGTTCGCTCGCACCCATTCGAGTCGAGTTTACGAAACACGCGTCTATGGCTGCCTTGGCGTCCGGATTTACATCGGTTTCTAAGCCAGATTCCCTCGAAAACGGTCGAAGCCACGCCATGATGTTCTTGAACCCGAGAAGGCGTTGGATATTCTTCTCCACTTTCGTTGTGTCTGGCAGATTACCATCCGCCGACTCTTGCGCGGTTCCGTTTGGACGACAGTTCACATTCGTCACACCTCTCAACGCCGTCGAGTCATTTTCCAACATGGCAATCTCCAAACTGACGCAAATATCTATGCACGACTTCCAAAATTTTTGACCGAGCTTAATAAAATCGACATCAGATCTTGCGCAGTCGAGCAGTGTTTTTGTCGCTTCAGCGCGCTGCATGGCTCTTGAATCAACTCGCGTCACGTCGTCGTCGTCATCATTGTTGTCATCAGCGTTGCCGTCTACTTGGTCATTATCGGATGCACTCACGCCCGTAGCGTTGCACAAAAATTGTCCAAACAAATCCCGCAACGTATACAGCTTTGTCTCAAAGGCGAGTCTCATGGCAGAACGAGCGCACTCTAAAGCCATGGCGGCACGCCCAGGGTCATTCGCAAGGCCAAATGCAATGGATAATGCTCGACAGAGAGCTTCGCCGATGACTTCAAACATCGGTCGCGCCAGTCCCGCTTCCGCAGCCGCGTGGAAGGCAGATTCGCTGACGAATAGATTGTTGTTGTTGTTGCTTACGTCTTCGTCGAGCTCTGAATTACTACCTCGCCCATTCTCGAGCTGTGGCGAAGAAAGGGTCGACGTTACGGGAGCTTTAGTTGGTCTCGTCGTGACAGCAGAGAACGCTCGAGCAGTTTCCCTCAGTAAAGCTTTCGCTTCTTCCGAGGCAATCTTTTCCTCCATTTCGAGAATTTTCTGCTTCTTCTTGAATGCGCCAAAGATGCCAAAGTCGCTCATGAGACCACTATTCGCCGTAGTGGTAGTGGTACTACTACCATCAGTACCAGTGGATGACGAAGTTTCCGCGATGGCGCGTTTGTCTGCGGATAAAATAATTTCTTCTTTTGTCACGCGATCGTAAACGCCTCGAATCATTTCTTCTTCCAAACCTTTCGTCTCTGGCGTATCCAAAGCCATATTCAAGAAATCCTCTCTCGACATTCGCATTTTGACATCCACCATGGGATTGTGCGCGTCTGTATTCAACATGATTATCGCGAATGCGATAATTGTTACGCAGTCCACCTTTTTTTCTATTTTCTCACCCCCAAAGTTTGGATTTAACTCAATAAACCTTTTCGCGAAACATTCGGTGAGTCTATCGATTTGTTGCGCTTCACCCGGAATTCGAAACGTCGACATGAACTTTCTCAACGCTTCGTCCACGTATTCGTTAGTAAAATCAAAATTTTCTAAGTACGCTCGAATCACAGCAACGCCATCGGCATCGCTAGATCCCAATAAATGTCCTATTGCTGATGGATCAACACCAGGCGCCGACCGTAAAAACTTGGCTGCGTCCGACGCCGATACCACTGAATTACTCGGCGCGTGCTCGCGCAGAACTGCCATGGTCGGCGTCTTGTTGAACTTTTTCACCGCAATCTCCACCGATCTTTTCTCTTTTTTCAAAGTTGCGAACGTTTTAGTCTGAGACGGCTTTGCCGTTGACGACGATGACGACGTTGTCGTAGGCGCGTTTTCGTTTTCTAATGGAACGGAAGAGAGTAATCCGCCGCCGAGTAATTCTTGTGATTTCGTAGGTGCTTTCTTAGTCGCGTTGCTTGATTCCGGTTGTTTCTCGTCATCTGATTTAGAAGGACCCGAAGAAACAACGACGTTTTGGGAAGGAATCAATTCAAACGAGGTCGAAACGCTCCCTGACCGGCGCAAAGTTGACGAGGCTTTTCTTTCCACCTCGCCGATGGAATCTTCATCCTGGAATAAGTCTTCGCCCAATTCCTTGTTTCTCGCGCGCCACACACGCAACGAACGCACGATAGCGACTAAACACTGTGTCGCCGCATCTCTCACCGCGACTGAGTCGATATCGATAGAGGAACCGCTGCTGATGTTAACAAGAATGCGCTCTTTTTCCCGCTCAACTTTAAGCGTCTCTAAAATCGCCTTGGCGCTTCTCTCGAAGCAGTTCGTCGAACATCTAGGATCGCAATCGTAATTCACAAAAACATCCGCCGCTGTCGAAGGATCGTCGTATATTTGTCGCAACGTTTTTAACGCGGCAATTTTTGCCTTTACGTGCGTTGATTTTGATCGTTCCAATGGGTGTAAAAGCATCGTAGGGAACATCAAAGCGATTTCGGATTTCCACGAATCTCTGGCGCGAGAGACAATCGAGGCAAACGTCGCTCGAGCTAAACTCGATGACGCTAACGCCATGGGATGAAACCTTGTAGCGTTATTGAATCCGTGCAAGATGCTATTGCTGTTATTGCTTGTGCTCGTGGTGATGTTCGCTCTGTTTGTCGACGCGTTCAGCGTCCTTTCGATGCCTTCGAAACTCAATCTTTTCCCGCCGTTGTTGTTAATCGTACCAGACGCAGTAGCCGCGGCGGCCGCAGCTACTCCAGCAACGCCGCCTTTTTGAAGCGTAGATTTTGGATTTAACATCGCGTTCACCAACAAAGCCTCGCTCAAAGGTTTCTTCAATTCGTTTTTATACGCCGCTAACCACGCCCTCGCGTTCGGTCCTTCGCACAGCTGTCGAAGTAAATCTATCGCTAAAAATCGGCTGGCTAAGATGTATTCATCTGCATCTAACGCGTTCGCCGCGGAAAAATGTGATTTTCCCTTCGTGTCCGTGTTCTCTTCTGCGCTCTTTGTCGTCGCGTCATCTGAATCTCTCGACGCAATTTTACATAACGCTTTCAAACACGTCAACGCCGACGAGTCGCAGAAAAAAAGAACACCGTTAGGTGCAGCGGTAGCATTTTCAGCACTAGCGCTCGTCTTGAACTCCACGTCCGCGCACCTCTTGAAGCTATTATTTATGTGCTGCACCAATGCCGTCTTTGCTACTCTTCTCTCGACGTCTCCCTCGCTCGCGACTGCTGAATGCGCCAATCGTAAAGTCAAAATCTCCAACGCCTCCTCCCCTTCTTCGCCTTGAAACGTCCCGGAGTTCACGATGTGTTCGCTCGTCGCCAGCGCCAACAACATTTTGACCACCATCCTCGTAATTTCTAACGCCTTATCATCCTTTCCGCAAAATGCGACCGCTTTACACGTATCCCTCAGCATCGTCGCGCTACACGTCATCGTCTGCGACGATGACCTCGACGACTCCGACGCGCCGCTCACTCGTACTTTCTCCTTCTCCACAAAGTTCATCACCAAAAACAAACACTCCAACGCTTTCACCGCGACTTTCCCGCGTCTCCCTCCTTGTTGGTGCACCTCCTCGTGCGCCAAAATCTCCGCGCACGTCTCCGTGATCTCTCGCAAAATTTTCGTCTTCTTCTCAAAGTGCAAAAAATCCGTCGCCTTCTCTTCCTCTCTCGTCTGGCGTAAAAACGCGCGCAGTTCGTTGTTGTCGTTGTCGCCGATGGTGTTCTCCGAAGAAAAATCTCTGCAAAAGTCTGCGCACCGCTGCCGCAGCTCCTTCGCTTTTCTGGGAAGAAAAAACGACCCACCAAACATGGCCGCCTGCGGAGAGATGAACTCTTTCACCAGAGACGAGAAGAGAAGCGCGGTTTGGGCCAGCAACTGCGCGAAAGCGCCGAGATTGGTGTTGTCGTTCGTCGCGACATCTTTTCTCTTCTCCTCTTCCGTCGACGAGGATGATGCGTCGTTCTGATTTCGCCGGTCTCCTTCCGTCGACGACGAGGCCATTCCTCTCTCTCTCTCTCTCGAGCGCGCGAAGAACACTCTCTCCGTCTCTGTCTTCTCTCTGGCGCCTGCTAAAAATTCGCTCGCGTCGAAGAGAGAAGAGAGAAAGAGAAGTCGTTCTCACTAATAAACGCGCGCAGAGTCCGTTTTTTTTGGTCGCCGTGCGCGTGCGTTCAAAATCTCTCCGGGGGGTTTAGGGTTTGCCGATTGATTGATTGAAACCCTAAATTTTTCTGCGTCAAAAAAATATCCCCTAGACGAGAAGATACACACCTAATAACACTAATAACACACCTCTGTCGCGTGAGATGTTTTCAACGGCCTCTTCCGTCTCGGCGACGAAGAACGCCGCCAGTGGCGTCGCTCGGAGGAGAACGGGAAGAAGAAGAATTTTAAGCCGGAGAGCGCCGCGCGCCTCTTCTTCTTCTTCTTCTTCTTCTTCTTCTTCTTCTTCTTCGTCTGATTTTTGGGAGCGCGATGGTGATGATGATGATGACGACGGAGGAGAAGAACGAGAAGAAGAAGAAGAAGAAACAACGAGACGGAGAGGAACGAGGACGACGGCGAGAGGCGTTTTGGCGCTCTCTTTGAGCGCGATTCTTGCCGGTGGTGGCAGCGGCGGTTTCTTGTGCGCGCCGTGTCACGCGTCGCTGGAAGATTCGCGAAGGCAAGTCATACTCGACATCGAGAGGAGATTGGAACTCGAGAGACAAAGTGGAGGAGCAAACGAACAACAACAACCGAGACCGCGGTGGGAGACGAAGGCGGAGGAACGAGCAATGATGATGCGCGAATACGACCGGCTGGCGATCAAACAAAAAGAAGAGAAAGAAGAGTTCAATCGCAAAGCGACGGCGGTGTACGCGAGACAGGCGGCGGAGAGGAAGACGTTAGCGAGGATCGAGAAGGAAGGGAATCCGGACGGGCTTTCGCAAAGCGAAAAGGAACGCGTGGCGAAAGAGGAAGGCGAGAAAGCGTACGAGATGACGATGAACGCGATAGACGCGAGCGAGTTGGAGCTGAAAGCGTACAACGAACGGATGGAAGAGAGGAGAAGGACGGCATTGGAGAGGAACCGAGAGGAGCTGGAGAAGTTGGAGGAGATGGAGAGGAAAGAGAAGGAGCAGAGCGCGATGTTGGAACAGATTGAAAAAAACTGCGAGAAGTCGTTGGAAGACGTGAATCCGTTCGATGATACCGTGTGTATTTAAGAAAGAGCAAATAGCAATAATGATGATACCATTGATTCAATTTAGGATGATATATATTGATACAAAACAACAGAACCGCGCTCACACGATGTATTTAGTAACCGTACGACGCCGCCGACGAAGACGAACCCGAAGACGAACTCGTCATCGCATCTTCTTCGAAGAACCCCATCACTCTCGGAACTAAATGTTTAATCAACAATTCTAAAGCGGATACCTCCCCGAACGACACCGGGATGTTCACGTTCAATTTTTCGCCAAACTTGGTTTGATTGTAGTTCAAAAACACCCCCCCGGTACCGTCCGGCATTGCTTCCATCTTCAAACCTTTCGTAACCGACCCTTGCGAACTCCCACCCATCCCTGGGTCGTGGAAAAACTCCACTTTTTGCGCGATGCTCGGTCGACTCGGATTCAATCTATTCGCCAACTCTGCCGCTTCGATAGGAGAGAGCATGAACGACCCTTTCCGAGTCCAATCGTATTTCCTCGTCCCGATGGCCGGCGCAAACTCCAAGAGAATCCCGCCCGAACGTTTCATAATCGTCCGCCCTTGCTGATCGGTCTCAAACGTTGGTTTGACCAATTTCACAGATAACGCCGCTTTCGATTTATAAATCGAAAAGTCCACGAACGTCCTGTTGTTGTTGCTTGAAGATGCTGACGCGGATGAATTGTTGCCGCTGCCGTAATAACCGCCACCTCCGTACGAAGAAGACGAATACGACGAAGCGTTGCCGTTGTTATTATAACTCGTATTATTACTGCCATACCCTCGATGTTGCGCTTGCTGTTGTTGCTGTTGTCCACTTCCACTTCCACCGCTATTCCCCCACTGTGGCGCCGATGGCGTCTCTCTGGCGTAATAATTCGCGTCGTACTCCGCCGCCGCCGCGGAGGAAGAAGAAGAAGAAGAGGATTTCGCATCACTAGGCACCCACTTAATCGCCCGATTTGCCCCCGGTCCAGACAACCGATCGCCATTCGAAACGACCAAAGGCGGCGACGCGAACGCGTCGTTGTACTGCGCTTCGTTGCCATTATTATTCGGTTGGTACTGCTCTCCTCCCATTCCGTTTCCTCCGAACGAAGAGGAGGAGGAGGAAGAATAGCTTCTCGTTACGATTTCAAATCTCCTCCTCGTCGTCGCGGGGGATTCGGTTAAAAAGAATCGAACCTTTTTTCCGCTGCTCCCGGATGTCGTCGTCGAAGAAGACGAAGCGCGAACGACGCATCGCGAAGAGGAGGAGGAGGACGACGAAGCCGCGCTCCTCAGAAGGGACCGTCTGGCGGCGGCGCTCAGGCGCAAGCAGCGACACCCCGAAGAGGACATCTTTGCGAAAGAGTGGAGAGTTTTTTAAAAAATTTCTCATCAACTCCAGAAATTTCCCCACGCGCAACAGAGAGATACACACACACATGTTTTCTGTCGTCCCGTCTCTCCTCCAGACGTCGTCGTCCGCTTTGTCTTCTCGCTCTTCTCCCTCTAAAAGTCGTTCCGGGGCTGCTCGTCGTCTCGAGAAGTCGTCGGTGACGTGTTTTGCGGCGGTCAGACGCGGTGTTGCGGTGCAGCAGCAACAACAGTCGGAGTTTGTCCCGGGGTCTCTCCTCTCTCGAGTCGTGAATCTGAACAAGAACACCATCAACTGGGAAGCGCTGGAGAAAGCTTTGGAGAGTTTAAGCGGCAGCGATGGTGGTGGTGGTAACGGTGAGAACGGCGAAGATGCGAGCGGCGTGTTTGGTCTCGTTCGCGGCGAGTTGAACGTGAAAACGAGAGAAGAGTTGACCGAGAGGAGTTTTGGATATAAGGAGTTCGTGTTGTTGCGAACGCTCGGGTTGAAGACGTACACGTTGGCGAGTTGTTTTCGGGCGAAGAACGTGAAGACGCCGGTGCTGAAATGTTCCGTGGGAAGGGTGTTGGCAGATCCTGGGAGTAAAGCGGATGGGTTTTACGGGTTGTACGCGCGGTGCAGCGATGCGTTGAGCGGTTCTGGTGGTGAAGACGACGGCGGGAGCGCTTTGAAGTTTTTGGATCGAGTGACGGAAAGGATAGAGACAATCGCGGAGGAGAAGTTAGACGAAGAATTTGTCAGCAAGACTAAGAATAGATACGCCAAGGACGTAGACGAGAGCACTTTCGAACGGGCGTACGGAGAGAACGCGAAGAAAGCGGTCGAATTTGTGTTTTCTAGCGAGAACGACGAGTTGATTTTAGACGTGCCAAACTTTGATTTGCCCGAGAATATCGGTTCGGCTTTGGCGGGTGGTGAAGTTGGTGCTTTGACCGCAGAGGACGACGACGAACCGTTCGCGTTTGGCAAGAAAAGCAAGAAAAAGAAAAAGAAAGCGCCAGTAGCGGCTTCGGCCATCTCAGACGCGATGAAGAGCGTATCTGGAGGTCAAAAATCAACGTTAGAAGCGCTCGCGGATTTGATCACCACGCAAGCGAAGAAAAAGAAACAACAAGAGCCGACGTTCCCGGAGTTTGCAAACTGGGGGCAGTCTACGGCTGCAGAAGCGATGGGTATTTTGCTCACTATATGCCTAGCGATCGGCGAAGAATGCGTTGGGAACAAAGACTCCCGCGTCATCCTCGTATTACCGAGCGATTTGATGCTCTCCGCGCTCTTCTTCGATCGCGACCCTTGCGTGTTGGGAAACCAAAATGAGAACTTTTGCATCTGCGCGTCGGAATCCGCCGCAAAAGCTTTGCTCGAAGAAGAAAACACCGCGTGCGACACCACGACACTCGCGCGAATACGAATCGAAGGCGCTACGCCGTC
>Ga0181599_1000377_pt1 | contig 46381 bp, 8 predicted proteins | sample 041ome_3_FD_148658 | JGI IMG/M metagenome (GOLD analysis project Ga0181599, IMG submission 148658) | Coastal salt marsh microbial communities from the Groves Creek Marsh, Skidaway Island, Georgia - 041405US metaG (spades assembly) | ecosystem: Environmental > Aquatic > Marine > Intertidal zone >...
CTTGATGTATAATATTAAATAGCTTTAAAACGTTGCGATTTCAGAAACGTTGTTCAGAAAGGTAAAAAGAAGCTTTTTTTCTCTTCTCATTTTCCTTCATTTTAATTTAAAGCACACACACAAAAACTTTGGAGAGAAGAAGAAAAAATGGCATCAGCGTCCGACGGTGGCGAAGATCAAGCGACATTAGCCAATCAGCAAACGAACATAGACGAATCGACGGTGAAAGAACCTTTAGACTTAGTTCGATTATCCTTAGACGAAAGAGTGTACGTGAAACTAAGAAACGATCGAGAGTTGAGAGGGAAATTACACTCCTACGATCAACACTTGAACATGTTGTTGGGAGAAGTCGAAGAAATCACGACGATTCGAGAGGTTGACGAGGAGACGTACGAAGAGATTATCAAGAGTAACAAGAGAAGTGTGCCGTATTTGTTCGTGAGAGGTGACGCGGTGACACTGATATCGCCGCACGAAATTCGTTCGTAAAAAACATTCCATGCTTTTGCAAAGAAAAAGAAAAAGAAAAAGAAGAGAAAATTATAGAAGAGAGCTATGTAGCGTGTAATTGATGATAGAGAAAAAAAGAGGATTTTTACAGTATTAATATGATCTCAACGAACAAAACCGTGTACCTATAGTTACGGTACGTGTGTGTACTATTTACGCTTCACCTTTTGCCTCTTGTCTAGCGAGGTACTCCTTAACGGATAAAGAGTTTCCAGCCAACGCTTTCGATCCTCCATTCGAGGAGGCGTTCATTCTCCCGGCGGCAAATCTTTGCCTGACGAGAACTGGATCGCGCTCCGTGGCTCTTTTCGCGTGCGTTAAAGAAGGTTTCATCCCGTTGCTATTCATGTTGAGGAGTTTATTTTGCGCGAGTTGGTGCGATTTTGAGATGTGATGCAAAGACTCGCGAAGTTTCTCCTTCATCGTTTTGTAGTTCGCGAACGCGTCTTCTTCATCCTCTTCTTCTTTGCGTTCGTTTCCTGCCGCAGCTGTCTCTGCATTCATTTCGGCCATTTTCGCAGCTTTCTCTGCTGCAGCTTTTGCGTTGTTCTCGCCATCTGTTTTCATGGACCAATACGTCGTCACTCGCGTCGGACGTCTCGAAAAAGGATCGTCTTCAGAAATATCTTTACCCTCTTTCACCTTCTTGATGTGTTTCACCGCCGCTTGAGACAATTTAATTGCGTTTGAAAACTCATTTTTCTTGTTGATATCCGCCATGACTTTTTGATTACCGCCTCGTTTGTTTATTTTGTTCTCGATTTTCTCGTTCAATTCTTTGATGGCTTCCTCCAACTTTTCTTGTTGTTCGACGTCTCCTTCCTCGCGGGCTTTCGCCAATTGCATCTTCATCTGCTCTTTTTCAAAGATGAAATTCGTCGATACCCCACCTCGTTTTTGCTTGTTCAGCTCGAGCATTTTTTGAACATCCTCAGCAGTGTATCGATATTCGTCTGCGCCGGTTAATTTTTTTGAGATGATGTCGCAGTCGTCCACCGAGGGAAGATATTTTTTCGCGGTTTTCTTAACGTGTTCGTACCATTTCCCGAACTCTGAATTTTTGAACCGTTCATCGTCGTGATCGAGAATGAGACTACCGACACCCACAGTTGCGTTGCTCTCATCGTTGGCCCGAGCAAACGCATCGTCTACGCGATTTGATGTTTCTGAAATTCGAAACGTCTTCTCGTGACTACCCCAACGCAAAATCAACCACTTTTTCGTGGATTTTTTTGCGTTCGTGCCGTCGTTATACTCGTACGCTTTTAAGCTATACGTTTGCGTTGTTCCTTGATATGATCCGTCCGCGATTCCGGCGATTTGACACAATCGATAGCGACTTTCTTTGTTTTTATCCAAGCCGATGTTCACTCGAACAAACGCGCCTTCCACGGCGCTCTCGTAAAAAGGTTCCGATATCCACTTCTCTAACTTTGATCTTGGAAGTGTGATCGCTCTCACATCTTTTGCCGTAGCTTCTTCAAAAACATCCATATCATCGTCGTATCCAAATCCACCGCTGCTGCTCGATTCGTCGTCTGAATAGTCGCCTCCTCTTTTTCTTCTCCCTCGAGTCGAGGAAGGTTTCTTCTGTTTCGATCTTCGCCCTTTTGTCGTCGTCATCGACGTTCGTCTTCTCTTCTTCCTCGCTAACATTTCTTCCTCATCTTCTGAATCTAACCTGTCCTCGTCATCGTAGGATAAACCCGAAGAAGAGGACAAATCGTCGGAAGAGGACCCGGCTTCGTCGATTTTCTTTTTCACTTTCTTTCCAATCTCTTCCAGAGCCTTCTTCGATTTCTCGTCTTCGCCTTGTCGCAATCTTTCTCTCCCTTTATTCCTTTCCTTCTCTTCTCTCTCCTTCGCTTTCTCTAAAATCCGCTTGCGATCTTTTAAGATTTTCAACTTTGCGCTCCGCTTCGCCAACTCTTCTTCGCGATCCAATTCATTCATTTGCATCAATTCTTGCCGATCGGCCTCGTCTCCGTAGCCGTCGGAATCATACTTCGCGAGAAAAGCTTCGTCATCATTTTCTTCTCTCCCGTTCCCTCCCATCCGCCGCTTCTCGTCGTCGTCGTCGTCGTCATCAGAGTCTAGAAAACGCGTCGACTGGGGGGGCATTTCTTTGTTCGTATCGTCGTCCGACATGTTTTGTTTGAAGAGGAAATTTATACTTTCTTTGTGGATTGGAGAGAAACAAAATGAAGAGATTTTGCTCTTTTGAAAGGAGAGACAATTTTTTGAAGGAGTGAAAATGGGGAGACGAGAAAACGAGACAGAGAGGGATCGATAAAAGAGGGATAAATAAAAGTTCGTCTTCTGCGGCTGGGTTCATTCTAATAACAACGAGTACATCAAACGAGTATTCCATCATTACAAAAAGAAAAGAGTACTAAGTTATCAAGATGCTATCTGAAAATCTCATCATATTCATCATCATCGCATGTGAAAAATCAACTCTTATTGAGATTGCGTTTGTTGCAAGCGTTCTTCCAGCGCCCTGATGCGTTGAGAGCGGTTGTACCTCTCTTGCACTTCTGGTCTTTGACGACCAAATCCAAAGAGACCACCGCCGCTTCCAGTGTTGGCAGATCCTTCGTTATCTGAATCGTCCTCGCTCGAGCTCGAATCAAATTCATCCAAGGCTCCATCGTAGTCCTCATCGATGAAATCAATGTGCATCATCTGCAAGTTGCGTCGGCGTTTGAAGAACATCCACAGCATCCACGCAAAGACGGTCAACACAGCAATTGAGGGGACAATCACAACCGATCTATCCAAGTCACCCTCGACATATTCCACATAGACTGGCATCGGGGGGGAGAGCGGAGGCGCAGGCGGCGGTGGAGAGTAAATAGTCGGTGGCGGCGGGTAATAAACCGTCTCCACGAAATACGGTCCAAACGTGAGCGCGGAATATAAAGAAGTAGAGAATCCTCTTATGGAAGTAGAGTCCGTAACATTGAAGTTATCTGGGCTCCATTTCCTCGGCAAGTCTGACCATTCCGTCACAAAGTCCCCGAATCCATCATCACCCAACGGCCACTGTCGAATTTCGGTTTGGTAGTCTTCTCGATCTTTCGATTGACCATCAAAAATTTGATCCCATGACTTATGCATCGTAAAGTCAAAGTAAGACGCATTGGAGGGGATTCTAGCAGCGTACGCAAAGTTATCCGTGGCAATTGCGTAGTCCAACATCGCAGTAGGTGTGGATGCAATCATTGCTGTGAGAGCATCCTCGCCGAGATTCAAGGAACCTTTATCAGGAGAGTTGAACGCTTTTATTTGCTCCGCAAAATGTCCATTTCCAGATTTCACAAACTGCGGTACAACTATAGCCGTGTAACCGTATTGCTCCTCACCACCGTCGATTAATACTTTCGCAGAGAATGGATTAATCGTATCCATAGCACTCAATGAATAAGTTGTCTTTGTGAAGACAGTCGACGAGACGCGAATGATGTCATCAGACGTAACATTCTTACCGCACGTAAATCCAGCGAGCTCGGAAAAGCATGGTCCATCGTCATCAATGTCAATATTCATGGATAATAGCGGACCCGACACATCAGTAACGTCGCTAGTTATTTGCGGTACTGTCAACATCAAATCAGTCGAACGTTCGTTTCTAAGAATCTGAGTTGGGGAACGTCTTTGACCGGCGAAGCCAGTCACCGTGAAATAGAACGCTTCAACAGATTCCGGGTCTTCTCCGGGAACCAAGGTATCCGCAATTGCCTGTCCAAGCCACGTAGTTGCGGTAATAACATCGTTCATTTTGTCTTGGTCTCTGATAATTGGACTGTTATGGCACCCTACGTACGCCTGCACTAACATATTACTCAAAAACTCAGCCGCGCAAACCTTTGCAGCATCTGTTAACTGCAAGTCCACATTCAGCGCACCGTCCACATAGAGTCTATGTTGAAACACCGCACCCTTTATCTTAGACGTCGCCCCCGAGCTAAACAACACGTCAAACGCTTCGTTCGAAATCTCACCTGGCTTCCATAATATAGTATTCATGGAGCAAATATACTTCTCGAGATAGTCATCGTCTACAGAAGATGCGAGATCCAACGGTGAGTACTCTTGAACGAGTTGATTTTTCATGGCTAAGAACTCCGTCTCGACAGAATTGCATGCAAGTGCCGGAGTTGGTTGATCACTAATAGTAGCCGGTGGAACGCCCCAAGTCTTACCCCAGACGTTGATAAATGATAAAGCACGTGCTGTGTCTTTCGCTCCGACGTAAGCGTTGAAATCAGTGTTAATCAAAGTCTGCGCAACTTCTGATGATGCCGCATACCAGCTACGGCCAGACGCCCGAACCTTTCTTCCTTTCGCGGTCCTAGCCGGGTCTTTCGCATCCGTGATTTCCGTGTTCGATATACGCTGAATAATTTTGATCGATTCGGCGTCAAACTTAGCTCTGCGTTCAGCTTTGGTACCTGACATTGCAATTGATCTCCAGTTCTCTGCCAACATACGCCTGCGGGTTGAGGACGAGCTCGAGGTCGAGTCGCCAAAAATCGCAGCCGTGGAAGTTTGCTCCGCATCTTCCGTCAACTTTCTGACCAAGTTACAGGAAACTTGCTGAGTAGTATCCTCGTCAACAATTGCAGCTGCAAGAGGATTGATTCTCAAGTAGTAGTCTGTTGCGTACCTCGTTGCCATTCCTTGTTCATCGTAAACATAAACAATCAAAATGATATCAGCAGTGTTCACACCATCACCAGCCGAGGGCAACGAGAAGCCCGAAATTTTCGTGTTCGTCGTTTCCTTACCCGAAATGGCTGTTTCTTCGCTTTCTTGACCTCTGAGGGCGTAAGCGAACTGGTACAAACAAGATGTAGAACAATCAGTAGTTCCATCTAACCATTGTTTTGCAACAAGCTCAAATTCGGTTTGTCCATCCTCGAAGCCGTAATCCACAAGCAAGACTTCCTGTTGAGTGGCGTCGTCAACGACATTTTCAGCAGCAGGTACGGACTTATAAGAATCTTCTCCACATTCGCAACCATCGATGGCCGACGGACATAATATCGTCGAAGTCATTTCATTATACCTAACTTCCAAGAAGCCGCCAGAAGGCGGTGTTCCAACTGTGATCGTTTGGCTTGCTTCACCAGTAGTTCCCGAAGCTTCCAAAATCACGGTGCATTTAAACGTGTACTCGGAACCAGCCAAGAGAGTATTCGGCGCAAGAGTCAATGAGCTTTGTTTGACAGCTTCAGACGGTTCTACGCCGTAAGAAGTCGAGACTAAAGATTCCAAACTACCTCCTGCAAATCCTACAGAACCAGACACGAGTTCCCATTGATAAGTGACACTTTCGCCCGAGGCGACAGCCGCAGTCGCGGAAGGTGACTCGCACGTGAGTGTACCACCTCTGGTTGGTGACCATTCGCCTTGAAAGTAATCTTCATCGTCGTCTCCGATAGTTACAGAAACGGACGTGATACTCGTCCACGTGACGTATGCTGTTTTCGTTCTTCCGGTGAGCGATGACTGACCGCGAACTCCTTTCGAGATGGTACAGCCAATCTCGTACATGTTATTCGTTCCGAGATATTGAAGTAGATCACTCCCTGGAATAGATATGGTGTCAGTGTCAGTCGCAAACATAGCACTCGCATCAGTGAAGCAATCTGCACCATCGGCGATCTCAACCAGTTCGCACGTCGATTCACCATCAGGAATTTCACATGCTTTCGTGCAGAACCAGTAGTAACTCCACGGATAAGCCACACCAGACTCATCACGTGAGTCTTCAGGATCAAACGGAGACGCAACGAGTGAGTTTGTCAAAAATGGTGAAACAATTCTATCTCCACCAAGCCTATCCTCGACGATAATTTCACGGTAAGCGACATTCACTTTCGTTGTTGATGTTATAGCTTGAGCAGTATTGCCGGAAGAAGCAATAGTTGCCGTAACTAACAACTCATACGTTTCTCCAGGTTCGAAAGAGTTTGGAGGAAGAGTAAGTTCCGGAGTCCCTCGCGTATTAATCCAATCAGAAGATTCAACTTGCAAGGATCCCGCTGTGAACTCCCAATAATACTCGAGAGCGTTCAAATTCTCGGGATAATCCATGCAAGACGTGTCCGGAGCTGATACGTACGAGATAATTGTCAAGCGATCCGAAGCGTAGATGGTAACTTCTTCCGGAGTTGCAATCTTGGGCAAAGGAACAGCAGCGACTGCCGTATCAAAAGTCGCAGTTGACGTTGTTCCTAAAAAGTTCGTAACTTGTAACTCAGCAGTGTACGTTCCGCCTGGCACAAGGTCCGTGTACGGAACGAAGAGACTATCTGTGCAAGTATTAATCTTGTTAGCTGTGTCAACTTCGCAAATATCAATATTAGATACATCTTGCGTACTGGTAATTCTCCAAACGTACGTGAGGGCTCTACCACCACCACCAGTCGATCTCAACGCATCAAAGTTGAGAGGAGTGCACGTACCAACACTGACCACACCAGTTATTGAGGCCTTTACAGATGGGTAAATGAGAGGTCCAAGGACACCCGTCGACGCAACGGCGAAGTACGAATTTCTGTCCTTCGTTCGGATGGTTTGTTGCTTCAAGGTGATGAACGATGCCGCGTTCTGCGACGTTTGTGGCTTCACCGTAGGGTTCGATCCGAGCGTAATTTGCAAATAATTGTGAGTTTTCGAGCCAGCGCCATCATCGGTCGGAATGTTAGTCCACTTACACAATGGGTTCGTACCCAAAAGACTGATCGTGGCTGTGGCAAGGACGTTCGAACAGTCAGATGCGCCTATTTGCATAGCCTCATCTGTCTCCACATCGAACACAACTTGGATCGTTGACAAAGAGTTTGCAAATCTCACTTCCGTGACAACAGGCGCAGGAACTGGTTTCACGGTGATGACTTTATTTGAACCATCACCAATCGCTTCTTTCTTTTGAATTATTTGGATGTAGTACGTGCCCGGCAGAATTGTCGAATACGTAAATTTGAAGACACCCGGCGAAACGTACTCAGCGCCGTTATTCGTGTATTCATATCCTTGAATCTCCGCACCTTCGGGTACGATTTCATCAAGGTCGATGGTAATCTCAAAGTCGTTCAATTCATCATCCGCGCTGAATGGGTGCAATCCAGAGCTAAATGCAAGGTTTCCGTACACGTCTCGCGTGGTGATGTAAACCGTTCGGTCCGTAGAAGTAGCAACAAGACCAGATGCGATGCCACCAGATAACGTCGTTTTATACACATTCGCAGTGCCACCTACAACCGTGATCGGAACATACATGGACGACACCATTGACCCACCGGACTCGTCTCGTTCAGTCAAGGATAAGTACCAGGTTCCTTCCTTGTACAAGGTGAACGTTACAGAGTAACCACCGCTTTCCTTCGTTCCAGAGTATCCAGTGACGGTGCCAGTCCTTGAAGTGGCACCGGTTGCTTTCAAAGCATCGCTGGGAATCAATTCAACATCCCATAGGAGCGCTGGAGTAGCGTGATCGTAGCCATATATATCTTTGGCGTAAATACTGAACTCAAATCTGTCTCCCGCACTCACAGTGGTTCCTGAAAGTTCTTCAGTTGTAACACTCGCCTCCGTGGCCTGCACATTCACCACACCGTTCGTTACCTCGACAGATGCCGTGGTAACAAGCAACTTACCTCCAACAGGTCCGAGGTAAACACTCACAGTGTTTGTGCCAACGTAACGCGGAACGAATTCAACTTCGTATTCGTAACCATTACCATCAATCTTCGTGATGATACCCTCAACAACGATAGTCTCCGACTCCACCGAAGAAGCAATTTCAACGTGGAACTCGTCGTTCCCGGCGACGTCGTCGTACTCGGCGTAGTTTCCAAAAGCATCTCTAGCGATGATGGAAAATTTTGACGAAAGGCCTGCACGAACCAAATTCGTTTCATCGGGCTCGAGACCTGTACCTTCAATGGTCGACGTCAACGCCGAAGTTGCCGCTGGGATTACAGTCAAAATCATTTGAGAGTTCGCGATCTCCACGCCATCGAAGGCAACAAAGATTGGAACTTCACCAGACTTTTCAGGCTTGACAGTGACTCTCCATATGCCAGAACCATCGTTAACAACAGTCGGAGCAGTTGGCACAAAGCCAGAAGATACTTGAACAGACGGAGCGGTGGCACTATTCGAAGCGACATCTAATCCATTCACGTCTCGTTCTTGAATGAAGAAGACAATTGCTTCTCCCGCCACGGTTTCAAAGAAAATTGAACCTGCAACTGGAATCTGCGAACCCAGCATAAGAGTACCGTCCGAATCGATGGCCAACAAAGCTGCTGATTTTTCCGCACTCGATTCACGCGTCGAGGCAACATCGTAGACTTGAACGGTTTCACCACCGGAGAGACCATCTGAAGTGCCGATCGGATCATTACCAGTAGCAATTTTAGCGTACATAGAATACGGATAGCCCAGGTCATACGGAATGTACTTGAACATGTACGTACCAGCACCAGTGTACGTCGGCCCGATAACCTCAACGCCAGAGATAGCGCTTGCCTTATCAGTTGCATTCGATATGCCAGAATTAGAAAGAATCTCAAATTCTAGAGTGAATGCTGTAGTATCAGTGCTTTTATCAGTTGTGATAATACCACCGGTTCTATCCGCAGCTTGAATGTAAATCGTAGATTCCGATCCAGCAATAGCGCCAGAAAAGATACCGGCACCTGAGTAAGTTGAGTACGGAGCACCAATTGCACCCGGTAGCACCGTGCACTCGTAATCCTTCTCCGTAGTGGGGTCAATCACCTCAGAACCATCAATGTAAAGAGAGAGACGCAATGAACCCGCAGCAGGAGGTGAGAAGTTCAGGATAGTGATGTAATCACCATTCACGGCGTTACTTGACGTGAAAGTGATGTCAACTGCGTAAGTTTGACCTCGGACTGTGAAGACGTTCAGGGCCAAAGAATCAAGAACTGCAGTTAGCTCATCACTTTCGCCGATCACATTGCCATTAGCGTCACGAACGTACAATTCAACTGTCGAAGCCACGTCCGTTTGAAACGGAATCGTGGGTGAAATTCCAACAAGTGTAGTAGTAGAAGCGGACGGCTGTCCGACATAAACTTGAATGGAGAATTGTTCTTTCGTGTCGTAGTTTTTGTACAGATTCAATGCCAAGTCGTTGTCGTATACGACAGTCACTAAACCTGGCGCAACGTCAACAGAGGGGAGAGTAAAGTCAACCGTTAACAAGCCAATCGAGGCATCCGAGATTTCGAACGGCAAGAAGCCAGGATTATTGAGTGTATCAACTTTAAGTTCGAACAAACCGCTGTTTTGCAAGTCAGTTACAACATTTCCGTACTGATCCTTCGCGATTAAAGACAGAGTTGAGAGGACACCCGCCTCCACTCCGGCAGTCAAAGCATCTCCGTACAGCAAACAGTCCTTCAAAGATACAGACGAATGAAGCACCTTACCGCCAGATGGTACAGAAAGGAGAGATTCGCCGCGCAACTTAACTTCGACGATCAAGTCGCCAGACTTTTCAATTGTGTAAGTAGCTTCGTATGTGCCGTCAGACTCTTCAACGTACGCAAACTGACCGAAATCAACTACCGAGCCACCTGCAGAAATTTCATACGTGAACTCATCTGCGCTTGACACAATGGCATTCCCAATGGCGTCTCTTGCAATCAGGGTAAGTTTGGCTTCGTTACCGGCAACGATGTAGCCAGTCGACTGTAATCCGAATCCAGTTCCTGAGACTGTTGACGCAGTAGAAGCAACTCCTGGCTCAACAGTGATAAGGAAGCCCGTCTCATCTGTTGTACCGACAACTGCTCCAGATCTTGTGATCAACAATTTGAAATCACCAGATTGCTTTGGTTGTACTGTTATAGTGTACATTCCATCGCCATTATCGACGATGTTAGATGGAGAGATGCGAAGTTCGCTTTGACCGGTGGTTAGCGTGGGGACTAATTTAGCGCTCAGAATTTCACCACCGGTGCTCAAAGTGTTTCCTTGAGAGTCGCGCCCAAAGACATACACGAGCGAGTCTTCAGCGACTTTGAATTCGGAGGTACTATCAGCGCCGACGACCTCAGCCATAGCAGAGACGAAACTACCAGGGGATATAACTGTACCAGTGTATCCAGAGATGGGAACTTCTTCACATACAGGTGGGTCTGAGGAATCACACGCACTAACTTGCATGTCAAGTGTACCCGCGACAGTAGAAATATACTCACCAACAAAAGCAGATTGAGCACTAACATACACGAGTTCAATATCACTTGCAAACGCTGCTTCATTTACATCGCGCCTCATCAAGTTGAATTTCACTGCACTGAGCGAGGACTGAACGATATCGTCCGTCAAAAGGTTCGAAACAGAGTCGCGAAATTGTACTTTAACAGCACCCTTCGCCAAAACCTTACTTGAGAACACACCTTGTCCACCTACCACTGAGTTAGAAATATCAAGGGCACCAGCACTGACATCAAGAGAAAGAGCAGCTTGAGCGAGGGTAAGAACACTCGATGTCACACCATTCTGAACGAGTTGCGCAGTGCCTCTATACACACCAGCCTTGACAGGTTTGATGAAACCGTAATAATAGTACGAGTCATTTTCGGTATCCTTGACCAACTTCATCGTACCATCACTCGCCGAACCAGTGTAAGTGACGGTGTAAGCAGCAGGACCGGTGAGGGCGATAGAGAACGTTTCTTCTTTATTCGCTAAATTCTTGTAATCCTGGCCGTTGTAATACGCATCTCTTGGGTAAATGTAAACAGGTACGCTATCACCTGCAACGATGCTTCCATCCGTGTTCCCGAGCTGAACATAAGAAGTTGAACTAGACGTGACGCTAGAAACGAGTTCGAACGTGAACTCCCCAGGATTCTCGTATTCGACAGAACCGGTGACTAAACCATTGACAGCGACCGTCAATTTGTACGGTGCTTCAGCTACACTAGTCTTAGTAAAAGTAACAAAGTATGTGCCACCCGCATCTTCGTTGACGTAGCCAAACGCACTTGGATCGAGGCCCAAACCAGAAAGCACCGATGAATCAAATAATTGAAAATCTGTGTACTCAACGAAATTTTCGTTGTTCCCATTGAAGACAGTAAGCACCAGAGAAGGTGCTGCGGATGGTACCGCCAATATACCATCGCTGTCGTAAAGCGTGATGGCGATGGCAGTCAATTCACCCGCAACTCCATATGTTATTCCAGGACCTGAGATAACGCACCTTTTCTCATCCACATCCGTGCTTACGGAAGAGGAGATTGGTATGTTCGAGAACGGAGAGCCTGCAATAGCCTCACTATCGTAAGCAATATCGACCGTGACCGTAGCGTCTGTGCTACCCTCAATCATATACTCAAATCGATAAACTCGGGAAGATTCGTCCCATGTTGGACCGCTTTGAATAATCGATCCCGCAGTCGTGGTAACAGTCACTTCAAACGAAGAGGCACTTGTACCTGCCGTGACGAGAAAATCTGAGGCATCACGAGGATCTATGGCAATGTAAGTTTGGATGCCGAGAGAGCCTCCAACAATACCAGGTCCAGAAGCGCGCGTGTAGCTCGCGCTAATAGCACCAGCAACAATCTCCTGCTGGAATGGCGAATTGGCAATATCCACGCCGCGAATATTGAGGGCCGTTTCCATGTAACCAATAACAGATGGGGTGTATTCGATGGTGTATTTCCCAGTAGCACTGTCAAAAGTCACAGAGTGTTCCTGGATGGTCGATTCTTCCATTAATAAGGCATCATCAGAGTAAATCGTTTGTGAAATACCATCGATGATGTCATTCACGAGATTACCGCGGTCCTTCTTGAAGTTTCCATACACATCTCTCGCCTCCAAAGTCAACGTAGCCTTACTGTTGACTGTTGCAGAAGCCGTAATACCAGCACCAGTGAGGGTAAATTTCGAATAATCCGCATCAGATGCGATGACTTCCATGTTCAATGGTAACTGAGACCCACCAGGGCCGTCCAGGACTAGCCCATCTGATATGTATGCTCGGAGAGCATAAGTTCCAGTCGTTTCCGCAGACCAGCGCACTCGCCAGTTTCCTGGTTCAGATGCACCAATTTCTTGAGCGTAGCCATACTTAGCAGGAGCTGGCCCGCTTACGTACTTGTAGCCTTCAGGCCCGTATTTGTTCGGAGCCGCGAATGTAAGATTCGTCGGCGTACCATACGGATCATACGTCAATTGGTTCGAGTACTTATCCGCAGTAATAATCTGATAGTTGTGTTCCGAACCAGCAACGGCTACCTGCGTCAATGGAACTGTTCGGTCATTTCTTGTGTACGAACTTGAAGCTACGGCAACCCCAGGATCGACATTCACGTAAATAATACCGTTGGCGGGTGAATCTATGACAGTTTCTGTGCTCACGCCGTCAACTGGTCGAATTGCAGAAATTGTCAACTGCGCCGGGGAGGTCACTACGGCTGTAAAAGAAACCTTGATTGAACCATCCGGGTTCGTAGTGAAAGATGGCTCTTGTCCACCACCGGCCGAAAGTTCGAGATTTCTTGACACTACTTTAAATTTGTTCGTATCAGGCATCTTCGTGATCGTGTTGCCTGACGCATCGACAGGCTGAATGGTGAACGAAGTAACTTCGCCAGCCCTGGCAGTCATCGTAGCATCACTCAAAGCTTCACCGTACGCGAACGAGTACATTGGCGAGATATTTGGAGAAGCAACCGACATCGTGTACGGAGAACCGATAATGTGATCACCGTCGTAAGTGATGTTGAACTGATATTCAACACCATTTCCGCCAGTTGGCAACGTGTACACAATGTTGTAAGTGCCATCTTCATTATCAGACAAGGTAGCGACATTGGTGAGGAGCGACCCAGCTGTTGGTTTCGTTTGAATTGCAGAAACAACGAGCGGATTTCCGTCTCCACCAATTGTGATTTCGTTATTGAATTCATCCCGGGCAACAAATTTTAACGTTCCACTTTCCATTGCAGTGACAGTACTTGGAGGTGTCGCGAGTAATCCCGAAGTTTTGGAATTCGGTGAACCCGCAGTAACTGTGATGGAAACGGACTCTCCAGAGACAAGACATCCGTCAGGGTTGACCTCCAAATCATCCGGTGAGCCACTCGCGCAAAGTCTTACAGACATGTCAAACGTCCCCGTGAGGTAAGTTATGTTGTAAAATACTTCGAACAAGCACTGGTCAGTCGTGAGACCAAAGCAACCATCGAGTGCAAAGCAGTTCTCCGAGCTTGAGGAAAATTTTTCTCCCATGTTGCCTTCCGAAGTTCCAACAAAATCAATGCGGCAGGAAGTCAACGCATCTTCTCTCTCGTCTTCTGACAATTTATAGAGAGCATTAGAGCCGGCATCATAGGCTGAGATGAGCACAGATTTTCGTTCGTCCGCGATAGAACCAGACAGACCGTCCCCATTCATGAGAGAGTTTGCCGCATTCACAACGCCAGGAACAACTGTGACCTTGAATTGTTTGACTTGAACCGCATCAGAGACCGGTGCCGATCCTTCGGTTGTTGAGATACCCATAGCAAATCTCGGTTGCAAGCTGACAGAGATGGTGTATGCAGCGGTGTTGGAGAAAGTCAACGAAGCTTCAGCAGACACCGATCCATCAGGAAACGCCTCCACGTAGTTTGAAGGAATTCTGCAGTCCGGAAAGAATGATGATGACGGGAAGCATGCCAACGAAGTAAATTCAGCATTCAAAGTTTCCGCTTGTGACGCGGTAGCCGTGACTGTGAACACATCCCCGGGGTAATCCGAGGAATAGTATTGCACGTTGCCGTATGAATCTTTCGCCGAAATCGCAAACTCAACGGGAAATCCTGCGGTAGCAACAATCGGGTTCGTTCCTTGAACACCAGATGCAATAACAACATCAACGCTGGAAGCTGTAGTGAAATCTGGTCGGATGACGAGATTAGAATATCCTCCAAACTCGGCAACAAGATCAGTGCTAGCACCAGCCTCATCGAAAGCAATCTCACGTAAGCGAGCGCCAATTTCGACGCCGTTCGCCGTGATAGATATCGGCCACGTTCCTGCCGTACTGTAGTAGTAGTCGATTCGGAACTCACCCGTTGTACCTTCCACTGCTGTGATGGCGATATCAGATCCAGAGAGTACGGTTCCACCAATTGATAACTGGATGGTGACATCATTTCTGCCCATTTGGACTCCATCTTGATCAAATGTCAAGATACGGAAAGAACCTGAGGGTTTTCCCGTGCTTGCTACAGATGCGAAGCCAAGCGTAAGATCACCATCACTGGTGGACAAATATGCAGCTTTGTAGGTAGTCTGCAATGGATCCAAAGTCTGAACAGAATCGGCAGTTTTGATATCCAACAAACAACCTGATGAAGGAATGGTGATGAAATCGCATCCAATTTGAACAAAACCAGTGCCGTACTCAATCTTGAGCAATGCTGCTCCGGCAGCCACAGGCGTGTACGTGATGGTGTAAGTACCATCACTGTTATCAGTTACAGTTGTCGTAGAGCCTGTCTGGTTCAAACTCGCCCGGAAAGTATCTCCACCCGACGTTTTTAAGTTGCCAAAGGAATCCACAGCTTGAATGACAACTTCTGACGCAGCTCCAAACAGAGTTCCTCGGACACCCGCGCCACTAAGGAAGGACTTGGAAGCAGAAGCGGCTCCAGCAGTAACAGTGAAAACTCGAGGAGAATCTGCGATGTTTGCACCATTTATCTTGAACGAGAGACTAGAGGTACCAGCCACTGAAGGAGTGTACGAAACGTTGTACTGACCGAGTGCTGTATCAAAGACAAAGGATGGTGCAGTCTCCGTAACAAGATCTTTCGTAACACCGAGGCCACGCGATACCACTAACGAAGAAGAGGCACTCGCAGGACTCGTGTAGACTCTGTTCGAGTACTTATCTCGTGGAACAACGACAAAACTGGACTTCACTCCAGCTTTGGCAGAGTTCCACCCCGTACCCGAGGCCGTAGAAGTCGTAGCTACGATAGGTCCAGAGGTGATGTATGCTTTATAGCTTGAAACGTCGGTAGCAGCAACACCGTCAACATACAATTTTAAAGTGTACGTTCCCGTGATTGTTCCTAAATACTGAAGAGTCACCAAACCAATTTGAGTGCCGTCTGAACCGAGAGTAATTGAAATGGCATCAGCGCTGTTAGAAACTACTGGTAAAGAGCCAAACAAGGTACTCGATTTCGTAGTTGACTGCAAAATCATTTCAGCCTTGACATCCACAGATCCAGCTGGGGAAGAAGTCAGGGCGTTTCCATATCTATCGTACAAACGCACAACCCATGTTCCACGAGTCACAGACGTTGCATTCGTGATAGAAATGAGCTTCGTCGTGCTACCAACGACGGCACCAGGACTCACGACAGCAGTGAAGCTTCTGACCGTGGCCGCAGTGGCTCCAGCCGGTGTCACAGAAACTGTCACCGGTGTTGTACCTGCCGTTGTGAAAGTGTATGAAACCTTATAACCGCCCGTATTTGTATTCCAAACACCCTGCGAAAGGACAATGTTGTTCGCCCGAAGCACGACAACCATTAGCACGTCACTTACCGCAACGTTTCCATATACATCAGCGGGAAAGATGTACAGCGAATATTCCGTACCAGCAACAAAAGCAGCAGAGCTTCCTTGTGCAGGTAAACCAGCCGAAGCAGCAAATGAAGCAGTTCCGTCGACCAAGGCCGGCGCAACCACATTATTCGTCGCAATGATAATCTCTGGGTTCACCATCGTCAATGCTACTCCACTGGCATAGGCCAAGACAGAGTATTGATCGGATGCGAACTTAAGTACACCTTCGGCGACTAATCCAGTTCCGGTACTGTCGGCCTTAATAGTCAAAGTTTGGATTCTCGCGGTGTTTTTCGACTTGATCTGGACAATTACGTCATCCGAAAATCGAGCCGTGGTGATGGCGTTTCCATATGAATCTTTCAAACTCAACGGTAACGATAACGTAGCTCCGGGCGCGTACCCACCTGCTGGAGTTGAAGGCTTCGTAATAGTAGACACACTTCCACTTGCCTTCGCGGCAGCTAAAGTGAAAGAAACAGGCGAGTCCTTCACCGCATGATAGACCGAAGGCGTGTCCGCATCAGCTTTAGATACTGAAAGTGTGTAAGTCCCAGACTTCGTTGTGTACAATTTGTCCACATAAAGACGGCGATTCATATCCGCGTCTCCTGCACCGGTTCCTAGTGGTGATAAAGTCAATGATACTTGACTTTGAGGTCGAGAAAGTTTCGAGAGAAACGTCGTGGAAATCGTGTTCATATCCAAATTATATTCCAGGTTCCATTGATTTATGATGAACGTCAAACTCGATCCAACAACGCCAGAAACTGGTGCACCGGTTACCTTGAAGTAATCTGCCTCGTTCGTGAGGAACACAGAGGCAATGTGGGTAGACGATCCTTGATCAAGCGGGTACCCGTCTACTGAGACTGTAAGTGTGTATGTTTCAGCGTACAGGGGAGTAAATGATCCATAGTATGAACCAACCGACCCTGTTCTATCAGAAAGAGAATTCGAAACTTCTGCAGCTCTAGTTCCGGAGATGCTCCCAGTCACAGTGACAGAAAATGCAGAGGATTGTCCAGAAACAGCAATGCTATTTCCAAGACGGTCGATAGCAATGACATAAAAGTAAGCAGGTTGACCAACTTCGATGTATTCACTCGGCGTGGTCATCGTAGACTTAGTACTTGGTACATCAGAAACCACGTTGATACTGGTAGATGTACTGAGAGTTTCACGATCGAATGGTTGGTCTGTATCCACATTCAATAGGTTACTTATCTTCGCAGTGAACGTATATGTTCCAACTGTATTCACTGACGGAATCGAAACAAGATGCTTACCAGCAGAGATACACGATGTGAAGGTACCTGGTTCTGATAACTCACCACCGGTGACACCCCACGCCCAATTGAAGTTATCGCGCGTAACACACGTCGGATTCGAATAGATATCTTTTATGGATACTATTATTTTTTGAGTTCCAACACGTCTAGTGCCGTAATCCACCGTAGTTGACGAGGTAGCAATGTATGTGCTCGCTTTTACAACAATTGTCTTGGAAACCGCAAGCTCATTCGTATTGACGTAAATCTTGAAGGTGTACGAGCCAGCAACTTGTGGAGCTGTGAACTTAATTTTAATGTCATACGGTTCTTGCGTATCCAAGGGAGTAATGACGATGCTGTCAGTAAATGAAGACGACGCAGGCGTACTCGTGAACACGATACCACTTGCACTCGGAACTTCCTTCTTATTTGTGGCTTGGTTCCCTTGAGAATCCAAAGGATCAAGCGTGAACTCTTCCTCCTCGCCCGCAATCAAGGATGTCGGGAAGTCTACCGCGACAGACTCCTCGGAAATCGGACCATGTCTCACGTCGATGACAAGTTTATTATCAACGAATTGAGAAATAGCTTCACCATATTCATCACTTCCAATTTTTACATCTAACTCAATCAATACCGGAGCCTTAATCAAGAGTGAAATTGAATACGTGCCATCAAAATTGTCTTTCCAGGGCTGAGCAGACAGGCCCGCGTTCTCAACAATAGCTTGGCCCGCATTCTCATGACCAGCAGGGAAGACGCAGCTCGTGTAATCAGCGGCGGTACCAAATTTGCAAAGATACGAGACAAACAAACTTTGGCCACCATTAGAGAGATCGATCAAGTTATCAAGTGTTTGAGAATCTCCAGAATTCCAGCCTCGTGTGACAACTGTGTAAGTGACGGTCCCAGTTTGCGTGAAGCTCTCCTTGCCGCCACCCGTTGCAGAATCTCTTTCCACACAATCAACGGCGTTTGAATTCAAGGGTTCCGTCGCCGATCCTTCATCACAGACGCCGTACATATACGAGTTCTCTGGACTGATGACGGTTTCAGAAACTTCAAATGAAGTGATCATTGCGCCTGAGGCCAATTGACCACCAAACACAAAGCTTCCCGCATCGTTCTTGAACACCACCATGGCAATGTAGAAGCCTGCATCAGATGCATCGTAAGAAATCGTGTACGTACCGTCAGCATTGTGCACGGCGCTCGCAGGCACAGCGCTAGATCCGCACCCAGCTGGATCAGCCGCTGCTACAGTTCTGCTCGAGACTTTGCAAACCCGAGCAACGAAATCTTTGTCTTCTCCGTAGACTAATCCCGAAGATTTCGACGAAATTTTGTTTGGGAGAACGCTATCGTACGGAGTCAACTCAAAACTGGACTGGCCAGTTCCTTTGTTGTCCGTAGTAGAAGAAGTATCGGAATACTGCAAGTCCCAAATTGTATGCGCGACAGACATCGTACCCGGAATGACCGTGAACTCTTCGTAATCGGGGATGAGGTTTGCTTGAACAACCGTAGTAGAATCGTACGGCGCCCCAGTACCCGCCTGAACGAAATAACCTTCATAAGCGAGCATCTTACCCACTGTCGGCCAATATTGCAGAGCGAAGGTTTCTTCATTCTCATCGTCGTACAAGCTCATGAAGTAAGCCTCCACTTTAAAGCGAGTGGCAATTTTCCTATCTACTGTAAAATATGCATTATCATCGTAAACCGCAGCCGAAGCAGAGTCAGCTGTTGATGCTGTAATATCCGTGCCAATGACTAAGACATTGTTGATTTCTACAGTTGGAACATCTGTTCCGATGATTGTAGGGGACCACGTAACACTACTTCCCGAGTACTGGCTTACTTTTGAGGTGAAGTAATGCGTTTTCAAGGTAGAAGACACCGTTCCGATGTTCTTTAATCCCGTGTTAGAATTGGCCATGAAACCCTCGGTGTCGAGCTCGATAGTGTAGCCAACTTTGTCAGTTGACGATGCTTTGAACACGGACGTAGAACGCTGCGTACTCGGTTCAAGCGAGTAATATTGCGCCATATCTCCTGCAGTCATTCTCGTAAGTGTTACGGTGTACGTGGTGCAGAGAGAGTCCGTGCACGTCGCATCCGGAGTATCCTTCGTACTACTGGGAAGAATTGTTAAGCTGACCGTAACGGGGGTTCCAGGAACTAGGTCATACACGGTATAACTCGTATCCGTTCCATGGATGGCATCACCCGCATCATTTGTTTTAACAACATCGTTGATTCGGACATACGTTCCTGGGTACAATTCCCACTCAACTGTGGCGGCGTCGGCGCCATGTTGGATGCTTCTGGTGTACGCGAGAACAGAAGCGTCAAACGAAAGTGGTTCGGTCACAGCACTACCAGTAAAATCGACACCTCCAACATTTACCGTACCGTTGATATCGTACGCATTAATAGAAGACAAGATGGCAATGTCCTCAGAACTCTGAGGACTTCGGGTTACCTGTATTGTGTACGTGTTGATGACGGTGACACCATCTTCTTCATCTGTGTATTCCACGGAGACTGCCACATAGTTCTGATCACCAACGTCAGGATAAACTTTGTAACTCTCGGATGAATCCAACAAAGTTCTTGCGCCAGCTCCTAAGGATACATACACAACGGACCCTTCCTTGGCAACCAAGTTAGCGGCCGCTCTAATATCGAGTTCAGTCGTGTCGTACCCAACCGTGGCAGAGTACGTGTTCACGGTTGCATCAAACGATGGCGTGAATCCACTCGGAGTGAGACTGAGAGATGTAAGATATGGCGCAACTTTACGAGACGATGAGATAATGTAAGAACCGGAAAATCCAGTTGTTCTCGACGTTACTGCAATGGTGATATCAATCTTGCCAAACGGAATTTCGACGCAAGAAGCGACATTGGTAGCAACCGCGAGTGGCGCACCTCCACCCATTTGAATGCTTGAACTGTAACTCACAGTATCGAATGACATGGTGAAGCAAACGGATGAGGAATCAAACGGAACTGGCATGTCGTATGCGTACGTCGTGGCAGCAAAAGAAGGGTCCAGTTTAGCACCCGTCGAGCCTGAAATACTGAGAGTATTCAAAGTTGGGAGTGCCTCTTTTGTAAAGGTAACTGTGTAAACGTTCACGACGTTCAAGTTACTCAAATCCCTCACATAAATTTTCAGTGCTCCGATATCTTCCGTAACACCCGTAGTGTCGTGTGTTTTGTTTTCTCCACTTGTCAAGCACGTTGAGAAGTCTTGACTCAAACTGACTAGACACGTAGAGCTGGTACTGCTTTTAGATACGGTGTAAGTGAAGCTGTTCTCTGCGCTCCCCAAGGCAGCCACGTAATTGTAACGAGACGTTGAGAAGGTTGGCGTAACAGAAGATGAGAAAAAGGTCAAAGAGTCTAACTTTGGCAACGTGCCACGTGTAACATAGTACATGTAAATAGACTCGACTCCACCTATTGCAAGACTTCCTTGCACAGTTATCGTAATTGCAGTCGTCGTGCCTTCCGCAACTGGCACAGTCAAACGCCCACTTTCTGGGAAAGCAATACGTGAGAGACTACCATATTGTACGAAAGCATCAGAGACTGGAACATCGCCAGTTTTAAGGAATGCCACAGAGATGTCTAATTCAGATTTTGTCGCAGCGACTGTAGACCGGTAGACGTAAACGGATGTTGAAAACGAGGGCGAAAGTAAAATCGCTGCGTCACTCGAGTCCACGACAGCGATACTCGTGAGTTTCGGAGTATATGGCCTCGTAAATGTGAACGTGTACGTCGAACCGCCATCCACGTTTTGACCCTCAGCAACTGACTGCAGAGTAATAGAGGAGAGGCCGGAACCATCCGTAGGAACAACAGTCACCGTGTGCGTGCTCAAACCTTCATCGATTCGTAGTGGTAACGCGTATGCACCAGAAGTAGAACAACTCACATCGGCTTGATCACACGTTACCTCAACTCCATCAACAAACAGGACGGAAGATGAAGACGGCGTGATTGTGATCAAAGTCTCGTACACGTATTGCGGCACATCCACATTATACATATATGTATTGCTCGAGAATGCAGTCGGATCGGTGAATGAGGGACTTTCTGATGGACTGCCGTCCGAGGTGGTGGGATCTGACTCCCATTTATAGTTGCCAATTTCAAGTGCGGTGACCGATGAAGCGTCTGCTCGAGTAATTGAAATGGAATATACAGTCGTGCCCTCCGCGCCAGAAACAGTTACGAGCAAAGCATTGACGCCGTAATCTAACGCAACTGGAGTCGTTAGTGAAGATTCACTCGTTATTGACTTAGTTCCATCAGGCGCCGCAACCGTGAGGGAAACATGCGGCACATCTGAAGAAACAATGGAAGACAGAGTAATAGAAGAGACTGTGGCTAACACGTTTACAGCGTACGTGTAAGAACTTGCCGTAAACGCAGGAACCATTTGTTCGCCGATAACATCAAGAGAAGACAAGAATGGTGATTCCTTCACGTCCACGTAGAATGTATACGTGCTCTTTACAGTCTCATCTAAAGATGTAACCGTCATAACCACAATCGTATCTGTAGTTGAGAGCTCGATACCTTGAGAGGATCCGCTCAAGAAAGAAGCAGTAGATTCGTACCCGCCGGAGGAAACAAATGTGATTGCACTCCCGGTGGTGTCTCCATTCACAATTGGTTTAAAAGTGAGACCTTCGCCATTATTATCGTACGAGTATTCGAGGTAATACGTAAACGTTTTCGGAGAGAAATTCAGCTGATTTTGCCCCTTCGACAGAGTGACGCTCGAAAATGTAGGCACATCTGGGCGAATGAAAGTTACCAAGTAAAACGTTTCCGATGTGGCTGAATATACCGTAACTCGAACAGTCTTGGAGCCAACGTTGAGTGAAATTTCCGAAAAGTAAGAGCACGTCAGCAAACTGCACGTAGACGCTTCGGATCCATCGATAGTGACCGATTGAGTCGTAAAGCAATTGTCGGTATCACCGCTGGCAATTTGCTCTGCTGTGCAACTCAAGGAATCGTCAATGAACGTGAGCAATTGTACGGTGGAAGTGTCAGCATTGACGTAAACGTTGTAGCTGGGGACCGAAGTAGAAAATCCAGACGCAGTCTCATCCAATGAGGAAACAAGGCCGAATTCTCCTCCACCAATAGTGATATCTTTCAGAGAAATGGATTGCACCGGGTCAACACCAAGCAAATCAAAGCTGACATATGGAATAAAACCGCCGCCGAAAGTAACATCAAGCGGTGGCGTGGCAGACCCATAGAACACTTTAATTCTCTCAGCTTCTTCCGTGGATCCACTGCCTCCTTGTCCATATTCATCATCCTTACCAAAGTCATTGTAGGTATCGATAATGATAGAAATACCGACATCGGTTTCACCAATCCAGTTTGCCGAACCATCTCTGAAAATAGGAGGTTTCAAAACGAGTCTGAATACGCCTCTTTGATCTGTTGCTGCAGTCCACAAGTCACTGGCCTCGTAGATTGTACCGATTGAGGAATAATCGGAAGTTCTAGTACCAATGGAGGTGATGGCATCGTTGTTACTTGGATCGGACCCACCATCGAAACTGAGTTCGATTCGTACCTTTGTATCATCAGACGTTGCAGCTTCAGAGCTTTCGTCATAAACTCTCACTTCCATGTCTAGGAGTACATCCGTGGCATTTCCGGGCTCATATGTCAAGAACCCTTTATAGCTTGTTAATCCATTCGTGACATCGATGAATCGAGCTTTTTTGGACAAGGCGTGAAGCAAGTACAGAGAATCTGCTGCGTCTGGCGATACGTAAGCTCCAGACTTCAACCAGTCAAGATTCGGGTCCATTTGCTGTCTCTGCCAATCGCTATAAACGCTCAGATCGAAGTCAGCATCATAGCTCTTGCCCATGATGGCTCTTTTAAGAGCTAAAACGTCGGAAACATCGAAAGAACAATCTCCGTTGACGTCCCCAAACTTACATCCACTATCAACACCACTTGCGCACGTCCCGACTCCATTACAAACTGCTTCGGTATCAGTATCTTGGAGGAGTGATCTCATGTGGGAAGGAAGTACGGCAATTTCCACCTCCAAAACTTCGGAGATAGAGCCATCCTCGAGCAATTGACGACGACGTTTCTTTCCAGAGTAGCTGTTAAGAGCGATATCACCTGAACCAGTCATGTTAGAAACGAAGGCAGCTGCTGTTATGTCGGCACCATCGGTACCCTCAACAGTCAAGACCTGGACTGTGGTTTTGATTTTAGCCAAAATCTTGAAGGAAGTTTTCACAGAGAACGAAATCGTAGCGACGTGAATGGAGGAACCACTTACGGTAGAAAGCGGCTCGGTACCAATCATGAGCACTTCAGTGGACGGGTTATTCCTGGTACAGGCAAAATCGTATTGAGCCCAGTCGTCTCCTACCGTGCAACCAGTCGCTGCGATCATATTTGAATCAAACTGGGTAACGAGTTGGAAACTTCGAAGATTCGCAGATCCCGAATTGATTCGAACTTCAATGTCGAACGTTTCGTCTTTAATCTTCGGAGGAAACGGAATGCCTGTCAACGCACCCAAGGAAACGTCATTCTCAGCTGGCAAGAGATTCGGGGCAATCGAAGAAGTTGCCGATACGAGGTAATCGACACTGCCATCAGCGCAAACAGCAGAAGCAGAAATGAGAACTCGAGTCCAATACTGGTTCTTCAAAGTCGCCGTGCTTCCACTGACTTCAATGATAGAGGGCAAAGTAGAGTCGAATTTGACTACTTCTTCCCAGTTGAAGACTGCTTGCACTTCTTCCGAAGACACCGCGTTGGAAATCTGAGATCCATCATTGAAGTACATGTGTACATCTAAAGATTTTGTTGCGTCTACCAGGCCGATGAAAGAAGTAGACGCGTCCCAAATATCTTCATCAAAGAGGACAGAGGTCAGCGTTACTGGTGTATCCGAAAGCGCAAAAGTCGTCTCAATGGTAGACTCGGCAAAAGTGCTACTAATAGCTGCATTTCCAGTAGTGGATCCAGCAGCAGCAATTATCACCTCCGAAGAAGTGGAGGACTGGGTCAATGTGAATATGTCAGAGGCTGTGTAAGATGTTTCGCTGGTGATATCAAAAACTGAGCCATCCGTTAAAGTAGCAACTGACTTCAATATCGCTCGTTGATAACTACTGGTGCACACAATCTTGTTCAAAGACAGTTTTTCAATGTCGCTGCTTCCTGTGAATGCCGGATACGGAGTCATCACTGTTTGCGTGCTCATATGTTTAACTATGTCAATCGTCACCTTCGCCGTCTTCATCTCATCTGTCCAAATGCCCATAACGGTGATGCTCGTGTCATCAGTTGAACCAAATATGGTGAGCACACCATCGTTAGATACGCGAGCATATGAGTGATTGGTTACGTATGTGGGATTGTTGTAGATATCGAGACCGGTAGGGTGTTTTATCAGAAACTGAGACGTGGCTGAAGATGTGAAACTCTGAATATCACCGTCAGAGTATGTTCCAGTAAGTTCCAAGTTAGCAACACTTCCGATATTCATAGGAGCGTTCGTAGAGAGATCACCTTCAAAGGTAAGCTTGGATGCACTCGCAGTCAAATTCACATATTCGAGATCAGCGATGACAGCTTCGACACCACCGTAGCCGTAAATGATATCTTCACCTCCTACGGCACCGTTACAGGTGGTCGTAAGCAGCTTTGCCTGGATGACATCATAGCCTTCCATACCGCCTTTCACATCTCCAATTTCTCCATAGTAAGGTGCGGCCGTGTTGTCTGAGCCAGCCGTGCTTATAATGCTCAAACCGTTGTATCGGATACCGGTACTTACGGTCAGGCCAGGCAGGTGAGAAAGTTCGTTGACTTTGTTATCTTTAAAGCGGGCATAGACAACAATAGCGCCTTGCGCACCCTTACGATTCAACTTTTGAATCATATTCACAGACACATCAGCGTATGTATCTGCGTTCAAATCGGAAGGAGTCTGCGAATCAAACTGTTCGGAAGTAAATTCAGCTCGGGAAACAAGTACAGGTCGAAGCGACTCGATACCGATAGGGTCGGAAATTGCCGAGATAGTCACCGATGGCTCGACTGCCAAATTCGAATTTATCAGAGTAATTGTCGCCTTACCAACGCCATTGGTTTCTACGATTGTAGTACTGCCATCCCTAAATGAGAACGCATCCCCTTCTGTATTGTTCAAGTACAAGTCAACCATACACGTGATGTCAACTTCATCTTGGTCAGTTAAACCACTCCCGCCATATGTTGCCAACGCAGAGATGTTGGTGTATTGATACACTGAACTGCAATCCTCGTAATACACATCCTCGACCGGAGCCAATACTTTATCTTGTGCTTCTAAAGACACAACTTTCGGAAACCAGACTCTGATAGATGAAACGACAAACTGTGCACCGTCCCCAGAGGTCAATTTGACAGATGCCGCAGCAGCACCAGCTTCGTTCGTTTTTCCAATTTTGGCCACACAGGCGTTTTGCGTCCCGTCCACACCGTTAATTTTCAAGTTACCCGTTTCTACGGTAAGTACAGCACTCGACGTTATAGAGCATTCAACACTTTGCATAACTTCGTCGCCTCCGTTTTTAATGTAATTGTCTGGGTTTCTGTACACAGCGTATCCAACAATTTCCGTCTCTTGTATTGCCCTCGTGGTGTCCAAAACTGCCGTATTGACGATCTCAGTCTTGGAAACAATGCTGTAGGAACCGATAATCTCGTTGGTGTCGAGTACAATAAGTTGGGCGTTTGTGACACTACCACCTCGTGCATCCGTTACATACGCGTCAAAGCTTTCTAAGAATGTGTAGCCACCGATCGTTACCAAGGAATCAACATTGAGTGCAGCCACGTCGTTGTAGGTTCCCACCGGTACGTTGTTGATGGTAAACGTGATGTAGCCCAAAATGACTTCGTCACCCGTGAGATCTGCCAGTGTAGCGCTGGAGGTAGCTCCAGCGACAACGATAGAGACGATTCCTTCCGTGCTGTTTCTTTCTAATCCAACAGCCGCAGAGTTGTATCCGGTAGAAGTAGTGAAAGAGTCAAATCGAAGAACTGTGGTATTGTATTTCAAACTACCACTCCATGCTCCGAGCGGAAAGCCGCCCGTATTCGCTGAAACTGGAACTGTGAGTTCGTTCTCGCTGAAGCGAGGGGACTTCGGCATCTCAAGGATGACACCACCAGTCGAGGGAAGCGCAACATAGGTCGCAGAGTTCGCAAGCTGGACGGAAAGGATGGACGATGTCGAGGAATCCTCAATACCGTATCGGAAGAGCAGCTGCGCTTTCATAGAAACAACTTCGTCGGCTTGGAACCACGCGGTCGGAACATCGAGTTCACAAGATCCAACGCCAGTAGTGAGCGAAGGCAAGGCGCAACCGATGGAGGCAACAGAGGTTGCATCTTCCGATAACGTTGCCGACAGGCGTAACGACAATCCAGTTTGCAAAACTGTGCCAGCAGTCGTGGCGTCCATCAATTGAAATCTCACCTGCAATTTCGCTGTATCTGGATACACCGTGCTCGTTAGAACAATTAACTTCACAGAAGACACCGGACGACGAGAGATTGCAATTGTAGCGGATGCTTCAGTGAAACCAGTTGGGGTGGAGTCTCCACATCGATCAGCCATCAGCTTGGCGGAAACGCTTTTCGTGGTGGTTGTTGATCCAGGAACGAAAATACCGAATTCGCGAGAGAATGCACCCAATGACGCGTAGGTGGTCGAGCCAATGCCAAAACCATCTCCAGATATTTGATAATCATCGGAAATAATCTGCGGTTGGAGCGCGGAAACGTAAGAGTCTTCATTCGCACCAGCGATGGGGTCCGGGGTTTCAAACGTAAGCACCGGAGTGTACGTATACCCAAGCGCAGACATGTGAGGATCAAGCGATACACCAGTGTATGGGAAGATCGTGGCGCTCGTAGAACCGACGGAGCTTGAAGCGCATTTAGATTCACACGTCTCCACGACAAGTGCAACGGTAATGTTTTCTTTTGCAAATTCTCCGCTTGGGCCCGAGGCTGTCACGGAAAACAAACCAGCAGAAGACATAGGAGCTTCAACGGCATAGCGCACCGGTAATTCGCCATCTGCGCTTGAAATATATGATTCAGCCTCGGCAAAACTCATGGCAGCATTCGCGAAATATGTCTCGTTAGTCGAAGTAAATTCGAAGCGGACTCTGGTGTATTCTCCGCTGACACCAGTACCAGCGTAATCGAAGAGCTGTGCCTGGAAAGTAAGCGAATCGTACGGAGATTCAGGGAGGACGATGATATCATCAACGGACGTCGCGAACAAGAACCTGTAGTCCCCTTCAAGAACCTTCAATAAAAACTGCGCATCTCTAAGTTCTGGGCATGGTGATCCGCTAGCTCCATGTACTGCACATCGAGATGTGTCGAAATCTTCACCGCGCATCCAGTCCATAGTAGGATCAACTTGTTTGCGCTGGAAGGAGTCCGCATCGCCCAAGGTCGAAGTAAGATTCGTGTATTCATCCGAGCCAGCAATCCAACGCATGAGAGCGAGGTAATCGTTTGCGTCGAACTTACAGTCACCATTAACATCACCTTGCACATTCGTCGAGCACGTAAAGTCTTGGAGGAGCGTACGTTTCGCGCTTCTGGAGCGCTTCTCAGCTGCTAAATACTCGTGCGAAGCTCGCTTTTCGTCAGGAGATTTGGTGGTCGCTGGGACCACTGCCATGTGCTGAGCTGGTACTTTGACGTTGGAGTTCACCCAGTCTTTCGGAGCACCAACAGAGAGCAAAGAGCGACGTCTCGCACCATTCAACTTAACGTAAGTCGTTCCAGCTACCGAAGCTTCGTTTGAATACGTGGCTCCGTCAGAAAGAACAATAGATGAAACTTGAGTGTAAATAAGACTGGTGGTCGCAGTGGACAAAGTAGACAACGTTATTGACGCGATCTCAGCCTCTTCCCCGATGAGTTCTTCTTGAACAGCACTACCGACGAGAGAAATTTTCCCACTCGCAGTATCAATGTTGCAAATAAAAATTTCCTTTGACCATTCGTTGGAAACAGTGCAATCTGTTACTGTGAAGTCAGTTGCGGTAGTCTCAATCTCAATCACAAAAGACTCGAGTGACGCTTCACCTGTATTGACCGAAATAGGAATGACCACAGCATCTCCAAACACGCTTGGTCGTAACGGTACACCGGAAGTTAAGCCTATATCGACATCCCCAATCTCGGGTTTCAGGTTGGCATAAACCATTTCCGATGCATCTGTGTCCGCGAGAATTGAGGATGAGTTGAAAGGGCACTGCACGGTAATGCCAAGGGTGATGGACTCGTAATGGTTATCACTCAAAATTGCTCTGCCAGTGTTTGTAACTTCAATCGCGGAAGTTACGGAGGTTGACCAGAGCAGCAATGTGTCAAGCAACTCCGGACGCACCGTGACATCCGGTATAATTGTCCCATCTTCGAACGTTATTTTCGCAGAGAGTTGCGTTTCGGTCTTGACGACGCCAGTGAAAGTCGCATCAGCCGGAAATCCGGTGATGAGCTCCATGGCTTGAACTCTCAGCATTTCCGACGAAACGGTCACTGAAACCGAATCAGTTTTGCCCGCGTAAGTAGTAGTGATGATAGCAGTTCCTAATGACTTACCGTATACTACATACGTCCCATCTACAAGTCCAACTGAAGCAATGCTAGAATCACTGGAGCTTACGGTTACGAGAGAAGAAATGTCGATCGAACTATCGTCGGTGTATACGAGTTTCGAAGAAAGAGAGACGGCGGTGTAATTACCACTGCACTGAATGACTTTAAGCTCAGCGCTATCTCCGAGCGAAGAAGCGCCAGAGTATGTCGGCCACGGTGCAAGTTCTGTCTGTAAACCATCATCGGCAATATCAATTGCGAAAAAGGTTGCGGAGCCACGGACGCCCTCCGCTTCGGTGTAACCTGGAATGGTCACGAGAATCTGAAACATTCCTTGTTTGGGACCATCGGGTAAAACGGTGACTTCACCAGTAGATGAAACCTGGGCAATATCGGTACCCATGGAAACACTGAATGATGGCGGTCTGTCCGCATCATTGGTGAAGTCCACCACGCTTCCATCTTCGTATCTGACAGCAACAGTAAGTTGAATGGAAGTTGCAATGCTAGCTGGTGGATCTTTCGCACTGGACGAAGAGTCCGTGATGTATCTAGTATCTGCATTGACAAAGATAGCCGCAACTGGTGACAAAGAAATTGTTACGTTCCCAACGCCAGAATAAATCACTTCTTGATTACAAATATTGGACCATTGCGCTGTGATTGCAGATTCAGTCGAGATACTTATTGCATTTGGAGCAACGTAAGCGTTGATGACGTCCTCATCAGTCACAATTTTCACAGAATCAGCGCAACTGGTTACCCCACCATTGTTATCGAAGCAGTCAGCGGTAGAAATACCGGCCGAAATACCCATATCCTTGGTGAGATACTGTGTAGTATCATCGCTGAACGTGGCCATGAAATATAATGGACCACCTTCGCCAGCAGCCGTGAGAGATTGCTCCAAAGTTGCTTTCACATTAACGCTGTAGTCGATTTGGGCTTCCGGCGCCGTAATAGCTGACCATTGCGCCAAGTTCGGAAGCAAAGCTTCCAAATTTGCCACGGTTACTTCAGTCGAATCAATGGTGACTTCAGCGAAAGCCGAAGATCTAGAATTAGAAAGCGTTATAATACTTGATCCTGGATTAGTACCAGTTAAAGTCGCTCCAGTAACTGCGGCAACTTCAGACCGCGATGACTCGTACGCGACGGAGCACGTGACATCAACACCGGAGACAGGGTCCAGGAATTGACCGCCATACGTGACAAGAGTACGAATCGAGGACGTTTGATACAGCGGACTGACACAATCCGTGAAACTGCAGACAGCACAAGCACCAGAAATAGGGTGCAAAACTGGCTGAGCAACAGCTATTTCCACATCAAGTGGAAACCAAACCGTCACAGGAACCACAGCTGAGTAGTCCCCGACGCTGGCGGAAACTTGAATATTTTTGTACCCATCAGATGAGCCTGGCAAAATCAAAACGGAGCAGCCACCAATTGAATCGATGGCTTGCGCCGCAAAAGATGCGCTGGAACCACAATCTACCATATCGGTAACTTGAGTGTCGGAACCGACGTTCCAAACATTCATGACAGTAAGGAAGTGATCTTGCGTCGTGCCAGTCAAGTAGGCAGTATTGAGAATTTCCGCTTGATCCATGTAGGCGTACACTCCCGTGCGCGTCTTTTGGCCAACCAAAAGCGAACCAAACGAAGACGTTCCGTACAAGTGGTCAAATTGCATTTCTTCATTGACAACGTATTCCCGAGTACCCTCGTTGACGAGGGCATTCGTGGTACCCCACAACGGCATTTCAGCTTTCCCAATGGGAGCATCAGCCGCGACAATAAATCCCACCGTCCCCAAATAAACGGCGGAACCACTTGTATCGGAGAACGATTTTGTCACGTTCAAGCCAACAGATACGATACGAACTGAGTTCGTTCCAACCGCTTGAACAATAGGAGACGGGCTGAATAATTCAGAATTCACACTGAAGTAGTTGTACGACAAGTAAGTTGTGTTCCACTCTAACGTAACCATATACGAAATCAACGCTTGTGAATCAGTGGCAGCGTATAAATCAAAAGTCTCCACTCTACCAGCGTACACCGGCGAGTATCTCAATTGCATGTAAACGTGTGGGTTGTTTACCATGGTGATCTGGTGGTCATCGTTAGACGGTGGTCTCACCAAAGTGCCAGAGGATGCAAACGTTGCAATAATTTCATCTGAATACTTCAACAACATTTCAATGTCAAAAGTTACGTCGGAGTTCCACGCGCTCGAACTTGAAGCCGGAAACCAGTCGGAGCTGATCGTGGTCTCGCAGTCACCGCCACCGGAAACGGCACTGGGCAAACCGCAAGCAGTTAAAACCTCTTCAGAGCCATCAGGGGAAGTGAGTTTGAACGTTACAGAAATTCCTGACGTCAATATCTGCGGACGTCCGTTGGCGTCGCGCAACTGGTAGCGCAATCGAAAAATTGGCTCGCCTATTTCCACTGTCGGGTTTTTCAGAATGACAGACATTTCAGATGCTCTGTCTCGCGCAGTAGTGTATTCGCCAGATATTTGACCTTCAATATTCGTTAAGCTTTCGGTAGAACACGCGTCGTCGCTACCAACAGTTAGTTTCAGGCTACCAGTAGATCCTGGTGCCTTATTGTTGAACGCAAAGAAGTCTCTGGAGTAATATCCTTTCGGCTCATTTTGCTTGGTCGTCCCTGATGGTAATCCCGGGGAGTCCGCAGTTGTCGTCATAGAAACTTCGAAATCCGCGAGTAAGAGACCATCACCGGCGGGTTGAATCGAAATCGGGGCGATAGGATCAAACTCGTAACCAGACACGTTGTACGGATATTCCGAAGTGCCATAGAATGGATAGTGCGTCCCAAGGTCAGAGCCATCTGCGGCATAATTTTGAATAATGATCGTCACGCCAGCAACACTCTCAGTGGGAGCATCTTCGTTCCATTCGTAGTTGAATGCGTAGTTGTTCTCCTCGTTACCTTTCGTTTGAACAACATAAGTCCCAACATTCGTTTGCGAGGCTTTCGTGATCACGTTGTTTTTCACCGTCGATTCATCCAACGTTTGATTATACAGTGTTCCCCAGCGTTCGCCCATGACAATCGTCATGTCAGAGTTATTGAACACTCGGCCATCCGTGCGTCCATACTCGATAAAAACTTTGGAGTACGAGTCGCCGTAGCTCTCATCGCCATATGCAGGCTGATATGCGTAATGCGTGTAATCGCCAAGAAAACTGTTATCCAATTCACCGACAACCGTACGAGAAGTTGATGGCAAATAGCCCAAAGCGCACGAATCACCATTCAAACCAGCAATATTGAAAGGATCAAAGATTGGGTCATACACCCTCGCCGTCACCGTCAAATACGAATATTCGTTATTCAATTTTGGAGTCACAATTTCGTAAGTCGAAAACATAGCGAGGAATTTGTAAACTCCAGTTGCCTTCTTCAGGTACGAGCCATCGACAGCCGTGGGACAGACTTTGGTAGAGTTCTCCTCACCGTTCCACAACTTACAGCCGCCCGCTACTCGATCGTAATCTGGATCTAGGTAGTTCAACGTAGCGTCCATTTGCATGAGCTGCCACTGGGAGAAAATGGAGAGATCCTTATAATCGATCCCATTCACGGTTTGGCCCAACAAGTGATATTCAATTACAATAGCATCATCCAAGTTGAACAGACAATCGCCGTTCACGTCTCCAAAAACACGCGGATAGCAATCAACACCAATAGTTCCCTTTTTGACAGTAACACCAGTCGAAACGCAATCATCAGCTGTTTGAAGCATTTTACGACGCGAGACGTTGGAAAGCAACGTTCTTCGACGAGACGCAGAGTTCAAGGCAATTTGGGTCACACTTCTCGGAGATGTAAATGGAACTTTAGAAGTCGAGTCAAACTCATTTCTGTGAATGAAAGACTGAACATCAACTTCCAGTTCAGTCACGACAGCCTGATCCGTGACGACTTCGAACGTAATTATCGCTACTTCAGTCGCCGAACCCGTAACGGTAGACTCAGTGTTAGAAATAAGAATCGAAGCCGAAGTTGAAGGATAATTGATCGTCTCTTGGAAGTAAGATGGCCAGTCGCTGCCTACGACAGCACTCACAGCCTTGATGTAAGTGTCGTCAAAGTTAACTTTCAGCTGAGCACCAACGAGGATTTCATCGCCCGTATTGATTCTGACGGCAACTTCAAACAACTCGCCCGCGGATTTCGGCGGCAAAGGAATTCCAGTGTTTGCACCGATATCGAGATCGTACAAGTCCGCTAAAAGATTCGCATACACTTCATCAGTTCCCGTGACGGTCGGATGCTCGTTGTTCGCGTTAAGAGCAGCGGAGCAAATACTCGAAGCAGTCAAAGTGACAGCTTTGTAGTAATTCGCCTTTAATTCAACGAACGAAGAAACCACTTTGATCACTTCGTCTGCACTCGAGGAGAGCTCAACGAGTGCAGAAACGGGAATGTCTTGGTCCAAAATGTCTTCAAACATCGTTCCGTCGCTGAAGACAACCTTCATTCGGACTTCTTTAGAGGTCCCAAATGAGGCAACGAATGCATTTCCGGAATCCCACTGCGTTACGTGCGAAATGGATTCGATGCTGATGCGAGTATCTGTGACCGTGATCGTTTGAGAAACTAAGAAAGCCTTTTCACCACTTCCGAAACTGGACGTCATATCAAAAGTACTCGCCGAGATCCCGCGCGCAAAGTTGGCTCCAACACCTGCACCACCAACAGTGCTGTCGGCACCGTACACGAGACCAATGGAAACATCGGAGGTAGCGTAGTTACCATACTTAGAAATGTCGAAAACAGATCCATCCGACAAGGTTGCGGATAAGGAAGCCTCGAGACTTTGGTAGTACTCAGTGCACGCAACTTTGTGAAGCGTCGTCGTCTCGTATGACGTTGAGCCTGAGTAAGCTGGAAAAGGATTAGTGCGCATATCAACATCCGTGAGAATGACCAAAGTCATGGATACTGTTGCAGTGCCGAGCTCCGGAGCATACTCAGGCAACGACGCGCTGACCGTGATCGTTCCGATCCCGTTAGAATCGGTTTTAGGAACGACGACGCCATTGATCACATCCGCCAAATCTTCACCCGTCGAAATAGTGAAATTCGCACGATCATCGAGAATAAAATTCTTGGAGGATCCGTCGTCGTAGTTGATAGTGTAGGTCAGTACAGCCTCAACGGGAATTGCGATAGGTTGTTCACTCGCACCGTCTCCTCGTCGCGTGATTCTGTTCGTGTTTGCGGAAAACTCGACAGAAATAGGAACCGCGAGGTCAACCAAAGTCGGAATAATTCCAGAGACGTTGTACGGGGTCTCGCAGACCGTCCAAATTGGTTTCAATAACGAACCATCAACGAGCGAATCAACAGAAGTTGCCCTCACTGGAATTGTTAATTGAAAGTCAGATGTACCGTTGACATTCTCCGCGACTGACAAGTCATTCGTTGAATTTACCGCGACAGAGATGTCCAAACCATCGGATTTTCTGATGTACCTCGTCGACCCGTCCGTGAAGTGCGCCCAAACCCATATCTGACCTTGATCTAATTCATTTTTGAAGTCGTGCTTGAGCTCGACGCTCACGGCCACTTCCGAATCAGCACCAATGGCAACCCCGGCAGGAGTGCTCAAAAGTTCCGTACCAGTGACGACAGCCCCTAGCAACTGGGTGACGTTGACGTAATCGTCCACGGCGCTCACGGTCACGATTGCCGTCGCGTTCAAAATGCTTGAAATGGCCGGGCTCGCAAACGAAACAATAACATCCCCAACTTCTGGGTACGCGGTGATAGTTTCGTTAGATGTCGTATTCGTCAATTCGTCATAAACTTCCACAATTTCCGGAACTTTTTCGATCGTCGACGCATACGCTTCGTTCACTGTAATTCGCGTCTTTGAGAGGGAAACTGCTTCCGCTACGGAATCTTCGGAATCTTCCACTTGAAAAGAGGTGTAACAGGTGACGTCGTTGTTGTAAATTGATTCTAAGTTATCACCGCCAAATGTCACGTACGCCTTAATATCTGCATACTGCCAAAGTTTCTCCGAGCACGACGGATAAGTAATCGAAGTTTCATAAGACGTCGTGTTCGACGTTTCGTTGTAAGTTGCAATCGTATTTGTGATTGATGGTAAATTGATCGGGTTCAAGACAGCATCGGTGACGACAATTTCAGACTCAAGCGGGTAGTACACGTTGAGCGAGGTAGAAGAACTCAAACTTCCACTCGTTGTGGTGATCGAAAAGTTGCCGTGTCCGGTATGCGTTTCGTCGATGGTAATGTCGCAACCCGAAGAGCTGACGGCCAAGGTGAATGCAGTTGAGGAGCCGGTGCTGCTCGAGCACGAACTTGGTTTAAGGACGGCATCCGAAGTGCTCGGCGAAGACCAAACAACGTAAGTCACGATGCTCGTGGACGTACCTTCCGAAGTGATGGGGTACGCATTGACCAAGTCAGTTTGACCGATCGCTGAATACATCTTCACTTGCTTCGTAGAACTCACCAATCCGGGTTCTAAGCCACCCGAAGGGGCACTGCGAGAGTACGAATTTACGACGCTCGCAGTTCCCGTTGGAACGTAAGTGCGCAAGCCCCAGTTTGCCATTTGCCTAACGGTGGCTGATAACAATCCTTGGTCACAGTCAAACCAGGAGCTTCCAGCAACACACGCGTACGTACCGAATGAGCTCGTGTACGACGTGATCTTTTGCCTGAGCGTTATCTCTCCGATCTTTAACTTCGTACCTTTCGTCTCTTCTTCGAGAACATTTGTCGAAGGAGATAAAAAGACAACCGAGATGAGATAACCTGGAATGGCTTCGCTAGCCTTCGCTTGCCAAATACCGCTCGACGTGAACCCAACGTATTCAAACGTAGAATCCCATTGCTCTCCGTTTCCAGCGTCGCTGATCAAGATTTCGAAATCTCCAGCGTATAAGCCGTAATCTCCAGTGTTGACAAAGACTTCAACGACACTTTCTTCTCCTTCAAAAACAGGATATTTTGGTGCTTCCAAAATAATAGTAGGTTCAGAAACCGCATCGTGTTCATAGTGTTTCTTCAAAGTGAACTGCTGGGTAAGACTCGTTCCGTAAGTGACCGAATCGTATTGATAGGAAATTGTCGCTTGTCCAACTTGCTCGTTAGTAGTGGAAAACCATTCTGAAACCGCTTCCACTCTACAAACGCCGGCACCGGTTACGGAGCTTGGAGTTTCACATTCGCCCTTCGTCGTCGCGCCGTTTAAGTTCAAAGTCATAGAAACAGTTAAACCACTGAGTTGGACTTGGCTTCGACCATCGGCGTCGGAAAGTCTGTACCAAACAGTGGCCCCCGGCCCTGATTTGTAAAGCGACGGGTTCTTCATCAACGTTTCGATCGAAGCCGCCGGATTCGCAATTGCTTTGTAAATTGGCGTCGCGAAGTCAAAGCCGACTTCGCCGGAACACGTGTCCGAACCTCCCATGTAAAATTCAGCGAAACCAGTGCTCGAAATTGGCTTGTTCAAAATCGTCCCCACTGGTCGCTCCCACATCCCGCAACCCGTCGTTCCAGACGTGCGATTGAGGATGACTCCGAAGCGTTCTGGACCGCCTTGACAGCGACCAGCCGTGCTTTCTCGGGTATCTGCCGTGGCATATCCGAGCGAACCCTCCTTGACCTGAATATCCGGTAGCGCAAACGCGTTGTACGGATCGAGAGGAATAATAACCGTTCCTTCCTCGCAAGAAATAGAAATGGAATTCGTCGACCAGTCGTACGCTTGAAGATTCATGACGGAAACTGAAGCGCAATTGGAAAAGAAAACCTGCAAATTTTCGCGCGCTTGACTCCTGTAGGACGAAGTCAAAGCTCCGATGGGAGCAGAGAACGTAACCGAAATATCGGTGTATCCGCTACGATCAGCCGTCACGGAATTAATCGTGAAGGATGCCGAAGTAACGGACGCATCGCCGAGGTACAACTGCGCGTTACACGTCAACACGTCGATCAAATCTGCCAAGAAATTTGAGTAAAATTGCGTCGTGGGGTCGCTGAATAACGAGTAATCAATATCGACATTCAAAGAATGAGTGATGGTATCGACGAGACCAGCTTCGGCGAATCCGTCGCAAGAGAAACCGTCGTCAAATCCTGGCTCTTTGTAAGCAAGGAGTTCGTAGACCGCGGTGTTTCGGCCATCCTTAGCACGAATTTGAATCAAGTTGAATCCATCTTCGAGTCGCATGTAACCTTTTTCTCCAGAGTTTACAGTTTCACAAGCGAAGGCGTTATCGTAAAAATTTTTGCGGATGCGTTTTCTCGCCCACATTCTTTTCATCTCCTCGGAGGAACCAGTCGTGATTCTGCAAATCTTGACGTCGTTTCCAGAGAGCGAGTGCGGAGTAATACCAATTCTATGATTCGTAGAATCCAAGAACGTCGAATATTTGAAGACATCCGGCATGAACGAGGGTTCGAGCTCGCCACGATCGAGTTGAATATCGCCGAGCGAAGCGCCCTCCTCTTCGTCCATCAACACATACACCGTAACAATGTAAGTGCGGGTGGACAATCCGTTTGGAGAGGTAACTACAATCAACGCTTTGTTCTCGCCGAGTCTAACGCCAATTCGAAAAGTATCGCCAGATCTCACTTGCTTCCCGTATAATCCACCGATGCGAATGGTCGCGTCCGGTTGAGTGGCGACTGGAGTCAACGCGACTCTCATGTCTGGTAAGTCATCTACGGTCAACAAGACAAAGTATTCGAACGTTCCGGAGTAAAACGGAGGTTCGATAACGCCAGGAGTAACCGCAATACCAGCCAAGGAGGCAAAATCGCCGTTTTCAAAGAACACGCAATATTCCGGGTGAAACGGAAGGTAGTCGAATTGCATGATATCGAACCAATTATTGAATTGCTTCGGCGCCGTGATCGTACTCAAAGACGATTTTCCAGAGCCGTAACGGACCATAACCGTCTCATCCGAAAAGATTTGCCCATCCAAGGATATTCGAAGCTCCACGTTCGCACTCGACGACGTCTTTGTAATTTGTTTCAAAGACGGCGCGAGGCAAGTCAGCTGGGACTTCATGGCGTCGAACTCGCCATCCACTCTCATGGAACCAAAGTAGCACGCCGACGGCACCGTGACAGAGCTGGGATCAAAACCTGGACCAAACATGTAGTCGCCCAAAGTGAAACGAATGGCAGTTCCGCCCTCAGCGGAAACTTTCGGCGCGGATGGTTTGACATCCGCGACGCTCATCTTTGAGTGGTAATGAAACTGCGCGCCGTTGACGGAATACAAAGATCCATCCAACGAAATGCGCAAGGTGACGTCCTCGTCGTCCTCCATAGGCGGTGCTTCGCAAACAATAACGAGGACACCTGATTCCTCCATGATCTGAGCGCTCATGGCTTCGACTGGTTGTTCGCCAAACTTACAGTAAAACGAGTTGTGGTCCCGCGCGACGTGACCGGACAACATAACGGAGACTTTCGTGCCTCCCTTATCTGAACCAATCGCAGGAGAAACCGCAATTTCGCAAAGCTGCAAGATGCCTCCGTCTGGACCAGTAAACTCCTTAAACTCAGCGTCGACTTTTTGATCGTAGAAATCATAAAAGTCGTAGAACGAGTAAAAGTCGTAAAACGAATAAAACGCCTCGTAAAATTGAGGAGAATAAAACGCCAACGCTTCGTCGACGGCATCCTCTTCCCAACCAATGACTTCGGGAGACAACGGACTGATGAAGTGACCGTCTTCCGTGAATTCATTCAGCGTTCTCGACCCAGCACCTCTTCTCACAACCTTGACATCGTCCGAAGAGACGACGTGCACGTCGCCATCAGTCGTCGCCGCCGAGGAGGAGGAGGAGGAATCCTCTCCGCCGAAATCTTCGACGCGAGGCAGGTCAGAGCTGAGCGACTCACGATTGTCAGCTCTCGTCGCGTCCGAAAAGCCTTCGCGAGTCAAATCATCCGAACCGTAGCGGTGCGCCTTCTGTGATGGCGCGCCGCTCACTCCGAATGCAACGGACGAGCACAAGGCGACGAGCGCGAAGAAGACGAAGAATTTTGTCGTCGCCTTCTTTTTGCTGCTAAATTTTTTGCTAAAAAAACTCATCTTCCTCTTATCGCGTCGTTTTACGTCGTCGTCGTCGGAAAGAGTTCTTCTTCTAGTACGTGTGTGTGTGTATACACACTACAAAACTACTTCTCTACGAGAGCGAAGACGATCTGATCTGATCTGATCTGTTGTGATATAAACGAGGAAGGAGTTGTGAGTGATTTAAAACCACAGAAAAGGAAAGCGGCGCGCGCGCCACGTAAAAAGATAAATTTGGATTACAGAGAGACGTTTGAGACGGAAATCACTCCATCCACGATCGCGGCTGACTTTGACGATGAGATGACGTACCTTGTGTACGCTCTGGTATATTTCTATCTACTACCGATCCAAAAGAGGATCAGATCTCCTAAAGAAGAGAAGGAAAGTGAAAAGCTTTTTGTTTTCACTCCCTTATCGTCGTCCTCGCGAAGAGAGAGGAGGAGATCTGCGTCGCCTTTTCTACTTGTTTGAACACGAAGCCTTCGATTTCTCTTTCGTCGGTGTGGTTCAAATCCTATTCGCGCGCGTTCTTTTTTTTCGGAAGAAAACAGAGAAGACGCGTCCTAATTCACGGTGAGCAGCGGTAGCTACGTTAAAGTACTACGCGTAAACTGTTATGGTAGTTTACTTTTGTTACGTTATAAAGCGCAAGAAAGCTTAAGCTTTGATGGGCGTGTGAGATTTTTGAGGGCGAATTGCTTCAAAACGACTGTTCGATTCTTTCGATTCTGGCCATTAAATTCGAAATGAGTCCCTAAATAATTAGTAAAGAAAGTCTAAGAAGTGTATTTGCGAAGAATGTGCGCGTCGGCGTCGTCTGAATCGTCGTTATGATAGTCGTTATAGTCACCATCATCGCCGGGGCCGCTCTTGTTTTCTCGTTGATGGTGATCGTTACTTCTAAAAATAGTAGTATTGATGATTCCAGTTGCCATCTCCTCCTCCTCTGAGTAGGCATCAACTCCTCTTCCTCGTCCGCGGTCTTCTTCCTCGACGAAGCTTTCTTCGAGTTGATCTTCGACGACGAAACGAACGAGGCGAAGACGTTCGCGCAAAACTTTATCGACAAATACGCTCGACGGCTTGTGGCCATCTTTTCTTGCATCCTTTTGCATCGACGTTTGTTTATTAACTCTTCTTCGGTTATTCGCAAACGAACGCTCGGCGCGTTTCACCAAATCAGCCGCCAAGGAGCGAGGCGAGAGATTTCCAGTCGATACGGAGGTACCTCTCACTGGAGAGCTCTTATTATTGAATTCCTCATCGCGACGATGTCGATTTTGAAGCATCTTTTCTAAAGCTACAACTTCTCTTTCTGCTTCTGACATATTTTTTGTATCCTCAGATTTTGGACGCGGGAAAGTTGCGCTGCCGAAATTCTTGTACCCAATAATATCATCGATTTCGTGGTTTTCGTCGTCGTCGTCGTCGTCGTCGCCTTCATCGTTCTCCCCCTTTCCTCTGTTCTCTTTGCCAATGCCGTTGTTGTTGCGATCAAAATTAAAGGCGATCGAGGCGCGATTGATTTCTTTCACCGCGCCGAGAACAAACGCATCCGCTGAATCGTTGGAATCGTCGGCATTTGTATTTAAAGTGACGTCAACTTGATGCGGCACGAAAGGTTCTTTTCCTTGCGTGGCGACGCAATCGTAGCACTCGAGTCGCGGCATCGCCGCGGAGGCATTCTTTTTGTCATAATCTCCGTCGTCATCTTTTCTTTTGCCGCTCACAACGCAGACTAGAAAACTGCCGTTTTGAGATACTTTCCTCAAAACAGAATTCGAGGCGTAGCGCAAACACGCCGCCCACACTTCGCTCGATTGTAAAAATGCAAGACTATCGCGAGCATCATCATCGAGACGATGTATCCAAACACCAACCAAAGGCGTTTCACAATTATGCACTCTCGATGAGTTTGTTTTGAGAAAGCACAACCGGCGAGCTCGATCGAGCGTGAGAAATCCTGTCGTCATTTTCGTCCTCGTCGTCGAAGATGAAGAAAGAGAACTTTCCCTCGTCCTTCTACCGTTGTAACCATTCAAAAAGTGGTCGTCATCGAATAACGCGGAAATAACTCGAGAGGATGATGAAAATTCTCTGGAGACCCTCAACGGCCGAATCGGCGCAAACCGGAAAGCGCACGAAGGCATCTCCAAGGCTACGGTGAGATGTACTTTCCACGCAGGCGGCGAGTTTCGCTTCGTTTTCACACCGTCGTACCGTTCAACGACGGCTCCTATTCGCATCGGCCACATGTCCAGAGGCGTCAACGGCTCGTCTTCATCTTTATCTTTGTCCATCTCTTCTTCTTCTTCTTCCTCCTCCTTCTCCTCGGCGTCGACGACGATACTCTTCGTCGTCGTTAAAGGCATCGCATCGCACGTCGCGTAAAACGACTCTCTCACGCTCGTAAAACTCTTCCCCCACGCCAATCGCGATGCCATTCTCTCGCATCGCTTTTTCCCTTCTTGACTTCCTCCGCCGCGGCGGAACGAGACGTCCAGCGGTACGCGTCTCTCGCTACTACAATGACTAAATCCGCGTTTGTTTCTTTCGCCTGTTTTGTTGCTTTTGACGCCACTACTGCTACTAATCGTCACTATCCCAAAGCTATCGTTGCTATTACTGTTACTGCTATACATCGTGTTGTTGTTGTTGTTGCCCTCGCTGCTGCTAAAATCGCATCTCGCGTAGAGATGATGGTGCGAAACCGATTTTGATTTTAATTTCTCGAGTATCTTTCCCGCCAACGAGTCAAAGTCGTCGTCCACGAACTGAAATATCGTCGGCCCGACGTCGCTGGACCAAACCACTGTCGTCGTCGTTTCCTTCTCCTTCGTCGTCGTCTCCGCGTCCCACAAAATCTCTCTCACGCGAGGGAAATCCTTCGCGTTTTCAGAAGAAGACGAATTCAAAGACGAAGACGTTTCTCTCGTCCTCCTCGTCCGCGAATCGTTATAAAATCTAATGTTTTTCCCGTTTTTCTCGTGTTCCTCCTCTTCAAACGCCTCCTCTGTGGGTGTTTTCTTTGTCGTCTTCTTTTCCAAGAAATACGCCGAAGAAGAAGACATTTGTCTTCCGTCCTCTCTTTTGTCTTCTTCTTTGTCTTCGTCTTCTTCTTCTCAACAACAACAACAAGAGTTGTACTTATTAGAGTATTAGTATGGAGAAAATGGCGGGAAAAGTTCGTCATTTTTTCATCTCCTCATTTTAATCAACAAAGAAAAGTGAAACGATGACGCTCTTCCCTCTTCTCTCGTCCTCCTCCTCCTCTCCGTGCGTCTCTCACAACAACAACTGTCGTTCTTCTTCTTCTTCTTCTTCTCGTTGTTTTTCCTCCAAATCATCGTTTTCAACTTTATCGCGAGGTAAAGGAGGAAAGATTCATCAGAATCACTATTCAACGATTGCAACACGAGCGACGAGGAGTAACGACAGCAACAACAACATTAACAACAATTCTAAATACATCGAGAAAGCGAAAGTGCAAGATTTATTGTCGAATTTGGAGCGATGGCTTCGAGAGAACGGGTCGGAGATGAACGAAAAGTGCGAGTTTGGGTTTAGCTCTATGATGGAAGAAGATAACACTTTGATGATTCGTAAAAACACGTGCGGTATTTTCAATCGTGGTAGTAAAAGTAGTAGTACAAGTAGTAGTAGGAGTAACATCAGCAGCGACGATAACACGAGTATTAAAAAGAACGAGTCGATCTTAAAAGTTGGCGATTCGGTGTGGATGACTGCGGAGAAAGCGAGAGAAGATGCGGACGGGAAGTGCGGGAAGATTTTAAAGCGTCTGGCGGCGCAAGGCGAAGCCGCGCCGGCGTGGGTGGAACTTTCCGTGTATTTGGTGTGCGAACTCGAGAAAGGCGAAAGTTCGTTTTACGCGCCGTATTTGAGTTATTTACGCGAAGCGACGGTGTTAGAGTCGCCGCTATTTTGGTCGACGGAGGACGTGAACGCAATCGCCGGGTCGCAACTCCTCGACGACGCGGCTGGGTACGATTCGTACGTTCGAGGCACGTACGAGTCGTTGAATTTAAGCAACGACGGTGTACCGGAGGATACGTTCTTGTGGGCGTTTGGAATTTTACGGTCTCGAGCGCAACAACCCATGCGAGACGGGTCGGAAGTTACCTTAGTTCCCGGGTTGGACATGTTAAACCACAAGGCGAGATATTCGGAGAACGATTTTGGGGTTGGCGGGAAGAAGAAAAAGCCAGATTGGCAAGTCTACGAGGCAGGTATGGACGACGGCGCGATGGGTTCACCCATGGCGGCGATTACAAACTTATTCGGCGGTGGTGGGAAGAAGGAGGACGCCAGGGGGAGCAGCGGTAGCGGTAAGAGTAGCGGCGCAAAAAGCGAGAATAACAACATCAAATTCGCCTCGTTTCGAGCGCAACAAGATACCATTCAACCGGGCGAGGAAATTTTTATGGATTACTACGCCTCCATCAACTTCGACGAGCGACCTTTGGATGGTAAAACCTGCGTCGATTACGGCTTCGTCGATCCCGTGGAACGAAACGGTGGCTACGAGTTACGAATAGGCATTCCAGAAAACGATCCAAACAGAGACGATAAAATCGACATTTGCGACGTGAGTCAACAAATCATAGGCGGCGGCGACGATCCAACCTTTTATTTAAAAGCGTACGAAGATCCAGATCCAAACTTGCGCGTTTTCAGCAGATTGTTGAACATCCAAGGCTCGGACGCGTTTTTGTTGGAAGCTTTGTTTCGAAACAACGCGTGGGAGTTGATTTCCGAACCCGTCTCGAAAGAGAACGAAACGCAAGCCTGCGAAACGATGATTGCGGGATGCAAAGACGCTCTGTTGCAATACGAAACGAGCATCGAACAAGACGAGGACATGTTATCGATCCAGGACATTTCCGACGAAAAGCTTCTCTCCATTCGCGTCTTGTTGGGCGAAAAAAAAGCGCTCAGAAACACGTTGCGATATTTCGAAACCATTCGCGCCTCTGTCGATCGCTTAGAGTATTACCAAGAGCGACGCTTGAGGCAGTTAAACTTGTTGGACGAGGACGGGAGTTCCACGTACGATCCATTCAACGATTTCATAGCTTAATATAATACTATAATACTCTACTATATTAATAATGATGCAAAAAAAAGAAGTTGTTCAATACGCGAGTTGAACGCGTGACCTTCTCGGTGTAAACGAGATGCTCTAACCACTAAGCTAATCGAACGAGACGATTCTCCTCAATTAGGGTTTACATTACTCTATATACAAAAAACAAAAAAATAAAAATTTGAGCAACAAAGAAAAACAAGACACAAAAAACGCCATTCACAGAAGAGACTCTCTACTAATAATAAACAATGTTGTTGACGAACCCGATCGAGGAGGACGTGTTCGAACGAACCAACGAAAACGAGGACGAGGAGAAAGCGTGCGAAAAAGAACGAGCGAGGAGACGATTAGTATTGGAAGAATCGTCGTCGTCCTATGTGTCGTCTGAGCAGGCAAAAGTGGCGTTTGCTTTTCTCTCAAAATCCAAATCGTCGTCGTCGTTGGGAAGAAACACCGAAGAAGAAGAAGAAAAAGGCATCGAAACGATCGCGTTCTTCTCGAACAGCCGAGTGCCTCTGACGGTGTGCGAGGAGATTTTATCCTCGTTTAAGAGGGAAAACAAAAAGTTTGAGAAGATTGGCCACGTGAAAGTATCAGGCGTGAGCGAACGGAACGACTGTTTGAGCGACGATTTTGATGACGATGATGATTTTGACGACGAGAACACAAAACGAAACGAGACGTTCACGAGAACGTGCGACGTGTATTACCAGAGAGAAACGAAGATCGCTCTCGTGAAGTGTACGTACGACGTTCCCGTGGAAAATGCGACGAGATGGGCGGAAACAGTTTTAAAGAGTCTCTTTCCAGACGACGACGATGAAGGAAGGATGCGTAGTCGTCAAACATCGCCGCTACGAAAGGCGTTCGTCGTCACGTCGTTCGTTTCCTCGTACGCCGACGATACGGACGCGGATGAAAACGGTTTCGGTGATAGCGCTCGTTTTGCCGTGCAATACGTAGGGAACGAGGCGTACACTACTTATTCGAATACAAAAACACGTAAAAATAGCACAAATAAGAAACCTTTATCGGTAGGCCGGGCCGTCGTCGGCGCCGAGGCGGCGTTGTTCAACCGCTTGAACCAGATGGCAAACGACGGCAAAAGCGCCGAGAGGACGAGAACAAAAATAGCCTTGCTCACATGCCCGGACGAGCGTTCGTTTTCGGGAACCGCGGACGATATCATCGACGTTCGCGCTTTGAAAAACATCGTGGATGTTTTACGAGAAGATTTTGACGACGACGAGAATACAGAGGAGAAGGACGAATGGAGCGAGCTCTTACGGTCGGTGGACGAAACCGCGTTGAACGAATGGGCGAGAAAAGGCGGTCGTCATCGTAATCGACACCATCTTCAGCGCGACGCGACGAATTCTTCCATCTCGTTCGTCGCCGACGATAACTTGTTTTCTTAATAATAATAATAATAATAATACTAGTATATATATATATAGTAGAGAGAGGTACTACTAGCGAATGCGAATGAACTTAAATAAACATACATCCGCACACATACTTACACTTGACAAACAACGGGAAGAGAGCGCCGTCAAAAGTCGTCAAAAGTCGAGGACATCACATAATAAAAAAAATGTCATCAACAGCGACGATATTCGCAGCAATGAAGACGACGACGACGATTCAATCCTCTTTTAAACGACCTTGTCGTCCTCGCTCGCTGTTATTATCATCAAAAGGAAGCGAGAAAACTTCTTCCTCCGTCGTCGTCTTCAAAGGTCAAATTCGTCGTCAACATCGGATAATAAAAGGTCGACATTCTGTTCTTCGTTCTTCTTCTTCTTCTTCGTCCTCCTCCTCCTCTTCCGAGGAAAAAAAGAAGACGACGACGATGAAAACGACGACGACGAAAATAATGCTCATCAAGAAAATGATCGTCGCCCCAGCGATGATGTTCGTCTTTTCCGCCACTTTCGGGGGGTTTCTTGGGTTTACTGAAAATGGGTTTTTTGTTCCGTCTGCTGCGTGTGCTGCTGCTTCTCCTTCTGCGACAGGCGAACGGAAAGAACCAACGAACAC
>Ga0181599_1000378_pt1 | contig 46342 bp, 48 predicted proteins | sample 041ome_3_FD_148658 | JGI IMG/M metagenome (GOLD analysis project Ga0181599, IMG submission 148658) | Coastal salt marsh microbial communities from the Groves Creek Marsh, Skidaway Island, Georgia - 041405US metaG (spades assembly) | ecosystem: Environmental > Aquatic > Marine > Intertidal zone >...
ACATTGGCGATGTAAACGGTGGGCTTGATGGTTAACAAATGCAGGGTGTATATGTCCGCCAGTTCGTCTGCAGACAGTCCCATGCTCCGCACCGGATTGCCGCCATCTAGGTGGGCCTGGACTTTCTGTAACAGGCTCGTTTGTTTCAAGGCATCCTTGTCGCCGCTCTTGGCAACCCGGCTTACCTTGTCCAGGGCTTTGTCGACGGTCTCCAGATCTGAAAGCGCCAGCTCGGTATTAATAATGTCGATATCGCTGGCTGGATTAATGGTGTTGGCGACATGAATAACGTTATCGTCTTCAAAGCAGCGCACCACATGGGCAATGGCATCGGTTTCGCGAATGTTAGCCAGGAACTGGTTGCCCAGACCTTCGCCTTTTGATGCGCCGGCAACGAGACCGGCAATATCAACGAATTCCATGGTCGTAGGAATGGTATTCTGTGGTTTGACGATTTCGCTTAGAGCATCCAGGCGGGGGTCCGGAATGGATACAATGCCGGCATTGGGTTCGATAGTGCAAAAGGGGAAGTTTTCCGCAGCAATACCTGCTTCGGTCAACGCATTAAAAAGAGTAGATTTACCGACGTTGGGCAAGCCCACGATACCGCATTTAATCCCCATTATTCTGATCCTTGTCGTTCTCTTCTTTAGACTTCTTGGTGTTCATTAGTTCTGGTTTGGTATGCAGTTTACCCATCGCCATCTGAAACTTGCCCTCCACCAGTAGCGGAAGAATCCTGATGGCGTCATCGATATTTTGCTGCAGGGCATCGGCATCCTGCTTCGACGGTACCCCCAGAACATAATCAATACCTTTGCCTGTGGGTCGGCCTATGCCGATGCGCAGACGCTGAAATTCATTACTGTCCAGGGCTTTGGCAATATCCCTGACGCCGTTATGCCCGCCATGACCGCCACCGCTTTTCAGGCGAACAGTGTCAACAGGAAGGTCCAGTTCATCGTAGGCCACGAGAATGTCTTCTGTGGCAATATCATAGTAGCGTGCCATAGCGGATACAGCCTGGCCGCTGTTATTCATGAAAGTAGTGGGAAAAAGCAGACGTACATCATGGCCGGCGATAGTGATTCGGTCTGCGAGCCCAAAAAACTTGCTCTCCGGGCGCAGTTCGCCATGAAAATCATCACAGAGTGTTTCAAGAAACATGGCGCCGGCATTATGCCGGGTAAACCGGTATTGTTGGCCTGGATTACCCAGGCCAACAATCAGTTTGATGCCGTTACTCATGGAGTTGGCGGTTTATTCGCCGCTTTTATCTTCGTCGTCTGAAGAATCATCAGCGCCGTCAGTGCTGTCCGCACCTTCATCGCCTGCTGCATCTGCAGCTTCTTCGGGCTCTTCTGCCTGTAGACGAATCTCAGTGACAGTAGCAACTGCCTGGTCGTTTTCTTCCCCATGGGACAATTCGACACTGGTAACGCCTTCCGGCAACTTGAGGTCGGAGATGTGTAGGGTGTCGCCTACATGCAATTCGGCCATATCGACTTCGATGTACTCCGGCAGATTCCTCGGTAGACAGGTGACTTCCAGCTCGTTCATAAGATGGCTAATCTGACCATTTTCCAGTTTGACACCGGCACAGGTGTCCTCGTTCTTGAAATGCAGCGGTACATTCACTGTCAGTTCCACGTCAGCGCGTACGCGCAGAAAGTCAGCATGCATGATCAAAGGCTTCGCTGGATGGCGCTGCATATCCTTGATAATGACGCTTTCCTTTTCGCCGGCTACATTGATTTCCAGAATAGAGGAAAAGAAGGCTTCATCTTCAACGGCATGGAAGATGTCATCATGGCGCAGGGTAATAGACAGAGGGTCTTTACCGGCACCATAGATAATAGCGGGGATTTCGCCCTGGAGTCTTCGCAGGCGGCGGCTCGCACCTTTCCCTACGTCTTCCCGAGGCTTGGCGTCGAGAGTAAATTCATTGCTGGACATATTTATGTCTCCTGATTAATTTCCGGGTATTCGCGACCAATAGTCCGGAATGTTTTATTTATCTGTAATGCCTGAAGATAAAGCGTGATTTTACAATCTAGGTGTTATCAAACATGGCACTGACAGATTCCTCATTGCTGACACGTCGAATTGACTCGCCCAGGAATTTACCCAGAGTGAGTTGACGTATTTTTTTGCAATTCTTTGCTTCTTCCGACAGCGGGATGGTATCGGTAACCACCAGCGAGTCCAGAGAAGAGTTATTAATGTTATGCATGGCATTGCCAGACAGTACCGCGTGGGTACAGTAAGCAACAACTTTCTTTGCGCCTTCTTCTTTTAAGGCATCGGCAGCCTTGCACAGTGTGCCGGCGGTATCGACCATGTCGTCAACGATGAGACAGGTACGGTCTTTAACTTCACCGATCAGGTTCATTACCTGGGATTCATTAGCCTTGGGACGACGTTTATCGATGATCGCCAGGTCAATATCAAGTTGCTTGGCAAACGCACGTGCCCTGACTACACCACCGATATCCGGTGATACCACCATCAGGTCTTTATAATTCTGACGTATGACTTCATCTACCAGCAGTGCTGAAGCATAGACGTTATCCACCGGGATCTGGAAAAATCCCTGGATCTGCTCTGCATGCAGATCGACAGTGAGCAGTCGATTTACACCAACCGCACTGATCATGTCTGCAACTACCTTGGCACTGATTGGCACGCGGGCAGATCTTACGCGACGATCCTGACGCGCATAACCAAAATAGGGCACCACAGCAGTAATTCGATTGGCTGATGACCTGTGCAGGGCATCGGCCATTAACAACAGTTCCATCAGGTTGCTGTTGGTTGGTGCACAGGTCGGCTGGATGATGAAAACATCCTGGCCACGCACATTTTCATTCAGCTCAACACTGATTTCGCCATCACTGAACTTCTGAACTTCGGCACGCCCCAGCGGAACACCAAGCCACTTTGCGACTTTTTCTGCCAGTTCCGGGTTTGCGTTACCGCTAAATACCATCAAGTTGTTGGCCATGGGGCTTTTCCTTGGTGCTGTTCTCAGTGCTTTGTTTAGGGCTGTTTGATGTTTGACTGAAGTCAGAACTCTGCTTGCAGCAAAAAACGTTTTTCCAGGTCATTCAGCGTGTTAGCTCTTCGCTCTGGCTATACTATGTAAATGGCTGGGGTGGGAGGGTTCGAACCTCCGCATGCAAGGATCAAAACCTTGTGCCTTACCACTTGGCTACACCCCAGTAATCGGTTTGTAAAAAATCGTCCTAATAAAAAATGCAAGGATCCTTACCTTGTGTCTTATACCCTTGCCACCTGGCTACACCCTGGTAACTCAAAAAAAATATTTAAACCTTGTCACAATCAAGCAAGGCTTGATGAAGCGGGGAAAAGTTAACGCCCCTGGCTATAAATGCAGAACCAATGTTTGTTCCAACTTTGTCAGCCTGCTGTGGAACCTGGTCCAATACTGCTTGAGCTTCTGTTTTCGTGTCGAAACTGGCAAATACACTGGCGCCAGTGCCAGTCATGCGTGCTTCAGTAAATCCGGATAACCAATCCATTGCCCTTTTTACCGGTGGATAGAGGCTCTGAACCAGCAGCTCGCAGTCATTTTTACTGCCCGAAAACGGAAAGGCGGGTATTTTGATGGGGTAGGTGTTCCTTGTCAATTGCGGATGGGAAAAAATTTCCCCTGTAGGGACCTGACAATCCGGTGTCAGCACTATATACCAACGCTCAGGCAAATCCAGAGCTTGCAGAGATTCTCCTACATTTTCTGCCCAGGCAGACCTGCCATGAACAAAAACGGGAACATCAGCGCCCAGAGAAAGTCCCAGTTGTGCCAGCTCATCAAGCCCGAGACCACATTGCCAGAGCGAGTTCAGGGCAAGCAGGGTAGTGGCGGCATCTGAGCTGCCGCCGCCAACACCACCGCCCTGGGGCAGTCTTTTGTCCAGTCTGATATCAGCTCCCCGGGCACTACCGGTTTTCTGTAATAACAGGCTGGCTGCCTGAACCACCAGGTTATTCGCGCCTTCCAGCGCAGGGTCGTTGCAGGTGAAGTTTATCTGTGCGCTATTACTGGCATTAAAAGTCAGGGTGTCACCGTAATCCAGCAACTGAAATACCGTCTGCAAGGTATGGTAGCCATCGGCACGCCGGCCGGTAATGTGAAGAAAAAGATTGAGTTTGGCCGGCGCCGGCAGAATGAGGGGGCTCACTGTCTCTCCTGCATATCTGTTTCCCAGGCAGTAATGATGAAGGTCAGCCGATAGGGGGATTGTTCCAGCCGAATACGGCCCGGCAGGGCAGCATCCTGGTAACCCTGGTAACGATCGTACTGTATCTCCCAATGCCTACCCTGGTTATCTGCCTGGGACAGGGTGGCCACCAGCCCTTGAGGGTTTCTGGTAATGTCGGCGTTTCTGTTCGGGGCCGGCAGGCCTTTGATCCAGTACAGCAGGGAGTTTGCGGGAAAGGCATAACCCAGAAGATCACTGCTGAGTTCCTGCAGGCTGCTGGCCACCATCGGCTCTTCCCCGGCTTTCTCAATAATGACGCCATTACTGCTGCTGTTTATTCTCACCGCTCCCATACCCAGGGTACCGCTGAGATTAATATCGAAATCAGGGCCTTGTTGCTGCCAGTTGATATTAATCGTGTCAGATTGGTTATCACTTCTTATATTTAGCCGTCCGCGCAGGGACCATTGCTCCAGCTGCAGCAGAGTCCGTGCATAATCATCACTATAAAGTGAGGGGGAATCCTGTGTCAGGGAAGCACAAGAGCTGAGCAACATACCCAGCAATAAAAGAAGCGGGCCAGCGAATAAGCGGCCGGAAAATAATCGATTAAATTGAGGAGTCAGACGTGAGTCGCTCCATGGTACTACGGATGTGTTCGCTGTCGGGCTGTGATTCCAGCGCTCTACGCCAGACTTTTCTGGCAGCGGATTTATCACCCATAACCCAGAGCACCTCGCCAAGATGGGCTGCCACTTCATGATCAGGGAACAGTTCATAGGCTCTGTCCAGATTTTCCCGTGCTTCTTCGTATAAGCCTAAACGGTACTGTACCCAGCCAAGGCTGTCTATGATTGCAGGATCATTCGGTGCCAGTTCAACGGCACGAAGTATCAGTTGGTAGGCTTCATCAAAGCGATTGGTTCGATCAGCCAAGGTATAGCCAAGGCTGTTGTAGGCAACAGGACTGGTGGGATTTAGCTGAATTATTTTACGCAGGTCGACTTCCATCAGTAGCAGGTCATTGACCTCCTGGGCGTAGACCGAGCGCAGGAATAAGAGCTGGATATTGTTGGGGAAAGCCCCTACTGCATTATTGAGGACGGTACTGGCCTCGTTAAACAACCCCTTATCCAGCAGCACATTGGCTTCCAGGGTTAGCAGGGGAATATTGTAATCGGGATTGCGGAAACGAATATTTTGAAAGCGTGCTTTCACTTCCGGGTAGCGTCCTGCCCTGATCATCAATTCCGCCAGGCTACGCTGGGCCTGCAGAAAATTCCCGCCGCTATTCACATTGATGAAATGACCGATGGCCTCGGTCGGGTTATTTTCCTGAACATTAATATAGCCCAGGTAGTAGTGGGCATCATCAAGGCGCTGGGCATTTTCAACCAGGCGCTGAAAATACTGTTTTGCCTCGTTCAGCATATTTATTTCCATGCTGATCAGGGCCAGGGAATAAAGCATGTCGTAGTCTTCAGGAAATTGCTCTACGATAATCTGAAACTGATCATGGGCTTCCCGATAACGCTGTTCGTCCAGCAGTTTGCGCCCATATTGAAAGCGTAATTCCTTGTGGTTCTCGTTATTACGCAGGCCTTGCTCCAGGCGCTTTTCTGCCAGCGCCGTATTGCCCATTTGCTCAAGCAGGTCTACTTCGAGGATGACTACTTCCGGGTTGTCATTCATTTCCTGGGCAAGCACCCGCACCAATTCATAAGCCTGTTCAATCTGGGTATTTTGTTGATAAAGATGAGCAAGGCCGAGACGCAGGGACTGGTTGGCGGGGTAGAGTGCAGTGAGTTCTTCAAAATCGGCAATCAGGGCGTCAATCATTAAGGCCGCGTTATTGTCGATAGCCGTCTGGTTGGTGATCAGACGAAAATCTATGGTGGCTCCCTGAGCCAGCAGATTTCTGAGATGGTCCATCGCTTCACGGTAGCGCCCCATGGCCACCATCTGGAAAGCCAGGGTGCGCAGTGCTTCCTGGGAATTCGGTTCCTTGGCCAGCCATAAATTGCCGGTTTCTATCGAGGCCGGCACATCTCTCAGGAAAGACGCGATTCGCGAAGCGCGCTTGATGATGTTGAGATCATTGGTTTCACGGGCCAGTTCCAGATAGTCATTCAGGGCTTTCTGGTTGTATCCACGCTGGCCTGCCATCTCGGCAATGATGACCCGAGCGAGGACATCTTCTGAAAAGTGTCCGTATTCAATGTCTAACGGTGCGGGTATGGGCTGTGAGTCCTCAGATGTGGGCGTCGCTGCCGCCTGGTTGGTGTTAATTTCAGCACTGTTGGCTCCAGAGACACTGCCATTGCTGCCATCACTTTCATTCGGTGCGGTGGCGCAAGCAGATAGCAGGCTCGCCAGAATAAGCGGCAACAGCAATGAGGTGCCAGGTAATGCAGCAGATGTTTTCTTGAAAGGGAGTATTTTGCTCATAAGCGGTGCCAAGTATAGCTATATAGGGCAGAACTTCTCAATGCCGTCTTTATATTCATTCTTACGCAGGCCGGGTATCTATCGGATGTTTTTATTCAGACCCTGATAGCCATTATATCGTTCAGGTATTGATATAAATCTTTGTTAATAGGCACGAACCCCTGTATTGAGTAGAATACGCCGTTTATCGGCAGATTTTTCCTAAAAAACATCAGTTCATGGCTACTTTCTTGCTTGGCATTAATCACAACACCGCAAGCGTCGATGTGCGCGAGAAGGTCGCGTTCGCCCCTGAAAAAATGCATGACGCACTTCAGCAGGCCTGTGCCGATGTCGGTCTGGATGAGCTGGTGATTGTCTCGACCTGCAACAGAACAGAACTTTACTGTGAACCCGGAGAAGGCAAAGCCTCTTCAGAATCCAGTGAGGTGGTCAGGCAGCATGTGCAATCCTGGCTGGAAAAGTATCACCAGCTGCAGCCGGAAAACCTGCGCGATTGTGTTTACATCTATAAAGATAATGATGCGGTTCGTCATGCCATGAAAGTGGCCAGTGGTCTTGATTCCATGGTGTTGGGTGAAACACAGATTCTGGGTCAGTTGAAATCGGCCTATGATGTGGCGCGCGAAGCCGGCACTCTGGGCAGTAACCTGAATCGTTTGTTTGAGGGCACCTTCGCGGTAGCGAAACAAGTGCGCACAGATACCGCCATTGGTGAAAATCCGATTTCCGTTGCTTCTGCTTCTGTGACCCTGGCGCAACATATCTTTAGTGACCTGTCGCAGGTTAATGCCTTGATGATTGGGGCAGGCCGCACAATAGAACTGGTCGTGCAGCACTTGCGTCAGGCCGGGGTTAATAATATTGCCGTGGCCAATCGCACTCTGGTGCGGGCGCTGGAGTTGAAAGAAAAATACGGAGTGACCGAAGTATTGTTCTCCGATATTCCGGAGCAACTGGAAAAGTCGGATATCGTGGTCAGCTCGACCGCAAGCCAGCTGCCTATTCTGGGTAAAGGGGCGGTGGAGCGTGCCTTGAAAGCGCGCAAGCATAAGCCAATCTTTATGGTGGACCTAGCCGTGCCCCGGGATATCGAGCCCGAGGTAGCCGAGCTGGACGATGTTTATTTGTATACCGTTGATGATCTGTCCCAGGTCATCGATGACAATATGAAAAATCGTCAGGATGCTGCCCGTGATGCGGAAAAGATTATTGATCGCGGTGTAGAAAATTACGAAGAGAAACAGAAAACCCTGGGCATTGTTTCTACCTTGAGAAATTTTCGCCAGAAAGCCGAGCAGATTCGCGACATTGAATTTGAAAAGGCTGTTAAATCTCTGGAGAAGGGTGAAGATCCTGAAAAAGTCCTGGCTAATCTGGCGCGCTTGCTAACCAACAAACTGATTCATGCGCCGAGCGTACAGATGAAAAAAGCCAGCGTCGATGGCCGCAGTGAACTGATTCAGTTGGCAGAAGAACTGTTTGAACTGGAAGCCAGTAATGAAGAAGTTAATGAGTTTGATCCGGAAGATAAGAAGAATTCGAAAGGCTGAATTGAAAAAAGTCACAAGTCACAAGTCACAATTTACAAGATAAAACATATAGGTCGGATAAGGTCTGCAAGACCGTCATCCGACAAATTGAAAACAGATAGATATTCAAAAACAACCACCACCAATCCCATTGAGCAGTTATGAACCCTTCGATCATTACCAAGCTGGAAACCCTAAAAGAACGCTACGAGGAACTGGAAGCCTTGTTGAGTGATGCGGAGGTTATTACCGAACAGGAAAAATTCAGGAATTTTTCCAAGGAATATGCAGAGCTGGAACCAATAGTGCAGTGTTTTGTTAAATACCAGCTGGCACAGTCCAATCTGGAAGAAGCAAAACAGTTACAAAAGGACAGTGATCCCGATGTTCGTGAAATGGCTGAAGAGGAAATGTTGTCATCCCAGGATCAGCTTGAAACCCTGGATGTAGAGCTACAAAAACTCCTGTTACCTAAAGACCCAAAGGACAGTTGCAATGTGTTCCTGGAAATTCGCGCAGGTACCGGTGGTGATGAAGCAGCCATTTTTTCCGGGGATTTGTTTCGTATGTATTCACGATATGCGGAAAGTCAGGGTTGGAAAATAGAAGTAATCAATGAGCGTCTTGGCGAGCATGGTGGCTACAAGGAAATTATTGCACGCGTCGAAGGTAAAAATGTTTACGGACAGCTCAAATTTGAATCAGGGGCTCATCGAGTACAGCGGGTACCGGAAACGGAAACTCAGGGCAGGGTGCATACCTCAGCCTGTACCATAGCGGTGATGCCGGAAGTCGACGATGTGGAAGCCATAGAAATCAATAAGGGCGATCTGCGTGTAGATACCTTCCGCGCCAGTGGTGCTGGCGGTCAGCACGTGAATAAAACCGATTCTGCCATCAGGCTTACCCATATTCCTTCGGGAATTGTCGTGGAATGTCAGGATGAACGCTCCCAGCACAAGAATCGTGCCCGGGCCATGTCCCTGCTTCAGGCCAAATTGATGAACGCTGCCGAGGCCCAGCAGCATCAGGAACAGTCTGATGCCCGCCGTAATCTGGTTGGTAGTGGTGATCGATCAGAAAAAATCAGAACCTATAATTATCCCGATGGTCGCATTACGGATCACCGTATCAATCTGAAATTAAATCGTCTGGCAGATGTGATGGCTGGCGATATTGGTGAAATCATTCAGTCATTGATTACTGAAAACCAGGCAGATCAGTTAGCTGAAATGTCCGGTTAAACCGTTTTACTTCATTACTAGCGGCCAGAACTATGGCAACAATCAAACAACTGATCACTGATGGTGAAAATGCATTGCCCGATAGTGACAGTGCCAGGCTTGATGCTGAACTGTTATTGGGTGTCGCCATTGCCAAACCACGAAGCTGGCTTTATACCTGGCCCGACCATATTCCAGCCTTACCGGAACAACACCTTTATCTGGAACTGATCCGGCGTCGTCAGGCGGGTGAACCGGTTGCTTACATGACGGGGCGGAAAGAGTTCTGGGATCTGCAGTTGAATATCAATCATGATGTGCTTATCCCGCGCCCCGATACAGAACTGCTGGTGGAAACAGCGTTGGCTAAACTGCCAGAGGATGAAAGCATTCGCGTAGCTGATCTGGGCACGGGTTCCGGTGCTATTGCGCTGGCCCTGGCCTCTAGCCGCGCCAACTGGCGAGTGACAGCCACGGATCAGTCGGCCAGGGCACTGGATCTGGCCCAGGAAAATGCCAAAATTCTGGATATAAAAAACATCTCATTTTTTCAGGGTAGCTGGCTGGCCCCATTGTCCGGACAAACCTTTGATGCCATCCTCAGTAACCCACCTTATATAGAAAAGAATGATCCTCACCTGCAGCGCGGCGATGTTCGCTTTGAACCAGTACATGCGTTAATCTCGGAAGAAAATGGACTTGCGGACATTCACCATATCATCAGCAACAGTCCATCATTCCTCCCTCCCTCAGGCTGGCTAATGCTTGAGCATGGCTACCAACAGGGTGAACAGGTCAGGCAATTGTTTGCATCATTCAGTTATAGTGAGATAGAGACTCTCAGGGATCTTGCTGGACATGAGCGAATAACTATAGGGCGGAAAAAAGATAAAGGATAAAGGACGGGTAAAGAGACAAGAGGCAAGAGGCAAGAGACAAGAGACAAGAGACAAGAGACAAGCAAGATAAAGGATAAAGGAAAAAGGTGAGAAGGTTCCAAGAAGGGGGGCTAAAATGGTTCCTTGTTTGTGGGCAGGTTTTATTGAGAATAGTGTTGTGAAAATAAATTGTAGATACCCAGTTATACATATGAATTCAACAAAGGCGCTTGCTTGTCTCTTGTCTCTTGCCTCTTTCATCTGGGGTTTTTAATGAACGACGACCAACTTCTTCGTTACAGCCGCCAGATCATGTTGCCGCAGATGGATATTGCCGGGCAGCAGGCTTTGCTGGATGCTACGGTGCTGATTATTGGATTAGGTGGACTTGGGTGTCCGGCTGCCATGTATCTTGCCAGCAGTGGTGTGGGACATCTGATCCTTGCGGATGATGATGACGTGGATCTGAGTAACCTGCAGCGACAAATTGCCCATATGACAGCAAGTGTTGGCAAGAGCAAGGTGGCGTCAGCGTCGGAGACCTTGAGTAAACTAAATGATGGTGTGAAAGTTACTGTCCTGAAGCAGCGCCTTGACGGCGACGCTCTGGAGCAGGCAGTAAACCAGGCCGATGTTATTCTTGACTGTACTGATAACTTTTCCAGTCGTTTTGCGATCAATGCTGCGGCAGTAAAACGGGGTGTTGCTCTGGTTTCCGGCGCGGCTATTCGAATGGAAGGACAGTTATGCGTTTTTGATAATCGCCGCGATGACAGTCCCTGTTATCAGTGCCTTCATCAGGAAGGCGATGATCAGGCATTAAGCTGTTCAGAAAACGGCGTCATTGCTCCCCTTGTGGGCATTATCGGATCACTTCAGGCTATGGAAGCCATCAAGCTGATCACCGGTATCGGCAAACCATTAACAGGACGTCTACTGTTTCTTGATGCCCAGTCCATGCAGTTTCGAGAGATGAAACTGAATAAAAATTCTGCCTGTCCCTGCTGTAATTGAGTCCCGTCCGGCCTTTGATCCAGATCAAAGACTACAAAATTCCATTCTTAATGTCTCTTGAAATCCGATTGAATGTCCATAAATCAGGGATAACGGCAACATATTAAACTGGCCGATTAAACGATAATAGATAGCCCTTTTCGGAATGACTACAGAAGGAGTAATTATGAACCTGATACCAAAAAACTCGCCATTTGGCCCACTGGATAGTTTTTTTAGCGACAGCTTTCCAAGTTTCAGATTATTACCTGAAACACAAATGGAAGTACGTAATATTGCAGTGGAAATAAAGGAAATGATGAAAGCTATACGGTAAAAGCGGATTTTCCTGGTGTAAATAAAGACGATATCAATGTTTCAGTAGATAATAATGTTCTGACTATATCTGCCGAACACAAGGATGAAGCAGAAGAAAAAGACAAAGGCAAAGTGATTCGCCAGGAACGACGCTATGGCAAGTATTCACGCAGCTTTAACCTGAGAAAAAATATTAATGAAAGCAAGATAAAAGCTGAATTTGATAATGGCGTGTTGACCCTGAATATTCCCAAGGAAGATGTGGCGCCTGCCAGCAAGCAGATTCCAATCAAGTAAATCTGAAGTATCGGGTGGACGCGATTTTTTTGCCTCCACCCGAATCAAACAGTATATATTTGTACATTACTCATTTGACCTGACCGGTTGAGCCTGCAAGAATTGCCCCCTCTTTTGAACCCTCTGCTCTGGAGCAATAATGTACCTTTTACCGAAAAAAATCTTTGCCTTGACCAATGCTCTTGGCCTGGCTGGTTTGCTGGCGCTGGCGACTCCTGGTCCAGCAGTTGTGAATGCCGCTGAAAGTACTTCAGGCACTGTTAGTTATACCCTGACCCGTCAATATGGCAGCGTGCTGTTTCGTGTCATGCAACAGGATTATCTGAATCTTGTGGGTCGCTTTGATAACTATTCCGCTACCCTTGAAATGGATTTTGAAGATCTGAGTAATTCCAGGCTTTCTGCCACGGTTCAGATGGGCAGTCTGTCCATGGCCGATAGTGATGTGGTGGAAACCTTGGTCAACAGCAGTGCCTGGTTTAATGCGTCTTTATATCCTGAAGCTACGTTTACCACGACCAGTGTCGAGGTCACCGGCGAGAATACAGCGGATTTTCACGGAGAACTGAATTTTATTGGTGTTACCAAACCCTGGACCCTGCATGTACAGTTTTTCGGAGGCTCTGATGGCAAGCTTACGGGAAGCACTATTGGCATGCTGGCAACCGGTAGTTTTGATCGAACTGATTTTGGTATGGATCAGTACTTGAATATGGCGAAAGAACTGGTAAGTATTGAAGTGAACGTCAAGTTTAACCGTGACTAGCTGGCTCGAATAGTTTGTTAACCAATCAGTAAAATAACAAGGAAAATACAGGAAGCGCTATGAAAAATTTAATCAGAATAATAGGTCTGGGATCGGTATTTGCATTGGCTTCTTGCTCTTGGGTGAAGCTTACCGCTGAGGGTGAAAATGTTGCTATTCTTAGCGCCGCCGAAGTCGCCAACTGTACCAGAACAGGAACTACTACCGTAGAAGTGCTTGATCGCGCTTTACTGGAAAGGAATGAAGACAAGGTGGCAAGAGAGCTTAGAACCATGGCGCGCAACAGGGCGGCTGACAGGGGCGATGCTATTGTACCTTCAACCCGTGTGGTAGACGGAGAGCAGACCTTCATCATTTATCGTTGCCGGGACTGATTTAATCAACTGCTCCACGCTTACTTTTTGCTGCTGAACCAGAGCAATGGCAGAAAAACGCCAAGAATGAATACAGGCAAATGAAATACTGCCATCAGCAGCCACGACAGTAAAAGACTGCCGCCCAGGGTGAGCCAGAACAGGTTCCATGAGCCGGTAGTCTTGTTGCGCTCAATTTTGTCCGCTTGTTTTGTCTCGATTAATTCCAGCTTTTTACCACATTGGCTGCAGTATTTTGCATGATCGGGGTAGTTTCGCTGGCATTGCTTACATATTTTCATATCATGCGTTCCGGCTTTTCGTTATGATACGCACCAATTTAGTGAAGAATATATAAATAAATAATGAAGAGCGGTGCGGTAGTACATTTGTGACAACTGAAAACATTGATCCAATTCCAGTCACTGTCCCCCCTGACAGTGAAGAAAAAGTTAAATTTCAAGACTTCGATCTCCCGGAAGAACTACTCAAGGCAGTAGATGATCTGGGTTTTGAATTCTGCACGCCGATCCAGGCACAAAGTCTGAAAGTAACCCTCGAAGGTCATGATGTCACCGGTAAAGCACAAACGGGTACTGGCAAGACCGCCGCTTTTCTTTCAACCATTATTAATGATCTGCTGAAAAATCCCATCGAAGAAGAGCGTTATGTGGGAGAACCGCGTGCTCTCATTATTGCGCCGACCAGGGAACTGGTCATGCAAATTGCCAAGGATGCCGTTGCCTTAACGAAGTACGCGAATCTCAATGTCACCACACTGGTGGGTGGCATCGACTATCAGAAACAGCAACGGGAACTTGAAAACGATATCGTCGATATCGTTGCCGCAACACCGGGAAGACTTCTGGATTTTGTCAGGAATAAAAATATTGATCTGAGCATGGTGGAACTGCTGGTGCTGGATGAGGCGGACCGTATGCTGGATATGGGATTTATCCCCCAGGTACGTCAGGTCGTCGCGGCGACCCCGAAAAAAGAATATCGTCAGACCATGTTGTTCAGTGCCACCTTTACTGAAGACATTATGGAGCTGGCCAATCGCTGGGCAGTTAACCCGGTAAAAATTGAAGTGGAGTCACAACAGCTCACTACAGATAATGTGAACCAGCTAGTGTATCTGGTGACGACAAATCAAAAATATAACCTGCTCTATAACCTGATTCAGAGTGATGCAGGTGAGCGCGTTATCGTATTTACCAATCGTCGTGATCAGGCCAGACGTCTCGCTGATAACCTGCATCGAAATGAAGTCAGTGTTGGCTTGTTATCGGGTGAGATTTCACAACCCAGGCGTGTGCGCACTCTTGAGGAATTCAAAAACGATACCATCCAGGTGCTGGTAGCTACTGATGTGGCCGGCCGTGGTCTGCACATTGATGAGATATCCCATGTGGTGAATTTCAATTTACCGGAAGAGGCGGAAGACTACGTGCATCGTATTGGACGCACCGGTCGTGCCGGATTGTTGGGCACCTCCATCAGTTTTGCTGATGAGGACGAGTCCTTTCTATTGCCAGGTATTGAAGAAACCATCGGCATGAAACTGCCCTGTGAACACCCACCGGAAGAATTGCTGACAAAACCGCCAGCGTTTTCGCGCCCGTCGAAATTCAAACAGGAAGGTAGCAAGCATGGCGGCAAAGGTGACAGAAAAGGCAGCTCCAGGCCGCGACGTTACTAGTTTTTAATGTCGTGAATTTACTCTGCTTTATCGATTTGGCAGAAGATAAAATCAGTTGTTTTTTATTTTGCGCCAGCTTTTTCCAGTATCTTTTTATATTCCCCGGAATTCCTATGCTTTGAAACAATGTTCAGAATTGTTTCTCCGTGCATATTGGCTTCGTTCAGATTGCGGCCGGCGTCGATGAAAAACTGGATGAAGCGTGAGAAAGCCTCGGGCACCATGCCGCGATAAGCCTTTTGCAGAATATGAAAATCCGGCGCCTCATCATGGGAGGTGTCCAGTTCCAGAAAAGATTGCACCCGCTCATCACTCCACCATTCGTCACGGACGGCTGGCTGGGTTCTGTCGGCACCGGTTTTTTTCTCTGCTTTCATGTTGTCATTCTCGTAATTATTGTCTTTATGGTTTTTGCTGAATATGCGTTATTTTTTCTAGCTACTGAGTTTTTCTTTCAGCAGTTGATTAACTTGGGCTGGATTGGCTTTGCCCTGAGAGGCCTTCATGATCTGGCCTACAAAGAAACCGATTACCTGCTCCTTACCTTCTTTAAACTGCTGCACCTGAGCCGGGTTGTTGGCAATCACTTCATCCACCATTTTTTCAATGGCACCGGCGTCAGTTACCTGTTTCAGCCCTTTGCTTTCAATAATACTGTCAGCATCACCTTCACCTGCCAGCATGGCTTCGAACACAGTCTTGGCTATCTTGGAAGAGATAGTGTTGTCCTTGATGCGTTTTATCAGGCCAGCAAGGGCATCTGAACTGATCGGGCTCTCGGAAATAGAGATTTCATCCTTATTCAGGCTGGCCTGCAGGTCACCCATCACCCAGTTAGCTGAGAGTTTTGCGTCTCCACATGCTTTCGCTACTTCCTCGAAATAGTCAGCGGTGGACAGGTCGCTGGACAATATCATGGCATCATATTCACTCAGAGCATACTCATCCTGGAAGCGCTGTTTTTTGATATCAGGTAGTTCCGGTAAGGTGGTCCGCACGGATTCAATATAAGCATCATCAATAACGATGGGTAGTAAATCCGGCTCCGGGAAATAGCGATAGTCATTGGCCACTTCCTTGCTGCGCATTGATCGGGTTTCATTTTTGTCCGCATCATAGAGGCGGGTTTCCTGCACAATTTTTCCACCGTCCTCGATAATATCGATCTGGCGTTGCACTTCGATATTGATGGCTTTTTCCACAAAGCGGAAAGAGTTGATGTTCTTGATTTCGGTACGGTTGCCGAGCTCGGTGGTACCCTTGGGACGAACCGAGACGTTGGCATCACAGCGCATAGAACCCTGCGACATATCGCCATCGGAAATGCCCAGGTATAAAATGATGGAATGTAGCTTCTTCAGGTAAGCAACGGCTTCCCTGGCATTTCTCAAATCCGGTTCCGATACAATTTCCAGCAAGGGCGTACCGGCACGGTTCAGGTCGATACCAGTCTTGCCGTGGAAATCTTCATGCAGGGATTTTCCAGCGTCTTCTTCCATGTGGGCACGGGTAACCCCGATGGTTCTCTGGGAACCATCTTCCATGTCGATGACCAGCTGTCCTTTGCCTACTGTTGGGAAGTCCAGCTGTGATGTCTGGTACCCCTTGGGCAGGTCGGGGTAAAAATAGTTTTTCCGGTCAAAAACCGATGTCTTGCCAATTTCAGCATCTATGGCCAGACCAAATTTTACCGCCATGCGCAGGGCCTCGGCATTCAATACCGGCAGCGTACCGGGCATTGCCAGATCATAGATATTGGCCTGGGTATTGGGCTGCGCGCCAAATTCAGTGCTGGTGCCGGAAAATAACTTGGAGGCAGTGGCTAATTGCACATGCACTTCAAGTCCTATAACTGTTTCCCATTCCATTTTTTTTCTCTCTTGCTTATTAACGATGCAGCCGCTTTAAATTTTCAAACCAATTGATAATTAATTGACCGGTGATTTCTCATGCCAGTCTGTTGCCTGCTGAAATTTGTGTGCCACATTCAACAATTGCGCTTCGGCGAAATCCTTGCCCACTATCTGGAGTCCTACAGGCAAGCCGTTGACCAGTCCGGCCGGGATGGACATGCCGGGCAAGCCTGCCAGATTCACAGCAATCGTATAAATATCTTCCAGATACATGGTGACAGGATCATCGTTTTTTGAGCCTATGGCAAAAGCAGTGTGGGGGGAGGTAGGGCCCATGATGACATCTACTTCCTCGAATGCTTTCTGAAAATCGTTCTTGATCAGGCGACGTATTTTTTGTGCCTTGATGTAATAGGCATCGTAGTATCCTGCTGAAAGGGCATAGGTACCGACCATGATGCGGCGTTTGACTTCAGTGCCGAAGCCCTCGCTGCGGGTGCGTTTATACATATCTTCCAGATTGACCGGATCTTTGCAGCGGTAGCCGTAACGCACGCCATCATAGCGGGACAGATTGGCTGATGCTTCAGCTGGTGCGATGACATAGTAGGCTGAGACTGAAAGATGACTGTTATCCAGACTCACTTCCCTGACAGTTGCACCAAGTTTTTCAAATTCGGCAATAGCCTCCCTGATGCACTTTTCCACATCGGCATTCAGGCCTTCAGAAAAATGCTGGGTCGGGATGCCGATCTTCAGTCCCGCAAGGGGTTTGTCCAGATCCTTTGTGTAATCTTCCGCGGCGGTATCACTACTGGTGGAATCCTTGAGGTCCAGTCCGGCCATGACATTAAGCATCATGGCGGCATCTTCTGCTGACTGAGTCATGGTGCCAGCCTGATCAAGACTGGAGGCGAAAGCCACCATACCCCAGCGGCTTACCCTGCCATAGGTAGGTTTTAAACCGGTAATTCCGGTAAATGAGGCGGGTTGACGAATAGAGCCACCGGTGTCTGTTGCGGTAGCGCCGGCGCACAGGCGAGCTGCCACTGCCGCTGCAGAACCACCCGATGAACCACCAGGTACCAGGCTACGATCCCAGGGATTTTTTACCGGGCCGTAAAAGCTGGTTTCGTTGGAGGACCCCATGGCGAATTCATCCATGTTGGTTTTGCCGAGGGTGACGCTGCCGGCCTTGATAAAATTTTCTACCACGGTGGCGTTATAGGGCGCGATAAAGTTGTCGAGCATTTTTGAGCCGCAGGCAGTACGAATGCCCTGGGTACAAAAAAGATCCTTGTGGGCAATAGGAATGCCAGTCAATGGCCCGGCATTACCCTGGCTTCTGGCTTCATCTGCAGCCCTTGCCTGAGATAGGGCGAGCTCTTCGCAGACAGTAACATAGGCATTTAAATCGCTGTTTTCCTGTGCAATCTGTTGCAGGTATGCCTGCGTCAGTTCAACACTGGAAAACTCGCCATCGGCAAGTGCCCTGGATAATGGTGCCAGGCCTAGTTCAATCATCTTAAATAATCCTGATGCTTGGTCTGCTCATGCTGTGATTGTGAACAGTGGGTTAAATTGAAAAATTCTAAAGAAAACGTATTCAGGCGCAACAAACCACAGATTACTATTCAATAACCTTGGGAACCAGAAACAGGCCATCTTCAGCCTCCGGCGCAATTTTTTGCAACTCATCGCGTTGATCGGTCTCTGTGACCTTGTCTTCCCGCAGGCGCTGGGCGGTATCAAACGCATGGGCGAGTGGTGCGACATCATCAGTATTCACTGACTGCATCTGGTCGATCAGGTTCAGAATATTGGACATGCTGCTTGCCGCTTCTTCTTTCTCTTTTTCGGTAAGATCGAGGCGTGCCAGGTGAGCAATGTTTTCCACGTCGCCTAGTTCAATAGACATGTCAGACTCCAAATAATTAATATGGGCGCGATTCAGCTCAAATAGTGACTTAAATCTGACAATTCAGATTTAATTCTTGCTCTAAGTAGGTGTGATTGCTAGAGTTGCTCGAGCTAAAACGGCTGATTATACTGGAAGAATAACTAAAGAATAACTATTAGAGCCAATCCCTCCGCACTATTTAAAAAAGAATTATCATTCATAACTAATTATTACTTATATAAGGTAATCAAAATTCATGTTGAAGAAATTACGCGGTATGTTCTCGAACGATCTGTCGATAGATCTGGGAACTGCAAATACCCTGATTTATGTCAAGGATCAGGGCATCGTCCTGAATGAACCCTCGGTGGTTTCGATCCGTATTCATAACGGCCAGAAGACGGTTACGGCTGTGGGCGCGGACGCCAAACGCATGCTGGGTCGAACCCCTGGGAACATAACGGCAATACGGCCCCTCAAGGACGGTGTAATTGCCGATTTCCAGGTAACAGAAAAAATGCTGCAGCATTTTATTCACAAGGTACATGAAAACAGCTTTATTCGCCCCAGCCCGCGAGTACTGGTCTGCGTTCCCTGTAAATCGACCCAGGTTGAACGCCGCGCCATTCGCGAATCGGTAATGAGTGCCGGAGCCAGGGAAGTGCGTCTTATTGAAGAGCCAATGGCAGCAGCCATTGGTGCCGGTCTTCCTGTTGATCAGGCTAGCGGTTCCATGGTGGTGGATATCGGTGGTGGTACCACTGAAATTGCCATTATCTCACTCAATGGCGTGGTCTATTCTGAATCTGTGCGCGTCGGTGGTGACCGTTTTGATGAAGCCATCACCACCCATGTCAGACGCAATTATGGCAGCTTGATTGGTGACGCTACAGCTGAACGTATCAAGAAAGAAATTGGTTGTGCTTTTCATAGTGAGGAAGTTCGCGAGATTGATGTCCGCGGCCGCAATCTTGCAGAAGGTGTACCGCGCAGCTTCACCCTTAATAGTGATGAAATTCTTGAAGCATTACAGGAGCCCTTGTCAGCTATTGTGCAGGCAGTTAAAAGTGCGCTTGAACAGTCGCCCCCTGAGCTGGCTTCGGACATTGCAGAAAGTGGCCTGGTTCTTACCGGCGGTGGTGCGCTGCTCAGGGATCTGGACAAACTGCTTAGCGAAGAAACCGGGTTGCCGGTGATCGTTGCAGATGATCCATTGACCTGTGTCGCCAGAGGTGGTGGTATGGCCATGGAGCTGATGGATGTTCACGATCTGGATTTGTTAACACTGGAATAGCACTGACAGTAGTCGGCCTGGCTAATTGCCATGATTTTGGCAAAAACCGGCACAACATCATGCTGAGGCATGAGCTCTTTAGATCCCTGCCTCAAGCTGTCATGCTGATCAGGAATAAAATTCAGAAGAAAAGCGCTATTTTTTTATTCAGATCTGCACTTTCTCCCCTTTATCCTTTATCCTTAATCTTTATTTTTGTGTTCACACAGTAAAGGTTTGATCTATTAAATCCCTATTTATTAAAGGTGCATCCCAAGGCTATCGATTGCTCGGCCTGGCCCTGCTGTCCATGATTATGATGCTGGCAGACAGTCGCTTCAGCTACCTGTCCCAGGTTCGTTTTTATGCGTCCTACCTGGTCACCCCCCTGCATTGGCTGGCAGATTCCCCACGCTCCATATCCGATTCCGTAAACTCCAATTTGCAGAGTCGCAGTTACCTGATTGGCGAAAACCAGCGTTTAAAGCAGCAATTACTGCAGCAGCAATTCGAATTACAAAAGCTGGAGCACTTGAAGGCTGAAAACATAAGACTCAATGAGTTACTCAATGCTTCAAGCATTGTCGATGAGCGGGTAGTGCAGGCGCAACTCACCGGAGAATCGCCGGATCCCTTTACCAAACGGGTCCTTATCAACAAGGGGAGTGTGCACGATGTCTATATCGGACAGCCGGTGATTGATGCCTTTGGTCTGATGGGACAGATTGTCGATGTAGAACCCTATGCCAGTTGGGTACTGCTAATTACTGATCCCCAACATTCGACACCGATTCAGATCAACCGCAATGGCAACCGGGCAATTGCTTCGGGTACCCAGGACAGTTTACAAAGACTGGTGTTGAACAATATTTCCGATACGTTTGATGTGGTTGTGGGTGATGTCCTGGTGACCTCGGGATTTGGTGGGCGTTTTCCCGCGGGCTATCCGGTAGGGGTGGTGAGCAATGTGCTGCACGACCCCGGAGAGCCCTTTGCCACCGTGACAGTAGAACCTACTGCCCAGCTTGAGCGCAGTCGTAATGTGCTGTTGTTGTTCAAGTAATCAAGGACCGGTAAAAGATGGGAGCAAAATTTAACAAACATCATGGCGGCTGGATAATCCTCGGTACTTTGGTGCTGGCGGCATTGTTTACCGTGCTGCCTCTGCCTGACTGGCTTGAAGCCTATCGACCCGAATGGGTGGCACTGGTTGTCATTTACTGGGTGGTAGCGCTGCCAGACAGAATAGGCCTGTTTAGTGCCTGGATTACCGGTTTCTTTATGGATGTGCTGGAAGGTTCATTACTGGGGCTGAATGCCCTGGCCCTGGCACTCGTGGCCTATTTAGCGCTTAGTCTTTACCAGCGCATGCGAATGTTTACAGCGATTCAGCAAAGCAGCACTATTTTAATTCTGGCGGGCATACACCAGTTATTATCGTTCTGGGTGCTTACCGCGAATAGCCAAAACACTGCGCCCAATTTGATATTTATGATATCGGCTCTTTCCAGTGCCATTATATGGCCCTTTGTATTTTTGGCGTTGCGATATATCCGGCGCACATTCAACGTCGCCTGAACAATCGTCTTTAACTGTTTTGATACAGGTTGGGGTGCCAGGTTGTGGTAAAAGTTACCTGCAACTCTATATAATCCCCTGATATTTATTTATTACAGCTACGGGCTGTAGATGAGGGGGACTCATGAGAACGACCAATCAATTTCGCACGCCACTAATTTTCCTGTTTGCCATGCTGCTGGCAGCTTGCGGCAACGATGATTCAGCCAGTCAGGCCGATGTAGAATCTGCCCCAAGCGCAGCCAGAGTTGCTGAATCACCAGCACCCGCATCCAGACCAAGCCCCCTTGAAACAGATCCCCTGGTAGCAGCGCCTACCGATGCCTGGCCAACCAATGGTGGTTCGTTTTATAACCAGCGCTGGTCGCCACTTGCCGAAATTAATCGTGACAATGTCGCTGATCTGAAAGCCGAATGGCGTGTTCATCTGAATGGCTCCGGACTTGAAACCCGATATTCTGCAGAAGGCACGCCTGTCTATCAGGATGGTGTGCTGTATATCACCACAGGCGACAGTGATGCTTTTGCTGTGGATGTGGACAGTGGTGAAATGCTTTGGGAATACAATTCACAATACCCTGAAGAAATGGGTGAAGCGGTCTGTTGCGGTTGGGACAACCGGGGAGTAGCACTGGGCGATGACAAGGTTTTTCTTGGTCAGCTGGATGCGCGATTGGTAGCGCTGGATAAAGCCAGCGGGGAAATTGCCTGGGAAACGCAAAGTGTGCGCTGGCAGGATGGTTACAGTATTACCGGAGCACCGCTTTTTTATGATGGCATGGTGATCACCGGTTATTCCGGCGCCGAGAAAGGTGTGCGTGGCCTGGTGGAAGCCTTTGATGCTGACAGTGGTGAAAAACTCTGGACCTTTTATACCATTCCAGGCCCCGGTGAGTTTGGACATGATACCTGGCCACAGGATAACAATGCCTGGGAGTTTGGCGGCGGTACTGTTTGGCAGACACCGGCACTGGATCCGGAACTGGGACTGATTTATTTTTCTACCGGTAATCCCGGGCCCGATATGAATGGCACCATGCGTGAAGGCGATAACCTGTTTACTGACTCCATCGTTGCCATTGATGTGCGCACAGGAGAATACCGCTGGCATTTCCAGCAGGTACATCATGACCTGTGGGATTATGATGCCCCAAATCCTGTCATTCTGTTTGATATGGAATATGAAGGGGAAACCCGTAAAGCCGTTGCCGAAGCCGGCAAGACTGGCTGGGTCTATATTCTCGACCGGATAACCGGCGAGCCTATTATCGGCGTTGAAGAAAAGCCGGTGCCGCAAATCCCTGAACAGTTCACTTCTGCCACACAGCCCTATCCTGTTGGGGATGCATTCGTTCCCCAGTTTATTGATGTTGCGCCAGAAGGCACGCAACTGGTGAATCAGGGCAGGATTTTTACGCCCTTCCTTTATGAACCGGTTCTGGTTCAGCCCGGTCTCGCCGGTGGTGCCAACTGGGCGCCCAGTGCCTACGACCCCAACCGACAGATCATGTATATCTGCGCCTCGGAATCTTCGGTGGCCGCGTCCATGGTAGATGTCGAAATACCGGATGAGCACAGTGGTAAATCCTGGACCGGTGGCAAGTTTGGTGGCTCGAAACGGCCAACGGTAGGGATTGTTGCGGCGATGGATATGACTACCAATAAACTGGTCTGGCAGTACCGTTGGCAGGATGCCTGTTATTCAGGGTTTCTCGCCACTGCCGGGGATCTGCTGTTTGTGGGTCGTAATGATGGACGTTTGACCGCTCTTGATATCGATACCGGCATGGAGCTGTGGGGTTTTCAGACCGGCGCCGGCATGAATGCGCCGGCCATCAGTTTTGAAAAAGATGGCAAACAGTATATCGCAGCCTATTCCGGCGGTAATCTGTTTCAGGGCTCGCCGCGAGGTGACAGTCTGTGGCTGTTCTCATTGTCCGGTCAGATGGAAGAAGTCAGCCCGGGGGATACCCTGTTGTCGCTTGGCAATAGTGACACAGAGGCCGTTGCAGTGGTGTTTGCAGAAGGTGATCCTGATTATGCTGCGGGTGAAATCTTGTTCCAGCAAACCTGTTTGCCCTGTCATGGTGACGACGGCATGGGCGGGCACAATAATGCCATGCCATTGAACAATATCACCGATATCCGTGATGCCATTACCATTGTTTCCACCGGCAGAAACAGCATGCCGACTTTTACCGGGGCGCTTACGCCAGAACAAATCCGGGATGTCAGTGGCTATGTTGTTGACCGGCTATTTCAATAGCGGTTCAGGAACAAGAGTCGGATTATGAAATACCATTCAATGTCGTTGAGAAGTTTCATTGTCTTTCCTCTGCTGCTCTGGCTCGGGGGCTGTGCAACTGAAATCGATGAACTTGTCTGGCCGGAAATGGCTTACCCCCGGGACTATTTTGAAGCGGCCTACGAGGAAGATGATTTGGCCCAGCAATACCAGACCCGGGAAGATTATCTGCTCTGGGTTACCCGTTTTTATAATGGTTTCAGTATTGCCCCGGGCTGGATAAGTCTCACCGAGCAGGTCAAGGAGCGTCTTGATGAACCTTACCGATCAGAAGTGGCGCTGCGCCTTTATCATCTCGGGGGCAGGATTGGCAGTGAATGGGCCAAGGATAATAATGTGCGTGTGCTCGATACCCGAAATGCTGCAGTCTGGCGTGATGCACTGATCGAATCATTGAACCAGAATGATCTGGATGACTATATTACCCGGGTGGAAGAAGATGTTGAAAATATGTACATGGGCAATCTCAGTCGGGAAGATATTTATTTCGAGCGTTATTACGAAGATGACTTTGAGTTCTAACGGCAAAGTCTGGTTGAGGGATTGCGCTCACCTCATTTAAGTTCAACTATTTAGTGCCAAAAAAGGTTCCGTTAATAGGTTCCATTACCCGCAACAGAGCAACTGCCATAATGGGAAACTGGACAGAAGACACCACCGCCATACTGCTTGGCTTTGTCATTATCCTGCTGGCCCTGGCCGCATTCCTGCTGGCCCCTTATTCCCGGGTTGATTCCGCACTACTCAGTGCACAAACCTCCAGCGATTTTTCTATAGCTGCCTGGTCCGCTGACAACGATACCGGTAATGCCCTTACTGCTTTTCTTAGCGAGACGGTTAACGGCGCCAGACCTGCGCGCTGGTCAGTGAACCCCTTGTCTGCTTTTTCCACGCATTTTTTCATCGCTACGCTGTTGTTCCTAATTGCCCTGTGCGTTTTATTTGCTGTGGGTATGGTGCTGATGAAAAAGCCCATTGCGGTTTTTTTCAGCGGCTTCGTCTTCATTTTTGCCCTGGGCATTCTTGCCTATTTGCTGGCCAATCAGACTGAATTTCGCAGTATGGGTTTGGGCTATGCCTTGTGGGCGATACTCCTTGGTCTGGTCATTACCAATATTTTTGGCATCCCTGAGTTTGTACGTCCGGCCCTGCAACCGGAGCTCTATATTAAAACCGGTCTGGTGCTGCTGGGTGCGGAAGTATTGTTTGGCAAGGTGATGGCAATCGGGCTGCCAGGTATTTTTGTGGCCTGGATTGTGACGCCGATAGTGTTGATCAGTACGTTCTGGTTTGGTCAGAAAGTGCTCAAAATTGGTTCCAAAACACTGAATATTACCATCAGTGCTGATATGTCAGTGTGTGGCGTATCGGCGGCCATTGCCACAGCAGCGGCGTGCAAGGCGACAAAAGAGGAGCTGACTACAGCGGTCGGGCTATCGATGATTTTTACTTCCATCATGATGGTTGCCTTGCCTGCCTTGATCAATGCGGTGGGGATGCCAGAGGTGCTCGGTGGCGCCTGGATCGGCGGCACCATTGATGCCACCGGTGCCGTGGTAGCAGCGGGCGCCTTTCTTGGTGATACCGCGCTTAATGTCGCAGCCACCATCAAGATGATCCAGAATATCCTTATCGGGGTGCTGGCGTTTGGTGTCGCAGTGTACTGGGCTACCAAAGTGGATAAGGACGCAGGTCAAACTGTAGGGGCTTCAGAAATATGGCTGCGCCTTCCCAAGTTTGTGCTGGGCTTTCTCGGGGCCAGTATATTGTTTTCCCTGCTTTATGAGTCTTTAAACCCGAATACTGCCATCGTGCTGGTGGAAAACGGGGTGCTGGATTTCACCTCGGATATGCGTGGCTGGTTGTTCTGCCTGGCCTTTGCCAGCATTGGTTTATCGGGTAATTTTCGTGAATTGAAATCCCAGTTCCATGGCGGGAAACCCCTGATCCTTTATGTTTGTGGGCAAACCCTTAATCTCAGTCTGACTTTGCTAATGGCCTGGTTGATGTTTTATAAGGTTTTTCCGGAAATTACCAATAGCCTGTAATGAAAATCGACGCGCTCAAAACTCTGGGATTTATTGCGGCACTGATCATGCTTCAGCAGCTAATTGCCTTCGGCAATAACAATTTTCCTCATTTGCAGGAACAGTCATCCATCATCGAAAGCAACGACATCGATCCCTCGGCCCTGTTTTACATGGAAAGCAGGCTGGCGCTGTCTGCTGAAAAGACCGTGCGGAAATTAATCAATGAGTAGTGTTCGTCCCAGCGGTATGTGGCAACGATGAATAATTGGCAGCGCTGGGTCCAGGCTCCCAATACCACGTTCTTTCGCCGCGCTCTGTTCCAGATTCATTTATGGCTAGGCATAGCACTGGGTCTCTATATTCTGGTTATTAGCGTCAGTGGATCTGCTGTTGTTCTCAGACCCCAGTTCAGCCGCTGGTTCATTGCCAGTGAGGTCTCTACGCAGACAGGAGAAGCGCTTGCCGGTAGTGAACTGGAAGCCAGAGTCGCTGAAGTTTATCGGGACTATAGCGTCACCAATATTGTTGCTCCCACCCGCGCCCGCCGCGCTACCTATGTAGTACTGGAACGAAACGGAAAAGAGTCTTCACGATATTTTGATCACTATAGTGGAATTGACCTCGGTGATACCTATCCCTGGCAGGTTCGCAGTGTCGAGTGGCTGACGCGATTACATGACGATCTATTGATGGAGCGTGCCACAGGCCGCAAGGTGAATGCGTTCGGAGGACTGTTATTCCTGTTGATGGTCGTTACCGGTGTGATTATCTGGTGGCAGGGAAGGCGGCGCTGGAAAGAGGGCCTGATGATCAGGCGCAACAGTTCACATAGTATACTCTGGCAACTGCACAGTGTTTTAGGGTTCTGGTCACTGTTGCTGCTTTTAATCTGGGGTATAACAGCAATCTACTTTGCCTTTCCCCAGCCCTTCGATTTTATTATCAATGCCATGGATAATGATCTGGAGGATTTTGATCGCCCGGACGGCTGGCTGCTGTTTCTGATCGATATGCATTTTGGCCGATTTCGCGGCTCCTGGCCGGTATTGCCCTATATCTGGATTGTTCTGGGTTTATTGCCGGCATTTATGTTTATCAGCGGGTTCATCGTCTGGTATCGTCGGGTGATCAAGAAATACAAGCGTTATTAACTATTGGCAATAATAGTTTCGATTGTAAGCGCAAGATGAATTTCGCTACACTCAGCTATCTAGATTGAATCTTTGTCACTTCGGGGGGAGCAGGCATGCGGGCGTTTAAAACCCTGCTTATTCTTAGCCACCGTTATATCGGCATTCCGCTGAGTTTTCTCTTCGTGGTGTGGTTCCTGTCCGCTTTTGTGATGATCTACGCGGGTGGCATGCCACGCATCACCAATGAGATGCGTATTGAAGGAGACAGTTCCCTCAACTTCGAAGACGTGACTATTACTCCCTGGCAAGCCGTTGACCTGCTTGGGTATTCCCCTTATGAAGCACGCCTGCGCACCTTGTTGGGCAGGCCAGTGTACGAATTTCCCGAGCCGCGCTTTCCCAGTACCTTTATTTGGGCAGACAATGGCGAGTTTCTTTCCGATCTGACGCAACAGCAGGGCGCACAAATCGCCAGTGATTTTCTCGATATTCCGCTTGAACTGTTTGCCTATGAAGGCCTGGTGACCCGCCCCGATCAGTGGACCATTGCCATTCCCAATGAATTGCCGCTGTATAAATACAGCGTGGCTGATGATTATGCCACGCAAGCCTATGTATCACCCACCGGGGCCCAGGTGGCTGTCTACACTACACGTCAGAGTCGTCTGCTGGCATGGCTTGGCACTATCCCGCACTGGTTTTATTTTGCCGACCTGCGCGCCAATCAGCCGCTGTGGTATGACATCGTAGTCTGGACGTCGGGTATTGGCTGCGTGCTTGCCTTGCTTGGCCTGGTCATGAGTTTTACCCAGTGGCGTAAAGTCAGACCGTTCAAGCTAGGCAAGGCGATCCCTTATCGGGGGCTGATGCGCTGGCATTATATTCTGGGCACCGTATTTGGTGTTTTTGTACTGACCTGGTCCTTTAGCGGCATGCTTTCCATGGAGCCCTTTGCCTGGTCTGATGCCCGTGGATTGAGAGTGGATGAGAGGGTTTATCAGGAAGGACTGCTGGAGCTGGAATCGTTTCCGGCCTTTGATGCAAGCCGGTGGCAAACACTGGCGCAGGGCAATGGTGTGCAGCGCGATATCAAGGAAGTGGAATTTCGCTGGATTGGTGCAGCGCCTCATTATCTTGCTCTTTACAGTGAAAGCACTGGCCTGGAAATGGATAAGCGTGACCGTTTGCATCAGCCTTACAACATAATCGGGCAGCTGGATTCCAACAGCCTGCTTATCGCAGCTGATGGCTTTCGCATCATTGAAGAGTTTGACACGCAGGCACTGGTGAGCAAGCTGGACGCCAGTATTGAGGAAGCCCAGGTCACTGATTACGCCTTGCTCAATGATTATGATGATTACTATTACTCACGCAACAATCAATTACCGCTGCCGGTATTACGCATCAAATTTAATGACCCGGCGCAAAGCTGGATCTATGTTGATCCCCATAAAAGTGAGCTGCTGAGCCTGATTCATCGCAACAGCAGAATAGAGCGCTGGCTCTACAGCGGCCTGCATAGTCTTGATTTTGCCTTCTGGTATCACCAGCGACCATTATGGGATCTCGGTGTTCTGATTCTTCTTGCTGGCGGACTTGGAGTCAGTTTTATTGGACTCTATTGTGGTATAAAGCGATTAAAAAATGACATCATATTTATACTGAAAAAAATAACTGGAAAAGAAAAAATTAACGAGGTGACAAGTGTTTCACATTAAAAAACTGATTTCAGTTCTGCTCTTGCTGGCCGTTTCAGGCTCGCTACTGGCCCAGCCCTTTGCTCTTGGTGATGGACCCTGGTACTACGATACTTATTCCCCGGCATCCAAAATCAAGGTCTCCATCATCGCCAGAGGGATTCAAAATCCCTGGGGTATGGCCTTTCTCCCCAGCGGTAATATTCTGATTGCGGAAAAAGCCGGACAGTTCAGGATTATCAGAAATGGAAAGCTTGATCCACAAATTGTCACTGGGGCACCTGCAGTGCAGGTAGCCTCTGGTGGCGGTATGATGGATGTTGTTTTGCATCCGGATTTTACCAGCAATAGGCTGGTGTATTTTACCTATGTGAAAAATGCACCACCCCCTGCAGGGGCTGATTATTATGCCACCACGGTAATGGCAAGAGGGCGACTGAATCAGGCTGAAAATGCCCTGGAAGACGTTGAGGATGTGTTCGTTGCAGATGCCTGGAGTACCACAGCCGGTGGTCATGGTTCGCGTTTGCGTTTTGCCGATGATGGCACGGTGTTTATGTCGTCGCCTTTTCGGCGTGATTTTGAGAATCCCCAGAATCCAATGAGTGATATCAGTAAATTATTACGGCTTAACGATGATGGCTCTATTCCGGCAAATAATCCTTTTGTGGGCAGGGAAGGCTATCTGCCTGAGATCTGGAGTATTGGTCATCGTGCCATGGAAGGCATTGATTTTCATCCTGTGACTGGTGAGTTGTGGGCCAGTGAGCATGGACCCCAGGGCGGCGATGAAGTGAATATTATTCAGCCGGGGAAAAATTATGGCTGGCCGCTGGTCAGTTATGGCCGTGACTATGACGGCAGCCGGGTTTCCCAGCAGCCCTGGCAGGAAGGTCTGGTGCAGCCGGAAATTTTCTGGGTTCCCTCTATCGCAACTTCCGGCCTGATGTTTTACACCGGGGACAGGTTCCCCCAATGGCAGAACGATCTGTTTGTTGGTGCCCTGATGACCGCCCGCATGCCGGGAACAGGACACATTGAGCGCATCAATTTTAATGAGTTTGGCGAGCAGAGAAGAGAGTGGCTGTTGGCTGACCTGAAACAGCGGGTTCGTGATGTTCAGCAAGGTCCTGATGGTTTGATTTATGTGCTTACTGAAGAAACTGATGGAGCCCTGCTGGTAATAGAGCCTGTGGAATAAAGCTGGTAGTTCAATAGTGCCTTGGAAATGGCTTCAGCCTGATGTTTTACTACTTACTCGACCGTCTCGATATCCAGTTGCAGAAGTTCAGCAATACGCCCGATGTCGCCGGTATAGAAGGCTGCCATGATTTCCAGTTGGAGCTGTTGAATGTTGCCATTATATTGCGGCGTAATACTTACTCGCAGTGTTTTTTCTCCAGTCATGAATTCAGCAAAATTACTCAGTAAATCCTGAGCCAAAGATTGCATTTGGGGAGGAACAAACAAAGCCGCTGCCTGTAACTGTTCCAATAGTTGCTGGCGGTATTCGTCACCGCTTATCCCCAATGCATTGCCCTGCAATGAAGATATATTCGCGACCATGCCATCATCTCTTAATGATATCGACGCAGCAGGAATGTCGGCATTTTGTAAGATGACGGAAACGCCGTATGGCTCGTTGACATTGTCAGAGGTATTTTCATTAAGTCCTGCCATGGGCACATTATTTATCTGCGCCTTCATACCGAGAAAGAAGGCGTCAGGCAGGGAAATATCTGCGTCTATATCCATTCGGTCGTTATCTGCGGGATCAAAATCATAGCGATAGTTCATGCTCATGGGCAAAAGGTTCTGATCCATCATGGTGGCAATATAATGATTCAGTAAATTATCAGGTCCATCACCGAATGCAGGCGCTGCTGCAGGAAAACGCAGCCCTTGGGCCGACAGGTGAAGGTGGTGGGGAACCTCGTTAAAGTAGTCAAATTCGGATATTCGTATATTCTCCAGAATGTATTCATTGCTGTTACTGTCAATGACATACAGATTTTCCAGAGCGATCTCGCCATTGAATTGAATTCCAACAGAGTCATAGGTAATTTCCTGGTAATCACCACTGGCAATTAATTCATCAACCCGGAAGTCAACAACGGTTTTTAATCGGTAATTGGCAAACAGATATGCTATCCCAATGATGAAAATAATGACGCCTGGAATAATCAGGAGGTATTTTTTAGTCATAGTTTTGATTCAGATAACAGAAACCAATAAGGTACTAAAGTCGTAATAGAGACATGGGCACAAGATAGGGCGCAGTGAGGAGATTGTCCAAGCAATTTGTACAAATCAGGTAAATTTTTGCTGAACCCTCTGCATATTTATAGCCAGTTTATAGCCAGCAAGCATTTGGCAAGAAAGCCGGATTAACAGGAACCCTGGCATGGATGCTGATAAACTTTATTTGCAGCTCAGTGATAGATACCAGGAAGCATCAAATCATGAAAATTCAGTTACAAAGTATTGCCAGAAGTCAAAACGATGACGGTGCCAGAGAAGAAGTATTTGCCGCACATGTGACCATCGCTGATGGACTCCAGGGAGACAGGTCTGACCTGCTTGGCGGCGGTGAAGTGGCAGTGCTGAGCAAGGAGTCATGGGTAAAGGTTTGTCATGAAACCGGTCAGGAACGACCCTGGCTGGATCATGGCTCCAGTTTGTTAATCAAGGGGTTTGAATTTTTGCCCACGGATCTTGGCAAAAGGCTGCAGATTGGCGAGGCTGAATTTGAAATTCACCGGGAAATGTTTCCTCATGACAAACTGGAAAATCAGGCCCCGGAATTATTCAGGTCTCTGCAGATGGGGTTTCGCGGTGGGGTGGTGTGCAAGGTGCTACGCAGCGGCAGTATCCAGTGCGGGGATGATGTCATTATCGCTTAGATTAAACCTCACTAGCTTTCCCGATTCAATGCGGCCTCAGCCACCTGTTTCAGCGCATCCCGATATTCATTTTCCGGCAGGCAAGTCAGGCAGTTCATGGCAATATCTATAGCTTCACCTGCCTTGGCGCGGGTGTAATCCAGTGCACCAGAACGAATTACGGCCTCGATTATCGCCTCCAGATGCTCGCGCCCTCCTGACTTGATGGCCTCTTCAATCAGCTTACTTTCCTTGTCCGAGCCATGTTGCATGGCATAAATCAGCGGCAGGGTAGGCTTTCCTTCGGCCAGATCGTCACCGATATTTTTTCCCATAGCCTCGCTGGAGCCGGAGAAATCCAGTACATCATCCACCAGTTGAAAGGCAATGCCTACCTGCAGGCCAAATTGATGTAACTGTTCGGTAATAGTCTCGCTGGCACCGGCAAGAATTGCCGCGGTCTTGCAGGCCGCGGCAAACAATATAGCGGTTTTATTGTGAATTACCTGCATATAGTCTGCTTCAGTTGCCTGGGGATTGTGCTGATTCACCAGCTGTAGCACTTCTCCCTCGGATATTTTATTGGTGGTGCTGGCCATGACGTCCATGATCTGCATATTGCCAATGCCGACCAGCAGCTCAAAGGCGCGTGAGTAAATGAAGTCACCGACCAGTACACTGGAAGGATTATCCCAGCGCGTATTAGCCGTTGGGCGTCCCCGGCGCATTTCTGACATATCAACGACGTCATCATGCAGTAATGTTGCGGTGTGGAGGAATTCTATGACGGTGGCCAGCTCGATATGGTCATTTCCGCTGTAGCCAAGGTTCTTGCTGCACAGCAATACCAGTACCGGGCGCATGCGCTTGCCGCCAGCCTCGATAATGTAATGCCCGATGCTTTCTATCAGCGGGACCTCTGAATGAAGTTGCGCTACTACAGTCTGATTAAGTGCGGCAAAATCATCAGCGACGATCTGTTGGATTCGTGAAGCCATAGTCTGCTCTGAAAAAGAGTTTCGCATGCTAGTTTTGGGGATGGTTAAAGTCAAGGATTACGGGCTTTTCAGGCCCAATGCTGATTCCGGCAAGGGAGATGCCGGTAATGCTAAAAAATCCCCTGATTTTGTTGCGAAAGCAGGGTTGTTCCCGTACAATTCCCGCCCTCGTAATGACCGGCCCAAAGCCTGACTGCATTTGCGCATAATATTAACACCGTGTTCCAGACGGTAATAGTTTGGTATCAGTTTGCTGGAACACATTAGCGGTGTTGGTAAGATGCTTAAGTGGCGTAGTCTGGATTAAAAGATAATCGGCTTTATAGAGCCAGGTCAGTTAATTTAGGTTCAAAGAACAATATCTGAATAGCAATAACGCTATTGGAGCAAAATATGTACGCGGTAATTGAAAGTGGCGGCAAGCAGCACCGGGTTTCAGAAGGTGAAGTGCTGAAGCTTGAAAAGATCGAAGCCAGTACTGGTGATACGGTAAATTTTGATAAGGTCCTGATGGTAGGTGAAGGTGCTGATGTAAAAATTGGTACACCCTATGTTGAAGGTAATGTCACTGCTGAAGTTATCAGTCATGGTCGCGGTGATAAGGTCACTATCATCAAGTTCCAACGTCGTAAGCATCACAAAAAGCAGATGGGACACCGCCAGTGGTTTACTGAAGTGAAAATCACAGGAATTTCTTCAGGTGAGAAAGCCAAGGCAGCGCCAAAGAAGGAAGCAGCTCCGAAGAAAGAAGCAGCTCCTAAAAAGGCAGCAGCCCCAAAGGCAAAAGCAAAGGCTGAAAAGAAAGACTGATTCGGCAATACACGAAGCTGAATTCAGCTTATTAATGAACTACAGATACAATTGAAGTTATAAAACAGGAGTGCATCATGGCTCATAAGAAAGCAGGCGGTAGTACTAATAACGGTAGAGATTCCAATTCGAAGCGACTTGGCGTCAAGCGTTTTGGTGGTGAGCAGGTTCTTGCTGGTAATATAATTGTGCGTCAGCGCGGCACTCACTTTCACCCTGGCACCAACATGGGCTGTGGTAAAGATCACACCCTGTTTGCAAAAGCTGATGGCGTGGTGAGATTTGAGGTCAAGGGCCCCAAAAACCGTCGTTTTGTCAGTATTGAGACAGCGACAGCCTGATAGCTAGCAGGCTAAGTTAGAATTTAAAAAGCCCTGTCCATGACAGGGTTTTTTTTTACCAAAACAGTCAGTTTCAGGACACCCCTATGAAATTTGTTGATGAAGCAGAAATACTGGTCGAGGCTGGTAAAGGCGGCAATGGCTGCATGAGCTTTCTGCGGGAAAAATTCATAGAAAAAGGGGGGCCTGACGGTGGCGATGGCGGCGACGGTGGCAGTATTTTTCTGGTGGCAGATGAGTCCCTGAACACGCTGGTAGATTTTCGTTTTCAGCCACGTTATCGCGCCAAGTCAGGGCAGCAGGGTCGAGGCAGACAATGTACCGGCGCCAGTGGTGAAGATCTTGAGGTGCGTGTGCCGGTAGGCACCAGTATCTATGCCGTTGATACTGATGAATTGATTGGTGACCTGTTGAAACCCGGTGAACGCTTGCTGGTTGCCCAGGGTGGTAAGCACGGACTGGGCAATATGCGCTTTAAATCAAGTACCAACCGCGCTCCCAGGCAAACCACCAATGGCACGCCAGGTGAGAGCCGACAATTGTTACTGCAGATGAAAGTGGTGGCGGATGTTGGCCTGCTGGGGTTGCCCAACGCTGGCAAGTCGACCCTGATCAGGGCAGTGTCCTCTGCCACGCCAAAGGTCGCGGATTATCCTTTTACCACGCTGGTGCCCAATCTGGGCGTTGTGCGTGCCGGTGAAGACAACAGTTTTGTCATGGCGGACATTCCGGGCCTGATTGAAGGCGCCTCAGAAGGCGCGGGTCTGGGCATACGCTTTCTTAAGCATCTGGCGCGTACCCGGGTATTATTGCATCTTGTGGATATTGCACCGTTGGATAGCAGTGATCCAGCGGATGCTGCCCTGGCCATTATCAGGGAGCTGGAGAATTTCAGTGAAGCTCTGGCAAGAAAAGAGCGCTGGCTGGTGCTTAACAAGATTGATCTGTTACCTTCAGCACAAGCAGATGCCGTGTGTAATGCAATAGTGGACAGGCTGGGCTGGAATGGGCCTGTGCACCGTATCTCGGCAGTTTCCGGGCAGGGCACTAAGGAATTAAGTGAAGCCCTGATGCGCTCAATAAATGAGGCGAATCTGCGCTTTGAGGAAGACGAAGACTACCGCCAACAGCAGCATGAACTGGATCAGCTTATGGCGTTTGAAATTCGCCAGAGTATTGAGGCGGTAAAAACAGCCTGGAAAGAAAAGAAGGATCAGGTATCGGCTGATGAGCTGGATGATGATTTTGATGATGACGTCGAAGTGGAATATGTAAGGGATTAAAGGTGAGTAACAGACAGACACTGACAGCAGCCAAAACCTGGGTCGTTAAAATCGGCAGCTCCCTGCTCACCGATGACGGGAAAGGGCTGAACCGGGAAAGTATGGCAAGCTGGGTAAAACAGATTGCTGCCTTTCATGATGCCGGTCTTTCAGTGGTGCTCGTTTCTTCCGGTGCTGTGGCAGAAGGGGTGTTGCGCTTGGGACTAAAAGGCAGACCCACTGCCATCCATGAACAGCAGGCTGCTGCCGCTGTTGGCCAGATGGGGCTGATCCAGGCCTACGAAACCGAATTCAAGAAATTCGACCTGCATACCGCCCAGATTCTTCTTACCCATGATGACCTGTCCAATAGAAAACGTTATTTAAATGCTCGCACAACCTTGATGACCTTGCTTAATCTTGGCGTGATACCGGTGGTGAATGAGAATGATACGGTTGTAACTGATGAGATTTGTTTTGGCGATAACGATACGCTCGCGGGACTGGTGGCCAACCTGATCAATGCCGATGCCATGGTCATACTTACGGACCAGGATGGACTCTATGAATCTGATCCGCGAAATAATCCAGGGGCCAAATTGGTGAGCCAGGCGCAGAGTAATAATGATGAGCTGTTTGATTTCGCTGGCACCGGTCATGGTGATCTTGGACGTGGTGGAATGCTGACCAAGGTGAAGGCAGCACGACTGGCTGCCAGATCGGGTACAGCTACCTGTATCGTTAACGGCAGGAAGCCTGAGATTCTTGCAATGCTGCGTGAGGGGGCTGAAGTGGGCACGCTGCTGCTGCCTGAAAGCGAGCCATTGGCGGCGCGCAAGCAATGGCTTGCCAGTCACCTTAAAGTGAAAGGTGTCTTCACCCTCGATGCCGGCGCAGTAAGAGTATTAAAGGAATCAGGCAAGAGTCTGCTGCCAGTAGGAATCACCTCCAGCTCAGGAAACTTTCAGCGTGGTGAGGTGGTTAGCTGTGTCGATGAAAAGGGTAATCCCGTTGCCCGTGGCCTGGTGAATTACAATGCCAACGAAGCGGCCAGTATCATTGGTCATTCCAGTGAAGAAATTTTTTCTTTATTGGGCTATGAAGGTGATCACGAAATAATCCACAGGGATAACCTGGTTCTGCTTTAGCTAATTAGCGGTATTCCTAACTCTTTCAGACCGATATCGGCTTATTGAAAAGCCCCTCCGCTTATTTCTTCTCTTACCACAAGATTTTACTGGATTGAGCCGTAACCTAACCCCTTCATTCTATTTGACAGAATTGGCCCCCATCGCTATGTTAGCGGGGTTTTACATTAGAATAATTTCCATAAAACAGAGTTAGTATTTTCACCGGTCAGGGGGACTTCATGGGCAAAATCTGTTGCCGTGTTTCACTATTGTTTGTATTTTCCATTGCCAGCTTTTCTGCGCTGGCAGAAAAAAACTTTTCTGGCGTTTGGGTCGGTAATTACAGCGAGGATTTTCCTGACCGCTTACCGGGGCCTGAGCTTGGTGATTATGCCGGACTTCCTCTCAACGATGCTGACAGATTGCGCGCGCAAAGCTGGAGCGCTTCCCTTATAGCCCTGCCTGAATACCAGTGTCGTGTGCATCCTTCTGATTATGCCAGCAGTTTTGCCAATATCCGTATTTGGGAAGAACGAGAGCCCATCACTGAACAGTTAATTGCCATACGCATACAACATTTTGCCTGGCAAACCCGCCGTACTATCTGGATGGATGGTCGCGAGCACCCGCCTGAGTATGCTCAACATACCGCCATGGGCTACTCTACCGGCGAATGGGTAGCTCATCAGTTGAAAGTTAAAACCACTCATCTCAAGGAAGGCTGGCTGCGCCGCAACGGGGTTGCCCGCAGTGACCAGGCCACCGTGACCGAATATTTTATTCGACATGACGACATTCTGACCTGGACTGTGATTATTGATGATCCTGTTTACCTGGATGAACCTTTCATCAGGAACCGTGATTATATTTATTCCATCGACAGTCAGGTGGGCAATTATCCCTGTGACCCGGTGATCGAAATGGTCAGGGAGCCTGGCTATATTCCCCATCACCTGCCGGGAACCAATCCTGATTTGCTGATTTATTCCGAGCGCCATGATATTCCTGTGGAAGCCGCCATGGGTGGAGCCAACACCATGTATCCGGAATATATCGAGCGTTTGCAGGAGCTGCCAAAACCCAGTGAATTACGAGCAGGGCAGGAGTAATTATGAAGAACATCACGCTACACAAACTGTTTGCCATGGTCCTGACTTTGGTAAGTTCCATCATGCTTTCGCAAACGCCTGTTGTATCAACAGCACAGGCACAAACTGACTTTGATGCGGTAGAAATCCAGACCCTTAAAGTACGTGACAATATTTATATGCTGGTGGGTGCCGGTGGCAATATCACTGTCCAGACTGGTGAAGACGGCATCCTGATCATTGATACCCAGTATGCCGAGTTGTCTGATAAAAACCTGGCAGCAATCAGGGCGCTGACTGATAAACCACTGCGTTACATCATCAATACCCACCATCATGGTGATCATGTAGGCGGTAATGCCGAATTAAAGGCGGCGGGATTTACCCCCAGTGGCGGTAATGTTGGCGCGTCCCTGTCCAATGCCGGAGAAGGCGCAACCATTTTTGCCCATGAAAATGTGCTGTTGAATATGGCGGGTGACGACAACATGAGCACAGAGATGTGGCCCACCATGACATACTTTGCCGAGAAAAAAGATCTCTACTTCAATGGCGAAGGGGTGCGGATTATTCATCAACCCAATGCCCACACCAATGGTGACAGTATTATTTTTTTTCGAAAATCCGACGTGATAACCACTGGGGATGCCTATATCACCAGTTTTTATCCTTTTATTGATATGTCTTCCGGTGGCACTTTGCAGGGCTTTATTGATGCGGCCAATTCAATTATTGATCTCATCATTCCCGAGTATGGTCAGGACGGTGGCACTCTGGTCATTCCTGGCCATGGCAGACTGAGTGATATTGGAGATGTCATTAACTGGCGCGAAATGCTGACAATTATCAGGGATCGCATCCTTGATATGAAACAGCGTGGCATGAGTCTGGAAGAAGTTCTCGCAGCCAGACCCACCAGAGACTACGATCCACGTTGGGCCGGGCAGGGGATTTTCTCAACGGAAAATTTTGTTACTGCAGCCTACATGACACTGGAAGATTAAGGAACGGCATATGAAAAAAAGCATGATCAAAGTAATTTTGTCGACTCTTCTTCTGCTATCTGCATTGGATGCATCAGCGCAGCCAGGCCGACAGCAGCAATCTGCTCAGGAAATGGCGGCCATTGATATTACAGGTAACTGGGTATCGCTGGTGACTGAGGATTGGCGCTTCAGAATGGTTGTCGCGCCAGCTGGCGACTACGAGGGTATAGGCCTGACGCCCAGGGGGAGGGAAATTGCCGATGCCTGGGACCCTGATGTTGATCTGGCCTCAGGCAACGCCTGTAAGGCCTATGGTGCTGGTGGTTTGATGCGAATTCCTACCCGCCTGAATATTCACTGGGCAAGCGATAATGTCCTGCAGATTGATACCGATGCCGGCATGCAGACGCGGCTACTCAAGTTTGGACCAGCACAGGATAATGAAGGTACCGGTACCCTTCAGGGTGTCACCCGCGCCAGCTGGCAGATTGAAAGGGAAGGTGGTTTTGGAGGCGCTGTGACTGGTGGCAGTATCAATGCAGTGACCACTGAGATGTCACCGGGATACCTGCGTCGCAATGGCGTGCCTTATGGCACACAGGCCCAACTGAGAGAATATTTTGAATTATTGGTAGGTGGCGATGGGACTGAGTATCTGACTGTGATCTCGGTGCTTGAGGATCCTGAGCATCTGACCCAGTTGTTTACTACCAGTGCCAATTTCAAGAGAGAGGCTGATGATTCCAAATGGAATCCTTCTGAGTGTGTAGTTAAGTAAGGATGTGATCTGCAGTAGCTATTACGCTCGGCTACTCTTCGTTAAAACTGTGCTCAGTCGGTCATGTGTCAGGTGCACACTGCCTCCCTGCGCACATTTTTGCCTCGATTAGCCTTCGCTCATGACGCTACTAAAATTTGAGCTTTATCAGGCGAACTGCGTGGGCCTAGTTCAGAACAAAAGCAGGATGCAAACACAAAAAAGGCCGCATAAGCGGCCTTTTTTATTTCAGTGGCCAGTAGCCACCAAATTATTAATCGAAGGTTTGATCTTCAGAGAAGCCCCAGCCAAAACCGTCTGACGGGCGCAGAATGCTTTCCATGCGCATGCGGTAATCGCTTCGGTCTCTTGAGGGTTGTCCGGTAATGATGACTTCATCACCCGGTTTGAAAGAAGTCCTGGTCAGTCCCTGTCGCATCAGCAGTGTGGCACCACCCCATTCAACACCCCAGCGTTGCTCATTACCATCTTCATCCGGTGCCAAAACCATTACCGAGGCATGGGGGTTACGAAAATTCATCTGCACCAGTTTGCCTTTAATCTCGATCATGGAATCCATGTCATAAGTGGCTTGAAACGAGTGGTGTGCGAATGCAGAAGGCACCAGCATCAAACTGGCACACAGACTAAAAATCTTGATTAACTTCATTGATACTTCCCCCAAACTGTTTATGACTGACTTGTACAATCAGACGGGCTGATTATAACTGATGGCTTGATCCCTTTGCATATTTTTTGGGTGCTTATTCAGCAGGTATTAAAAAACCGGCTATTGCCGGTTTCTCAATAAAATCATTGGCTTAACAAGCCAAACAGGCTTGAATCAGGCTTTAAGTGCCTTGATAGCGCTGTTCAGGCGACTTTTATGACGAGCAGCCTTGTTGGCATGAATAATACCCTTGTCAGAAAGTCGATCAATGACGGGAACGGCTGCATTATAGGCAGTGGTTGCCTGATCATAATCTTTGCTATCAATGGCTGCAGTGACCTTCTTGATATAGGTACGCACCATGGAACGTGCACTTGAATTGTGCTTGCGTCGGTTTTCTGCCTGTCTTGCCCTTTTACGAGCCTGTGGAGAGTTTGCCAAAGGGGGCTCCTTTCTTTATGTCTTTATGTAGCTTTTTAAGCTTTGAATTGGTTACGTATTATCAGTATTTTGCTGTTGCCCGGAGGTGAATCCGTTAAACACAAGTTTTGCTTACTGAAAAAAGACGCGAATCATGCAGTTTTAAAGGGTATTTGTCAACTCCCAGACCATGCTATTGGACAACAAATGCTGTGTTAATATGCGGTTTCAGGTGTGAACCCGGAGAAATACACAGCGTGCAGGCAGTTGAAGACAGGTCGAAACAGACCGGGGTAGCGAAGTCGAGTCTGGTGGTTTCCCTGATGACGTTTTTTTCGCGAATACTTGGGCTGGTGCGTGAGATCGTTTTTGCCGCGGTATTCGGGGATGGGCCCGCTGCTGATGCCTTTTTTGTCGCCTTTAGAATCCCCAACTTCCTGCGGCGCCTGTTTGCCGAAGGCGCATTTTCCCAGGCCTTTGTACCGGTACTTTCTGAATACCGTAAAAACCGATCCTTTCCAGACATCAAGGCACTGGTAGATCACGTGGCGGGTCGGTTGTCGCTGATTTTGTGTATTGTCACCGTGATAGGTGTTGTTGCTGCGCCCTTGCTGGGAGGGCTTTTTGCTTTCGGTTACCTGGATACTCCGGATAAATTTGCCTTGCTGGTGAAAATGCTGCGTATCACCTTTCCCTATATCCTGCTTATTTCACTGACCGGATTTGCCGGTTCGATTCTCAATTCCTATGGCCGCTTTGCCGTGCCTGCAATGACACCGATCCTGTTGAATCTTACTCTGATCAGTTGTGCCTTGCTGCTAAGTCCGATGATGGCAGAACCGGTGGTGGCATTGGCCTGGGGAGTATTGATTGCCGGTTTTATCCAGTTGATGTTTCAGCTGCCATTTCTGAATCATCTGAAACTCATTCCCAGGCCCAGACTAAAGCCCAGGCATGAAGGTGTCAGCAAGGTAATTGCCCTGATGATTCCGGTCATGTTCAGTGTCTCTGTGGGCCAGATCAACCTGCTGCTTGATACTGTTCTGGCCACTGCCTTGCAGGGCGATGGCGCTGTGAGCTGGCTGTATTACTCTGATCGTCTTATGGAATTGCCGCTGGGAATTTTTGCCATCGCCATCGCGACAGTGATTCTGCCAACCCTATCCAGAATTCATGCGGCGCAGGAGACAGAGCAATTTATCCAGACCCTGGACTGGAGTTTGCGCACCATTTTGCTGCTTGGATTGCCGGCCACACTGGCCCTGATCGTGCTGGCAGAGCCGATGATTGTCACCATTTACCAGCATGGGGCATTCGGGGCTGAATCGGTGACACCAACCGCTATGAGTCTAAAGGCCTATGCTGTGGGGCTGTTGGGCTTTATGAGTATTAAAGTTCTGGCAACGGCCTACTTTTCCCGGCAGGATACTTCTACCCCGGTGCGCTATGCGGTGATCGCCATGGTGAGCAACATGGTGTTCAACCTGATGCTAATCATACCTTTGGCTCATGTGGGGCTGGCGCTGGCCACCTCACTGTCTGCATTTGTTAATGCCGGGCTATTGCTGTTGGGTCTGGTTAAAACGGGGGTTTTTCACTTTCGGGTGCACTGGGTGATTTATCTGTTTCAGGCGCTTGCTGCCAATGTTGTGATGGTGCTGGTTTTGAATTTCTTTCTCTCTGGCAGCAGCCTGGAGCTATGGATTAATGCGAGTACCCTGTCGCGAATTACTAACCTGAGTATTCTGTGTGTGGCCGGTGCGTTGAGTTATGCGCTGACATTGCTGGCATGCGGGGTCCGACCCTCCAATTTCCGTCATAGTGTTTAAAGACGTGTTTGGACAATCTTGATGTATCAGCCTGCCGCACTGGCATATAATAGCCGGCTTTTTGTTAACAAGCAGATGCCATGAGTGTTTTTTCTGATTTTCCATCTTTCCGCGCAGTCCATCAGGGCTGTGTTGCTACCATAGGCAAATATGATGGCATGCATATTGGTCACCAGCATGTGCTAAGTACCCTGTGCCGCACCGCCGATGTCAGAGGTTTGCCGGCTGTCGTTATCGTCAGTGAACCCCACCCGGAAGAATTTTTTTCCTCTGCCAATGCCGCGCCGCGCCTGACCCCATTTCAGGAGAAAGTGGATTATCTGCTTTCTTATGGGGTCAGCGCAGTATTCCGAATGACCTTTGACAATGCGCTTTGTAACCAGGCGCCGAAAGCCTTTGTTCAGGAATTTCTTATTGAGGGTCTGGGAGTGAAAGCCTTGATAGTGGGTGATGATTTTCGCTTTGGTAAAAATCGCAAAGGCGATTTTCGACTATTACAGGAAAAGGGAAATGAACTGGGGTTTGAGGTGATTCGGGAAATTCCATTCAAATATGCCGGGCATCGGGTCAGCAGTACTTTGGTCAGGAATTGTCTGGAACAGGGAGATTGTGAACAGGTTCGTTCCCTGCTTGGGCGTTACTATAGTGTAAGCGGCCGTGTGGAGAGCGGGAAAAAACTGGGGCGGGAGTTGGGAATACCCACGGCCAATATCGACCTGGAAGGACGCAGACTTCCAATGCATGGTATTTTCAGTGTGCTTGTTGAGTTTGAAGGTAAAACCCTGCCGGGCATCGCCAGTATTGGTTTCAACCCGACGGTGGAAAACAGCGATATTGCTAAACTGGAAGTGAATATTTTTGATTTTGATAAAGATATTTATGATAAACGCCTGGTGGTAAGTTTTGTCAGGAAAATCAGGGATGAAATCAAATTTCCTGATCTGGAAAGCATGAAACAGCAGATGGCGCTTGATATTGAACAGGCACGGCATTCATTACAGGGTCTGCAAACAGCATGAGTGTTCAGAGACGCGTAAATCATGGATAGTAAGAAAGCTTCAGAGAAATCCCACAGTTTGTTGGCCTTATTCACTATTTCCGGGTTAATAGTAGTGGTCGATCAGCTGAGTAAATTCGTAAGTAATAGCAATCTGACAGAACATGTGCCGGTAGCGGTTATCCCGGGTTTTGATTTACTGCTTGCCTATAACCGGGGTGCAGCCTTCAGTTTTCTTAATGATGCCGGTGGCTGGCAGCGCTGGTTGCTGACAGGAATCTCCATCGTGGTAAGCATTTTTCTGGCGGGCTGGCTGATTAACTTACCGAAAACCCAGAGGCTTCTTGGATTTTCCCTGGCCCTTATTCTGGGCGGCGCCGTGGGTAATTTGATTGATCGTATGCTGGCGGGTTATGTCATCGATTTTATCAGTCTGTATTTTATGGACTATCGTTTTGCTACTTTTAATATTGCGGATGCGGCTATCACCATCGGTGCCGGCTTAATGATTCTGGATATTTTTCTGGATTACAGGCAGACCAATGGCCGCAATAGCGCAATCTGAAACCGGTTTTTAGACCATGGAAAAAATTACCCTTAACGACATCACTCTGGATAATCAGGACGTCAACGCTGGGCAGAAGCCAGCGACAGTTCATGAGTTGGCAGACTATGTGGATGACCAGGTAGGACCGGGAAAGCAGGTCACCTTGAATTTTGAACTTGCATTGGCGCCAGGGGAAATCATCGACAGCAATTTTGATCAGGCGCCAGCGCAGTTTAGTGTGGGTGATGGCAATCTCCTGCCAGGGTTTGAACTGTCCATGTTTGGTATGCGTGCCGGTGAAGAAAAAACACAGCTAATACCGGCGCTTCAGGCCTTCGGGCAGCCACGGGAGGAAAATATTCACAGTTTTCCGCGTTACAGATTCCCGGCAGATTTAGTCATGGAGATTGGCCTGATGATAAACTTCACTGACAGTGGCGGAAATGAACAACCGGGCATGATCAGTAAATTTGATGCCGACAAGGTAGAGATTGATTTCAATCATCCACTGGCGGGCAGAGATATTCAGTTTCGGGTCAAAATTCACGCGGTATCCCCCAGTGAAACTTCGCTGTAGCCGGGGTAAAAGGAAACCATGAACGCAGCAGACAATTCAGCAGGTAACCCATTACTGATAAATCTGGCCAATCCGAGAGGGTTTTGTGCCGGTGTTGATCGTGCCATTGATGTTGTCAATCGGGCCCTGGATATCTATGGTCCGCCCATATATGTTCGTCATGAAGTGGTGCACAACAAAACTGTGGTGCAGTCACTGCGCGATCGTGGTGCTGTGTTTGTGGATGAGTTATCAGATGTTCCCTCACAGGACGCTGAAGGAAACCCTTCCATCGTTATTTTCAGTGCTCATGGTGTATCACAGCATGTAAAAGATGAAGCTGATGACCTTGGGCTGCGGGTATTTGATGCGACTTGTCCCCTGGTAACGAAAGTTCATCTGGAAGTGGTCAAGTACAGTAATGCGGGACGCGAGTGCATCCTAATTGGTCATGCCTTTCATCCGGAAGTAGAAGGCACTATGGGCCAGTACGATACCGGTAATGGCGGCTGTATCTATTTGGTGGAATCAGAAGACGATGTCCAGAACCTTGTTGTTAAAGATGACAATAACCTGGCATATGTTACCCAGACGACGCTATCAATGGATGATACTGCGCGCATAATTGATGCCCTCCATGAACGCTTTCCCACTATAGCCGGACCCCGTAAAAAAGATATTTGTTATGCCACCCAGAACCGTCAGGATGCAGTGAAGCAACTGGCCCTGGAGAATGATCTGGTACTGGTGGTTGGCTCTCCCAATTCCTCAAATTCAAACCGCTTAAAGGAACTGGCGGAGCGCATGGGTAGCGAGGCTTACCTGATAGATCATGCCGGAGAGATCAAGGAAAGCTGGTTTAACGGTAAACATGCAATAGGCGTAACAGCCGGTGCATCAGCCCCGGAAGTGCTGGTCAGGGAAGTGATCGAAAGAATTGTTGAAATGGGCGGGCAAGAACCAAAGGAGATGCATGGGGTGGAGGAAAATATAGTTTTTTCTATGCCCAGAGAATTGAAGGTCCAGGAGTCTGCTTAGAAAATCCCTGATTATTCGATACCGAGTTTTTTCAGTCGATAACGGAAAGATCTGAAGGTCATTCCCAGTTTTTTGGCGGCAGCGGTTTTGTTCCAGCGTGTTTCTTCCAACGCTTTTTTAATGGCAACGGTTTCGATTTCTTCCAGATGTTTTTCCAGGGAAAAGTCTTCACTGGTTTCAAGCTTGTTCTCTATGTTCGCTGTAATCGTTCCCATCTCTTGCAACTTCGCTGGCGTGGTTTCAGACTGGCCTTCAATAGCCGCAGGATTATCCTCCAAAGGTGAATTCAGTTCAGGAAGGTCTGTTACCTGAATCAAATTGTTCTCAGCCATGGCGAGTGAGCGTTGCAAAATATTCTCCAGTTCCCTGACATTTCCCGGAAAACTATAGGCCTGCAGGCGTGAAATTGCCGCTTCAGATATGCTGGCTTTTTCCATACCATTTTCTCTGGCCAATATATCAAGGTAATGGGAGGCCAGTTGCGGAATATCATCCTTGTGTTCTCTTAAACTGGGGACTTTTAGCTCAATAACATTGATTCGGTAATAAAGATCCTGCCGTAAATTTCCATCTTCAACTTCACGGGCAAGGTTCTTGTGAGTGGCGCTGATCAGACGCACATCAACAGGAATTTCAGTTTCCGAGCCAACTGGTCTGACAGACTTTTCCTGTATGGCCCTGAGTAATTTAACCTGCATATGCAGTGGTAAGTCGGCGATCTCATCAAGAAACAGACTGCCGCCATCTGCAGCCTGGAACAAGCCGGGCTTATCACTATGAGCACCGGTAAAACTGCCTTTCTTGTGACCAAAAAACTCACTCTCCATAAGCTCTGTAGGTATAGCGCCACAGTTAATAGGCACAAAATCTTTATCCCGACGTGGTCCCTTGGCATGGATGGCTCTTGCCACCAGTTCTTTTCCGCTACCGGATTCCCCGCTGATGAAAACAGGTGCCTGGCTGCGTGCCAGTTTGATGATCTGCTCTTTTAACTTGGAGATCTGTGGGGATTCTCCAACTAAATTGAGATGGGTGTAAGGTATTTGTTCAGCTTTTGTGGGTAATTCATGCTCCAGTTTCAGGGCAGTACTCACCATTTCGCGCAACTTGCGGATGTCTACTGGCTTGGAAACGAAGTCAAAGGCCCCGGATTTGAGCGCGCTGATTGCCGTTTCCGTGCTGCCATGGGCGGTAATTACTGCAACAGGGATATGCGGGTAATCACTCTGAATTTCCCGGACCAGCTCAATGCCATTGCCATCAGGCAATTTCATGTCGGTCAGGCACAGATGGAAATCGTTGCTGTTCAGGTGATTTCTGGCTTCTTCAAGATTACTGGCAGACAGCGTTGACAGGTCCATTCGCCCAAGAGTGATTTCCAGGAGCTCCCTGATATCTGGCTAATCATCAACGATTAATACTTTGTGGCTCATGTTTTGATGTGTCAACTTATGGATCGGTTTCAGGAATAAACGGTAAATTTAACCCCGGGCTTAAGTCCGGATCAAATCAAATTCTTGTCAGGGTTG
>Ga0181599_1000380_pt1 | contig 46293 bp, 27 predicted proteins | sample 041ome_3_FD_148658 | JGI IMG/M metagenome (GOLD analysis project Ga0181599, IMG submission 148658) | Coastal salt marsh microbial communities from the Groves Creek Marsh, Skidaway Island, Georgia - 041405US metaG (spades assembly) | ecosystem: Environmental > Aquatic > Marine > Intertidal zone >...
ACAAAGAGAGGATAAAAAAAAGGAAAAAAAAATCGCACTCTCTTTCCTTTCGTTGCACCACTTTTCAGACGCGCATTTCGATAGACGCACACGCACGCTCAACAACAAACTCACGAGAGTTTTTTGAATCTACATAACAGCGTTACGCACATAAAATTACGATGTCGTTTGCACACAGAGTCTCCACGCAGTTCGCGTCCACGACGACGAGGTCGATTTCGAAGAAATCCGCTCTCAAGCCGGTGTCTGCTTCGCGCAAATCCGTCGGCGTTCGCGCCGTTATCACCGAACCGGTCGCGTCCGCGGAAAACAAAGCCGCGTACGATGATTTTTCGGACATGTTGGGTGACTATTTAGTCGATTACAAGGTAATTTCGCATCGTCATCTTTTCTGAGACGAGCGCTCGTAATGCGATTTTTTTTTCTCCCCTCGGGAAGGGAGAGAGAGAGGTCGTCGTCGTTCGTTTTCAGGTTTTCAAGAGGTGTGAGGGGATAAGAAAAAAATTTCTCCTCCCCAGCGCGCGCGCGCATTTCTCTCTCTCACTCTCTCTTTCTTCTACGTGTTCGCGGTCGCGACGCGAGTTTCCGATATCAATCAATACTCACGAATGTCATTCCTTCTATCTTTCCGTTTATCGTTACGCATCGCAGGTTGGCGACAAAATCATGGGCAGAGTCTCCGCGATGAACACGAAAGGTGCTTACGTCGATATCGGCGGAAAAGCCCCGGCGTTGTGCCCAACCGTGGAGTGCTCCTTGGCGTCTGTTCGCAACGCCGAGGCGGTCTTCGATGAGGGACAAGAATACGAATTTGAAATCGTGAAGGGCGACGACGGCGAAGGGTCGATGACGTTGTCTGTGCGCAAAATCCAATTAGAAGCGGCGTGGGAGAGATGCCGACAAGCGCAAGCGGACGACTTGGCGTTGTCTAGCGAAGTGCTGTCGGTGAACAGAGGCGGTATCTTAGTTGAAGTTGAAAACTTGAGAGGCTTCATCCCGCAATCCCACCTCGGCCCTCGCTTAGCTTTGGGTGACAGAGAAGAATTGATTGGACAAACTTTACCGGTGAAGTTCATCGAAGTTGATGAAGAGAAGAACCGCTTAGTCGCGTCGCACAGATTGGCGACTGATTTAGTTTCTGGCGAAGGTTTAGATGTTGGGGACGTTGTCACTGGCATCGTCCAGGCGGTCAAACCGTACGGTGCGTTCGTCGACGTTGGTGGCCAAAGCGGTTTGTTGCACATCTCTCAAATTTCGCACGAGAGAATTGTTGCGGTTGAGAACGTTTTGTCCCCGGGTGACGAATTGAAGGTGTTGATTTTGTCCAAGGATAAGGAACGCGGACGCTTGTCTTTGTCCACGAAGAAATTGGAGCCGAACCACGGCGATATGTTGAGAAACCCGAGTTTAGTTTACGAAAAGGCCGAAGAGATGGGTAAGTTGTTCAGAGAACGCGTCGCTGCGGCGGAAGCCGCCGCTGAAGGGGGTTCTCCGACGGATGAAGTAGTTGCGAGCTCTGACGAATAAGCATCCGGAACGAACTGACATAAAAACAGAATCTTAGACACACACACACTACTATCTTTACTATTTAATTTGATTGACTGTACTACAACTAAATCTATTAAAATACAATCTCATCGCTGCGTCTATCTATCTGTCTATCTACTCGTCTAAACATACACTCTATCATCATCATCATCATCTGCTGAACTGGTTTCCGGAAGAAATCTACGCAACTCGCGGGTTCCCGAATCGTCTTCGCCGCCACACAGTTCTTTTCGTCTTTCGATTCTGTCTCTCAAAACCTCGACATTCTTCACGTAGCGCTCCGATGGCGATATGAAACCGATTAATTCTTTATTCTTCACTTCTTTGGGTGGCCCAATTGTCCGACCGCTTGGTGCATCAACCCCAAACGTTCTAATGTTATCGAAACTTTGAACATCCGCGGCGCTGTAGTACTGACTCGGCGAAAGGGTGAGACTAACATCGATCCATCCTTGGACTTTAAAATCGATCGCAATCTTTGATCGTGACTCCGAATCGCTCGCGTGATCTTCTCTCAAATCATTCGTAGGATCGATGCCGACGCCGGGAGAAAATCGGGTCATCTCCGGAAACTTCTTCTCGAGCCAATTTTGAAACGCCGGCGCGTCCGTGACGACGTACATGAAATTTTTGTCCTCCGAATTTCTCAATTTTGCCAGTCGCTTCGAATACGAATATCCGCGTCGAAATTCTCTCTCGTATTCCGGTTCTGGGGTAATTGTAGCGTCTAAGCGATTCTTTATAAACTCCACCGCTTCCGAGGGCTTCAATATCCGTTCGTTTACATCTTCATTACCTTCATACGTTGTCGCTCTCAATCGAATGTGCCACTTTTGCAACTCTACCGACGAACAAGTTTCGTTGATGAACGTTTCGTCTATGCACTCCGCTATAGGAGGCACATCTTCCGGAAAACAAAGCTTATCTTCGGCGTATCCCGTTCTCGCCCGCACACCAATTAATCGATTCGCAAACGCAACATCCGAACGCAATAAATGTTTCCAAGCCGGTAGATCCATTTTTGGCCGCAACAATAAATTCATTGCGCACGGAAGACACTGCTCAAATGCCTGCAACGGAGGCATGCGACCGTGAAAGTGAAGCGAACCAAAACTCTTCGCGAGCGTCCATCCAAATTTTTTCTCCGCCGCCTCCAGCAAAGCTTCTCTCAACTTGTTGGAAAAGACAATTTCTGGCGCGAGCTCTTCTTCGTTCATCACCTCTGCGCTTCTTCTTTCAATCGGAAGAGCACCACCGGATCCGCCGGATGAATCCCAGAGGATGACCTGCTTTGTCTTGAACGCGTGCGTTATGCATTTATTACACGACGCGCATCCAAACGCTTCTCTGGAGCTATGAGGACACTCGTATCGCATTTCTTCCTCGGTCAAACACGGCTCTTCCAAAAAATCTCCGTACCTGCACTTGGGCTCGGCATCGTTCCTATGAAAGCACGTGCCAACGTCGACGTCTTCGTCAGGTCCGTATTGACACCTCGTGTACTCGTTCTCCTCGTGCGTTTGCCACAGATTAAACCTTGCAAAATAATCTTTTCCTCTCACTTCTCCATTTCCTTTTTCAAACTTTTCGTATTCTTTCGAGTGCGTTTCTTTGCTCAACGCCACGCCTGGAAAATATTTCTCTTGCAACTCCTCAGTCCATTTAAAACTCATCCCGCCGTTTGTTCCATCTCCTAAATACCCTTCGAAATAATCCGTGAAATCCCACTTACTTGCCGCGTTGTCGAAGAATACCATGCGTCCAGAATATAATCCAAACATCATCCATCTGGCGGCGACGTTTGCCATGTGCCCGAAGCCCAAGTTCTTCCAGTCGCTCCGCACGATTACGACTGGATGCTTAGACGCGTTCCCTTCTTCTTTGAAAATGTCTTCGTACCTCCGAAGATACGCGAACCACACCGGCAAGAAATCTCTGCACCAGACGGGTTCTTCCTCTCCTGCGCTATTTTCGTCGTCGTCTGCGTTGTCGTTGTTTTTGTTTTTGTTGTTGTAAACTTCTTCTTCTTCTTTTCTGCCGCACCCGCACTTGAACAAGACGCGGTTGAAAAAATCACTCTCTCGAGGCGAGCGATGTAACAACGCGTACGGACCGGTGATGGCTTCGTTTTGCCACATTTGCCGAGCGCGGCGAGAATTCTCGAAGATTTTGTGTCGCGAACATCCAGACCGGTCGATGGCGTTCCTCGTTTCCGGTCGTATCGCGAGAACGTCGTTGATAAATGGTACTTTTCGCTGTGCGTCGTTCAACGCGATGAAGAAGAAAAAGAAGAAAAAGAGGAGGAATATCTTCTTCTTCTTCTTCTTCGCACTTTGGCGTTTTCTCCTTCTTCTTCCGCCGAAAGTTCCGTCCGAGGACATATCGAGACGATCTCTCTCTCTCTCTCTCTGTCTGTGTGTGTGTGTGTGTGTGTGTCAGATCAGAAGGCGCGCTGCTTTAGTTTTGAAAACGCCTCGAAAAGAGCACACACTAACACACACAAAAAGTTAACTTTCTTGTGTGCACACATGTCTGACATGTGTGGGATTCTTACATTTTTCTTCAAATTAAAAACGACAAAAAACACAAAGCACGTGTTACTCGTAAACTCATTTCAGACGACGACAACAACAACGAACACGCAACTTGTGTGCGACGACTAAATAAATAATGGTTGAGATTTCTGATGTTACCACCGACGACGCGAAACGATCTTCTTCCTCACCATCTTCTTCGTCATCAACATCGTCTTTCAAATACGTGTTCATCCCGTGCGATGACGCGCAACCCATCGAAGAGAAAACGTTAGATATTCCACCCGGGAGAGAGATGGAGTGTCTGTTGGACGCGTTGAAGAAACACTTTCTCGAGCACGGGATGCAATCCATGGAAGATAAGACGCTCACGAAAGATCAGCAGAACGCAAAGTTAAGAGAGCAGTTGGAGAAACAATCCGGGCAGAAGATCGACGACGCGATGTTAAAAGTCGCGGCGAACATGCAGATGGTCCAACCGGTGGCGTTGCTTCCTGGCGGCACGAAGAATAATTTCATTCACGTGAACATGTACGTGGACGATAAAGGGATATCGAAAGGACTGCGCTTGAATAAAAGAGCGAGCGATTTTACGCAGTTGGTAAACATGCCGAATCACGTGGCCGGAGATGCGTTCGTGGCGAGGATATTTGACGACGAAAAGAGTGATTTTAAGAGAATTGATTTTCGTTTGGACGAGCTGCGCTCGGACGCAAAGTGGGTGGAAGAGGCGAGAAAGTTGAACACGGAAAGAAGACAGAATTTAGGGAACGCGCAAGAAACGATTAGTAAAATGGGTGGAAACTTGAATCCCGAGAGCGGCATGGCATCGTTTGGTGGCGACGGTCAGGGAGGATTGGAAAATATGATGATGGGAGAGAACTACCAAGCGCCGCCGACGGAGGCTGATTTCGAGGAAACCGCGGTCGAAGGCACGAAAACGTCCTACCCGTACACCTGGATGCAAGACGAAGAGGAGGTGGTTTTGATTGCAAACGTACCGGGGGACGTCGAGAAGAGCTCTGTTTCTCTGAAATTCGGTCCCGGACAGAACAAAATAGATTTATCGTGCGCCAAAGTCGAGCCGAACGTCATCGTCTCCGCCGACGAGACGTTGTTCCAAGATATCGTCCCCGCCGACTCTTCGTGGTCGCTCGTGAAACAAAAAGACGGCACGAAAAACTTAGAGGTGACTTTAGTCAAAGCCAAAGAGAAGTTGAGATGGTTGTGTTTTACTCTCATGCGAAGTGGCGAGGAACAAAAGAAGTAGCGTGGTGACGCGTGGTTGTGACTCTACTGTTGCCTTGATGTGCGAAACATCATCAAAAAAGCAAAAAAAAGGTGGTGATAAAAAAAATTCGAGGTTTTCACAAGGACCTCGCTCTCATTCGGATAGAATTTTCCGAAACAGCGAATCGTAAACGCCACAATTTACCACGCTCGCGAATATATAAATACCGTTTAAACGCGTTCATTTTACACATTCGTATATCTTAGATAATGTTTTCGTTGGCTTCCACTCAGTTATCCGCGAGAGCGAACGTCGCGGTGTCGACTTCGTTCCAAGCGAAAAAATCACAATCGGCCACGACGTCGTCGTCCAGCAGAAGAACAACTTTAGTCGTCGAGGCGAACAAGAAAATCGCCAAGAAGACCTCGGTGGTCTTGTTAGACTCGATTGAAAACGTCGGTGAAGCCGGCGAGATGGTTTCCGTGTCCGCTGGTTTCTTCAGAAACTTCTTAGAGCCGCAAGGCAAGGCGCAAAAAGCAACGCAGGAGCTCATCCAAGAGTTTAAGAAGAAACAAGCGGAACAGGTCGCGGCAGTGGAGGCGGAACGCGCGGCGGCGCAAGCCATCGCCACGGCGTTGAGCACGATTGGTAAGTTTGTCGTCAAAAAGACCGTCGGTGAGGACGACAAGATCCATGGATCCGTCACGGCGAAGGATTGCGCGGATGCGATTGAGAAGCAAACTGGGAAAGCGTTGGACGTTAAGGGTTTCGATGTGCCGGATATCTCCACCACTGGTGTCTACGATGTGTCGGTGAAATTGCACCCGAAAGTCACCGGTTCCTTCAAAGTTGACGTTCAAAAGCAATAAGAGGGTTCCTTGTCACACATTTAGATTTTTTGAGTATTAGCGCGCTATGTGGATGGTCTGTGCCTTTTTCCTTTCTTCCGAGAAAACACATTTGGGACAGTTCCAGGAACTCGTAGTATAAAGTTTTGTTATATGTAAAGGTATTCAATATATATATATATATATATATATATCCTTCTCGTTCGTTTACGGTAATGTTTCTTTCATGATTGCCTCCTTCACTTTTTCCTTATCGACAACCAAAGGATCTTTCGGGTTCGTTACATTTGTTTCGCGAAACTTCAAAAACGGCGCAATCTTTGCTTGCAAAGGCGTAATCGATAGGTCGAAGATTGCTTCACATAAATCTTTTATGGCATCGGAAAGTGGTACTAGTTGATAACGCACGGGAGCTAGAAATTGTAGTAGCTTTCGCCCCTCTCTTTTCGCTTCTTCTTTTTTTTGTTTCGCAGAGTTTGTGTCTACGAGGAGAGACACCGAGTGCTGTTTTTGACGAGCGTAGTATTTTTTCTTATTCGTCTTCTCCGGCGTCGTCGAGCCCGGGTATCTCAAGTTGCGCATGAATGCGTCTTCTCTCTCCGCCATTGCTGCCTCGGCTGCCACTCGTGCGTCGTCGTTTCGACGATTAAAGGAGGACGTTCGATGGTGCATGCACCAACAAAGCAAAGAGAAGAGAAGTGCAAAAGCGAAAATTTTCGCGCACCACCACCCAAACCCAAAGAAAGCGTCGTCGTTCTTCGTCTTCTTCCCTTCGATAAAACCCGTCGACGTCGCTCGATAGAGAGGTTCTTTTTCTTCTTTTTCTTTTTCTTCTTCTTCTTCTTGTTTCTCGTTCATCTTCTTCCTTTCGCGTTTCGTTTCTCTCTCTCTCTCTCTTTGGCCGTCCGGTTTTTTTATTTAACGCGAGAAGCTCGTATTTTTTCCAGCGAAGAATACGAGTCGTAAACATCTCATCTCTCTCGTCTCGCTCCTCTTTTGGTCCTTTTTTTTGCATTTTGAGGTGTGGGCCCCGGGGAGAAGAAAATAAAAAATCTCACGTCGGCTCTTCTCCCCTCACTTTTCATAGAGTGCTTTTTGCAAAAGCTTTCCGTTTTTACGGAGGAAACTTATTGCACGTTAGGAGTGGTTGGCTCTTCTCCGTTTATATCACCAGAGCCGCAAACTTGTTTTTAACATCATCCAAAAACAGTTTATCGTATACATGTCATCATGCCGGTGCGTTTTAATTCGCATTCATTCATTCACATCGCGCGCGCGCGCGCTTTTTTTAGTTTGGGGATTCTTTTTGTTTTCTTTTTTAACAGAAAATCGCGTCATCAGGCGTGTGTACACGTGTGTTTACATAATTTAACCGCTTTTTGATTGCTTCTTTTCTCTTCGAACGCGCGCGCGAAATTTGCACCCCTATCGCTAACGCGAATTCACATCGCTCTCATTCAATCCAGAATCGCGCGCAAGTAACGTTACAGAATGTGCAATCCATGAATGATTTGAGGACGGTGTTTCATCTCCCAATCAACGACGCAGCAAAGAAGGTACGCGCACGTTTATATAAAAAAAAGCGTCCTTGAAGTTTTTTTAGGGAGGAATGTTTTTTTTCGTGTCTTCCTCTCCCTTTCTGTGAACTTTTGACACAAAAAACTTACCAAAAAAACAACTTCTTCGATATATTAGTTGGGATTGTGCGTGACTGTTCTCAAACAGAAATGCCGCGAGTTTGGCATCGTGCGCTGGCCGTTTCGCAAGGTGAAGAAGATTGACACGTTGATTAAACAACTGGAAGAGGAAAAGGAGAAGGTTTTATCTGGTAAAGAGGAAACCCAGTCTCCCGGCGGCGGCTTGGTTTTCAACAAAGAAGAAGGAGAAAACTCAAATGCAGAGGATGGCACGGCGAACGCTTGTAACGAGAGGGAAGAAGACGAAGAAGACGAAGAAGAAAAGGAGGAGGACGAGGAAAATAATAACAACAACAACAACAATAATGTTGGAGGAGAAGGAGAAGAAAGGGGAGGAAACGGCGCTGTGCCGACGGCTGCGCAAAAAGTGTTTTTGGAAGATATCGAAAATCGTCTCCAAGAGATTCTCAAAATGCGCGAAGAATTGTACGCAGATCCGAATTCGAACGTGCATTTGTTACCAAATGCCATTTCTGGCGTGATTAACTCTATTGGGTCGACCGCAGAGAAAAAAGGCGAGAGTAATAACGTTGGTCGTTCACCGTCGCGCCAGCAGGCGAAAGCCGCTAGAGCGACCGCGGCAGCAACCGCAGTGCAGAAACATCATCTGCAACTTCAAGAAAAATGTACCGAGAACGAGGACGACGACGGCGTTGACGCCTCCGGTGCAGAGGAGAAGAAAATGACCATCGCAATGACGATGACTAAGATGAAGAGTACTGAAGGTGCGCGTGCTTCCGACGATGCCGATGAAAGAAAGGCGGACGTCGTCCAAAACGACAAAGTTTCTCTCGCCATTCCGGAGGAAGATAAGACGTACAAGAAGAAGCTGAAGGCGTTTTCTGCTAGACTCTGGCAGCGAAGAGATAAAAACGTCGTAAAATCCTCGGCGACTACACCGACGCGACCGACGATGAAACGACAAGGTTCGAACAGCAGTTCTGGAAAAGACAGAGTGTTACTGTTTGATGCGTTGCTCGATGCGGCAACCGCTTTGGACACGGCGAAGAAAAATGCGGGTAGAAGTGAGCAAGTCTGTGGCGACGAGAACAACACCAGCAGCGATGAATACAACTGGGGCAGAAGTAACGACAATGAACCTGGTCGAGGGCAATCGCTCATCGGGTCGCCGAGAAAAGTTCGCAGAAGTAGCGATTTACAACGTTCGGTTCGACCGGCGTCCTTGGACATACCTCGAGAGAAGGTTCTCGACTGTCGTCCAAACTCTGTTCCACTCAATATAAACAGCATTTCCGAAGCAGATATTGCGGCAACTTTTTATCAGCAAATGCAGTTGCATCAAGCTCAAAATGCTGCCGCAGCTGCGGCAGCTATGCAAGCGGCCATGGCCACGTCTATGAACCCATCTCAGCAGTCGATTCCGCTGATGTATCAAGTTCCGTATGTGTTACCACAATACGTGGATCTCAATTCAAAAATGATGCAGATGCAATGGGCAGAGATGAATAAAAATATAAACGCTTCCGCTACTGCTGCTAATTACACGACTGGAGCGACTTTGCTTGAGCGTCGTGCGGCTGAAGCTGCGGCTTCGATCGGTGGTGGAAACGTCGTCTTGCCGTCGGCGTTGGATTTGAAAATACCGACGGCGCCGGGAGAGGGTTCAACGCACTCTGGCGCGTATTTTCAGTATTACAGCGGAATGTACTCTCCGCAACGCTATCATCATAATCAACAACATCAGATGATGATGCCGATGGCGTTTCAAGAACAATCCGTCGCGAGTGAGGGTAATAGCTGCTTGGAGAGAAGTGATTCCGCCGAAGACAAAAACAACTCCAGAAGCGGAGTCGCAACGCCCACGAATATAGGAGCCTTTCCGATGTCTAACCGCACGAGTTTTGAGGACCAGAAAGGGTACCTTTCACCAACGTCTCCATCGACAACAACGGCTACGACTGCAATGACGGGCATTCACCGCCCGTTGGCTCTGAAAAGAGGCCACCTGGAGTTGCAAAGCAATCAGTTTGTTTAAAAAATTATATTCCGCGCGCGTCGATTTTTTATTACACAGTTTACGACGACGCCGATGACAGTCTTTATTAAGTCACTACTTTTGACATTTGTACATTTTATTAGTTTTATATATATAGAAGAGGGAAAGTGAGCGTATGCTGTGCGTAGGGGGTTATAGGTGGTGTTTGCGTTAGCTTTTTAGTTTTTAATGTGAATATATACGGCATACGAACACGTATAGTTGTTTGATGCTTTTTTGAGTCTCGGTCGTTTTTTTTTCGGAATTTTTGCCCTCCCCCCTCCACACAAAAGGGGGACCAAAAAGAGAGTTCTTTCCTCAAAAAAGAATTTGTTTGCGCGCGCGCATACTATCGCGGCAAAAACGAACGAACGAACACCTGCGCACCATCGATATCAGAAGTGCGAGGGGTTCGCGTGTGGTTGAAGCCGATCGCGTCGTCGTCGTTTTCGTCGTCGTCGTCGGTATAGATGGAACGTGAGATTTTGAGTGAACTTCCGCTCAACACGCAAAAAAGCGACTTTTTGTGCTCCTCCTCCTCGTTCTCCTCGCCGTCGTCGTCGTCGTCGTCGTCGTCCGTCGAGAGAAGAACGATGGGAAGGAAAAGCAGCGGCGGCGGTAAGAAGGCTCAGAGCAACTACATGAACAACAACAACAACAACAACAACAACAACAACACTAAGCAGCAGCAGCTCGGAAAAGTGTTCCCGAAAGGAGGAGGAGGAGGAGGTGGACACGCAGGCGCGAGTAGAAAAAAAGGAGAGAGGTGTCCCGACGCGAACAAAATAGTAGAAGAAGAAAAAGTAAAAGCAGCGGAGCGGAAAAACGACAAAAACGATGACGAGAACATCAACACTTCAGTCGCAGTCGTCGACGTGTCCTTCGATGCGTTCATCGTCGACGCATCCAATAGAATCGCCTCGCAGTTTGACTCCAAACAGGTGGCACTGAAACGAGACTTTGAGATACAGTTACAACGCGAACGCGAAGAAAATGCAACGTTACACGAACAAATGGAAGATTTAATGGCAGCTTTAGGAGAGATGACGTTCGTATCCGCAAAACAGAGATGGAAATTCGCGACCAGGTTAATCTTGAGCAAATTAAAAGAACAGAAAGCGACTAAAAATGCCGAAAGGCTGAGAAAGAGAGCGCTGAGTTTAGAGGAACAGCTCAGACGCGTCGAGCGGCACATCTCAAACGCCGCCGAAGATTTCGATAACTTGAACAAAACTTTAGAGAAGGAGAGAGAAGAGATGAAACGAGCGAAAGAGTCCGAGAAGTTCGCGTTGGAAGAGCTGAGAAGGAAAAAGTTGCTTTTGAAACAAAAAGACGAGGAGGACAAGACGCTGTATAACTTGTCGCCTTCGAAGATGCGAGTGGCGCTGAGAGAGCAAGTGAGAAAAGAAATATTAGAAGAGATGCGAAGAGATGTTGGCGCTCGAGTCGAACGAATAACGAGCTCTGCGTACAGCGGATCGACTTCACCGCTATCTCCGGATGAATACGCGTCTACTTTTGATCGTTTGTTATTATTCGAAAATAAAGCCGGAGGAGCGAAGAAGAAAGGCGACGAGGAAGAGGAGGAAGAGGAGAACGAGGAACAAAAAGAACAGCGAAAAGACAATGATAGCAATATTAGAAACAAAAACAGAGAGTCGAGCAGCAGACGACAGGCTGCGTCTGAAGCCGCGCGAACGATTGCAAGGTGCGTCGATGAATTATTGTCGTCCACATCCTCGAGACTGCACAAGAGAAACCAGAAAGGGGAGCAGAAAGACGGCGCCGGTGGCGCGACCGAGGACTCGAATAGGCAAGTTGCGGCGAGGAATATCAAAATGAAGCTCGCTGAAAATAGAAATACTCTCAATGACCCGACGGACGTGTTGAGACTGATGGCGTTGAGTGCGCTCGAAAAGAGCAGCCGATGATTATTGATTGAGCGCCGTTACATCCATATTTTTTATATTTAGAATTTAAGGCAAAAAATAAGTTTCCGCAGAGTGTTACGCGCATGTACAGTTGTATTTTAAAGATCTCTTATTTCAAAAAGCTTGTGGTAAAATACTGATAAGTCTCTCTCATTGTGTCTCTCTCACTCTCCTTGTGTCTCTCTCTTTTTCTTCCTCTCTCTCTCTCTCTCTCTCTCTCTCTTTTTCTTTTTCTGAGCAGTGTGTGTATTCCCCCCCCCTCGCTTTTTTTTTTCGTTCGCTTTGATTTTGACCACTCGAATCCCGTCAAACTCGAGCCCCTTCAGAGAAGGAAAAAAGGACACCGCGACGACGTTTCGTCTCATTTTCGTCATAAAAAAAGGTGCCCCCGCGCGCTTAAAATCTTATTTAAAAAAAAAAGATCGCACTCGCACGCGCGACACTAATCGACGCTTGAAAACGAGCGAGAGTGCATCTTTTGAACAGTTTCCGCGAGGGTCTTGGTACGTCGCGCGTTCGCATCGTTATCTTTTTTTTATAAGAAAGGAACCACCACCAGTTCTAAAATTGTAACGTGTAACGGTATTTTGAACCGGGGAAGCTACGCGCGCGGGTCCAAATTTTTGCCGTTGACTCGCGCGAAATACACTCGCACGCGACGCGAATCAGATCAGAACGATCGACGAATATCACGCGCCGTGTATTCTTTTACGTTTATATCCTCTAACCGTCGCCGTCTTTCTTCTCTAGATCTCTCGTTATACGCACACAGAAACGAACCGTCGTCTCCTTTCGACGCTGACAATTTTGCGGCGTTTGAAAGGCACCCCTCTTCCCAAACAATAAAAAGAAAGCGCGGGGAAAAAAGGTTTGAAAAAAAATGAGTTCCGCGGGCTTCGCAACGGCGGCGTTCTCATCGTCGCCGAAACCGATGACGATGTCCTCTTCCGCACAAAACAGAATGTCAGAGTCGTACGGGAAATCGTCGTCGCCGGCGAGTTTTCGAAGTTCGCCCGGCGTGAAAGGCGCTTCGCCTTTACCAAGAGACGTTCCGCAAACGAGAATCTCTGGCTTTGGCGTGAAAGCAACGCAGACCCAGACGACTACGAATAACAACCCATCGTCGTCGGAATTAGCAAAGACTCCACCTTCACCGCTCGCGTCTCCTGCGTTATCGTCGAATTCGCTCGTTTCCGGTGGCATGATTTCGCCTTCTTCGGCGGAAGAAACGCGTCGTCAATATTGCGACATCGACGAAGTCGAGAAGAAGCAAGGAGATAACTTCGAGACGCAAGCTGGTTTTGACACGACGTCGACAACATCATCATCAAAGCCTTCGCCGAAATTAACGCACCACTTAAAACCACCGGTGTCTCCAAACTCGAAGGCAAACTTGTTTTCAGTCGTTTCGAGAAGCACGTCGCAGTTGACTACACAGCTCTCGAAGGAGCTCGGCAAATTGACGACGCGTACCTCCGAAGAGGAAAATGTCGGCATCGAAAGTCTTGGATTGAACGAAAAAGACGCTACTATCCTGAACGGTTTGATTGAAGAGTACCCAAAATCGTTCGAGTCGCGAGAAGTTCAAAAAGCGTTCAAAGCTTGCGTCGAAGCGCACTCGGATTTTGGACATCGACCTCTGTTGTTGGATTGCGTCGGCACGGCTAAAATTTTGTGCGAATTGGGAGCTGACGCTGGAGTTATCGCGGCGGCGTTGTTGCACGACGTGACGACCACGACATTACTCAATGAAGATGACTTGTTGTTGAAAGGTATCAGCGAAGAAGTCGCAAAGCTCGCGACGGATGTCGGAAAATTGACTGTCGTCTCAAAGTTGCACCAAGCGTCTGGGCGTGCCTTGGAGGTTGAAGAAACGCGTTCTCTCCGCGAACTGCTCTTAGCCATGACAGATTCACGAGTCGTGATCATCAAACTCGCGAAACGTTTGCAAACCATGCGAACGGTGAACGAAAACGTGTCGAGATCGAGACGCGGTAAACTCGCAGAGGAGACGCTCGCAGTGTTTGTGCCCATCGCGAACCGCTTGGGAATGGCCACCATCAAGAACGAAATGGAAGATATTTGCTTCAAGACGTTGCACCCGGAACAATACGAAGAGTTATCCGCGCAGTTAAAGCGCGTATCTTCGAAGGAAACGATTCTTAAGGCGATGGAGTCGTTCGAATACGCCATTTCAAACGATACTTCCATGGAAGAGTTGAAGCCCATGGAAATCGTCGGCCGCGAGAAAGGCTTGTATTCCGTGTATAAAAAAATGAAAAAGAAAAACATCAAGCTCGAAGACGTCCGCGATGTGCGCGCCATTCGAATCATCATCCCGGACAGCGCCGGTAAGGATGGGTGTGACATGGTTATCGCGAAAGTGCACGAACTCATGTCAAAGGTTCAAGGCAGTTACAAAGACTACATCTCGAGCCCGAAATCAAACGGGTACCAGTCTTTACACACCGTCGTGAAAGATGAAGCTGGAAATAATTTGGAAGTCCAAGTTAGAACGGTGTCTATGCACATGCAAGCAGAATTCGGCGTCGCCGCGCACTGGCGGTATAAAGTGAACGATACTTCTTTGTCATCTCCGGTAGATGAGAGCGGAATTCGTTGGGCTCGATTCGTCCTTTCTCGTATGCAAGATGTCAACGATAAATCCAAAGTACGCTTGCCAGGGAAGCCTCTGATAGAGAACATCTTTCCGTTTCCTTCGTCGGCATCATCGAGCGATAACGAATCGATGGCATCGTTGGACGTTTCCGGTTCTTTCGATGAGTACTTTTTGAATGACGCCTTGTCCTCTTCGCCGTATGCAAAGGATAAGAACGCTGGTAGTCCTTCGCCGCCAAAAATGACGTACGTCATTTTGGTCATTGACGGTTCCATGAGCATTAAAGAAGTAAAAGCCGGGTCGAAATTGTCGGAAGTTGATTTACTCGACGATCAAAAGACGAAGGTGGCGGTGAGAAACGGTTTTTCGAGCGAGTTTGTCGGTATCCGGACGTTGCGGGTGAACCGCGAGAATGTCGACATAGACGACGTTCACGATTTTGAAATGAAATTAGGCGATTTAATCGAGGTCACGCGGTCTCGAGTCTCGCGTTACAACTTTGAGAAGAACGAGAACGTGGTAGCGGCAGCGATGACGACGTCGACGACGACCGATGGTTCTAAAGCCACGTACTTCAGCGATTTGGAAGTTCACGCGATGCCAGCCGCGTGAGAAGAAGAAGAGAAGAAGAGTATGGTCGTATATACTAACACGTAACTATAATAATATTCTTTTGTACCAACACAGAAAAAGAAAGAAAGAAAGAAAGAGAGAGATATACCAGTAATAACAAGAGCGCGCGGAAGTCTTGATCGAGAGAATTGTACATAGGAATACCTCTCGGGTCTTTTCGCAAAAGCTGCTCGGACGTAGAAACTTTTTGGTTGTTTGTTGTAAAATTATTGTTTTTGTACCACCAAAAAACCCACACTGCGCGAGAAGGAAATCGTTTGGACCCCCGTCCTATACCCTACTTCACGGCCTCGAAGGGATTTTTGTTTTTTTTTCTTTCCCTTCTTCTCGCCATAACTACACTCAGAAATAACTCAAAATGATCGCTTCTGTTCAAACTATTGCCTCCGTCTCGGCCTTGAAGGTACGTTTATAGCGGCGCTGTTTTTTTCCTCTTATCTGCGCGACATCGCGCGCGCGATGCGATGCGATGCGACGGCGTTTAATAGAGCGTGATGGACTGTTGAGGAGGTGTCACACCGAAAAAGGCTGCGATAAATTTTGTTTTTACTCTTGGGCGTTTGGAGGGAAAAAGAAGCTCTTGGCTTTCCTCTCACTCGAGGGAAAAACAATTTTTCGGTCGAATCCACGCTCTCGCGGTCGGAGTAGAGAAATAAATAATCGAACGAAAGGCGCGCCCGCGCGATCTTTTTCCCAAGCGCGCGCGTCCTCGTCGATTGTAGATCCCAACAAAGAAAGAGAGGCTTTTTGAAGGAGAGAGAGTGAGAGCAGAAGAGGAAGGGGTGATGCTCGATTTTTCGTCTATTTTTTTTTTTGGTCTCTCCCTCCGACCCAAGATACGGGCCCGAGGATTGATGAGAAAATCTCTTTTTTTCCTTCCTTTTTTTTTGCTTGTTTTTCTTGGGACGGACCGGACTCCCCAAATTTCCGCGAGCGAGAAAGAAGCAAGAGGGAGCACTTAAAAACCACCCGAAAGGGCAAAAAAAGGAGGAGAGAGGGGGAGAAGAAAAGAAAAAAAACGAAAGTTCTCTCTGTACTCCTTCTCTCTCTTCTCTCTCTCTCTCTCTCTCTCTCTGGTTCCGCACAAAGATACACACAACTGACTGACTGTGACCGACTGACTGACCGCGCGATATTTTCTTCCCTCTCTCGCGAAATAACAACAGACGCAAACGACGAGAAGATCGAAGGTTCAAACCGTCGTCACCGCCAAGGCGGAAGACAAGGTTGACCGCAGAGCCGCCTTGGCTTTGTTCACGGCCGCGGCGGTCTCCACGGTCGCGAAGAGCGCCAACGCCAGCTTGACGATTCCGTCCCAATCTTCCACGGGCGGCTTCGCCAGACGAACGGAATTCGCGGGTGATGGCTTCGTTGGCTCCTCCACTGCGTCCATGAGTTCGTACACCATGGAAGGTACGGCGAAACTCGGCGCGGACTTGAAATCTCGCCGCAAGACTATGTCGAAGGCGAGAGCGGCTGCGGAGGCGAACATCGCCGCGACGCAAGCGGCGCCGGCGAAGAAGGAGAAGAAGTAATCTTTTTTCGCTTACAGTACTATCATAAAAAATTAGAAAGAGAAAGGGAGAGGGAGAGATATATAATACTACTTATTCACTACACTGCGGCTACCGTATATAAAAAAATTAAAGCAAATATTTCACGCGCGCGCGTTTTCGATCTTTCTTCGGGCGATGAAATTCGCGGAAGGACGACCGTCCGAGAGGAACGAGACGTCGTCTTTCAAAATCTCAAATCCTTCATCTTCGGTAAAAATCGATCGCAACTCTTCCTTTGGCGCGATCAAATCTTTCTCTTTGTTTGGCCGGCCAACTTTTGAATGCTCGCATCCTTTGGCGAAGTGAAACCACGCGAAGAAACAGTCGCTCTCTTTGGGTAAGTTTTTCACTATTTGCGCGAATAACGGTTTGTGACAGAAACGAACGCCGAGCACGAGTTTTAACCTAGAAACGTCATCTATGCTGCTCAAAGCGCGCGCGAAAGCATCGGAATCTCTGGCATCCCATTTCAAAACGTTTACTTTATCTTCTATGCTGTAAAGCTTTGCCATTTCTTGCGTTCTCGTTAAAGCCATTTGGTCAAAATCGCAAGCGAGCACGTCGAAACCTTTGGACGCGAGATAAACGGAGTCGCGCCCCACGCCCGAACCTAAATCGAGAACGACGCTGTTGTCGACGTTCGCATTCGATAAAAATTCTCTGTACAACTCCTTAACCGAAGGTGAAGGTTCCCACAAGCGTCGGTTTATTTTTTTCTTCTCCTCCGTCCGTTCTTTATTGAGCGCGAGAACGGTACCAAGCCGGGCGTTTCTAAGCGACGAATCCTTTTGTATCTCCAGTATCTTAGCATCTACGGCGTTCACAAAATGCTCGTTGTACATAAAAGCGTATTTAATGTTCCACTGAACCCCTTTGAAGTCTCCTCTCTGAAACATTTCTCGTTGTTTATCAAATAAACTTTGTGAAGAAGAAGAAGAAGAAGAAGAAGCGTCTTCCAAGAGAATAGAAAAAGCGCGCTCTCTTGGCGGCAGCAAGTGAAACGAGCCGCTGAGTTCATCGTAAGGAATGTTTACAGACCGCGTCAACGAGTGGTTTTTGTACTCCTCTCTTTTTCTCAGATCCAAAAATAACGCGCGGTCTTCTTCTTCTTCTTCTTCTTCTTCGTCTTTGACGGACAGAGAACGAAGCATCTCGTTCAATAAGCGCGTTTGCTTTTCGACGCTTTCAGAGTGCTCCAAAGCGCGGAGAAACGCGTTCGATGATGTCATCGTCATCGTTCTCGTCCTTGTCATTCAATCATCATCATCGTCGTCGTCGTCGTCACGATCAGAAGATCCTCCCTCCCTCGGTCGTTACATCTATGTTCTTCTCTCGCGCGTGTTCGTGTGTGTTTTGTCGTCGTGTAACGAACTTTCTTTTTTTTGTTTGTCAGTTTGTGTTCGTTCGTACGCCACATGTTTTCAAACCTTTTCCGTTCTCCCGAAAATGAAGTAACGCGGCAGCGACAGCAGCAGCAGCAGCAGGAACAACAACGAAATGCTCGCGGGTTCTCGTTTTCCTTGTCGCGGGGTTCCTCTCTGTTTCGAGCGACGACAAACTCCGCGCCAGTTTTCGAGCGTGAGAAGGAGAAGAAGACGACGACGAAGAAGAAGCGACGAGAACGAGGCCGACGGGAAATTCGTAAAAGCGTCCTCGTTACCAGAAGAAGAAGGCAGAAAATTTGCGACTCTGGACGACCACACCATCAACACCATTTTAGGTCCGCACGAAGCGCGAGAGTGCTCCGCGTGGACAGACTATCAGCGCATTTCTAATCTCTGGATTAAAAAAATATCTGAAACGTGCGACGAGAAAACCAAAAGGAAAATGACCGAAAGGCACATCGAAGCGTTATCGATTTTATTCTGTCAAGTCGCCGCCAAAGAGGAAAAAGTTTTGGAAGATCCAGAGCAAGTCATTTCGCTCTGTTGTCGTTTAGCGGACGTGTTCAACACGAACGTAGCGAGCGTGTTGAGAGCGTTCACGGTTTCTCCTTTCCTTTGTTTCACCAACTCGACGACGGTGGCGAAAGCTATTTTGGCGATGAAACGAGAGTTGCCATTTTGCGACGTTTCGAACATTTTAACGTACCGTCCCGAGCTGTTAGTGTGCGATGGCGAGGTTTTGTCCATGCGAATACGCGATACGAAAGAAACGCTTGAATCGTACGGCATGCCTTCTCCTTGCGTGAACTATTTGCTCCAAGAAGAACCGGGTCTCATATTAGGCGACGGAGGCTTCGAGAGACTCGAGCAAATACGAGATGCCGTGGATGCGTTTGACCTGTCGCTTTTGAAATTCAGCGAAAATGGTCAGTTTATGGACGTAGATTCGGAGAGGTGGTTCGTTAATAACTTTGTCAATTTTTACTTTAGTTGACGAACACAAAAACTCTTTCTGTTTCAAATTGACCAGTGTAAAGTAACGTAGTAATAATAAAAATAATTAGGATAGTCAGTTTAATTTCAATCACAATCGCTGCTAAGTTTTTGTATATACACACATTCTCACTCTTTTGTTCGTGCTATTAATATTCTTCTGCTAATGTATTTGAAGTTTCCTTCAAAATAAATGTTTAGCAGTTCTTCCCCACGATTTTCGCCGGCGCGACGCGAATCAAGTTGCCCTTCTTACCCGGGACGTTTCCTCTGATGATGATGCAATCATCCTCCACTCTCATAATCTTCAACTGCTTAATCGTCGTAGTTTCGTTCCCCATTTGACCGTGCATCTTCTTTCCCGGAAAAATTCTACCTGGGTACGTACCCGCGCCGACGGAACCGTGTTGTCTGTGGGACTTAGAACCGTGCGTCATCAAACCTCTGGCGAAACCGTGTCTCTTGACGGAACCTTGGAAACCCTTACCAATGGACGTTCCTCGAACATCGACGTAGTCGCCTTCCTTGAACATTTCCGGGACGCTCAACTTTTGGCCGACGGTTATGCCGTCCACCGGCGCCGCGAGACGGAACTCCTCGACGTGTCTCATCGGCTTCACGCCAGCCTTCGCTAAGTGACCGACTTCGGGCTTGGTAATTTTGTGCTCCGCGACGGCGTCGTACGCCACTTGCACGGCGTTGTATCCATCAGTTTCCGCAGTTTTAACCTGTGATTTTTTCAAGGGAATAAATAATTGGGGTCAGTCAGTCGCAAGCGTTTTATTCTTTCCACGAGAGCACTGTTTTTTTTTCGTCGTCCCACCACTGACCAACCCAAACAAAAACAAAAACAAAAAAGAAAAAAGAAAGAGGGTTTCGAGAGGCCCTCTAGACCTCGCCCAAGGGCCCCCGCGAGGGAAGGAAAAATCGCCCCTCTCTCGGAACGAGCGGCTGGAAGCCATCTCGCGAACGCACGGAGTAGGAAAGGAACACGGGTTCGCGAAGAGAAGTATTTGTTTCGAACTATTGGATTCTTTCATCGATCGTTTTCAGACTTCTTCGTGCCACGCGAGCGCGCCGTGACCTTCTGCGATTTGTACTCCGCCACCATTTTTTACTCCAAAAACACGCCCGGGTTGCCAATAGAGATAAAATTTTTGAACGCTACGAAAACACTTACCGCGCTGACATAGTTCCCATCTTTAACGGCAATGACCGTCACCGGAACGCACAATCCATCGTCCGTGAAAATTTGCGTCATACCCGCTTTGTTTCCAAAGACTCCAACACCTCCATCGACTCTGGCAAAAGTTTGCAATCGAGCACCTCTGGAGGAGGAGGAGGAAGACGTCGTCGACGAAGTCATCAAAGAAGAACGCGCGTTAAACGAGGAGGATTTGCGCGAGGCTAAGGCCGAAGCCGAGGTCGCCGCGAACGTTTGGGCGAGTGCAGACATATTTCTGTGTGTGTGTGTGTGTGTTTTGTTTGTATATACGTGCTTGTGCGCGTGTCAATCACGATGTATATATATCTATCTATATGTGAGGAAGAAGATTCAGATAGAATTTTGCTTATTGTGCTCCACGCAAAAACTTAAATGTTTAGGGTTTCATTTTTTTTTTCTCTTTTTTGTTCATTGGACTCTTCTTTCTCAACACCCCCCCCACCAATTTTTCGCACAAAAAAAGCAGCGCGCAAAACTCTATCGATTTGTCTCTCTCTCCTTCTCTCTCTCTCTCTCTCTCTCAGTTCGCGCACTTTTAACTTCACACGAGAGAAGAGAAGAGAAACGTAGAGGAGACAGAGAGAGAAAAAACAGAATGGAGCATCAGTCGTCTCGCAGACCTCCTCCTCCTCCGAGGAACGAAATCAATCACATTCGTCACGTTCGAAAACTCAAAGAGGAAGAATCGTTGAAGAAGAAAAAGAACAACAACAACACACAGGAGAAGTCGTTCCTCGAGAACGTGTTCTCGAACATCTTCAGAAGTGAAAGCATCGACGAGGAAAGAGAAAACGGAGAAGAAGAAAGAGGCAGAAGGAAAGGCGAAGTCGAGGAGAACAAAAAGAATACGAAGAATGCTAACAAACAACAACAACAACAAACGAGGAGAACGCGGCAGCAAAAAAGACGGGAGGGAGAAGTCAACATCGACATCGATATCGACATCGACATCGACAACAACAGCGACGACGACGATGCCGTCGCGAACAGAACCCCTCCGAAAAGTCACGAAGAGAAACATCAGCGAGAAGACACCAAAGAAGACGAGGAAGAGGAAGACACGGAGTCCAAATTTTCCGAGCGACTTCGGAACGCGTCCGGGAGTGCAAAGTTTGAGTTAGAGCGGAAAGCGAGAGAGGAAATTCGTTCGATCAAAGGCATCAAGGCGAAGGCAAAGCTCATCGATAGTAACGAAGCGGTTCGAACGCAGGCACTTTTGCGACTCAAGGCGAAAATAGATAAACACATGTACGACGAGAGAGGACATTACGTTTCCGACGTTCCGGTCAATCCAAGCAGAGCAGCAGAGGGAATAAATGCGACGGTAAACGCAACAAACGCGGTCGTTTCGATGAAGATTGACACCGAAACTGCGGAAGATAAGCTCACTCCGCATCAAAAGAAACAACGCAAAGAAGAGCTGAGGCGAATCAGAGAGCGAGACGACTATCGCGTGCGAGAGTCGGTAACTTCGGAGTCTCGGCACGCGTTCAATGGCTCTTGGAATTACGATAAAGATGAGTTCTTACGAGAAGAAGATAAATACGAAAACCAATACTACGTCGAAGAAAGAAAACACAAGTTACTCGGAGGTGTTCTCTCTGCGGCGGAAATGAACGTACCTGAACACGAACAACCGCTTCGCATTGCAGAAAACATAGTCGATACAATCGTACAGTGCGCGCTAGTGAACAACGGGAAGTACGAGTGGAAAGTCGATGAGGAAGAACTTAGAAAGCGCGAAGAAAAGTATGAAGATCGAAGAAAGGAAGAAATGAAAACAATGAAAAAGATGTTGAACGCGGACGAAATCTCTGACGACGACGACGACGACGACGACGACTACTTTGAGGAAGAAATGCGAATTCATCGTCAAGAGAACAAATTATTGACAGAAAAGTTGGTGAAGAGCATCCCAGACTCCGTGGAGCTCATCGAACGCATGAACATCCGAAGAGAGCAAATAAAAGCACAAAAGGATAAGCTCAAGTTGAAAAAAACGAAGCAGAAATACATCGATAAAATTGAAAGACAAGAGAAGGAAATTGAAGAGACCATCGCACAAGCGAAAATCCTCGAAGCGAAAATGGAAGAGCAGAGGCTAGAAAAAGAACGCAAGTTGGCGATTGTCGAAGAAGAGCGCCTGAAGGAATTGAAACTGAAACAGCTGTCGGAGAAAGAGCTCATCCGGCGTCACTCGGAGCACAAGCGCAAGAAAATCATGGAGATGCATGAAAATGAACGAAAGAAAGCGGAACGAGCGCGATTAGCGCGTCAAGAAGCGAGACGAGTGCAGGAGATGAAGCTCAAAGTCTTACGCGAGACTGCTAACTTGGAAGTCGAGTTGAAGGAAAATGCTCTCAGAGAGGAGACGCGAAGATTGGAGGAAGAAAAACTGATCGAAGAGAACAACATGCACGTGGAAAGAGAGATGCGCAACGTCATGGAGAAAGAGAGGCGTGCTCGCTCGGCGGCGACGCGACACGAGTTGTGCATTCAAATTAAAGAGACGAGAGAAAGAGAACACCAGATTGCTATGGGTAAGCTGCGTCGTAAGAATTCCACTGCCGAGGATGCCGAAAATGCGGCTAAAGTCAAAGAGGCTTTGAAGAAAGCTATTCAGGATGTTGAGGAAACGGAAAAGGAACGCATAAAAACCATGCAAGCGAAATCGAACGCGTACGAGAAAGTGAAAGCTCTGCAAGATAGACAGGCAAAGCACTTGCAAATGAAGCGCTTACTGGACAAGAAACAAAAAGAAAGCGAAGAGGCGGAATACAAAGCCGAGTTGGAAAATGTGCGTTCTTCTATTCAGAAAGCGGCGTTGCGCAATTCAGAATTGAAGCAAACTTTGTCCGATTTCAACAAAAATTTGGTCATCGTGTACCCGAAAGTGGAGAACAAACCTTTACCGCCGCCGTCGGCGTCGTATTCCAGCAAGATTCGAGCAGCTGAAAAATTAAAAAGACGGGCGGTATTAGAAACGTGAACTGAAAACCTTTCCCAATCGCGCGTTTGAGGACGATTTGAACGACCACGAGATCAACGAACCGTGCGCGGTGCGAAAATGGTTCAACTTGAGCCATCGCGAAGGATCGGTTGAAAACGTAGAGAATATTTATCACTCGATGCTTTCATCTGTGATATGTATACTATAAGCGTGATAGTTGGTACCAGTACTAATGTGTATTATTATTTATTTCTTTTTGAAAATCAAAACGTTTTCGTCAGGCATACCGACAAAATAGTACGTCATGAAATAACTTACCCCACAAGTCACACACGACGGTTGAAAGAAGAACAAACAAAGTGAAAAATGTCTTCTATGCCATCGATGGCGAAGTTTATCGCGCGTAATCATCCCTCGCGCGCGGCGAGCAGTCGTCTTAAGACGCACCGCCGCCCGATTATTACCGCTTCTTCTTCTTCTTCCTCTTCTTCTTCTTCCTCTCATCCGTTCAAACACGCCTTCGAGGATTTTGGATACGACGACGACGACGACGACGACAACAACAACAACAACAACTTCGAAAAAAAGGAAGCAGGTGAAGTGTGGATGATGATGAATGGACAGAGCAGACACGCGAGAAATAGAACGACGAGTTTGCACAGGAGGAGAAGAGACGTTTTGCTCGCGTCAACATCGGCGGCACTCGTCGTAGCGAGCGTTTTTGGAAGCAACGAGACGACAAACAGAGCGGAGGCTATTGAATCGGGATTTATAAGCGACGCGTGGGAGAGTTTCGGCGGTGGAGGGCCGTCGGATTTAACATTTCCGGAAAGTTTTCAAGGTGAATGGCTCGTCAACGCAACTTTGACGGATGTGGATTTACCGGAAGGTGCCGAAGTAGTGTCAAACATAGAAAGCGTAAACAGAGCAAAGAAAGATGTCGGCAGGCCTACCTCATATCCTCTACGTTTCGTGCGAAACTCGAGGAACGAAGTTATATTAGACCGGGCGTGGAACACGGAAAAGTTAGCTGAATATACCATGAACGTAAAGAACGGCTCCGTATTTACAAGCATAGATTGGAACTTAGATGATCCAAACGTCATGAAGTGCTCTTTGGCGGATGGAAAAACTATTTATTTTAAAGTCACCGCGCGGTCAGAAACCGAGGACGATTCGAGAAAGCGTCGCTTTGAAACGAGCGAACTCGCAGAAGTTGTTTTTAACGATTACGAAGGTAGCGGGACAGACCCAAACGTGAAAAGAACGCGAACATATACGAAATGGTTGTGGCGGGACGAGAAAGACGCGCAAGCCGGTCAGCCACTCATCGTATGCACGCAAATTGTTTTAGATTATTTGACTCCGTTTTCCTCCGGAAACGGCAACGCGGACGAAACGTTCATAAGAGTAGCGGGAAAACCCGTGACTGTGTACACTTACAAGTTGGCGATGTTTAAAACTGGTCCTGGCTATACCGTCGGATCTGCGTGATGAACCTCTTCCTCGTAGCATGTAATGATATAATCAGATAGTAGCAGCGAATAGCATCCCTCCGCACTCGAATGAAAACGCACAAATTTTTATTTTACTTTTTCACTTTTTCACATCGCGCGCGTCAAATTTGATGTATGTTTATCTTCTTTCGTCTCGCAATCAACGTCACAAAAAGTAATAAAACTCGACGCGCAGTCCGTGTCTGCCGAGCACCCTTTGCCGACACTATTCCGCCGCGTGGGTCAAACACGATGCTACGCCTGGCGCACTATGCGCTCGTAAACAAGAGTAATGGAGCTGCCGCGGCGAAATCTTCTCATCGCGTGTTGAGAACGTCCTCCTCTTCCTCCTCCTCCTCCTCTTCTTCTTCTTCTTCTGCCGTCGTCTCTCCCCAAACTTCGAGTAAAACATTTCTTTTCTCGAGTAACCGCGGAGGAGGAAGGACGACGATGCGGGCGATGATGAGTTCGTTCTCAACCGCACCATTAACTGCGATTCCCGGTGCGTCTACTTCGAGCAACAACCTCTCGATGTTGTCTACCATGAGAGGAGGAGAAGGACGACGAAGTTTCGCACGGAGAAGCGCGAACAGCGCTGCGTCTACTACTAAATCTGTGTCAACGAAAGCTGGAAGAGGAAAAGAACTCTTGTTTGCGAGACTTGATGTCAGCGACAACGTCAACAACAACCACAATAACACTCGTCGTCTGTATCGCTCTTCTACTTCCTATTCTTCTCCGTCACCATCGTGCAGAACGCGCGCGATTGCCTCTTCTCCGGACGCGTCAGCAGCAGCAGTCTCAACTCCTTCTGTCTCCTCAGCTGCGAGCGGCGTAAACACAGACGCGCCGACATTTCAACAAGCCATCGATAGGTTACAAAACTATTGGGCCTCAAAGGGATGTGCAGTTTGGCTTCCGCACAACACTGAAGTCGGCGCGGGAACGATGAACCCGGCAACGTTTTTGCGTTGCTTAGGACCAGAACCGTGGAATGTCTGCTATCCGGAACCGTCGGTGAGACCGGATGATTCTAGGTACGGGGATAATCCGAATCGAGTGCAAAGACACACCCAATTTCAGGTAATTTTGAAGCCGGCTCCGGCAAACCCACAGGAACTGTATCTAGGCTCTTTAGAAGCGCTCGGTGTGGATACAAAAGCACACGACATTCGCTTTGTAGAAGATAACTGGGAAAGTCCAGTTTTGGGCGCGTGGGGTTTGGGATGGGAAGTTTGGCTCGATGGCATGGAAGTAACGCAGTTTACTTATTTCCAACAATGCGGTAGTGTGAAAGTGAATCCAGTTGCTGTCGAAATTACGTACGGGTTAGAGCGCGTCTTGATGGCTTTACAAAACGTGGACCACTTCAAAGATATTAGATATAATGATTCCTTGACGTACGGAGAAATGCGATTACAAGACGAATACGAAATGTCCGTGTTCAACATGGACGTAGCTTCCGTGGAAAATCAGAGATTGCGATTTGATCTAGCCGACAAAGAGGCGCAATCTTTGATTAAAAACAGACTTCCTCTGCCTGCGTACGACCAATTACTGAAAGCGTCTCATGCGTTCAATGTTCTTGATGCTCGTGGAGCGGTTGGCGTAACGGAGAGACAGAAATTGTTTGCCTCTATGCGTGATTTGGCGAGGAACATTGCCTCCCTTTGGGTTGAAAGACGTGAAGAGTTAGGTTTCCCGCTCGGAAGCTTAGTCGAAGCGTCAAGCAGCGAAAAGGAAGATGGAAATGGTAAAAAAAAGAAGAAAAAAGACAAGCAAAACGACGTGGGGAAAGCAGTTGCGCCCATAGACGAATCAAAGCTTCCGAATGAGAAAGCTGATTTTGTCTTTGAAATTGGTACGGAAGAGTTGCCGCCTCACGATGTTGTTTCGTGCATTCAGCAAGTTGAGCACGCCATGAATTCAATCTTGGAGCAATCTGGACTGGAGTACGATAGCGTTTCAGTTGGTGGTACGCCTCGCCGCGTATCCGTCAGGATAAAAAATCTCTCTCCAAAACAGCCAGATCAAGAATCGCGGAATCGCGGTCCACCGCTCTCGAGAGCATTTGAAGAAGACGGAGTTACTCCGACCAAAGCTTTGCTCGGATTTTGCAATAAGAACAACGTGGTCGATCTCGAAAAAGAGCTCGAAAAGGACGACGAGTACGTGTGGGCAAATGTGAGAACAGTCGGAAAGTCTTCCTCGGAGGTCATGCGCGACGAGTTGCCAAAAGTCGTAGAGTCCATCAAGTTTATCAAAACCATGCGCTGGCAATTGAACGAAGACAATGCATTCTCGCGTCCGATGCGTTGGTTATTTGCGTGCCACGGTGAATCGATCATACCCTTTTCTGCGCTCGGTGTTACTTCAAGTAATAAGACAAGAGGCTTGCGACCACCTGGGTTAGAAGCGCCGGTGGAGGAAGCTCTGAACAACGTGCAAGACTACTTTTCGTTTTTGGAGAAAGAAGGAATCGTTCCAGATCTTGACTTGCGAAAAAATGAAATTTGGAATAACGCGGTATCTTTAGCAGAATCAGTTGGAGGCGTTGTCCCGGAAGCCAACAAAGAGAGTGGCGGCTTATTGGACGAGGTTGCCAATTTGTTGGAGGCGGGACAACCGGTTTTAGGAGAATTCGAGGCGGAGTATTTAAGCTTACCGAAAGAAGTCTTAATCACCGTCATGAAAAAGCACCAACGCTATTTTCCAGTTGAAAATAAATCAAGCGGGGAATTGATTAATAACTTTGTGACGTTTGCGAACGGACCTTGCGATGTTTCGGCTGTAAAAGCCGGGAATGAGGCCGTATTACGAGCTAGATATCAAGACGCTAAATTCTTTTATGAAAATGACTGCAAGGAAAGTTTAGAGACGCTTCGTCCAAAGTTGGAAGGCATAACGTTTCAAACCGAACTAGGTTCTATGTTGAAAAAAACAGAGAGAGTCGAAAATCTTGCGCCGAAGGTCGCTGCGGCGTTGGGATACGGCGATGATGCTTCAATTGTGAACACGGCGACGAAGGCCGCGCGTTTAGCTCGTGCCGATTTGGCGTCTTCCATGGTCATGGAGCTCACTTCGCTTGCTGGCGTGATGGGCGAACATTACGCAAAAAAATGCGATAAACTCGACGACACGACCTCTAAAGCTATTTTTGAAGCAAACTTACCACGATTTTCGGGAGATTTAATAGCTTCAACGGCTCCAGGTGTCGTGGCAACGATAGCGGATAAGGCGGATACGTTGGTTGGATTATTTGCAGTCGTCGGAGCACCAAAAGCGACGGCAGATCCGTTCGGTTTACGTAGAACTGCGTACGGTCTCGTCCAAACGTTAGTGAACAATGATCTTCAAACACAAGGTGGAGATGTTCGAGCGTTGTTTGGACTTGCAAAGAATGAGCAGCCGGTAGATGTAAGTGACAAAGTGATGGAAGACTGCGCCGAGTTCACGAAAAGAAGATTAGAACAACTCTTAGTCGATGCGGGGAATGATGTCGAATCCGTTCGTGCAATTTTGAACACGGATATCGGTTTCAACCCAGCGAGAGCTTCTTCTTCGGTGAAAGAACTGCAGACAGCGATGAACGACGTAAACACCTTCGCCAAGGCGAAGAATGTTTTATCTAGACCAACAAAACTCATCAGAGGGAAGAAAGATTTCACGCCGAGTGGGAAAATAGATGAGTCTTTGCTCGTGGAGGATGCTGAAATCGAATTCTTTAACGCGTATAAGAAAGCGTGCGAAAAAATAGCTGCCAATCAGAGCATCTCATCATTGATTGAAGCTTTAGCAGAAATGGAGGAACCTTCGACGCGATTCTTCGACGATGTTTTCGTGAACTGCGAAGACTTACCGACGCGCCAAAACCGCTTAGATCTCATAGACTCGGTTGCATCGTTGCCGAAGGATATGGTTGACTTCTCGGTCTTACCGGGATTTTAATACGATAATCGAGGATTTATAGAGTGTTGTCATTCGTATTATGATATTTTATAGTGCATATTTCATTTCATGTCGCATGACTCGCGTTGAGGCACGTGTGTATTATTTTATTCGAGCTACAATTTTCGTTTTTATTTTATTTTTGCGATGGCTTGTCCCACGAAGTTTCCTGCGTCTCCGTATTCCAATAATACGTCTTCCCGGATTCGTTATCTAATACAGCTTTCCAAGGTTCCGGCAACTTCTCATCATTTACGACCGCATTTTCTGCAGTGCCTGTCGATGCGGTGTCCGCTTGCATTTCCGTGGTTGCATTCGATTCTTGCTCCTCCGGTGAAGTCGACTCAGAGGTTGACTCAGAGGTTGACTCAGAAGTCGACTCAGAGGTTGACTCAGAGGTTGACACCGACGCCTCCTCTCCTTCTTGCAACATTTTTGCAGCTGAAATAGCAGCTTCTCTCGCAATATCTCCTTCCTTAGCCTTTTCATTCTCCAAATCCGCCTGTAACCTGTTCTTTTCTTCTTCGGTCGCTTGTTGGTGAGATAAAAGGGCTTGAGCTGAAGCTTTTGCTTTCTCGGCTTCCGACTTGGCGGCTTCAATTTCAGATTGCGCTTCTTTCTTCGCTTCCGCGGCCGCTTCAGCCGCTCTGGTTTCGGCAGCCTTCATGATTTCTTGCGCTTGCGCTTGAACTTTGGCTGCCTCCATCTTTGCTTCAATCAACTGCTCTTCAGCAACCATGCGCTCTCTTTGTGCCTCTTCTAATGTTTCTTTGTCTTCTTTGGAAACGTGTGCGCCTTCCTTTTCAGCTTGCTCGACAAAATTGTCGATATCGTCATCACTACGAGCACCATCGATTGGATCAGAGCTCAAACTCCAAGTTGAAGGTGTCTTATCGTCGTCGTCTTCATCTTTCGGATGCATTTTGGCTTCAATCTCTTGCATGACTTTGTCTTCCGCCGCGGCTTTGCTCGAAACTTCCTTGGCCTTCGCCATGGCAATTTTCGTCGCAGCATCCGCTTTCGCCTTGGCAATTTCCATCTTCATTCTCTCCTCTTCCGCGTGTATTTTGTTCTTTTTTTCTTGTTCTTCGACTTCACGTCTGGCAGCTTCTTCGTATTTCGCCTTCTCAGCATCAATCGCAGCTTGTTGCTTCTTGCGAATCTTTTCTTCCTTCTCCATTTCAATTTTGGCATCGTACTCGTACAAAGCTTTCTCCGCTTCTCTCGCGATTTTTTTGTTGTGAGAGTGCGTGCCTTTGACTAATCTAATGCGCTCTTCCGCTTTTTGCATGTCTTTAGTCAACAAACCAGCTACTAACGGATCGACTTCACCGTCCAACAATTTCTCATTCTTTTCTCCAGTTTCCTCGTCCTCTTCCTCTTGGATGCCGGCGTTTTTGAGAAGCTCCGCCCTCGTAGCGTCGATCTCCGTTCTCGGATCAACTGCCTCTTCTTTCTCAGTCTTTCCGATCTTTTTCGCGGCTTTCTTGGCTTTTTGAGCGCTCTTCACGGAATCTTTCAAATCCTGCGTGACGGAATCAATTAGTGCTTGTTCGTCTTCACTCGGTTCCTCCTCGTTCGATCCTTCTCCATCCTTCGAGTCATCTTCGCCATGCTTTTTACTGCTCTTCTTTTTCGACTTTTCAGAGGAGGACGATCCGTCGTAATCACCTTCACTTTGACCATCTTCTTCTTCTTCGTTGTTGACGAGCTTGGACGTCTTCGAGAAGAGCTCCTTGTGCTTCTTTCTGGAAGTAGACTTTCTGGAGTCGTCATCCTCGTCATCTTCGAGCGGCGCTTTATCATAATCATCTCCAGATGAAGAGTGATGATGGTGGTGCTTCGATGACGACGACGTCGCGGCTGAGTAATCGTCATCTGCTGCGTCGGGAGACGACCACGGTAAAAGAGAAGTAAAGCTTGCGTCCGCGTTCCCTTGCGAAACGCTGTAGTAGGAGTAACAGCCAATGACAGAAACCACAGAGGCTCCGAGAATTCCAATGCAGGTGTTGCGACGAAACCTTTCTTGACCTTCGCGGTGTTCTCGCAAGTAATCGCGGTCGATTAAGCTTTCATCCATTCGCCCGCCGTTTGGACTGCGTCCACCGTGGTTCGTTCCGTAATTGTTCCTGTGGTGATCTTGTTGCTGTTGCTGTTGATGATATTGTTGATTGTAGCTTCTGTTGTTACTATTCATGCCAATACCAGTGTTACCATTTCCTCTGCCGATGTTAATTGCCGGCGGAGCGTTTTGCATCAAGTTCATCGCCTGTTGTTGCGACGCCCAGTTTCCGTTTTCCACATCGCGCGGCTCATTTTTGCCGTATCTCGCCGCCGTCTGAGAATATCGACTCGAATGCTTGAATGACGGGTCAAACTGAGATTCGTTGTTGCTAAACATTTGTTATTGTTTAATGTACCAAACTTTGCTCCTAGTTGCTTCGGTGTTGTTGCAATAAGAACGCGCCCAGGACGAGGCCGAGCAGTTTTCTGATTTCCGGGCCGCGGAGCTTTGAGAGGGAAGCGCGAATGCGTGCTCAGAAAAACAGCAGTATTAATGTCAACGGAAGCGCAAATTACTACTCGTTGAAACCGAGAAGACTTGCGCGCGCGTGCGTTTATCGTTAAAACTGTGTGCGTTACGTGCGTGTTCGATCGTTCGATTTACGACCAAAAAGCGCGTGCGTTTTGAAGTGAAGGGAATGTGTGTGAAGAGCTGTCCTTTTTTGGGGCGAGAAAGAGACAAAGGTGCAAAAAAACAAAAGTGAAAAAAAGCAAAAAAAAAGGCAGTGACAAAGAGAGACGACACACGAGTTCTTCTGTTTTTTACCTCTTCAGTCACACAGGTCAGGTCAGTCAAGCATCAAGAAAGACACTGTTGATGTTTATATTTTACAACGTCGGAATCTCCTTCAGAGCTCCGGTCTCGTCCAACAGTTTCACTTTCTCATCGATCACGTCTGGTCGTATCCATTTAACCATGAAATGAACTTCCTCTTCGCCGCCATCTCCGACGATTTTAGGAACGCTACCCATCTTATTCGCAAACTGCATAAACTTATCGCCGAAAGAGGAAGGACTCTTCTCGTCGTTACTACTCCCGCTACTTTTACCACCATCACCACCGCTGCAGTCAACTTTTGTTGTTGTTGCTTCGGAAACGATTCTATAGCCACAACTCTCGTAAAGACCAATAGCACTGGCGTTATTTTTTGCAACGTGCAAAGCTATGCATTTTGGTCGACTCTTTTCCATCTTTTGCGCGATGACATCGCACTCCTCTAAAAGCGCTTTACCGACGCCCATTCTACGATTGGCCGAACGCGTCGTCATTCCCGTCAAGTATAAAAAGTTACTCTCGTTGGAAAGTCGGAGTAATTTTACCCCGTTTTTTACTCGCGACTCCCTGGAAGCTCTCGGACCGAACGCAGGTAAGAGCGTCAAGTCGCACGCGCCTACTATGTCGTTCCCGTCTCGAAACATTTGCTTGTCTTTATTCGCCGCCGCCGAAGAAGCCTGCGTCGCTCCTTTTCTGCGCACACTTTTCGCGGTCAAACGTTTGGACGGTTTGTACGGTTGCGAGCCATACGGTCGAGCGATGACGCACGCGAAATTACCCGCGCTCCACCTTGTTTTTTGCATCAAACCGTTGAGTAAATCGTCCGCTGGTTTCCCGAACCCATCAGCTAAAACTTCGGAGACGTCTCGCAACTGGGAGACCAACACGCTTTGGTTTCCAAAGCACTGCGAACACTCCCAAAGTTTCTTACTTTTATTGTCAGTATTGCTATCATCATCTTGTTCGGATGTCGTCGTCGTCGTCGTCGTCGTCACGGTCTCATTCGCGCTTTCTCTCCTCGTCTCCGCGAAAGCGTCCTGTTCGTCCTCCTCTTCTTCTTCAGCTCGCGAAGAACTGGAAGACGAATTGGTAGTTGATTTTGTAACGACACTAAAACTGACTTTGTGTTGTTGTTGTTGTTGTTGATATTGATGATCACTGCGACGATGATGCGAACAACGGTAATGATTATCCACACGGCGCGCTTTCCCGAGAAACGTTCTTGTTGTCGTTGTTTGCAATCCGGTTGTTGCCATAGTTTCCATCGTCGCTTTATTGGTGCGGTCGCAACCTCTGCAGCAACACAGTGTGTGGAACTGTGTACAGCGACAAAATCTAAGTCACAAGGGGGAGTCAGTCAGCAGTACCGTAGAAGTAAGTGGAAGAAATACATAAAAATGATGATACATACAAGTACAAGGTTTGTCTATTCATTTACACATATGGCTAATCACGCTATTGAGAAGAAGAAGAAGAAGAAGAAGAAGAAGAAGAAGAAACACACGGAGGTGGCAATGAGAAGACTAAGCTCGCGTTCGTCCCGCCAAATCCAAACGAGTTACTCATCGCCGCGAATCTCTTCGCCTCCGACGAAAAGGAAATATTTTGGAGCTCTCCCGACGCGCAGCCGAGTAAAATGTCGGACAACGGCTGCAATAAACCAACCGTAGCGGGAGCTATGCCACTTCTTAACGCCAAAATAGTGAATATGGCTTCAATTGCACCACTCGCACCGAGGCAATGACCGGTGCTCGACTTTGTTGCGGAGATGCGCACGTTTCCCTTTCTCAAATGTTCTTCGCCAAAGAGCGAGAGGATAGCTCTGAACTCAGCTTCGTCACCTATAGGCGTTCCTGTCGCGTGAAGATTGACGTGCGCAATATTCGTGGCAGCTAACCCAGAGTCACGTAAAGCGTTTTCCATGGCTAGGCGCGCTCCTCTGCCATCTTCTGGAGGTTTCGTCGCGTGAAACGCATCGTTTGAAGTGCCATAGCCTCGCAATTCAGCGTAAATGGTCGCGTTTCGTTTCTTCGCAGATTCGTAACTTTCCAAGACTAACATCCCGGCACCTTCACCGATAACAAAGCCAGAACGATTTTGATCTAAAGGTAAACACGCCTTCGAAGTGTCGTCTGCCATAGTCAGCGCTCTGACCGTCCGAAAACCGAGAATACTCACCGCGTCTAAACAGGACTCTGCCCCGCCGGCGAGCATCAAATCCGCATCGCCTCTTTGAATCGTTCTAAACGCGTCTCCAATCGCGTGCGCTCCCGCGGCGCAGGCAGTGGACGAGCAATGAGTTGGCCCACGCAAATTCCACGCAGAAGCTAAATTTCCACTCGCCGCAGAGGCGAGCACTTTTGGAACAAAATGTGGTGAAAGTTTCTTCTTTGGACTCTCGTGCAGTTGTTTTCCGGCGTTGGAAATATCCGACACGCCGCCCATTCCGACTCCTATGGACGTGCCAAATCGATCGGGATTTATGCTATATCTTTTTCTGCTACTATCACTTTCATTGCCACTGATGACGTTATGATGAACTTTACCTTCATTGTCGATGATATTTGCGTCTCGTAAGGCTTGAAACGCCGCGTCCCGGCTAAAAGCCACAAAAGCGGCGACTCGGTTCGCATCGTCGTGCCATTTACTATCATCGAACATGTTTTCACGTTCTATGATACATTCGCTCGCGTGAAAATCATCATCATCACTATCCCGAGTATTTCCTTTTTCATGACCTTCATTCATATTTCTTCTCCTCGGGACATTCGCAACTACTTTAATGCCTCCTACACTCGTCAAATCTTGTTCGTGAATGTACTTTTCACGCACTGTTCGAATGCCAGTTTTCCGTGCTTGTATTTCGTTCCAATTGTGTTCTACGCCACATCCTAAAGGCGTGACTAAACCTAAACCAGTAACTACGACTCTGTTGTGTGCTCTCTGCGGTGGTGGATCGTCGAATCCTTCCTTCCAGTGTGCAGGAGCAGAGTGGAAAGTTCGCTTTTTCTTCAACGAGAATGTGTAACTTTTATCCAAGAAGCTTCTTTTCAACGTTGCGACGCGCGACGATGGAGCGAAAAAAGAGTCGTGTGAAAGAGAAGGAGAAGAAGAAGAGCACGCGAGAAGGTGACTGATCCTTCTGTTCGCGAGTGCCGTGAGAAGCACCTTTTTAGTCCTCATGTGAAAAGGTTTGTGTGTTGTGGAGTTTGGTAAAATTATCATCGCTGTGTGAGCTTCAGCTGTCAGAGGCATCACGAAAAATCGGAATCCGAGAAAGGTGACGAAGAGTGTGAGATGACCTCCTTCGGTTCGCATAAGTAAAACAATGAAAACAATAATAAATAAATAAATATTGGTACTAATCATGACAACCCCTACTATTGAACCTTACTCGTTTATGTACAAAGTTCTTCTTCTTATATCTTTTACTTTGGAAGTTTAAATGATCGAGTCCGCTACTTCCCGCGCTATATCAAGGCCAATCTGTTTGATTCTCGCCGCCTCCTCTTCACTGATGTCAAATCTATATGATGGATCCGTCAGACACGCGTTATTTGTGGTTAATATCGAGATGGCTACTTTGCCTTGCTTCAAAAGCTCTGAGTCGATACCAAAGCGGTCGTCGCGTTCAGTTCCACCAAAACCGTTGCGAAACCATCTCGTCTCGCTCGTTCTCCATTTCGACGTTCCGTTTCCATCGTCTTTGGAGATGTTCAAATTAGTTTTGAAATAGTCCGAGGTGTCAAAATCTTTGCTATTTCCACTCGCTGCACCCGAGACATCAGAACTATCGCGCTTCTTTGGCGACGAAATAATTTTACTACTTTTCCTTTCCAGAGAGAGAGAGTTTCGAGGTGAAGATGGTGGAGAGGGCATCGGAGAAGGTGCTCGCGCATCCTCTTCCCCGTCGTCGTGCGTCACGTATATCACTTCGGGGTTAGGATCTTTAACTCTCTTCCACAGCGGGATGGTCGAGCACTTCGATACTGCGCAAGTTTCTACACCTCTAATTTTTTCACCGTCTCTGGGAACGTTGACGTTGATGACAAGACCTCTCAAAAGTCGCTTCCTTTCTTCGCTCGATACGATAGATTTCACAATCTGCAAGGCTATTTTACAACTCTCAGAGTAATTCGCACTTCTCGAGTACGAATCTAAAGAAAGCGCGACTCCTATTTGACCTTTCATCGCAGCTTCTCTGGCACCGGCGACGGTTCCTGAATACATAATGTGTTTGCCCGCGTTGTCGCCCCTATTAACACCAGAGAGAACAATATCGAATTCCGCTCCACCGGTGCTATTTTTACTAGTGCTATGATCATTTGTTTTTATGAGTTCTGGGAACAAATCCGGGCCTAGTGCGAGCATTGAGCAATCAGCAGGCGTCCCAGTAATTGAGTAACTTTTGCACTTCACCTTTTCTTCTCCTTCTTCTTCTCCACGTCTTTCTTCTCTTTCGTTTTCGTTTTCATCATCATCATCATCATCACTGTACGCGTCGTCGTGATAATAATCCGATAATCGTTTAACGCCAATTGGCTCGTGTACTGTGATGCAATGTCCGCTCGCCGATCGCTCGCGCTCCGGTGCGACGACGCACACGTTGAACTCTTTTTCTTTCGCGAGCGTTCGAATTAGCGTTTTAATTCCGTTAGCATCGATACCATCGTCATTCACTATCAGTATTTGTATCTGTTTTCGGTTTTCCTCCTTTTTCTCTTCTCTTCTTCCTCTTTTCTCCTCTTCCTCTTCTTTTCCTCCCTCCCGCATCTTTCGCAAACGATGTTTGTTTGTTTGTTTGTTTGTTTGTTTGTTTGTTCGTTTATGTGTTTGTTGAGTGGGGAGAGTTAATAACTTTCGGAAAAGGTTGAGTGAGAAGAACAGAGATTTTTCGCGTCCCTCTCTCTGTCAGTAGAAAAAAAAAACGACTTCTTTTCTCCCTCTCTCTGGATGGAACGCCACGTCCCCGCTTTTTTTCGTTTTTTTCCTCGCGCGTCGGTTTGTGGTGTTCGTTGCCGAAAAAGAGCCCCAAGTAAGTACACCACAACCCACAAAAAAAGGAAAACAACAACAAACTTCTCACAAATTGTTACGACGCACTCACACAGCATACACACGTTCGTCGCGGAGAGTCTGAACATTCACATCCAGACACTCGCAGAAACGCTCTCTTTCTCTCTTTCTCCATACATATCTTTGTAATTTGCAAAGCCGAAATCGAAGCTCAAACAAAACGCAGACGCGGGAGTTTGTTAGAAAAAAAAGAGTAATCCAAAAAACACATATCTAAAATGGCGACAAAGAAAGCTACGCTCTCGGACACGGAGAATCTCGCCGTCGGTGCCGCCGGTGGTATCCTCGAAACTGGCATACAGAGTACGTTTCTCTTTTCTCTCTGCTTTCTTTACTGATGTTATGCTCGCTCGTTCGTTCGTTCGTTCGATTGATCGAACAAAAAATCGCTCGCTCGGAAAAACAAAACACCTCCCTCGCTCTCTCCCCTCCATCACCAAAATAGGACACATCATCACTTTTTTTCCCCACGATTTCCGGGGGACGTCCCCGAGAAAAAATGTCTCACCCTTTTTCTTTATTAAAAATCAATGAAAAACAGTGCCTTTAATTACTTATAAGATCACTTCGCAAGATGGTCGACCGATGCCTAAGAACATCCAAGGTTGGTACAGAGGCGTGGTTGCTAACGCAGGCGCAGTGGCACCGATTACTGCGTTTCAAATGGCCGTGAATGGTGGCTTAGAGAGACTCATTTTAGCCGGCGATACCTCGAGAGAGTTGCAAGCGCACGAGAAGATTGGCGCCGCGATGGGTGCTGGCGCGATCAGTTCCATCTTATATTCTCCGTTGGATTTGGTTGTTATCCAACAACAAAAGCTGGCGACGTCTATTGGTGGAGCTTTATCAGCCGTCACGAAGGAACACGGCATGGCGGCTCTCTTCCGCGGCTTCACTTCTTGCGCGGTGCGCGAGTCGATTTACACGGCGGGATACTTGGGCGTCGGTCCAGTTGCGACGCAACACATCAAAACCATGAACCCATTCTTTAGCGAGAACGAACAAGCCGCGCGCATCGCGGGGTCGTGCTTTGCGGGCACCCTGGCGGCAGTGATGACGCACCCGGTAGACACGGCGAAGACGTGCATGCAAGGGGACATGACGTCGAAGACGTACCGAAACGCCAGAAGCGCGTTGGGTCAAGTCTACAGCGAACACGGTATTGGGGGGCTTTATAGAGGTGGTGCGGCGAGAACGGCGAGAATTTGCGGCGCGTTCTTTATCGTCGACAACGTCAGAGAAGCGGCGATGAAGTACAAAGCCGAGCATTTTGATTCGTAAAAAAAAATTAAATACTTTACAATTGCTCCAATAAAAACTCTATTTTCAAAAAGTCGTGTTTCCTTCGCGCTTCAGTGATCTTATCGTTCCTCAGATCCTTCTCTGCCATCTTCCGGAAGTTCTTCACAACCTTGATGTTTCTCTCGCACTCAAGAACCGGATCTTCGTTCATCGGGAACGTATCGAAGTAAAAAACCCCTTCGTATTTGTATTTTGTTAGCACTCTGATAAACTCATACGCACCTTTTGGATTCACGCTTGCAAACGACAATCCGTCTTCAGCGCCAAGTTTTGATTGCATGGCATCGTTAAGATGCACACCAAACAACTTATCTCCTTTCATAAAAGCCATCGTTGCAGATTGCGATGGATTCTCAGCTGATGTCAAAATGTGCGCATAATCGAGCGTTAACCCAAAGTTATGTAAATTGACTTCATCGACTAATTGTAAAGACGCAAACGTGTTTGGTACGAGAGAAGAACGACTGAGCGCATCCGTAGGTTTGAACTCGAACGATACTTTTTTAACCTTTGCGCAAGTATTCGAATCACCGACGGCAGTCTTGTATCCGTTAACCAAATGCATCCACGACTCGGAAAAATCAACTTGCCCGTCGTAATCGTAGCCATCGAATTGTGACCAAACAATAAGATGTTGAACTCCTAACAACGAAGCAACTTCGCACGCATCTCTCAAAAACTGAATTGCTCGTCCACGAACTTCCTCGTTTGGATTCGTAAACGCCCCGTTTCTGAAAATGTCTTTTGGAAAACGCACGTTCAATCCCGAAACCTTTAAATCCAAACGATCCATAATTTTCGCAATGTTCCTGTAAGAATTTTTCTCGACGTGCTCCGGATAATTCAATTCAACGTGCGTAGCACCATCTATAGTGGCGTATCGTTCCAAGAGCGCCTTCACGTCGAAATTTGTGACTGTTTTTGGAACTAAATCCTTCCTCTCCTTCATCGAGTTTAACCTGCATGCGAACGAATCCGTCGTATCTATTTTTGAGTTTCTAAAACTATCCTCTAGAGGAGATTCTACTTTAGTTCTCGAGCGGCCATTCTTCTCCAAAAATGCTTCAATGCTAGTTCTATCTGGCAACGAAGGTGCAGCACCCATCTTTTGAACTGCCAGAGCACCACTTGCGGAGGCAATCTCCATTGAGCGCGATATCGTATTTCCCTCGGCCATGGCGACGGCGAACGCACTGCGGAACGAGTCACCAGCTGCAGTACAGTCCAAGACAAGTTCTGCATCTAAAGTCGCCACTGGTTTTAAGAAAATTGTCTCGTCATCTTTATCTGTGATGTAAAACGATCCTCTGTGTCCTAAGGTAACGAGAAGCGATTGCTTGCCGTTACCTCTCGATTTCAACACGTCCTTCGCCGCGCGAATTGTGTCTTCATTTTTCTCGAAATCATATTCTTTCGCGTCCTCACCCGGAATCGATGTTGAGACTAATGTTTCAAGCTCGCTCAAGTTTGGTGAAATTATATCGACGCTTTGAAAGAGCGCATCTGAGACGCGAGACTGAGAACCTCCGAGATCAAGAAGCACCAGACCATGATTCGAATCTCCTCTCTCTTTAAAAGCCTTGCTCGCAGCTTCACTCACAGCATCAGGAATCTCGCGCTGTAACAAAAGAACAGATTTTCTCGATAACGCAGAGTCTGTACTGTATTCATTTTTATCACTTGCCAGGCACGTGTTTGAAGATATTTCTGATTTTGCCGAAGAAAAGACATCCGCGAAGAAGTTTTGAAGTGTGCTTTCCTGCTCCTCCCACTCAGCGTTGGCGCCCGGGACAACGACGGAAGAAGCGACGCCCTTCTTCGATAATAAAACAATACCGGTTCCACTGGAAACGTTTTGGATAGATTCAGAGTATTTCAAATTGATAGAATACTCATCCGAGAGCGTGTTCGACAACCATTTCCCTTCGTCATCGTCTCCAAATTTACCTACGAAGTAGACTTCGGACTGGTTTGGACGCATCAAACTCTTCTTTACCCCGACTGCTTGATTTGCGCCTTTACCACCGAGTGCCCGGTGAATGTTGGAATTGTAGGCTCGCATGGTTTCCTCAGATTTAGGCAACTCTGTGTGTAGCGTGACATCGAAGTTGACGCTTCCAACGACGAAGATTGCCGATGCCGGGTCGTTATATTCTGTTGACGAACACGCAGCCTTCGTAGCAGAAACAACGCCAAAAAGTAAGAAAGATGCAATCAAAGCAAGTAAATAGAATACACTGATATTCGTTGCACTCGCGTGATTCATCTTTCGTGTTTTTTAATTTACGTGTTTCTCTGAACTGCGTTTCAAATAAATGAGGGAAAGTTGAAGGCTAAACAACTCAAACCAGCTTTTCAATGACAAGATTATTATTTGCTAACGAACTTTAACGACGCGACCTTTCTCCCGAGCTTGCGCACACGCGCGTCGCACCAGGCTTTTTTCTGCCTCTAGAACATCGTATCGGAACTGCACGCGTAAATCTGGAACGTTCGTCTTCTCGATGTCGTTCGCCTCCAGCGCGCTATGCAACTCCTCCTCTTTCTCGTGCTCGCCTTCAGACTTGAATATATTATCCGAAATCCAGTGTTTCTTCGCCTCGCGAGGAAATCCGGAATTCAAAACGGAGTTTCTCGCGATTTCGCACAGATCTGCTGCGCTCAACTTCCAAACTTGCGCGGCGACCGAATATTCCTCAACTAAAGGTTCTTTCGTCATGTGAATCTGGAGTGGATCGTCGGTGCTGAGAGTTACCGCTAAACCTCTCGCAAAGAACAGCGGAAACGGATTGCGATGGTAGTCGACGAACAGCGAGTTGTTTGAAAGCGGCGACATGTTCAAACCGATTTGCGTCAAGTAATACAAGTATTGCAACACCGGCGATTTCCGCAAATTGATCCCGTGAGCGATGTTCTCAGCCAACATGAACGTTGTCGCTAAATGATCGATATCACCAGCCTCGCCCGCGTGAGGCCTGAAAGTAATGATGTTCATACCTTTTGATTCTCTCAACTTGTTCAAAGTATACAAGTTCGCATACACGTAATAGGCGTAATACGAATAGGCTGGATTATGGTTAACGTTCCATTCCTCTGGGACTCGCATGTGCTTGTTCGGTCGTCTCTCCGGTTTGGACTCGTCATCAACCATATCAAATCCAACGACTGTTTTTAAAAAGTGGTGCAATTCCGGATGCGAGGAAGGATCAATCGTCACTTCAAACAAAGGAATGAAAATATTATCGAGCATTTGCTGAAAATTCTTCATCGTTCCTTGCGCTTTATAAATATTAAACAGTCTCGGTAACTGGATCATCCAAACAATGTTTTTCGAAAACAAACCGTGATTAAGGACCCACGCGGCTAAAGAATCCCATTCAGCTTTGCGGCGCCCATATATACTCAAACGATACTCCGCCATGGTGTACTTATTCGCCTCCAAATCAGATAACACCTCCTTTGTCAACTCTGCTAGGAAACGTCCGCGGATCAAGTTGTCGCTCTTGATAAAAATCTCTCGTAAACGCGACTGACCGCACGGATTGTACTTCAAATTGAATCGATCAAAGCGATGAAAGGTGTTTTTATCCGCGCGCATATCCAGGGTATCGATATTCAACTCGTGCGAAGTCATACCAATACTCTCAAACACCTCTTTCAAGTTCAAATATTTACCGTCTCGATAAATGACGAGTTCGTTCGGCTCTTTTTTCAGCTTTGATTTAATAAATCGTAAAAGATGTTTCTGGTTCATGCACGCCGAGTGATGGACGTGCGTGTCAACCTTACGAACGTTGTAGAAATCTCGATGGGGCGCTCGCTTTTGCGCGAGAAACTCTGCATCTGAATTCAACATGACGTGCAGAGAAAACTTTTGCTCCGTGAGCATGAGTCGTTTATGACAAAACGATTTCGCCGGGCCGGCGGATTGAATAATCATCAACGCATGCAAGTCATGAAAGAACGCTGTCGCCGATGCCGGTGGTTCGTGTAACAGTTCGTCATCTTTCGAAAAGACTCTCACCACGCCGTCCACCATTTTGAATTTTTGATCGGTTTTCAAAGCGGCGAGCGCTTCTTTCGATTCGATTTCTACTGGTCCCATTATAGGAGATCCAACCTTTGAAAGAGTCGGTTCGAACAAGTATTTTTCCCTCAATCCGATGCAATATTCTATCATCAAACACGTTTCCTCGCACTCATCCGTGATTGCTTGCCCTTCGCTCGATTCACGCAGCGTAACCGTATCGTAGTTAAATGGTGAAGTAGGCGCTGCGCCTTCCCGCAGCTGTTGTGTTCGCATTCGCGTATTCTTATACGAAGGTGTCGTCGAAGGACCAGCGCTTTCATTGATATTTCTGATACTGCTAGACTCAGACGATTGCGGAGTCATATCTTTGGATAAAGGAGACTTTGAATACGCATACATATCTTTTTTTTGCGACAGCGGCGTCACCGTATTTTGTTGCTGTACCGCGGCATCTACGGTTGTAGGGGATGACGTTTCCGAGGACATTTTATCCAAGCTACCAAAATAATTGCGCGTGTCGCTCATTGACGCGCGCCTTGGACTCAGAACTTTAGTGTAGCTGCCCGTCTTGTCTAGTAACTTTGGCAATTCACCTACTTTGATCTTCCCTCCGTGAACGCTTCCATCCTTCTTGGAATCTTTAATCATGATTGGTACGTTTGGCGTCCCAACTTTCGCCGTCTTTATAGTTACTCTCGTCGAGTGCGCGTCGGAATTTCCATCCGACGATTCCGCATAGGAGTCTCTTTCTAGCGCAAACGCCGACTCTTTCTCCTTCTTCTTGGAAATGTTGCTGTCCTTTTTTATTGTATCTTTTCTCTGTTCCTCTTCTTCTCTGTTGCTGTTGCTGCTGCTACTACTACTGCTACTATTACTACTACTACCACCGTTTATAGCTAATTCATTTTCGTCCAATTCTTCGCGACGTTCTTGTTCCGTTAACAAGATGTCGTCTTGCAACATGCTATCGTCTTTGAAACTTGGATCTTCGGTTTCCGTATCCGTCGCGTCGTTCAGCACAATTTTATGTTGCAGCGCGGAATTCGACCGCAAAATTCTCACATCGCTTTCTTTTTTCACTAATCGCGACGTTAATCTAGAACTGAACTGTTGAGGCGATGGCGGAGGCGCGTGTGGTTTTGTTTCCCTTCTGTCGACGTCCTTTTTGGAGTCATCTTCCAAATCCGACGAAGAGGAAGAGGAGGCGGAATCATTGTATGCTCCCGTTTTACTTCCAGATCCACCGCCGCCTCCAGGTCTAGAGAACGGTTTGCGCTTCCGTGCGGTGCTGTTTCCGTGATGATGATGATGATGATGAAGCTTGTTCTGAGTTGGTGTAGTCGGCTCGCTCGATGTCGTCGCGCTGCTCGTTCTCAACTGTAACTCCAACTCCGCCTTTTCGATTTCTCGTCGTCTATCTTCCAAAGCGCTGATTGCAATGGCGTAATAGTATGCGGATACTCCCGCAACCTAAAGTGGAACATAATAAACGTTTGTGCGAAGGAAAAGAGGAACGCGTAATAGGTCGTAATAGTGTTAGTGGCACATATCAAGAAAGAAGATTGCGCTTGTTGGTAAAAAAGATTTGAGAAGAGCGAGTATTCCCCAACGAGAATAAATTGTTGCTTTGATTTTCAAAGAAATTGAGAGAAACGCGAGGAAAAAACGACGACGAACAAAGACGCACCAGCACTCCGACGCACGATCCAGCCAAGAAGAATATAGACGCGTTGTTGCTTCCATCGTTACTCATGATGGTTTTAACACAAAAAATGTCTTCGTTTTTTTTGACGTGTACGTATTATTGATTTTGAAAGTTTGTTGATGTTGGTTTTGAAAGTGTTGATTTTTTGTCGTCGGGCTTTTCACGGCCACAAAAACTTCAAAAACATGCGAGCTCTACAAATCGTAGTGCTATCTTACTTGTCTGATATTTACTACTAATACGCTATTACTAAGAGTGCTACTACAGCTACACTAATGCTATCACCATTTCTTTTGAGCGCTATCACTCTACATCATGCTCATGTTTTCCACGAAAAGCTTGAACCGTTCAAAATTTTCCTCATCTGTGATGAGCTCGTCGTGCAATCGTAAATACGTGAATGACTTCATCGCTGGGACGTGAACTTTGGAAACTTCACCCGTGAGCGAACCGTCTTCGTCTTCTCGAACAATTTCAACGTCGTAACCACCTTTGCAGTGTTTTGTGATGGTCTCGTACGCCTCTTGGTCGACTCTAGAGAGCGCGTTCTCTCCTTCAAGGTGAACGCCATACAGTGAACACAAGCCGGAGATGTGCTTGAGTAAAGTCTCGGGCGCCGATCCGTCTTCTAGTTCATCATTTTCTCCGACACTGAGCGCAGGCGCCGATTTCGTCGGAGACTGCAAATTTTGAGATCGCGCTTCGTTGGATTCGTTATCTTTCATTTCGCAGCACGTGAACGTTAGATTAACGTCTAGCATTGCGCAAATCTTGACTATATCTTCGTAGCCGACTCCAGCTCTTGGATTTCTCGACGTTCTCGAAGAGCAGTGCATTCCTGAAATGCACTCCGCCGCTCGACTTCGAGTATTCGCCCACCAATGAACGCCTGCAAGTTTCATCGATAGTTTCGCACGGTGCTGATTATGTTTTTGTCCTTGATCTTTCCTGTCTTGATTAGCTGTGTTATTACTGTGAACTTTGTTGTTGTCGTCGTCGTCGTCGTCGTCCTCATCCACGTTGACTTCGTACCGCAACGTTTCGTAGGAAATTCGCTTCAGTTTCTTGCCATCTACGAGCGGATTATCTCCTATCGGTTTTAAAACGTGATCTAATGCTTTTCTGGCGCGAGTTAAAACTCTTTCCGCGTGTAGACTCAGCTCTTTCGAATACCAGCTCAGAAAGAACCAACCGTAAGCAGAATCCCACTGTTCCTGATCATCGGAATCGCGTTTTCGTAACGTTGATTCGTCGTTTGTCCAAAACTGAGTCTCGTTTGGTTTAGCGTTCACAAGGTCGTCCGCACTCGTATCATTTTTGTAACTTTCCCCAACTTTAATCAAGACTTCCAAATTCTTAGGGGGATCACCCCATTTTGATACGCCGGATTTACTGGCGTGTAATGCGAGCGACATGCGAGCGCGTTCATCGTAGCATTGTAGAGTGCCAATCCCTGGGTATTTCCAATTCGAAGTTGATGTCGAATACGACGGGTATCGAAGCTCCCCGCAAGGTCCAAGACCAACGATTATTTCGAGAATAGACCCACTCAAAATGTATTCGCGAAAAGTGTTTCCGAATGAGCGCATAAAATTTTCGTAAGCGTCGAGCGGTGTCATCGTTGCGTCGTGAAACATGCGAATTTCGTGATGAAAGCCGAGAGGGGTGCCGATGTGCGTTTCGTCTGCGAACAGCGAAATGTACTCCTTGCATCGGGTTCCTTTCGAGTCGCAATAAAATATATTCTCGTCTACTCTTTGCGCGTAATCACAAACCCACTGTGGTAAACTCACTGTGAAATCCCCGTCTCCTGGATTTTCTCCGCAACTATGAAACGACATCACCGCGTGTATTTTCAACCCCGACTGTACGATGAGCTCGATGAGTGATTTGTAACCACCCCAGTTATATCTCCCCGGCGCTTCGTTTTCTACAATCCCCCACCACACGTCGATCATGACGGAACTCACGTTGGCGGATCTTAGTTTTTCCAACTGTTTCGTTAACTTCTCTTTCGTTTCGTCTAAGAATAGACCAGAGTCTGGCGTAATTAAGTTTAGAGGTAACATCACACACACGGGAACAGCGCTTTCTCCTCGTCGTTCTTCTTTTTGCGCGCCAGATCGACCGTCCTCATCGTTCTCGACCTCCATTCTTCCCTTCGTTTTTGCTCTTCAACGAACTTCGAAATTGCGGAAAGTTTTTCTTTGTTTGCTTCCAAAAAAAAAAAGAAAAAAAGCCCGACGACAAAAAATCAACAATTATTACAAACAAACTGAACACCTAATGCAAATTTACACTCTTCGTTTTTTTATCAATGTTCTGATTTCTTCGATCAAAAAACTCTATCACTCGATCGGTATGGATGGTATTAATGTCACTTATTCTTTGATTCGATCGAAAACGTCGCAGATTCGAATTTGATGGATTATTTGTAGTCCGAGGCAGAAAGACAAAAACCGGAACAATCCTAAAAAACCCTACTTAAATTTTTCCGACGTCAAAAAAAACCGTAACTCCCCTAAAAAACCCTACTGTACTTTTCTCACAAAAAACACACCTCGTCAAAAGTATCTAAATCAGCACGAATTGCTTTGAAAACTTGGTATGTGATGCTTCATGATGCATTGTTTGCGTCTTTGGTGTTTGCTTGTCTCGATTCGGCCGAGATTGTGTGATATTCACCACTCTAGTTTCCCCTGCATTCAGGGTGTCACATTTAGGGTGTCCAACCCTAGGATTTTTTA